>Ga0179593_1547480_pt1 | contig 12849 bp, 19 predicted proteins | sample CZODoug2_1_08_16_FD_185931 | JGI IMG/M metagenome (GOLD analysis project Ga0179593, IMG submission 185931) | Vadose zone soil fungal communities from Angelo Coast Range Reserve, California, USA - CZODoug2_1_08_16fungal (PacBio error correction) | ecosystem: Environmental > Terrestrial > Soil >... | reverse complement strand
CTTGTTTACCCTAGTGTAATACGACCATTTTTCCACCGATTGCTCCTTCCATGAGTTAGTTCCACCAATATGGGACCCCTGCAGGGACCCAACACTGAATAACTTCCCTTCCCCCCTAACAGAAGATTTGATCTCAAGGTGTTTGCCCCATTTCAAAGATTACGTCCCAGCTTTTCCCATCGACGGGGAGGCCCCCCTTTCCCCCTTTGCACCAAAGTCATCACCTGCCCTTATTCCCTAGAACATGCTTTTTTTACGTCCCTGGCAGCCCTGGTAGACAACGCTTCCAAAAAGACCCTTTTTTTTTAATCACACCTCATGACCTCCCATGTTTTTTTGTTAGGCTGTTTAATTTTCCTACCCATCGAAACTACCTCGCGTGCTTTTTTTACATACATATCCCCCCCCCCCCTGCCACCAGGAGTTGGCCCCTATTAGTTATTATGTTATCCGCAACCCCTGACTATTTTTTCCCACTTTCTTTTCATCACCCAATAAAGAGTTTTTTCCTCTGTTTTAACCTTCCCTTGTTTTTTTTCCAAGGTTTGTTTATGATTTAGTATTTTCATGTACATACATGTTACCGTCCACAAGAAGGAAGAGACGGGAGCAGTCAGCAAGAACTCGAGATGGGGGGGGACCTTTCCCCCCCGGGTTCTTTTTGAGAAGACCCCAGTGGCGAGGTCACCATGGGTCAACCAGGGGGTTTTCCCACCAAAACCGGGGATCCAATGGCTCCAGCGTGAAGCGTCACCCCCAGTGCTTCCTAATGGCGTGTTTCCTTTCGCCGGTATGCCCCTTTCCTCTCTGCCAAGACCTTAGTTCAACAATAGGCTTTTTTCCAAATCCTCTTACTTACCTTCTCTACTCCGCCCTTTTTGATGGTATGGAGACCAAATATTCAAAGTGCCCGTTCTATGTTTTAATGCCCCCCCCCCCCCCCCCTTCGAAACCTGTGGTGAGGGCCCCATTTTTTTCTGTTCGAACAAACCTCCCCCCCTCAATACACAGGCACTGTTTCCCACCCCCTTGTGCACACAAAACCGAACATGATGGTTCCTATCCTCCGTTGTTTTGGAGCTCGTTCTTCTGTGTACCAAGGTGTGACTGTGCACATGTTTTCGTTATGTTTGTAAGGGTCCCACCTCGGTGGATATCAGTTCCTGTAAAGACTTCATTTGCAACATTTCCATCCGCAATCACGCCAACTTTTGAACTTGTTTCAACCCATCATGTACTTCTTTCTCTCTTTCCTTGAGTATTCTTCACCCTAGCCATAAAGTTGATGCCTAGTCGTTATTCCCTCCTTTAGTATTTTTTTCTTAGGTGCAATTATAACTACACTCTCTCTTGGACTTAAACTACTTCTTTTGTAAACATTTTCAGGATTTTTTGCCCTTGGTTCCCTCTCCCCCGAAATTTTAGGGAGACACTGCAAACTGGTTTCTTCACTCCTTTTGGACTTTCTGGTAGTAGCTTAGTCATTTCTTTGGTGGTCAAATTGACCTTGACCCTTTTTTCTCACACATACCTAACTATTCCCTCCCCCACCAGCCAAGTCTTCCATTCTCTTTTTCCCACTAGCTTGGGTATGACCTAGTCATTGTGACCCCCGATTTATGATTTTTTAATGAATAAAAATTATAAACCATACCTCCTGTTGTACCTCCTGTTTAATATGTTTGGGATGATCGTTCAAAAATTATTATTTTATTCTATGAATGTTATCCTTTAATTCCTAACTCCCCTTGTTCTGCATCCTTTCCAAAAGACTATTCTGTTGGTTATTTTTTCCTTTGGCCAATGCTCAATTTAAAATAGTTCTATGGTCCTTCTTTCCGAGTGAACACCCATTGTAACTATCGGACTCTGAAATTTTCTATAAGGTCTTTTCCTCCCTTGTCTTGAAAATTTATATACCACCCTTTTAGCCTGTCCTCTTTTTTTTCCCCCACTCGGATATGCAAGGTGGCCCATCTATACCCCCCCGACTACATGTGATATTTTGCATTTCTTTTGATGAGGAACCTTGCCCCCCCCAATAATCAGACACCACAACAACAATATTCGTTAAATTTTCCCTTTTCATCAGTTATCCAATTCCCATTTGAAACATCGGCCCTTGTTAGAGAGGGGACTGGGATTTCCTTCTTGCCCCAATGCTGGGCCATACTTGTTCCCCCCCTAATTGTTCACAATAACACCCCCGATCCTCTCTTTTCCTCTTTTCCGAGAGACGTTTGGTCTTCGCCTGCGTGTTTTCTGATTCCCCTGTTTTTTTTAAAGCCATTGTTAATCTTTGCCCCCCCTCCTTTTCCTTTTCCATCTTCACAAAGGTCCATATTTTTTTCTGCCCCCTTGAATTTTTGATGTAAGGAATACAACTGGCCTGAACTTTTGTGTTTTTTCTTAACTTTGTCCCTTGTCCTCTACATAAAAGAACAAAACTCTCCCTCCCCCCCAATGACTATTGGTATTACCACTGTAGATTTCCCAACCTGCCTAGCCCCCTCAGTAAAAGGTTGTAAGTTTATGTCACCCACTCTCTAGAAAGGCCAGCACCCCCCATGCTTTCCACATCCCTGTATCCCCCAAGGTAACTCCTTCTTTCCCTCATATTTCTTCCAATGTTTCTCAAAGGCAGACCATGACATGCCCTTCTTCCTTTCATTCTTTTGGTACAGTTCCTTGGTCCTCCTGGTTCTCCCCCTTTTCTTAGTCTATCAGACCTCTTTTGAATTGACACCCCCCCCAGGTCCCTTGGAATGATAACATAGATTCCCCCCCTGAAAACCTCCTATAAGGGATGTTCAAAGGTTCACCTCACCCACCCCCCGGTTCCCATAGGGAAACAACTTTGTACTATTACGTCCTGTATTTTATCAATACATTTTACAAGACCTCGTTTTCATTCCCCACCCCGATGTTTTCACCCCCTTAAGGAATATTGATTAGGAAATTCGGTAGTGTTTTCCCCTTTTCCAATTTTCATTTGAAACCACTTTTTCCCCATTTATTTCATCCAATGAAAAGACTTAGATCAAAATTTTAACTCTTTTCCTTTTTGGCATACTAACCCATGTAGCAAATGGTTAACATTTTTGCAAAAAACCACCCCCTTTTGAAGAGAACGGTTTTCCTCAACCCAAAGCTGGACCCTTATATGAGGAGATTCACTTCTCCTCTTCAGATTTTACCCTCCCTGATTCCCCACTTCCTTTCTTCCTTTTTTTGACAAATCATCCTTACTTTCACACTTCTTACCCAGGTATTCTGAAACCCAACGATTACTACTTTGAACCCTTGATTTGATCATGTGAGCCCCATTTCCAGTTTGTGCGTTATTATTTCCATGATTTATGTGTGCCTTACACAACCATCCCGAACATTTCCTGGTCCCTTTTCCCCCCCCAACTGTTCCCCAATGACAGAATCTTCCTTTTTTCCCGCCTCCTTTTGTTGTTTTTGATTTACTCTTCTTTCGGTTCCATTTTCCGTGTTGATTGGGAACTGGCCCTTTTATCTTTTGGTAAGTTTTGACCCCCCTATCCCCAATATCAGCCCAACCCATGACTCCAGACCTTTGCATTAAACATCTTGCTCACTTTCCCCCTTTTTTATTTTGTTTTCTCAATCCCCCCCCGTTCTGTAGAGTACTTCTATGTCCCCAACAGCCCCATAGTACCCTTGTCCTGGACATGACTAGGTCTTGAATTTTACATATAACTATCACCCCCTTTTTTCTTTCCAACTCATTATCTCCCTTTCCTTTTCCACCAACTGGACAAAGGGTCCGCAGTTCTTTGAGACTAGGGTTTGGTTGGGTTCCTTTCAACACGACAAAAGGGAGGGGCCCATTGACAATCGCGTTCCTTGTCCCGGCTTCTGACCCCATTGAGATTCCCCTGATGGTCCACTTTTTTTAAAAATGGTATTTTCTAACCCCAAGACTCTCCCCCCCGCACACTTTCCTGCAGTAAATGCCCAAAAACTATTTGGCTTCCTCTTCATTGTCCACAATAGTCTGATGATTGGATTCTAATCCTTTTCCCCAAAGTTTTTCATATTTTTTTCCCCCCCATCTTTGGATGATGTCCTTTTCACCCCCTAGTTTTTATTAATTTTGTTGAATGTACCCTAAAATCCTTTTTTCTTCACTGCATCATTCTGTATTTTGACCCGCTCCATTTGTTTTTTTTTATACCACTTAATGAATGTTCCCACCAATGAATGTTAGAAATCTCATTTTTTTTTAATTTGTTAACAATGTCCCCCTAGGTAGTTTTCTACCCTTTATGACTAGAGAAGGTGGTCATCTTTCCCCCTGAACTTTCATCCCCCAAATCTTCTAACCCTTGTAACTTTTACTGTTGTTGTGAACTATAATTGTTTTTCCCCCCCCTAATAAGCCCTTTGGAAAGGATCGCGTTTTTTCTTTTTGATGCGGACAATATGAGACACCCAAGGTTGACGCCCCCAGAAAAAAACCTTTTTTCCATGGCTGATCTTGAATTTCCCCCTTCTCCCAATCCCAAGTGTTTTCATACCCCTTTAATGAGAGTTTTTGTGGGCACCGCTTGCTGGCAATTCCCCCTTTTCTTCCCCACCTCTAACATCCCCCCCAAACTTCTCATTTCCCCTCTCCTGTAGACGATACTTGTTTGATGCTAACGATGTTTGCACCTTGCCCAGCCTTTTGATATGCCCCCCCACCAAATTCAGTGCCCCATTTTCCCCCAAGGTACCTTTATGCTACATGTGAATATAACGAAAATTTCTAGGCCACAATTCATATATTTTTTTTCTTCTCTTACCTATCCCCCGATTGTACTGATCAACCAGAATAGCTATCCTTTTTTCCCACACCCTCTTCTTTCTTTTTTTCGACAAATGAGGGGTCCTGCCGCCACCCCGGATGACAACACTTGAGTCCCCGTGACATGCCCTAATAAGAAGATGGGCGATCCCGGTGGTTTTCCTTAGCCCCCCCCATGGCTCCAGACAGGCAGATATAAGTTAGGAAGCCCTCTCTTTATTCACTCAATACGTCCCCCCCATTCCATTGTCCCCCTCTTTAAAACTGAAGGTTGGGCACCGTGCATGGAGCGGTAGGACAAAGAACCATCCGTACAGAAATTGAGTCCATTGTCCACACCTTTTCTTCCTGTGGTAATGCTTTTCCTCATCCCCTAATAAAGAAAACTACTAGAATTCCTAATCACCCCCAAATGACCCCCCTCTTCCACCACTAGTACCTATATTATTTAGTTTCCCCATCCTAAACCTTTCCTATTTGTCACCCACTATTTTAACCAACTTTTGTTTCCAGATGCGTCCCTCTTTACACTTTTTGAGTATTTCAGTTTTTTTGTTCCCCCAATACCCCCTTAGTCAATTGCCACACTACCATCTCCCCCCCCCTTGGAAACTACCCTGCCTTTCTCTCCATTCACCTACTTTTGCCTGTGCACCACTGATTCCCCGGCCCCCTGTTTTTCCCCAACCCCGCTTGTCCTGGGGCCCCCCCAGGATTTTTCAGACCCACCAGATCTGGTGGATTGCCTATCTCCCTACCTATTCTTTTTGTACTTACAAGTATCTCCTCCCTACATCGCCTTTTTTGACCCTCAAATTCTTCCTCCCTTTCCAGGGGATGTTCTTTAGAAAAAACCTCCCTTCAGTGGCTTCTCATGATGTTAATTCCCAATGTCAATGCTTTCCTTTAACCATTAGAGTCATTCCCCCCCCCCCCCGAAAACCTCAAGACACATGTTTCAAATTTGTCCCCATGACAGTTCGTGAAGATGCGTTGCCTCCTGGGTTTTGGGGGGGTGTAGAGAGAGTTCCTGGTTTTTTTCCCCCCCCCTTTGGAAGGTTCCGGGTTCAGGTTTTGCGGGGGGAGGTTTTTGTCCTTTTTAACACATGAGCAGGTTTGAACCCCAGCATCCCCCATGGAAGAATGACCACACCCCCCCATGCTAACTAACAAATCCACTTATCTGTTTCTCAACCATGTCCTTGGCTAGAGTTGGCTGATTTCAACACCCTTTCCTATTTTACAAGTTTTCAATTCTTGTTTTTCTATCCTGTCCGGTACAGGTTTTTCAAGGTAAAATCGACCTCTCCCTTTGGGGAGACCAAGCCCGATCCTGGCGGATTTTTTGCCCCTGGCCACCCCCCCCCTAAAGAGCCTGGTCGTCCTACCCCGGCAAAAGTTTTGGTACAATGCTCATTCTTGCATTTTTTGTTGAATCCCCTTTCTAGCTTTTTGTTCGTCAAACCATTGCCTTCCCCGTTCCAATAACCCCCCCCTTTCATCATTCAACCTCAATCCCCCCACTCATCTGAAAAGTTCTTGTCTTTCAAAATCGTTGAATTTTTACCAACCCTTTCTCAGGATTTTATGAAAAACCCTTCATGTACACCTTTTCCTCCTTTTAAGTTGTTGGGCTTTTCTCTTACACTGTCACATCCCTTGTATTTAATTAATTCCTTCTTTACCATGTTATCCTTCAAAGTTCCTTCACCCCCATGCCTTTGATGTAAGGACATAATCGTCTAACATCAATATGTTATGTTTGATTTTTCCCATTCTTCCAGAATGTCACCACCCTAATGTCCTCTGACTATGTCTTTCGCCCCTTGTCGTCCCCCCCCACCCACCCCATTTACAATATGTTCGGCCTTGACGAAAAGCTGAGCGACCGTAAGCACTGTCTGTAAGCCCCATTGTTTTTTCTCTTTCCAGGGAGAGAGACCCACGGCGGATTCTCTTCGGCTTCGTTCTAGTGTGGTTTTCTGAATCTGTCTTCACACCTCTCTACTGGGCAGCTCCTACTCCCGTTTTTCTTTTCCCCCTATCATATTGGGTCTTGGTCGAGAAACCTCCCTCCCCCCCCCCAACCGGGTGACCACCCCCCAATATAACTTTCCCTATCTTGTAAGCAGCTTCCCAATTTAAAATCTCTCCAAATGCCCGGATTCGGGGGTAGGCCCCCTTGGCAAGTAGAGGGCTCCAGGAAGTTCTAAGTAACAAGGTGTCGGAAAAAGGCCGGATGAAAAAAAAGTAAACCAAAAGATATTTATTTTTCCCTTTTTTCCGCTCATAGGGGTTTTTTTATTGGCTAGAAGTTTGGGTTGGTTTCGATTTGTCAATCGGGTTTTATCCCCGGCTTTGCCCCCTAACTTTTGTATGAGGTTTTTTTTGCACCCACTAACTTTTTTTTTAACTCGCACAAAGGTCCCTAATGGGAAATGTGAGTTCTGTACTTCAAACCTGAATAGACATTTATGTTGTTTTTCTTTACTTTTCCCCTTCTATTGCCTCTATTAAATCCAAACCCACATCGCTATCCCCAAATCGCGCTTATTCTTGACTCCCCCCTCGGTTTCAACCCCAATAACATGAGGAACGTGCCCTGAGGCACTAATACCTCCATTTTAACTGGTTTCTCCCAATGTCCTGGGACCTCCCCTCCCCCCCGGTTAAGATTTAGACTGTAGGTCCACCCCCAGGCTAAAAGTGTTTCTCCCACGTCAGACCACGCCTGTTTTCCCTTCTTCCTTGACTGTTTTGACCCAGTCTTCTTTTAGACACAAAACCCCCATCATCATACAGTATGCGCCATTGGACCCACCCCTTTGTCTGTTTAGGTCGGGTCATGGAGAATCATTTACAGAAGGAAGTTACCCTATGTGCCTGGCTGTGAGGTACCCACCCTTACAAACTATGAAAACATTCTCCCCCCCCCACAATTAGTATACCCTCTAGCCTCCCCCAATTCAGACCCCCCATCCCCCCCCCCAAAATGGATTTTTACTCCCTTTTCAGAATTCATTTCTTGTTGATTTTCAATGTGTCGTTCTTTTTTCCCTAGGGTTATTTTTGATGTGAACACCTACAATTCCCCCACACCAATGCTATGGTTTCCCCCCTTCAAAATCCAGGAACGCATTGTACCCCCAACCTCCCCTTTCCCCCTTTTTGAAGCAACAAACTGCTATGCCCTTAACCACTGGTGCACAGTTGTTTGATGACAAAAAATGCTGGGTTAAATTCTTTTGAATCTTCTACCACCTTGGAATGGCGGACTTGTGCAGCCCCCGTGACCTAGTTTTTTAATGATATCCTTAAGTTCAACTTTACTATGGTTATTTGTGAAAATCATTTACTCAACCTTTTCCTTTCCTGTCCTGTGTGTTGGACTTCTAACACAAGATAGTTCTTTGCAGTTAGGCTTCTGTTGCATTCCCCACTTTCAATGCTCCAGGGGTTTTGATATGTTCACCTCGCCGGTTGTCCTTACAACCAAAAGCCCCCCAGTTTGAACTGTAACCAGTCCAAAACCCCCCGTTCCACAGTTGAAAAAGAGCTCTTTTTCTTTCTCAGGGGGTTGGTTGCGAGATGTGACATAGTTGTTCAAGTGGTACTTTTCCCTTCCCCCAAGGGTTTGTTTCTGTGGGGTTAGGAACACCGTTTTTTATCCTCAAAACGGAAGAAGAACAAACAATGAGAAAAACCCCCTCCCCCCCCCAAAATTCCTTTTTTTTGTTTTGGGAACTTATTGTCCGAAAGTCAACATGTAATGCTGGTTGAAGGGATGTTAAGACTTTACCCCAAGAAGATATTTCAATTTTATATTCTTATATATAACTAGGTAGGCAGTTGATCACAAATAATAATCCCCCCTGGGTTATATTCCCTATATGTCCCAATTGGTAAAGGCTTTTTGCACCCATGCCAAGCCGTAGCCTGGGTGGTTCCCGGCCAAAGTGCTGAAACTTGACATGCTTCCCTTGTCTTTTATTTATGGCATTGCCCGCTCCTTTCGTTTGGCCAACTTGACCTTCCAATGGTTTGTTTTCAACTTCAATCCCAAACCTCCGCCCCAAACACATTTCTCAAGATGCATGACTGATTATTGGTTATGAAAAATATCCTTTTTTCCCCCCCCTTATTTATTTCATTGTGGTACTTCCCAAACTCCATAGGGACTAAAGTGTTTACTTCCCTTTCATATGTTTGTGATTCGTTCTCCCCTGTTTTACCACCCTTTTTTTTATAATTTCTGATGAAGGCTCACATGCCTCCCCCCCTTGTTGTCAATCAAATTCTTCTTAAACCCTGGCCCTTGGTATGTTTTTTTTTATTGGTACATTTGATATTGTCAAATTCTACTAGTACTTAGTCCCCTTGCTTTTTTCCAATTTGAGTGACAACCCTTCCTTACTTAATCCTGACCTATCTTGACCTTGAGAGAAAGTTGTTTCCGTCATCTTGCATTCTCCCACTCTTATGTATTAGTCCTCCCCTTTTCTTCCCTTGTTGTCTTCGTGGGTTCCTTGGTCTACAATATCAGTCTGTAAGTAATCGAGTGAATCTATTTTTCTCGAGGACTCTGAGGAACACACAGAAAAACACCCCCCAACCCTGATGTACAATTTTTCCATATTAAGTTGTCTCCCTACCTTTCCCATTTTCGCATAATATGGACCTTGTTCCTATACTGAGAGTGGGATGGCCCCAACTTTCCCTTCCAAACGTCTTGGCACCATGTCCATCATCGACAACTCAAACATCTCCCCTCTCCGGTTGGTTGTGATCTCCCTACTTTTTTTGTGCCTCATGTGTAAACATGTCATTGCCCCTCACTTTTGCTGCAGCGGATTGCCATTCGGTAATAGCACACACCGGTCCCTTCTCCCTTGTAAAATCTGATTCAACAATGACTTGTCCCCCCTTTTCCTTTTGGGGTTCCTTCACCCTTTATGTAACTATCACCCAAGACAACCTCTACCCCCAATGAGCTTATCTCTTTTGTTACCATAGTCGGGGCGCACCCACCTGATACCATGCCCAGTGACACTGATGTCCCTATGAGCAGAACTTGACTTTAAAAAATTTCGGTCCCTTCTCTCCCCCTTTCAGCTAGAAGGGAGCCAGACAGTGCCAATTGTCACTCCCCTTCCCGACACCCCCTAAAGTATTATTTTTTTTTTATCCCCTGTTGGGACACATGGAGCCTGGTTGCCAAAGACCAGAGTGCTTTCCTTTCCCAGAGGAGCATTTGCCCCTCCCAACCGCCTGCCTTATGCTAACATTCATCCTTCATTAATAAGAAAGTGACATGTACTACCATTCATACCCCATCCCTGCTTCCTGAACCCCTGTGCGGCTCCCCAAAAATTTTGAGCCAGAAAACTCCCTATGATTCTCCCTGAAGTGACTTTTCAGTCAACTGCTCATTCCAAATGCATTTGTCACACGACGATTAATCCCCGAAATTCCTGAAAACCCCGTATATTTTTCCACCTAGGACCTGATACTCTAGTTCCCACTTCCGTTAGTTTGAGTTGCTACGGGATTGGTGTGTTTTGAACCATACAGGTCAGGTCACTTGGCCCCCCCACAACCATCCTGGCCACTCCTGCTGTCATCTCCCCATCTGACCCCCCTTATATTTTGTTACATTAACTGTAGAATGATTTCCCCCTTCTTGCTTATTTCTCCAACTTGAGTGACTTTTATTGTGCACTCCCTAAGACTGTTTTCCCGATGAAGTTCATCCTCATTTTTGGTTCGTCAAAACGCTCTGGAAAATGTTTCCCTCCCTTGCCACGAGTATTCCTTCCACAATGAATGGTCTTCAGCCTTACCCACTGCCTTTCTCGGGAGCTCCTGCCCTGTCCCCCTTAAGTAGATACCTTACATCTACATTTCAATAGCTTCTGTGGTTGAACCTATCAACTTCTGACCAAGTCCTTTCTGGCCCTAGTCACTCTCATTCCTACTCCCATTCTCCCATCAACTTTGTGCAGTCATTTTCCTCTTTGTGTTAACGTGAATTTCGCCCATTCCGTGTTTTGGATTTAGGTTCCCACCATCAGATACCTTTCCTTAGCTCTTCCCTTAAACCAACCGACCTATACTTCGGAGTCCTGCCCGGTCCAGTCAACACTTACCACGAACGCCATAGTTCACCATTTCCTCCCTTTTTGGCATTCCCCCGTTGTTGTTGGCTGATTCAACCCCTCGATACCTCTCTTTATTCTGTCATTGGTCCCTCTCCTTCCTTCTTGTTACCCTTTGGGGACCGTTTTTTTCATTTGTCTCGTTGACATAAGGCGAGTCTCCTCATTCGCCCCTTCTCGTTTTGCGCCGCACCCCCCCTAAATATTTTCTTTGTTACCCCATCAATCAACCCCATGGCCTTCGCTCTATGACATTTGTCACCACACAGGCCCCTTAATACATCGCCAATTTTCCGAGTGTTTCCCTAAATGATCTCCCTCTTTTACCTATCTGCGTTCTAGTAGATTCCAACTAGCCTTTTCATTTGTACCTTAAGATGACTTGGGTTCCCCTTTACATTTTCCTTCAAGATTAAACTGTTTCTGTAATTTACGTATATCACCACGGTTTATGTCAGCCGCCGAATTTCGCTCCTCCCCATTCCTCTTGTTGGATCATCACCCCTCTGTCCTCCTTTCTTCTGTCCCATTTTTCGTACAGGATTTCTTCTCACACCCCACCTTTTTGTATGTAATTGGATCTTCATGATTTGTTCCCCTTTGCGGGTTCGGTTCTTTCCCCCTTCGGTCAATAAAAGGTTCCTGACATAATTCTGTTTTGCGGGAAAATTTTGCCCATAGTTTTCTGTTTTTATGTGTCTTTCAGCCATTTGTTAGGCATGATTGTGTTGCCCCTACCTTTTTTTTCACGTGTCTGGAACCTAGAACTCTAAACGTTTCCGTCACAATTTTCTTTGTTCAGCAGTTCTCTTTCTCCGGGCCATCTGTTTAATAAAAGAGTTATGCCGGTGAGGAAAACCATACCAAGTTGTGCTTCAACGAACATCGCATGGGTGTCCTCGTTTTCCCCTTCCTCTTTATTCTCCTATAATTTGCCTAAGAATCTTTTAATGTCGCTCCCTGTTGTTTGTTTTGGTCAATTCTTTTACTTGTTGCCTCGTTTACCGTTTTTGGGAGGATGTCGCTAGTCCCCTGTCGGCTTCATCTATGCTTTGTAATGTCCCCTTCAGTTATCATCGTCGCCATAACCCAAGAACCGCTTTGTTCGTTCGGCTTTTCCCCCGCCCCTTTTCCTGTATCAGGGCCGGACCCATCCCCCAGAGTTGGTCAAGCAAATCTCGTCCGTCTCGTTGTTTATTATATCGTTACGGTTTCGTCCGGGTCAACATGGTTCTCTCGTCGCGCTGTTGCCCCAAGTCACAATATGGCATTGCATTTCATTCGTCTTGGCTTCCCTGCAATCCCTCCGCCAATATAGAGGTCATTTCCTCCTCCCTTCTATCGGACTTTATAGATATCAAAGGTCTGTCTCCACTCCGGGCGTTCCCTTCTGTCATCTTGTTTTCTGGACACTCACACTTTCTATAACGACCCGCTCTTCTTCTTGAAACTCACTCCTTCACTTTCTTCTTCCTCGGCTGTTTTTCCTCCTTCCTCCCTTGGGTCTTTTCCCGTCGTCTTTCTCCCGCTCAATGCCATGTTACATCTATTTAGCACGTCCTCCCTGGGGTCCGGATTGTCCTCACTCGGCGACTAATCTCGCCCGTGTTTCCTCCCCTCTTTCAGGCTCTGTTTGACCTCAACCCACGACATATTTATTCATTAGTTAAATTTCGGCACGACTTTACTTGTTTAAGTTATCGAACTTTACACCTTCCACCTCTTCTTGAGAAGGATACCCCGTGATGCGACTTTCTTGTGTTTTCTCTTTGAGTCGTACCTCTCATGTACGAAGTGGGCCTCCGCTTCCTTCATATACAAAGTGATGCTTTCCCCAAGGTGAGCAAACCCACCAGAATTATCCCCCCACTTCCCCAC
>Ga0179593_1354900_pt1 | contig 12849 bp, 16 predicted proteins | sample CZODoug2_1_08_16_FD_185931 | JGI IMG/M metagenome (GOLD analysis project Ga0179593, IMG submission 185931) | Vadose zone soil fungal communities from Angelo Coast Range Reserve, California, USA - CZODoug2_1_08_16fungal (PacBio error correction) | ecosystem: Environmental > Terrestrial > Soil >... | reverse complement strand
TTCCTTCTCTTCCGATTTCAGGAGTTTTTTTATGGCCCGTTCCAGGAGTTTCTTTTTGACATCAACACGTTTTCATCACCTCCGCCTCCGGTCTCCGCTGTGGCAGACAGAACCTTCCCCCCTGAGAGCTCTCCCAGGTTAGCTAGCCACTTTTCCCCCCCCCCCCACCGTTTTTTCTCTGTCGTTTTTATCATGTCCCCCGCGTTACTTTTTTTTCCGAAAATGCTGAAAGGCCGAGGATTGAAACCTCCCCCCTTTTTTTCCCGTTTTTTGACTGAGAGGCTTTTTGTATGCGTCTTTTGCCCCCTGTGAACTAGTCTCTCCCCCGACCGCCCAGTCTATAACGCACTTCCCAAGCCTTTTTTTCCTGTTTTCAGTTTTCCGCCCTAGCCACAAACCAGGAGCCTCCCCGTGGGTCTCTTCTCTGGACCCACAACTTCTTCTTTTTTTCAAGATAGGTCCCCTCTTTTTATAAGCCTGACGGTCTTGGCTCTAGGCCCATGGACTGCTTGGCGCGCTTAATTGGGTTGTGTCTTCGTTGTACCACTATCATGGCCCCCACGGACTGCCCCCTGACGAAAATCTTTCGGCATTCTCGCCCGATCGTTCCCTCCCTCTTTTTGCGTAGAAACCGATCTTCCGGATCTTGCAACCATATCGGCGCGGCCCAGGAATGTGGCGGGGGATTTCCTTTTTCCTTTGGCACGTTCCTCTGTTGGCGAGCAGTTTCATCAGTCTCTTCACGACTTGCTTTTTGTCCCGGTTTGACTTTTTTTTTCATTAACGGAGTTTCCCGGGTCTTTTTTGGAGTGACCAGGAGACCTTCACACTTTTGCACCAGTCATCTCGCACACCAAGAAGCGATTTTTTTCCTCCCTTCAATCAATCGGTGAATACGGTCTGCTGCACCTATTTTCGTGCCCCCCACGTGTGAAGTGAAACCTGTTCCCTGCCGCGTTGACGGGCTCGCTGCGTGAGGCGAGGGCGGTTCTTTCCCCCTCAGGGTCCACCATCCCCTCGTTTGTTGGAAGCCTTTTTAGGGGTTTTTCTTACCCTTTCCCCCTTGTTCGCCAGTTACGGACCGTATTCAAAGATTAAGCGTGTGTCCCATTGACTTTTTGATTTGCCGCCCAGGTTCTGACTCGCTTTCAACGCTCCCGAGCACTGTTGTTTTTGTTTTTTTTGTGTTTCTCGTAAGGTACGAACTTCCCTTCTTTTTGAATTTTGTGCAATTTCCAGATTTTTCCCCTTTAACTTTGCGTTTTCCCTTTTTACCAATTGTAGCCCCCCAGAGGACAATAGGTCTCTCCGCACATAGGGGCCTCTTTCAGGCCACCTCCTTTTTTTCTGAGTTAGTAGGGAAAACTTTTTTCTCCTCTTTCCGGTTCGGGTTCCTCGTCGCCCCCCACGGAGAACTCGTTTCCCTAAGGGGCCGTCTCTTGTCTTCGGAGCCGGCTTCGGGCGCTTTTGCGTCTGCGGGGTCGTCCCGCGATTAAATTAGACCAAGTCTCATACCCAAGCGGTCTGCGGGGTCCCTCGGCTTCCATAGTTGTTCCCCTTCTTCAGAGCTGCTTCCCCCCCACTGCGTCCCTACCCCCCAGGTTCTTTCTTTTCCCTTCGAAGGTTTTGGTTTTTTTTTTTTTTTTTTACCCAGGATCTTTTGCCGCTTGGACGGTCCCCCCATTCAAACTGCCATTGAGGCCCCCCCCCCTCTGATAGTGGAAGCTAAGGTCAAGACCCCCCCCACCCCCTGGTTCTTTGATTTTCGACCAGGTAGCGCCGATCTTTGTCTAATGGGGAATTTCCCCCCTTTCACATAAGTTCTCAAAACCCCCAGTGATGACCCCCCTCCCCTATTCATCCTGATTCGATTTTTGCACCCCAAGTCCATTAGAAAGGCTTCCCCTTTTTTCCCCCAGCCCCCTTTCGCCGTACACCCACATCTTTCGGTCGTGTTTGATGGGTTCTTTTTTTTTTTCTTGGTTCGCTTCCCCGTTTCTCCATCGTCCTTCAACCGCCATTGGTTAATTGGTATGGAAACAAACACACGTTCCCACCCCCCCCCCTAGATACGGCGACCTATTAATTAATTTTTTCTTTGAGGGACGGGCCCAGTCCCTTTTTTGCGGTTTTGGGCGTGCAACTTTTCCTAACCTGGTAGATCCGTTATTCATCTTCCTCTCTTTCTTCCCTTCACCCCCTTGAGGCCCCCCCCCTCACCCCTTTTTTTCTTCCCATGACCCTTTGTTCATGTTGACCCCCCCTTCTTTTTTAATTTGGTTGTTTCGTTCACCATAGGCCCCCGAGAAGGTCATTTTTCCCAACTCTTGAACAGATCTCCCTAGGGTTGTTCTTCGACGTTTGTAGAGAACGTTCTTCCCATGTCCCCCCCATGGCACCGGGAAGGCCGGCCGTCGATTTTTTTTTTTTGTCCGTTTTTTTTTCGCTGGTGCGTTTTCGGCGTTCCTCACAAAAAGGACCTAGTTGTTTTCTCTGGACAGTGGTTTGTCTTTCAGCCCCCCCGTACCCTCATCTTCTCAATTTTTTCCCTCTTCCCCACCTAAGCGGCTCGCCTTTCGAGCCTTCAACTCTTTTCTCCTTTTCCACTTTTCCCCCCCCCCCCAGTCAAATGCCCCTTTCCCTCTCGGTTTATTACGGCCTTGGAGTGAGGTTTTTCCTGGGAAACAAAGACTTCCCCCTTCGGAACATCTCTTTTTCTCTCCTCCGTTTTTGTTTTTTTTGGTTTTGATCTCTGATGCTTCTCTTATGTTTCCAGCATGTCCTGAGCCCGTCTAGCCGCTTTTTAGAGTGAGTAAGTAGACTCCTTTCCTCACTCCTCTAGCGGTCTGGTTTTGGTTCTGGGCTCTACTGCCCAGATGATTTTCTTTTGCCGGGGTGATGGAGGCCCACGTCCCTTTTGTCCCGCCTTCTGGGAGTGTGGCGGCGGTTTTCCCGCTTCAGAAACAAGACGTGCCACCCCTGTGACCGCCTTCCGTTCGGGGCCTTCCAGACGGCCGTTCCGATTCTCTTTTTCTTCTTCGTCTCTAAACGCCCGCCCCGAGAGGATCGGTTGCCGTCGTTTCCATAATAGCGGGTCTCTGTTTGCCTTTCTTTTTTTTTCTGTTGGACCATCTTTTTTTTTCTCCTTGTGAAGCCTGGCGTGAACACTTTCACTTTTGTACTGGCGGCCCCCTCCCCTCCTTTTTCAGATCGACGTGGCCGCCGTTCACCCCCAGCCTTCTGTCTGGCATTTTGAATCCCGTCCCGGGTGTTTGCCCTTTCTCCTTGCTGGAATGTTCACTCGCCAATTCCCCCTTCTTTTTCCGGCGACTCTCTCGACCTTTACCAGATTCCCCGTCAGAAGAGTGGTTCTGACTTTTTTTTCCCCATGGTCCAGCTTTCATTGGTTCCGGGATCGATCTCCTGCGGTCCCCCCCATTTTTTTTTCTGGGGAGCCCTTCCCAAGAAACGTAGACCCTTTCTCTTGCGGCCTTATTCAGGTTTGCTTACCAGTAAAGGACATTGATGGTTTTCTTTTCCCTTTGACGTCCCATTTTCGTCGCGGTCAGTTGAAGGGTAAGTACCTTCGACCCCGCTTTGCGTCCCCTTTAATCATTCACCACAAATCTCGGGCGTACCTGTCGTGTTAGCCGTCGGTGGGCCGATGGGTTTCAGAGTGGGCCTTCTTCCTCTGATCTTCTCCACACCCCGGCCCCTACCTGGGTTTTGACCTATGAGGAACGTTCTTTTTTTTTTTGCCCATCCCTCGACGCCGCCGAAATTCGCCTCTTCCCCCCCTCTTGCACAGGACTCCAATGGTCTTGTCAAAAAAGTTTCGGTGCTGCCTCTAGTGTCTGTTGGGTCCCCCCTTTAGAGCCAATGTCAACCGGACGATCCACTACTCCCAGAGTTGCATTCTGCTCTTTTTTAACGGCTCCCTCGTTTCTGTATCGGCCTTTATCCGTCGGTGGTTCGACCCCCCTGAAATCAGGTTTCGGGACAAGAACCTTCCCTTTGCAGTCAGGCCCTTTCTTATCTTTTTTATGCTTTTTGGACGGTTTTTGAAGCATTTTCTTCTTTTCCTTGCAGTTCCACCCCACCCACACGATCTATATTATTCCTGGAGAGTATCTCTTGCTTTTTCCCCCACCTACTGTTGCTTCCACCCAACGAAGGAGGTTCTGCCTTCTTTTTGTCCTCCCCAGCCTCCCATTCTACCAGCTATGGCTATTTACTTCAGTTCGCCTCGTTCTTCAAAACGTGGTCTGGGCGAACATTGAAGTCCGCTTTCTTCCCAAGTATCGGTTGATATGTTTGACGGGTTCTTTTGGAATCCGTCCTCTGGTTCCAGTGCGTCACTACTTCACCTTGAAATGTCTCTTCGCCACCACTCGTTTCTTGCTGCGGCAATGTCCCTCCTCTTTTCTCCCTGAGTCCCTTCCTCTTGTCCGGTCGTACGAATTCTTTTTTTCAATCCAGAAGTACTTTGTTGACCCTTTTTTTGCTTCGATGTTCCTCATATCCGTCACCGACTCCTGTTCTTGGCTTACGGCGAGGTATGTCTCCTCTTCCTTCATATCCCCAGTCCGGGTTCCCTCATTCTTTCACCTTTGACTGTTTTCCCACTTGTAAAAAAACCCCCCCCCCTTTTTTTTTTTTCCCGAGTCTCATGGTCGCCTTCCCGTTTCTCTCAGATTTTCCTTTTTTGAGTCCTTTCGTTTTCCTCTTCGGTGAGCGAGATGTTTTTTTTTTGGTTAAGTAGTACATCTCTTTTTTTCCGGCCATGGTGTTTTCTTTCACTTTTCTCCGCCGGGCCTTGTATGGAGATTGATCGGCGTTTTCCCTTCCTATTCCCGTTCATTCTGGGGCTACCCCACATCACCAAGATCCGGGTACGTTATCGCAAGGGGAGTGACCTCCTTTTTTTACTTTCCTCGTCCCCTTGTTTTTCCCCGGGCTGATTCAACCCCCCTAATCTCAGTATGTTCCCCCCTTTTGTGCATGAGTGTTCTTCCTCGCGACGAGTTTTTCTCCCCATTCCTTAAGAGTGTCATTTGGCGTGGCCAGCGTCTTGCTTGCCTTACCCTGTTTTTTCCGGTTCGGTGCCACCCTCCCCTTCTTTTTCGTGCTGCTTCTTTCTGTATATCTATTGGCATCCTACACGTTGTTGGTGTTTGTCTAGATGTTACCGGCCCTCGTCTTCGGGTGTTGATGGGTAACCGACACCCCCTTTCCAACCCCCCTTTTTTCTTCTCACCACCCCGTCACCTTCTTTTAATAGGCTGGGAGAACTTTCCTTGTCGAACCCCCGTCTGCGCGAATGGTGATGATTCAAGGGTTCCGTGGAGCTCGTCTTGGCCTCTCATCAGCCGGGGCTTCGAATTCTCTTTTTACCACTTCCGAGTTTCTTCTCCCCCTTCCACCGGCGCCTTGGCGTCTTTTCTTTGGTGATCTGAGGATCTCACTCATTTTCTTTTTTCTCTCCCCGGGCCTGCCGTATCCGCCCCCCAGCCGTTGGCCGTTCTGTCTCTTCCCTCACCAGGCTCCGTCGCTCATGTTTTTTTTTTTCCGACCGTCACCCCTCAGTTCCGCTGCGCCCTTTAGGGGCCGCCTTCTCCACGACGACTTCGCTGGGAACCAGTAGTTTGTCTTCCCCGCTTGTCCTGACATTTCGTTTGTTGGAAACCCCAGTCATCAGTTCATCCTAGGAATCAGGTTTTCTTCCCTTCGTTCATCCTACTCTTCTTCCCCAACAGTCCGTTTAGGAAAAATCTCACTTGTCCCGAATTTTTCCTTGTGGTGAATCTTTTTTTGTTCCCCTACCTTTCTGTCTGCGGGAGCTCTCTGTTACCTTTGGAACTTCCCTTTTTTTTTTTTCCCTGCGGTCTTGGTTCGCGGCCGACTCCCGTTCTTTTCTTATGCTCCCCCTCCCGCCTGTCTGGGCAGGGGTTTTTCTGCGGAAGTTTTCCACTTCGGTTTTTTTTTTTTAGATTTCTTTTTTGGGAGACAGTTTCCAAGGTTGAGTCCTTTACCCTGTTTTCCCCCCCTTGACATGAAGTCTTTTGTTCTCGTCCCCAATCGCCTCCCGATATCGTTCTGGAACCTTCCTTTTCCGCCCACTTTACGCCTCCCTGAACGCCGCGACGGCTTAGTTGCCGAAGCCGGGTTTCTTGCGATCGGGCTTCGGACACAGGCCTCCCCGACCTTTTTTTTTTGCTTTTTAAGGCAAAGGGGCGTTGTGATTCAACCGCCCGATCTCCCCCCCCCCCCCGCCTTTTTTTCCTTATCAGGTTACGGGGCTGGTTTTTTTCCGAGGGTTTCCTTTCTTCCCCCCCCAGGTTGGGCTTCCGTCCCGCACATTCCCCCCCCTCAAGCCGTGAAATATCGCCGGCGGAGCCGGAGGCGAGTCGTCACGGGCTCTTGTCGTACCCCGCGGTTGCTCGGCCGATCCAAGCCGAGGTGGGACGCAGTCAGTGCCAAGGGGGACTGATCGGTCTATTTGTCGTATTTAATCTGCATGGGTTTTCCCTTCTTTGTGGTCTCCTTTCCCCAGTTCAACCCTCTCGGCAAGTCGGCTACTGTGTTAGGGTCCCATGGGTGTCTCGCTTAGAGGGAACCTTCTACCGGGATGCTTTTTTTTGGGCCTGAGACTTTTGGCTTCTCCGAACAGGTTCCCAGGGATTCTCACAGGGGCTGTGGCGTCCATCCTTTCTCTTCATAAGTCTTTCCCCTCGGGCCACCCATGCGTTGCACGCACATTTTTCTCCTCACGTCTCCGTCTTCGGTGGTTTTTGCAGCTTTTTTTCGGCCCGCCGCTTCGACGGCTCCCACCTCAAACCGCGCGCCAACTCTTCCTTTCTTCTGTTCCCTTTTTTTTTTTTTTTCCGACCATCAAGTCTGGTTTTTTAACCTGTGCAAGTTCTTCGCGCCCGGCCTTGTATCCACTTGCCTTCCTTGTTCATCCGAAACCATGGATTTGTACCGCCCTTTTTTTTTTTAACTCCGTTTCCTCAGCACCTCTTTTAATCGGTCAACTTTGTCCCATCAGCCCCGCCCTCCCCAATTTCCTTCTGTTCGGTGTTGATATATTCAGATAACTGTTTCCTTTCTCTTCCCCGCGTTGTCCCTGGGTAAGGGAAAAAGTCCCCCCTCAAGTCCATCCCCCGTACCACTCCTAGTCCTTGTCTTTGATTGGTAAGTTCTTTTTCCGGGGTGGTTTTTTGGGGAAACCTTGGCTTCCCCCCCCTTTTCCATGATTTTTTCCCTCGTCCTGAGGGCGTAGTGCTAAAAAATTCGGTTCACCTTCCATCCATGCTCAAACCGTTGGTATTTTGTCCAACCCCCCACAACCCCTTCCTTTTTTCCCCCCGCCTCGACGGTCCACAATAGGAAAATCTTTTTTTTTCCTCTTTTTTTATGTTTACCCTTCCCCGTTCCGCAACCTCTGGCCATGGACTTGGAGGTTTCCTGGGACACTGTTGGCTCTTCGTCTTTTTGGGGCGGTACAATTCTCTTGCTTCCCCTTTTTTTCTTGGGCTTTTTTGGTGAAGTAGTTTGCCCCTTCCCCGACCCACCTTTTGCACACGAGGTCCGGCGCCCTTTTTTTCCCTTGTCTTTCCAGAACCAGGAAATTGTTTAGCCATTTTCTCGCCCATCATCTATCTTTAGGTCCTTAGGAGTTCGCTCTTTACGTCCCCGCCCCAGCCTTCTCGCTTCTAGGAATTGGCCCTTTTCCGAAAAAGAATTCATTTATTTCCCTCCACTCTTCTTTTTTTCCTTCCCCTTTTGTTTTTTTTTTTGATCTATACTCTGTTTTTGTCTTCCGCCAGCCACAGGCCGACTGATCTACGTGTGGAGTTGCGTTGTTCCCTTTCTCCTTCCCCCTTTTTTCGACGTGTATCTAGGGGCGTCCTGAGCTGTCTGAACCTTATTTTTTCCGTTTCTTCTGAACGACAAGGCCCTGGTTTTGCGACGGACGTTGCTTTGTTGACCCGGTTTTCCCTCCCCCCACCCCAGAGACACATCCCTCCCACAATAGACTCCAGTGGGCCCTCCCCCCCCTTTTTCCCTTTGACGCGGTTGGCTCTCCGTTGTTCTTTACCACACCACCGGTCCACCCCCTTCTTCGAATTTCTTTTCCTTCCATTGTGGAATTTCTTTGGCCGATGTGTTTTCACACCTTTGTGGTTGGACATTCCCGGCGTTTTCCCTGGGATTCTTTTTCTTGTGAACCCCCTGGTTTTAAAGGCGCGTCATAGGTCAATTTTTTCTGGTCTATTCCTACCGTGGTATCGCTTACCAAAACCACCCCTTTTGGTCGGGACTTTCAGTCATTCCTCTCTTCTTTTGATGTTTGTCTTCGGGTATTTTAAGGTTTAATTCTCCCCCCTTCCCTTCGGGGAAGCGAATGACTTGTACTCTACCAAAGCTTTCCCCCCCCCCCCCCCTCCCCCAGAGCTTTTCGCTGGTTTTTAAGCCTTTGATGGACCACGTTTCCCTGTTAACCTCAGGTTTTTGTCGATTTTATCTTGTCAAACCGACGGCTTCCTTCAAGTTTTTTTTCTTTTCCGTAGGCCCCCCCACTTCCAAACGCCGGAGGCTTTACTTCCCATTTTACCCAGCAAGAACTTGATTCTCGTCTGTCCCTCTTAATCACCGATCCCTTGGTCTGGTTCTTTTTGGAACCTTCTGGGAAATGCCGCGTTTCTTTGCGGGCGGAGTTGAACTCTTCCCCCCACCCCTCCACCTTCTCAATTTTTCTTTCTTTTTCCTTCCTCTCGGGCCTAGGCTCTTGCCTCCCTAAGTTTTGTCCCTTTTTTTTGACTTACTGGGGTCCCGCAACATGGTTACTGGTTGCTCCGTGCTCGTATCCCCTCTCCCCTCCCCCTTCCTCGCCGGTCTCGATTGGCAAGACGCAACAATGGTTACCCCTTCGTTTCTTCTTGCTCGCTGGTGGTCCAGGAGCGCCACAGTTCCTCCCTTCGATAATCGTGACCCCTCTCCCTTTTCCTTGAGTATGCCCTTCTTTCTTTATCTTTCAGCCTCTTTGTTACTACAAACCTAACTCCCACTTGTTCTCCGGGAGGACCATGATTCTTTGCCGGCATGGCTTCTGTTTTTCTTTTCAATCTTTCCTTTTCTTCCCCTGGCGTCATGGCCGGCTTGACCAAAAAGGTCATGACCCCCCCCCCCCCCCTTCCCATTGATTCTTGGGGTGCATTAGGTGCTTTTCGATAAAACCGCCTGGGACTTTTCCCCCCCCTTGACTTTCTTCTTAATTCTTATTCTCCGGTGCAACGCCTAGAGCTTCCCTCCCATCTTCCTCTTTAGCTTTTTTTGAGTTTTTTTTAGTCGGTCGCGGCCAACGTGGGGAGTCCCCCCCCCCATTCGTTCAAGTACTACCTTCTTTCTTGTTTTCGATTTTCTTTGACTTTGGCTTGTCAGCGGCCTCTGTGTTTCCTTTTTAGCAACCCCTTCACCCCTTGAATGTTCACTACCTCCCAACCCCCTCTTTACTGCTCTTATGCGGTTACCTTTTACCGAGGTAGGGACCCCCTCTTCTCCTTTTTTGATGCTCGGCATTGGTCTAACTGAATATCCCCTTTTCCGTTCCCCCTTTGACCCTTTCGTCTCCCGCTGTTCTCCAAGATAGAGAAAGATATGGGGCCTTCCCCTTTGCTTCCTTCGAGTTTCTGACCGTTTAATAAACCCTAAGTTCCCTTTTTTTTTTCATCAACATCTGATTTTCCCCAACCAAACAACTTCGTTCGTCTCGAAGGGGCATGCGGTCGACCCTTTTCCTTTCGAGTTGTCTTCCCTGCCTTTCTATATTTTGTGCCCGATACCCTGATGTATTTCCCCCAGTCCAAGCTGTCTGGCCTGTTAAGGCTGGTGTTAGCTTGGCTTAGCGGCGGGCCGGTTTTTTCTCTTCTACGGCTTCTTCGTCTTGATAGGTAGGGCCCTTCTCCTTGCCCGTCCACAGACCGGTTCGGCTCGGGGAGGGCATGCTTTCTAATACGGACATTTTTTTTCCTGCCCCCCGGATTTTTTCTTCCAAGAATGCGGTGCACTTCAACTTTCCCCGTGAGCGGGCCTTTCTCGCCGGAAGGTTTAGAACCTTTTCTTAACTGTATTTTCGGCAGGGTTTGCAGTGGTCCTTTTTGTTAACCCTTCGAAGGTTTTTCTTTCCATACCCTTCCCTTCTTCTCCCCTTCCTTCTTATCTATCTAATCATAAGTGGTTGGTTGGTGACTCTTGGACTTATTTTTTCAGGTCGTATCCCCCGTTCCGGTCTTTTCTTTGCCCGCAGGAGAACTCCTTTTTCTTCCTCAACCCCGGCCCCGCCGGCCTGACGGTTTTTCCCTCCGGGTCAAACGCTTTGCGGGTTTTTTCTCTTTGGCCAGTTTTCACGAGCTCTTGGGGGAATAAGCCAGTGGGCCTCCCCTAGACCCCCCTTTTTTGCCGATAAATCTAGCTATGAGATGCCCCCCCACGCCCCCCCCCCCAGGACGCACGGACCTTCTGTCTTGAGTTATCTTTCTGAAGTTTGAACCTGATCTCGTCATCCCTTCCGAGCTCGATTCCAAGTTCTCCATTTCAGTCTCTTCTCCCCCTTTTTAAACACCCCCGGTTGTGGCTGGCAATTTCTCTCCCTCTTTCAACCTGAAGGATCGGCCAGAAACTCTTTCCTCCGACATTTCCCCCCGCGTTTCAAGCCTTTTAGAAGGAAATTTGTGAGAGATCGCTCTAAGTGGTTGGTGTTTTCCCCCCCTACTCTCATGTGACCCCTTTTATTTCAAGGAAATACCATAGTTTCAAGCCTCTTCAGAGATCGTATCGGTGGTTTTTTCCTTCTCACAGCTTTCTTCGTTTATTATTTAGGTTACCCAAGCGTAGAGGCTCCATTCTTTTGTTTCCAACCCGGCCGTGCTCGAGGTTCTTAGGCCTTCCACCTCGGTTCCCCTTTCTCACTTTCCTTCTGAAGCCCCTCACTCCTCTTTCTGTCCTTGGGTTTTCGCACAAATCACGGTTCGGTTTTTGGTGCGTAGTTGAGGGGACACCCATTCACTTTTGTTCAGTCTTCTCACTTTTTTTTCCCCCCCCCTCTTTCTCTCACTTCATGTCAAATAATAGACATCTACTTGTTGTGTCTCTTTCTACTTTAATTGTTTCCCGCACCCAAATTTTTTTCTTTTGACGACGAAGCATTCATGTTTAGTGTCGGCGGGAACTTCTGCTGGGGATTGGGACTCCTTTCCCCCCTCCCCCCCAGTACCGTCGTTTGTTGAAGACCAAGTTAGCTTGACACACCGGTCCCGCCCTCCTCGCCCACTCCGGGTCGCATACTCCTCTGGTTTTTTGTGGGGAGTTCTTTGCCCCTTCCCTCTCAATTGGAGTCACCGCCCCCGCCTTCCACGTGAGCTTCCGTTTTAGAAAATCCGGTTCGCTTGGAGAGCTGTTTCCTTCCTGGTTCCCATTGTGGTCTTTTCTCCACCCCCAGTTGATAGGCCGAATCATGCCTGATGTTTCTCTCTTTCAGCTCCAGAGTCCTGTTTCCGAGTATTTGACGGGAACGTGGTGAGTTACGGTTCTTAACCCCAGTCCCTCGTCGGAAACTCGTTTTCCCCCCCCTCGTTTTGTTTTCATGCCATTTTTTTCGTTTCAGGATATAGGTTTTATTCCGCTTTTTTCTCTTTGGCAGATTTTCCCCCTCTGACAGGCTCCAGATATCCCAGTCCTTTGGGGAGTAAAGCCCCTTCGCTTTTTCCTCTTTGTGGAGGCACATGCTCCCGAGGCGAACCCCTCCTTTTCTGCAAAACCTCCAAGGGGAGAACTTACGAAGGTGGGGTGGCTTTTTTCCTCTTTCCGCCCCCCAGAGGTTTTCGGAACCCGGTCTTACAAAACTCTCCTCCCCCCCCTAATCCCTTCCCCTTTTTTGAGCCTTAGGACCTTCCCGGCCAACCTTTCCTCCCAATGTTATGGGATGTTTACTTAATGCAAGTTATTCCCCCTCTCTGTCTTCCCCTTTCCCTTCATTCCCTCCTTACAAAACCTGCTTTCCCGAACTTCTTCAGATCGATGCCCGACGCCCTATTTCTGAGCTGCACCTTGTCCAGGCGTTTCTCCCGTGTTTGGCGGTTAGATAAAGGGTTTCTTTTCTCCCCCCCCCCCCCTCCAGTTTTTTTACCCTTGGCCCGAAGTACAATTTCACCCCCACCTAGAAGTACCGCTAAAAGAATTTGTACTTCTTCTTTTCCCCATCCTTCGTTTTTCTCCTTGCCGCAATCCCCCTTTTCTGGCTTTTTTACCCTTTGGCGGCACCCTTTACTTTCTTATCTTTCGTTTTTTTGCCCCCTTTTTTGCGGCGCCTTCACCGTGCGTGTTACACAACTCCCTCCCCTTCCCAAACCTGTCCCCCCCTGTTGGTTGTGTCCCAACACCCCATAAGGTTTTTACCCCTTTCTGTCCCGCGGGTCACTGATTCAACCTATTCTGTCCCCCCAATCTGGATCTCTCCGTGGTCTTTTTGTCTGTTGTTGTTAAGCCGGGCCCCCGGACAGCACTCTTTCCCTTCAGGGTTTATCCCCTTTCCGGAATAGGTAGGAGGATCTCCCATTTTTTTTAGAGTTTTCCTTCTTGCCTAGGCCGGACAACCAGCGATTCAGTGCCCCATTCCCCCTTCCATTTTTTACCTCTGCCAACCCCCACCCTCCTTCCAGAGTAGAACACCGTCTCGACCTCCCCCTTTTCCTTTGAGAGCGGGCTAGGGAACGTACCCCTCCCTACAGTCATGATCCCTTTTTTCGCTAGGATTTGGCGTGGCGCACCCCTAAACCCTTTCTTCCCCAT
>Ga0179593_1711251_pt1 | contig 12850 bp, 14 predicted proteins | sample CZODoug2_1_08_16_FD_185931 | JGI IMG/M metagenome (GOLD analysis project Ga0179593, IMG submission 185931) | Vadose zone soil fungal communities from Angelo Coast Range Reserve, California, USA - CZODoug2_1_08_16fungal (PacBio error correction) | ecosystem: Environmental > Terrestrial > Soil >... | reverse complement strand
TAGAAAACCTTTTAGTTGCCCTTTTCACTTCAAGGTCCTTAGCCCCAGCACCATCCTCTTTTTTTTTCCTCCCGCTTTTTTTTCCCTTTGGGACCCTGCCTCTACGGGTTTTGACGGGGTCCTCCAACAAAGATTCCTGGTCCCCAGCTCCCGTTTTCGCAGCCCGGAGGCTTTCACCCGCGTTCTCCCCATGCAGCCCCCAACACCGCTGCTATGATCGGTTGACCACCCCCTCCCCTTCTCCCTCATTGAACTCCTGCCTCTCTTTGGAGTCGCGGACTGTTTTTTTTGACCCCGGCGGTTTTCCACCATAGGTTGTTGGTGGCCTCTCTCGCTCAAAGAGATGTACTCCTCTTCGCCCCTCCCTCCTAAAGAAGCGGCTCCTTGGTGGACGGTACTCATTTGTTCTCGAGAGGGGAACAGTCCACCCCCGGCTGACCTCAGCTTTCTTCTCGTCTTGAGACCGGCCCTGATAGGCGGTGGTCACTTCCAGACACAGCGGTTGCGTGTTTTTTCGTGTCTTATCCACCCCGCCAATCTTTTCCCGAGATTTTTTGAAGGCAGAGGTCCCATCCTACGAATGGGGATTTTTTCTTTTTGCTGGTGGTGCAAGGACGGAAATTTTCATTAGACGTGCCCACTCCACAAGTCATTTTTCGTTCCCGGGACAAGTCCCTTCAAGAACCCCAACGCTTCTATAACCCCATCATAGTTGTCCTCTTGAGGAGGGACAGCTCCTTTCCCCTTTTTAGTGGGCCTCCTTTTTTCCGAGGGCCGACTTTTGCGTGGTGTTGAGACCCCCCCCCCCTTTTTTTTTAGTCGTGTCGATAGTCCCTCCTTTGCGGGTTTTCTTTGGCGCCAGTCTTTTTTGTTTTTTTCCGCCTTCAGTTGGAATTTCCTTTTCGTATTTTCCCCGGTGTTTTTCCCCGCGCTGTGTTGAGAAAGTCCTTTGTATGGGTTTTTTCTCTTTGGGCTGGTTTTTTTCCTTCTTTTTTCGAGGCCCCACCGGGCATCGGTGCCCGAACTCACACTCGCGGATTACCCTCCGAGTGCTTTCAGTTCTACGCCTTGGGGCCGTCTTGGGGGATTGTTTTTCGTTTGTTGTTCGACCTTACGGAATGCCCCCATTTTTTCGTCCCCTTTTTTTTTCCATAGAAGTTCTTTTTTTCCTCGGCTTCCATCAGCGGCGCTTCCCTTTTTTCGCATATTGTGGATTGAAAACGTTTTGTTTTTTCTTTGTTCTCCTCCTTTGGGGCCACCCCATTGCTGACTTTGCTGGCAGGGCGCGTTTTTCCTTGGTGGTGGACCGGAATGCCACACAGCTTACCTTTTTTGCTTCCTCCCCCTCGTCTTTTTTCAGTAGGCACTTTCGGCCGCCATGGTCGCGCTATGGACAACTTCACCCACAGTTGGCCCCCACCTTCTCCTCGATCCCCCCTTGCCCTTTAACTTCCCACACCCCCTGCCCCCTGCTCGTCATCACCGGGGGCCTCGTGACTGAAGGGATTGCTTCCTTTTTCCTCCCCCTCACTTTTTTTTGCTCGGCTTTTTATTTTGTGTCTTTACTCTCCGTCCCGGCTCGTAGGTTTTTTGTTATTTCCCCTTTTAATTTGGGGCCGCGGGGTTCACCGTTGTCCCCTTCCCAGTTTCCTCGCTTGATTTCCGGGTGGTCTTGGACAGGTTTTTTTTTTTTGGTCCCCACTTCTTGTCCCTTCTCCGCGAATGGAGTTCGTTGACTTTTGCTGTTGTCAACGATGAACCCTATTTTGCATGGCCAACCCAAAAACCGTCCCCTTTCCCCTCACTTTTTTATTCCCCTGAAGCATTTGTCGGGGCCCTTTTTGCTAACTCTCAACTACGCCTGAGGCCCACCGGCCATCACATTTATTTTTTACTCAGACTTTTTTTTCCTGCCCCGATCCCTTCCTTAGGCGTTCCTTCCAACCGCCTTACCCGACCTTTGTTCCGGGCCGTCCTAGTTCCGCCCACCACGTTTTTCCCCCCAACACTCCTCCTCCATTTCGTTTGTTTTTTCAATTGTGCCCCTTTTTGCTACCCTTCCCTGGTGCGTTCCCTCCTTTATTTCCAAGCCCTCTCGCGACTCTTTCCCTCATTCCCGAACTTTGCCCCTTTCCCCCCCCCCAAGTTTGCCTTTATTTTCCCCCACCCACAGTCCTTTTCCCCCGACCTTACCTGGTCACATGCAGTAGAACCGAAGTGATCCCCCCTTCATTTGAGTCCCTTCCCCTCTTTTTTCACGCTCTTGCCGCGATTTGCCGGTTCGCTCCCCCTTGACCAAGTTGGAAGCGACTTCACCCCGTGTCTGGTCCCTCGGCTAATTCTTGGCCTCTTCCTATGGCTGTTCCCCCCTTTTTTGTGCGTTTCCCCAGCCACCTTTTTTTGGGCGGCGCGTGTCCTATCCCCGCCCCTGTACCCAAACCCCCAAGCCCTTTCCACCCCCCCATTCCCCCTCCGGGCTCCGTCTTTTTCCTTAGCCTCTCTTCCGCCCAGATCGCGTCTTTATACACCCCCAGGTTCTCAACCTGCCCCCCCCCCCCGTGGGCAACGCCGGTCAAGCTTCAACCTGTCCCTTTTTTTCCTGCGCCCCCGGGTCTTAACCGTTTTCTTTTCTCGCGAAATCCCTTTGGGATGGTTCCTGTACCCTTTTCCCTTCGTTCCCCTTTCCCACCCCTTCCATCTATTTTGCGCCGTTTGGCAGGCGGTGACAGAGCCGTGGCTCTCCCTTTCGGTACACTCCTTTCCCTTTTTCCAGGCCCCCCGGTCGACTGCGGGCCCCTAAAGATCGTTTCGCGGTTTTTGTAGACCTGCTTCTTGGGTCCCAACTTCTCTTTTCTTTTTTCATGTTTCTTTTTTCAGTCGTTCTCCTCTTTTTGAGCAGTGCAAAGTTGGTCCCCCTCGCGTTTTTTTCAGGACCCCCGAGTTTCGGTGTTTGCCGGTGCCCCGCGCACCTCATTTGTTTTTCCCCTACCCCGTCCCGTTCAGGATTACCCCCCATTTTACCCAAAGACCCGGAGAGACTCACGCTCATGTCTTAGCCTCCCCTCTTCCTCTCTTCCGTTGCCCGTGTTTATGCCCTTAGCAAACCCCCTCGTGTTTTTCTTACTTTCCCGTGGTTGAGTAGACCCTGTTGTGCTGGTCGTCTCCGTTTTGGAAAAGTAGCACTGCGTCAAGTCGCCTTCCCGTCCCCAAGGTTTTCCCCCTTCCCATGTATCAGGGGTTCATTCCTCCTTTGACGTGTGCCCCTGATGGGGCGTGTCCCTCTGTCTGCTCCCGACTCCCCACCCTTTTGCAATCTCCCAGTCGGGGTTTTCTTGCTGAACCCCTCAACATGTTTCCGATCCTTCAGACCCCTTTTGCTCCTGCGTTGGATGCCATTCGCCCTTGAAGACGTGCGTGCGTTTTTCCGCTTTAGTAGTTTTTCCAGATCTCCACTTTGTAGGCGTCATTTTTTTGTAGGCTTCGAAAGGCCCTGTACAGAGTGTCTCCCTTTGTTTCCCTCTGACAGGGCCTCCTACTCTTTTTTTTTGGTGTTTTTTCCCCTCTCCCCTGGGTTCCCAGACCCTTTTAGACGTTCCATAGCTACTTTCGCGTCGTCCGCTCTGAGGTTGCCCTTCCACGGAGGGCTTTTAATAAGCCCCCCCGTTTTAACTTCTTCCTCCCCACGATTTTTCTACTCCCCAAACACACTGATGGTTTTGTGAAGGGACCGTTTTTTGCCGGCTGTTTACCAAATTAACCCTTTTTTCGGGGTTTAAACGTGATCGGCGTCCAGAGGTGGTGGTCCTTAGGTCCCTTTATTTCCTCCGTTGCGCCTGGAACCCCCCCATGGACACCACTTCGCCACGCCACAGCAGCAGTTGACTCTCCCTGTTTCGGTTTTCCCGAGTCCCCACCCCCTTGTATTTCCCCCCTTCTTTGGTCCCCCCCCCCCCCCCAAGTCGAGGGCGTCTTTTTGGGTTGGACCCACAGTCCTAGTGTGTAGTTGCCCCCCCCACGAAACTTGACCCTCTGGACTTTCCCCCTTTTCTAGGCGCCGGGTTTCGGTTCTAAATGAATGTCCCTGCTGCCTAATTCCCCCACCCAAGGTCCGAGGGGTAGGTTTCAGGGCCTTGACCCCCCCTAAAGATTTTTTCAACCCCCCCGATTCGGTGACCTATATTCCTCCCTCTCAGTTTTTTTCCCTTTCCCACTGAAAATGAAGGATGGTTTTTGCCTCTCCCGAGTGGGTTTCCAGAAGTACCCGTTTCCCGCCCCGATGCAGTGTGTTGGGGGGGGCCCTTTTGCAAACACGGCGCCCTTTGACATCACACCCTTTCTCGCCGGGCGGGCCTGTTTGAAACACGACCTTTGCGCTACGAAGTCCCTTTGATCCAAACTCCCTTCCTTTTTTCCCCGGCATCCCCTCCTTTAAACCCCTTAGTCCCCCCCCCTCCTCTCGGCGGGACGAGTTATCAACCTTCCTTTCAGAGGTCAATGATTCTTATTCTGTTTGTTGGTTTTTCTTGCCCCCCTTCTCAGATCACTTCCCTTGTGACATCGCGCTGTTTGAGCCCCCGTTTTTTTTCCCGGCCTCTCCCCCTTCCAGTCGTTTTTTCCCCGCCTTTTGTTTTTCACCAGACTGTGAACCTCGATGTAGAAGTCCTTCAAGGACTTCCCTCTGTCTCCCCCCCAATCCTTCAAAACTGTCCCACCCTCTTTTTCTACGCCGGCGGGCTGGTAGCTACTGTCCCCCACTGCCGTTCTGACCCCCCTAGGACCCATCTTGAATTTTTTCTCTGCCCCTTTTTACGTTTACCGCGTCACTGCCGGTTTGGGGCCCCCCTCTCGCCCCCGCATACTGCGCCCTTCTTGGACCAACGAACCCGTGGGTTAAAGCTGGGCCCCTCCCCCCTTTTTTTTCCCTTGCAGTTGCCGTTTTGTTTCGATAGTTTTTTGTCACCGTAGGGCGTTTGCCCCCCAATCCTTTCCCACCACTCCCCTTCACTCAACCTGCAAAATCGTACCTGAGGAGCAGCGTTTGGTCTTCCCCCACTAAAACCCCCCAACATGGTTCGTTTTGTCGGAGCCAACGTTTTCCACCGGGATGTCCCCAAATGGCATCCCTTTCCCGGTTCCGCACGCTCCCGGTGGACGGACTGTTAGTTTCCTTCGTTGATGGTCCATTTTCAACGGTTGACTCTTTCCCCCCTTCATAAGAAGCTGGTGCGTTCCCCCACAGGTTGGAGTGCAGTTCGTAGGAGTTTTGAAGGAGCTGGTTTTTTTTTTTCTTCCCATTTTCCCCAGGCTTGTGCTTCTCACCTCAAGATCGTGTGGTGGGTCGCTTTTCACCTTATATTTTACTACTCCTTTCCCCCTTTTTTTTTCCGGTAATCTACGACCACCCGAGTGGAGGACGAATTTTCCCCGCCATTAACCCCTTTCTCCCCCCCCACCACCGAGAGACCAATCTTTCTTGCCCACCTCCACCGGTTGTGACCCCTGAACCAGCTTTAGTCTGGGACCCCCCTTTGTGACTTTTGATAAGTTCTGCTTACCTTTTTCGCGACGACGTGTCTTTTAGCCGTCGTTTAAGAGCGTGCGGACACCGCCTGTTGTGGGACCCCTTTTTTTTTACCTGCCTTTCATCTTTTTACCCTTGCCGAACGTTCCCCCCCCCCCATGGTTTTTTTTGTTTTGAGGCCTAAACGCTGCTCGTGCCCCGATTCATTCTTTTTTTGTCGTGACGGTTTTTTGGATCTGTTGTCCTCCCGCCGATTACCTCTTTTTTTGAGGCGCTCGTTGAAAACACGGGTTGCGAAAACGGTCGGTCCCCGTTTTGTTTTCTCTAGGCGCATTTCCTTTCTTGGCGCTTCGTCCAAAAAGTGCCCCCTGGGCTTGTAGCCCCTTTTTCTATGTGCCTTTTCGTCAAGTAGAGCTTGATTTTCTGGTTTAGTCCCCTCTGGTCCCTGGTCGATCCAGAGCGGACCCTTCTGCATGAGTACCCCCCATTTTGTATTCTTTCCCCCGTTTTTTCATTAGTGGAGCAGATTTCTGACAGGTGGTGGCTTTTTCTGATGCGACCGTGAGTTCAACCCCTTGCCTCTGAGTTTTTCTCCTCTGTTTTTTCCGATGACCGCAATGGACCCCCCCCTTGAGTAATGTTCCTTGTTTTTCAAGCTCGACGGTGAGTGGTCCTCCGCAGGGGACCAACCAAAACAGCCCCTCCCGAGGCATTATTCTGCCCCTCCCTCCCCTGAACCAGACCGATAAACCCCCCTCGGTCCTCGGCGTTTCCTTGGGGTTTCGGCAGGGGTGGGCCCACCTTTTTTTTTTTTTCTTCTCAGCGGATGGGTTCCAGCTGAAGGAGTGTTCCTTCCACGTGTTCGTCAGTTCCTTAGGGGCCGGCCCTTGCGTCGAGGTTTTCTTCTTTCACCCTCCGCCTGTTTCCTAGACGGGCCACCTGAGCAGCACCTTCCCTTGCGGGGACCTCTGCTGCAGCCAACCTTTTGTTCTTTTTTTCCCTTGCCTTCCTCTTGCGAATTGTTGTTCCCGTGGAAACCCGTCTTTTTTTGCCAGGTTTTTTTTTTTGGTTTTGTCCCCCTTCACCTGAGTAGATGTTGGCTCTTTTTTTTCCCGACCCCTCCCCTGACGGGTTACGTTTTTAGAAAGGGAAGTAACATTCTCCTTTTCAGACGCCCAGCGACTTTTTCCCCCCTCTCGAGGTCAGTTTGGTTTGTCTGGATGTTACCCAATCCCGTGGGGGAGTGCAGAGAAGACTGAAGGTAGGGGTTGGCCCCCCTTACGATGGGGGCCCCCTTCTTCTCCCCCCGCCGCGGCGGGTGTTGTAACCTTTTTGTTGTTTTGTGAGTGCTTCCCATTTTCAGGTTTTAACCTTCCCAAACATTCTCCCCTGCTTGGTTTCGCTGCTTTCGCCGATTCCCCCGTTGACCCGATTTTTTCGGGGGTTATTGTTTTTCCCCACATCGCTGACCATCCTGTTTCCTCTCACCCCCAATAAGTGGTTTAGTACTACATTGTTCTTCCCATAATGGTTCCCCCTGGTGATGAACTTTTCTTCACATAGTTTGCAGTTTTCTGTCACCCTCTTAATGACGACCCCGCTTCTATCCTTTTTCGAGCGTTCCCCCCCCCCCATGGCGCTGTCCCTTGACGTATATACCTCCCCCCCCCCCCCCCCAGTCCTCCCCTACCTCCCGGCCCTTTACAAAACAATGGACCCCCAGATTTACGGGGCTGTTCCATGCTCTTCCTGCTACCGCTGCCCGTCTGTTCCCTGAACACTTTTTTCCCCACCATAGCATAAGGCAGACTGCATCTTTTTGGGGCCCCCTTCGGGCAAGCCCCTTCGATCCCCAAGTGTAGCATCGGACTGCCCTTTTTTCAGTAGGTCAGATCCGCCCCCCCTTTTCCTCAAACTACCTTTTCTTTAATAGTGCGGCAGACGAACATTTTTCGGCAGAATCCTTTTGGCCAACTTATAATCACTCCCACTATGTACTTCCCCCTATTTGTACCACAATCTCTGCCTCGAGATGAAGCCGGCTTTTTCTTGCAAATTCGAACACCCTGCACAGCTCACGAACATTTATACACTTTTCACGTCCTGGGAACCTGAAAAGATGCTCGTAATACCCACTCCAAGGACTTAGAAGCAGTGCCTGAGTTATATTCATCCCTGAGTCAGTAACTTTTTGTGTCCATTTTTTTCACATGATCTCCGGGTCCCCGTCACGGGACGGCTTCGCCCCCGAAGGTCTAAGTGTTTGACGGTTCAAAGAAAACTTGTTTTTCCCCTTTTTTAAGCATCTCCCCTCGGTAAGTTCCCCTAAAACCCGAGGCTACCACTGCAGCCCCAAAACCTCGTTGAAAAATGATCTCCTCCCCCACAAGCCGGTCTAACCATTCCTGACCTCTGTCTTCTAGGGGCGCTGATCCCGTGTCAGGGACATGGAGGGTTAACCCCCCTCTTTGGATTTTTCTGCCGTGTCTCTTTCCATCCTGCGTCTGTGTAAAAGAAGTCTCGCTGACCACTACCTTTTCTAGTTTTTTTCTTAGGCCCAGGGCCGTTCCCCGGGGCAGAACCAGCTCTTTCGCGGTTTGCCAGACGGCGGGGTGTTTTTCCGCTAACCGGATTGGGCTTCGCGGTTCATTCAGATGAACCCTCTTGAAACCCCAGTCCTTTTTTGGTTTGGCGTTGGACTTTTCCTATTCGCGCTCGTCTTTATCTCTGGCGGATTTCCCATCGACCTATGGCGTGACTGGTTGGTTAGTCGGTTTTTTTTTTTTCACCTTCCCCCCCCTAACGCGCTACCAACGCATCTGGAGTGTTTCCCCCTCCCAGTCACGTGGTTCCGAGGGTTACGGGACCTTGGCATCTCTTCTTGGTCCCCGCTTCTTTTGGCCGTTTTTTTCCCTCTGCCGAAACTTGTTGTTGAGAGACCATGCCTCAGCTTGACCTTCTTCGTGTGACCGTTTGCCTTTTAGGGGCAGCACGTTGTTCGACCGATCTGGAGTTAGCTTTCCCACTCTCTTTTTTTTTTTCTAGTGTCCCCATGCGGTTCCTTTGGAGCATTTCAGGTCAGGGGACGTCTGATTCTCATGGCCGCCGCTTCGACACCTTCCCCCCCCTCGAGCCGCTCCGGCCCCGTAGCACTTTTTACGACGCGAGGGGGTGCTTCCCCAAACTTGTTTCGAATTTGTTTTTCACTAATTAGGGGTGGCGGGTGTACTAGGAAGGGTGCCCGGATTGGCCTTGAATGATCTCAGGCTTAGGACCTTTCCTTAACTACTTCCCTGGTGGCTTGCCCCTTTGTGTCTGTCCTTTTTAATTGATTTCCCTGGGCCCGTTCTTGAGGCAGGTTTTCTGAAGGGAGCGACCGTCTTTTCCATATTGATGAACCCCTCTTTTTCGTCGCGTTCCACAAATTCAGTTGACCTTGAAGACCGGATCCCCGCGACTGAAAAGAATTAATCCCCTCCCTCCAGAAAAAACCCGACTTCTTTGCCCCCTGAAACCTGCCCCCCCTTTTTCTTACACACCTTCTTTTTTTTATGGCTCGTAAATTACCATTTTTTTAGATATAGCTGCCCTCAGATATATCCCTTCTCCTCCTAATAAGGTGGTTTGTTGCTGATGATCATCCTTCCTTAGGCCGTACCCTATGGTATGACGGAGCCCTTTTTCCCCGTTTTTTTGTTGTAACCGTTGCTTTTTCCGTTTTTCGGAATCGGGTGGTCTGGGTGCCCGTTTTGAGGAATGATTGTCTATCTTTAGGTTTCTTCCTGGGTCTTCGATTTTCCCTGGTCATGAGGTCTTTAAACGCGCACCGGTAAGCGGTTTCCCAAATCGGCCCCCAATTATTCTTTTCCTGACCTTTTTCCTCCCACTTCCGCAAGTGGCGGTTTCCTTTCCTATTTCGCGGACAAGGCTCCCAAAACCTTCTCCCACTTGGCCCTCCTCTTCCCCCTCGGCCCGCCCTTTGAGATCCCTTCGACATCAGGCAGGAACAAGAGGACGTTCGTCACTTTTTTTTCAAACACACTGCCCCCACCCCCTCCCCACGGGACGATTCAGTCTAGGAACCTTCTCTTCTGTCTTGATTCCTTCGTTGGTTGATTTGTCGCCCAGAGGCGTTCGGCCGGACCTATACGTACCCCCCCCGCCACTGTCTTCCCCTCACCTGGCTCTCAACAACTGTTTTCCTTCCCCCCGCCCCTCACGTGTAAAAAGGATTCTTTTCGAACACCCCCCCTTTTGATGAAATTTTCTTAAACCAGTTCCCCCCTCCCCCTTGACGTGCCCTTCTTATGGCATCCTTGATCAACCCGGACCCCCCCGGCAGACTCCTCCCCCCCCTGAGGGAAACTTGCTTTTTTTCTTGAATAACTTTTCTTCTGGTTTCCCTTAGTCGTTCCTTTTTACCCTCCCCCCCACCGTGGGAGTGCGGGTGCTCCGAGTCACTAAATTGTTACCAAATAAAAATTCTACCCCCCCCCTCCCACCCCCTTCGTTTCTGGGAAACTTCTCCTTAGATATTGCAGCCCCCATAGATTCTTCTACCCTGCAACCGGCGGGGGAACGCCTTCTGGTGTAAGTGCTTCCACTCCCCCCCCCCGGTGGACGTTTTTCAAGACATAGGCCCAACTTTCCCCCATTACCCCCCCAACCAATTGGTTGTTGTTGCTGCGTTCGTCGCCGTAATTTTAAAAGTTCCCGTGCTTTTGTCCCTGCGTTCGCCTCCCCCGGTCGAACTCTTTTTCTCCGACCCTTAGACTATGTTTTAACCTGGAAAGGTCGAAAGGAATTAAGAAAGAGAACGCGCTTCAGCCGTGGTGGAGTGGAGGGTGCAGCAAGGACGGAATACACATGAGGCTTGCATTTATGTTTTTGGCTTGCATTTGTCCCTTTTGAAGCCGGGTCCCCCTTTCCCCTCACTTTTTCTTGGCCCGGACCCTTTGGAACGGTTCGGGGCCCGCGTAACCGCCGTCCCCCTAGACCCCCCGTCCTCTTTGCCCTTTCTGTAATTTCCCCCCCCTTTGGACAACAACGGAAAGGTTCCTTTCAGTTATGACTTCCTCATTCTTCGTCGGGCGGTTCCTTTTCCTTCAGCAAACCCCGCGCTCGTTCACCTTCCGCAGGTTCTTGAGTCCAGGGGCTCCCGTTTGCGCCTGGTTTCCCCTGGAAGGGTTTCAAAGTCGCCGGGTCTTTTAATCAGCTCTGACTGGAGCACTTGTTTTTTGGGACGACGTTCCTTCCAGAGTAGGAGGTTGCGTGGCTCTCTTTGCCAGAAGTTATTTCCCTGTTTGTGGCTTTTTTGTCTCCGGACCTTATTTCCACCCCCCAAAGTCCGTGACTCTTGGTTTTCGAAGGATTCCCTCTCACTGCTCTTCCCCATCTTTTCGAAGACGATCCTTTCCCCCCCTGCCTTCGCAGCGAGCGTGACGGCTGTCGTGGACCGTTTACTGGTGATTCTTAGGCCAAGCGTTCGTGAGAGTGAATTGCCAGCCCGCCGTCCCAGGGTTTTTCCCCCCCCTTCTTCTATCTTTTGTGAGTGTGTTTTCCTGGACCCGTACACCGCGTTTCCCTCTACGCTCTCGTGACCTTTTAGCAGTTCTTCTTTCGTTTCTGCGGGTTCCGCCCACAACTTTTGCGATCTTTCATCACCTCATGTGACCGTCCTCATACCAGATGTCCTTAAAACTAGTCACTGGTGGTGTTTTTGGTGGTCCCCCCAAGTGTGGGCATTGGTCGGTCCCCTCGGTTGGCCCCACATCCCCGGGATTTTTCCCGGATCGTGCCTTGACAATCGACCTTTCACGCCTCCCCATCTCAAATAAACGGGATTGTTCATGTTGTGCGACTAACCAACCCTGGGTGTCCCCCACCTACCCTCGCCGCCCCCCGCAAGTTGACCCTTTACCTGCAGTTCTGTTTTTTTTACGACGCGCGTCCCCGCTACCCCCCGTTGATGGCCCCCCTTCCCTTGGCTTTCCCGGTCCTTTCCCTCCCTTTTTCCCTCGGGTCTGTGCGGACACCCACGAACTGAACCGGAGACTCTGTTCCTCTTTGGGACGTTACCCCCCTTCGTTTTCATTTCCCTTGGGCTTTCAACCACCCCAGGCGCCGAGCGTCGGTTGATCGCCGACCCACCTAAGCAGTTTCTTTTTCCCCCGCATTCCGCGTCCTGGGTCCCTGTTGTCCCACAGTCGCACTCCTGGCCTTTGATTGGGTTAACCCTGATGCTTGTTGCAAGGCCTTTTCACCGCCCCCTTTTTTGCAGTGATTGCTCCCCCTGGGCTTGCCCACCGGAGCGTTCCCCTCACCCCTAATCACCCTTTCCGGGGCCTTTATCCCGAACACGCCAGGGGTCTCTTATAAGACAGAGGATTTGGTAGCTCTTCGACTTTCCTCCCCCTGCATTCCACCCCGACCTCTCCACCCGATCGCGGACCTTTTTTCACCGTTTCTCCCCCCCCAATGCTGCCTTATCGTTTGTTTCAGGCTGGTTTGCCCTGAGGCAGACCCCGAACATATTTTTTTCATCCTGACCAATTGGGCCATGTTCTGTAGAAACACCCAGCCCAGTTTGAAATTTCCCTGACTGTGTTAAGGAAGTCTTTCTCCGCCGCCACAGCCTGGCCAAAGATTGCGACCCAGATAATTGGAACCTCTTGTAATATTGTCCGCACCTCCCTTGGGTAGATTCATCGACAACCCGTCCCCAGATAGGTGGTAAACTGGCCATTCTGGCCTTTTTTTAGGAACTTTTTTCTTCGTGCGTCCGGGTCGACCATGGAAAGTTTTGGCCAAGAATGAGGAAGAAATACCTTCTTCTCTACAAACCCCCACGTTTTTTTTTTTTACCTTTTGGCCCTACTCTTCTCAGAACGCCGTTTCACTTGATGAGACTTATTTTCAGTGTAATATCTCGTAGGCTGGTGTGTTCACACCTTTTATCCCTATGAGAATGTAAAAGACTTTCAACATGGCCTGAGGGATCAGATTGGTCCCTGCGGTTGGCACCTCACACCAAAAAAACCATGAGTTCTTTTTTCAGATGGAGAGGAACCCATCGTTGTTAATCGTAACGTCCTTTCCCAAAATTGCCTCTTGTCCCCTGCGCCGGTTGTTAAGACCCGAATCGTGGCCGACAGGAGCGTACAGTCCTTTCGGTTCAGTCATCCGTCCAAGGATTCGGGATTTTCAATAGTGTACTTTCCTTTCCTGGTCGTGGGCACCCTTTTGCGTGCAGCTTCCTGAATGTGGACTAGAGCTGGGTGGGCTCTCTTTCTTCTCTCATGCTGCGCGGCCGCTAGTTTTTTTCGTCTC
>Ga0179593_1648225_pt1 | contig 12850 bp, 10 predicted proteins | sample CZODoug2_1_08_16_FD_185931 | JGI IMG/M metagenome (GOLD analysis project Ga0179593, IMG submission 185931) | Vadose zone soil fungal communities from Angelo Coast Range Reserve, California, USA - CZODoug2_1_08_16fungal (PacBio error correction) | ecosystem: Environmental > Terrestrial > Soil >... | reverse complement strand
AGCGCTCTTCTTTCCTTTTCGTAAATAATCGGATCGCGCGGCTAATGTTTTGTATCGCTCAGAGTTCTCCCACGAACGACTTAGAGCTCCCCCCCATGCCTGGTATGGAGATCGTCGGGATTGATTTGGGTCTCGTTGATGCCAATTTCTTTCTTTGCCTCGTTCACGTGTTCCCGTTTCCCTTCCAGAATTTTCATAGGCCTTAGTATTTATTTCGCCAATCTCTTCTTGAGGTAGGGGAAGCTCCTTTTAAAGGCCACTCCCCAATTGACCATAAATTCAGACTGAAGACTTTGACGCGAGTCACTGACTGTTTTCCCCTTAGTGGTGAGATTGCTCGACTGATTTTTTGCCAAGACTCTCTTTTTTTGTTTATTTGCCGGGCAGTCGAACTCTGCACAGCAGCATTTTCCGGAACTAATCCTATGCTCGTGTTTTTACCCCTGGTTTTTTTCCCCTGGCTTCTTTTAAGTTTCTCTCTAAGTACATCCGCCCAAGTCCAGATTCTGATACTTTCCTTCCCAGCGGGTCTGGCACCCACGTTTACAACCGCTTTGGGGCGTCACTTTGTTCTTCGTGTATTTTCCTGTGTGGACAATGTCCTTTGGCCTTCTTACGGTTAGGTCATTAACAGTAACAGCTGTCCCCCCCTCCTTCTGTCTGCGCTTTTCAGTCGAGGGAGGTCTTCTTTGTTGACCTGCGTCGCAAATTGAAGGAGATTATTTTTTCCCCGACTTTCGTGGGTTATTGGGGGACTGATGTTTTTCTCTTTCCTTTGTCAGCGCTCGATCGCCTTTTCGCGGGTCATGTCAGCCGGTGGGTGTCCACGTTTTCCCGTGCCCCAAGTGAAGATTGAGTCTGGTTCTCTATAGGCCATTCGGTCTGTGATCCTTGAGACGTGATCCGGGACATATTTCTTTTCACCTTTGAGTCTCAGTACACACAAGCGACGGCTACGAACTTAGCCTCTGGCGTTTCACGATCTGATCATGATGACTTCTGCCTTAGACCTTTTCAACTTCGGTACCCTTAGCTTGTTCGTCGTGTTGCTTCGGAGGGGGAGCGCACTACCTTTTCTTTTTTCTTTTACTGAACCCCCTAACCTCGGGAGGGATCCCCGCGGTGAGAAGAAGTTTGACTGGGTCCTCAACGAGGTGGTAACCGACCCCGTCTTTCTCCTCTCCAGTCCGTGAATACCACCACTCCTTCGACGAGTGCTTTCCGCTGACCAGTCCTTATAATGTGGTCTCGGTGTCGCACACGCTGGGCAAAAATGATTTTCGTTGATCGCGACGTTTTTCCTTGCCCCCCTTTTCTCCCTACAGTCTTTATTCCTGCGCGGATTCACAAACATCCAGCCATAACACGAGAAAGAGGGGGTTTTTTTTCTTTTCGAACACGAGGTTTCACGAGATTACCGTGGGACGTTTGGGCACTTTCAGTGGAGTCCCCCTTTTTTTTCGCTATGTATTAGTCCTTGGCCGAGCTTGACTTGCTAAAGAGCCCACCCGCGCGGGGTATATTTCCCCGATCGAGAATCTTCCTCGGTCGCTTTATCTCTTTTTTCCTCCTCCCTGATCCTCCTTCTTGGTCTCGGGATAGAACGTCTTGCGTCGTACTTTCCCCCCAAGTGGCGCTCCGGCGCTTTTAAGTTTTACATATATTTTTTTCCCCAGAGAGATGTTTCGCCCCCCAAGGATCTTTTCTGATTGCCCTGGTTTTTTGTTTCTGGGCTTTTGATGGCCTCGGCGGCGTATGCACTTCCTGCTACGTTTTCCTCCTAGCCAGTTTTCCCTCGTCCAGCACTGGAGCGTTTCAAATGCTTCCCAGGGGGCGGTATGCTTTTCGTCATTTTTTCTTCTTTAGTTCCCTGCAGATGCCCTTCGCCTTCGGCGCCCCCTTTCGGATTTAATCCCCGTGTTCTGCCTCTCTTTCACGTCCCTACATTAGATTAATGCGCGCCCTGACGAAGGCTACCAGATAATTTCTACTCTGCCCTTTCTCTGACAATGCAATGGTGGCTGTTCTTGGCAGAGATGCCTGACTGAGCCGGTCTTTGAGTTTAACGGCGCTTTTATTTGAAACGCTTTCGTAATCGCCGGTTCTTCTATTTTCTCTTTCTTAACCCAATGTTGTGCCCGCGCAGGAGGCAAGTTGCCGTGGCCGCTGGCCCTGGCTTCCGGCTTGCGGACTCTTGCCCCCTGTATGAGTTTTCGCCCCGATATTTTTCTCCGAACAGACTCCAGAGTATCTATCTCTCTTCTTCAGGGTTCCGTCTTGGGGCCCAGTCCAGGGTGCAGGTTCATTCCCTCGGCGACATCCATCATCTTCTCGCTGCCCCCACTTAGTCCGAGATCCATGTACGCTTGCGAGTTAAATCGGATTTGGATCTTGGGGAACGCTGGGCCTGCGGCACTTTCCTCTCTTCTCCCTCGACCTGGTTTTGTAGAGTTGATGCTAGAGAGAGACATAGGCCTTCGCGCGGCTTCCCTTCGTCTCAACAAATTCTTTATCGCCCGCCGCGGAAAAATTCGCTGAGCAAGGGTGTCAGTTTATGACCCCCCTACTAGCCGAGCGGTCATTCCCTGTCCCCCTTTTTCCTCAGAAGGAACCAAGAATGAAGGCCCGGACTTCGTCTCGACGCTGTAGTCTTTTGTGCGCATCTACTTCCCATTCTGGGAGCGATTCACTCTTACATTTTTTTTACAGTTTCCGCTTACCTACAACCGTTCCCCCTCATTTTTTTTTTTCGCCAATAGATTGCTCATCCCTTTTCCCCCCCCACACCTGAGAAAATTGGAAATAGCCGTCACATCTTACATCTCCCCCCTTTAACACCCATCCTCTTCCAAACCCCCTTCTCTCGTCGATCAGCGTACATCATGACGATGATCATTTCTCTCCCCTGCATTTTTAATCGACATTTGGAAATTGAACCGGTCCTCTTTCGCCCTGCGCTTTTTCGCGTTGCTCTGCCCAATGTAGGGCCTTCATTACAGCTCGTCCCCCTGTTTTCTTCACAGATTCTCGTCCCGTGAGTAAAAGTTTTTCAACGAATCCATGACAACACCCGACTTCCTTCCTCTACCGTTCTGGCATTTCGCTCTCTTGGCGCTTGCAGGTTCCGGAATATGAGTTGAGCACAGCTCTTTTGCCCGTGAAGTGAATGAGGAAAGTCCGGAGCCATCTTCCAAATGAAAATTCACCAACCAAACCCTTCCCTAGCGGGAATATCTGGTGCGAAAATCGCTTATGTCGTCAACTATATTGTCCCTGTAAACTCTCTCCCGCTGGCGTGCCATATACGTCAGCGCAATGGACGTGGCGAGAATTCGGCGAGAGTGTATGACCATTGGCTTCTAGGAAGTCTTCCTCTCTTCTCCGATCCATCCCGCACATTTCTTTCTTGTCCTTTCTCCCGGCTCAGGACCTTTGTTTTAGTACGCCCAACGCATCAGGCCCCCTTTCTCCGATGTCTGAACAAGCTCACTTTTTCTCCCTCTACTACCCCCCCCCCCATTCTCAGTCCACTGGGTATTTATTTTGGAGGCGTGATCCGCCTCCCCAAGCGCCCTGCCGGCGTTTCGACATCCCGGTCGTCGAGATCCCCGACGATATTCCCCCAGAGATTTCACTCTTGACCAACTTATCCTTCTAAGCGTTTTACCTGAACTCGTCGAATTAGTGGTGGTATCAAATGCGTCGATTTTTGGATCTCTGCTTTCCACCTTGGGCAATACCGTCCCCCGCGGCTCTCTTTTTTTTTTCGGGTTTTTGGGATGGTATCACCCAGGGGGACGGCGGCGTCCCCCTCGTACCTTGACGACTTGTACCCCTTTCATCCTCTTTTTATCCCTCATTTTCCCCCGGACCCTTTTCTTCTTTCATCCAGCACCTCCTGGCAGAGAACGTGCTCTTGCGCTCCTTTTTTTCTCTCCTTGTGTGTACGGACTCAACTGTAGACCAGTTGGCGCTCAACTCTTTTTTAACCGACAGTTATCCTTTCTTTCTCTATATCCCCCTCGCCCACGCGTTCCTTCCTGGCTTTTGACAACCGTTAACACCGTACCTTCCCCGCTAGCTTATCGGCGCGCTGCACCTCTCGCAAAAACCCCTACCCACCATCCCCCGTCTTGATAATTTTTTCCTTTCTGGCCCCCTTCACAAAAGGACGGCGTTCCTTCCCTTAGACTGCCAATGAGGTCAAGATACGTTTTTCTAGCTTTTTTTTCCCCGGAGGGCATTTAGGGGAATGGAACCTCCACTGTATGAACTAGGCCCACCTCCTGCGACCTTCCCTGATTATAGCGCGAGCTCGGGTGCCTTTTGTGCTTGGTAACGATTCAAGGTACCGTACGTGGCTTACTTTTCTCTACGGACCGGGACACTTTTTCTTCCCTGTTTTCACGTACTTGAAGACACTTTTACGGTTTCTTTAATTATTGCCCTCTTTGCTGAAAAGTATCCGTTTATTCCCCCAACCCCCATTAGTGTCTTTCCTCTCCCGCACCGGATTCAAGCTCACCCACTTTCTCTGTGACACCCCCCCCTCGAGGACCTTGGCAAAGTAATTATTATGCATCCAGTTTGTTGTCAGTGACGCGCTTGAAATTCCCGACCTCATCGTGGTATCCTTCCCCCAAGGAAAGTCTTTTGCCGATTCTTGTACTGGGACTCCTCCGATGCTTGATCTAATCGGCATCCACACAATTAGACACTATCCCTCTATTCCACATTGTGCAGAGCTTCCATTCGTTAGGTACTCGCAATCTTCGTTCCCCCCCCAGGCGACGCGATCCTCTCCTCCCCCTACCTCCTTATCGCCTTTCCTCTTTCCTTTGTTGTTGAGTGATCGAGCTTTTTTTTTACAGGGAACCTTCGCGAAGTCCCTTTCATGTTTTTTCCTCTCCTCGAGCATCCCGAAGATGTGGGGAGCGGCCTTCGCTTTCTTTCCTAGTCGTGTTATTTTAGTGATAGGCTCTCTCGTTTTTTTTTTTCAACCATCTGTGATCGTGCAGCAAGTTTTAGTTCAATCACCCCTGCAAGAATAGTCACTGCCTTGCTCATGCAACTACGATGTCAGGAATTTTTGCATCCCGCACCAGCTGTCCCAAAATTCATCAGACCACGCTGTTCCTCCCGGAGCTTACCGTTTTTTTTCCAATGCGTTTTTCTTGACAGAAGTTGGATCGAGGCTTTTATCTCATTGTGGGTTGTTGTCGGAGTGCGGCCGTCAACGAGAAAGGGCGACCAAGGAACGAATCCTTCCCCTGCCCCGCGCAATGTGGATGTGATTGAGATCACCGCTTGTGGAAGGAGGACTCCGCCAAGTTGCCTCTCTTGCTAGTGACACTTTTCGGAGGGCCCCTCGGGTTGGACAATCGGACTCTGTCCATCATGATTTGTTAGGAAAAACTTAGCCCCCTGGAGTGGGCCTCGATACCTTGGCTTTTTCTGCGGGCTCTTGAGCCCCCCTTTTCCCAGGTTTTTAATTCTCCGCCGCAATCCAGTTATGCGAGTTTTAGTGCCGACTTCCTTGGTGATGCCCTAAAACGCCCTTCACAAATCAATTTCTGCCGATTTATTGGTGTATGGTGCTCCTGGCTTGTGTCTGAAGCGCCGATCGAATTTTCGTTTGGCTGGTCCTCCCCTGGTGGTGTCCTTTTTGTAGTTCCCAGTCCTTGGCGTGAGTCAGAATTTTCTTTCTCCAGCGAGCATCTTCGTTCGATCCGTCTGTTGACTCCCTCTTTCCATCAGGGTTCTTTGCGTCAAGCCAGTGGATAAAGTTGAAGCATGGTCGTCTAGCACGATCTCTTCTGAGGGATCCCCCTTCAAACGTTTACGGTCCGCGACCGTGGCCTTGCGGCTACCAGAGGCTTCTTGTTACGGGGGGAGGTGATCGCCGGCGTTCTGTTTTTTCCCATATGCCACCCGAAGAAAAGCCTTCTTTTCCCGCCCTCCCTTTTTGAATCAGTATTTATGGCCCACGGGGTTCATCAGCAAGTCAAAGAAAGGCGTTTCTACCCTAGTACTTTTCCTCCCCACAATCATCGACGTGACTGAGTCACCAACTAACCCCTCAACATGGCGTGTCCCCTTCTTGAACGCATGGGCAAATGAGCGCGGCCTGGAGCCGGTTGTCCCTCCTGGTCGCCGTCCCGTTCACTCCTTCACGATTGACCGATTAGGTTAGATCTTATCTTAGTTGTTTTTCTTTGAGGTGCAGACGAGATCGTCGGCTTTCTTTGACCCTTCCAGTTTCCCCCTTTTTAGTTACGAAACCTTTTTGGCGACCTTTAAGGATTCCCGAGCGAGCGGATTGATTGGTCTCTATTCTTTCTAGAGGTAAGACTCTTCTGGCTCAGCATCCCAATTTTCCGCCGTCCCGCGCCCCACGGGCTCTCCCGTTTCCTTGCTGCTCGTCACACCCACAACTTTTTTTTCGACAGGGCGCAGCCAATATGTTCTCCCTGCGTCTTCGCCACCTCGTCTTCACTTAATTTTTTTTTCACCCCTCGTTTTTTCGCGCACGCACTTGATTTTGGAGATGTCGACAACCTCTTTCTCTATCCTCCCACTAATCATTGCCTTCAGAAAGCTTAAGAATAGTCTCCACAACGCTCCAGGCATGCGACGCCGCTCGACTTACCAGCAACCCCTCTTCTTATCGCGCCGTCAGGCGGGGTGTTTTTCCCTCTTTTCTATGTTTAAGTTGAACTCCGCACTTAGGAAGGAACGTTCTCTCCCCATCAGTCCCTAAGTGCTGCCCGGCATCTCTTTTCAATTTGTGCGGCCTACATTGCTTATACCCACCAGTTTCTTATCGTCTCACTTCATGCTCTTTTTTTTTAAATGCTTTCCGCTCCTTTCTTACCTCACCCCGTCCTCGCTGCTGACTGCCGGTCTGACCTGTACCCCCCTACCTCTTGCTGATATACGCAGTTCTTTTTTTTTCCCTCGACCCCCCACGACCCGGCTAGGTAATTCGGTTCTCGGCACGCGCTACACCGGTTTGCTTCCCTGATTGGAGCAAGTGAGTTCTAAGCCGCGGTCACTTCCGGATCTTTTCAGTGAGAAGATGGTCACGAACCCGCGTCATCCACAGCATCGCAATACACTTGCGTAACCCCCTTCCCCGTTACTCAAGCGTCTGTATTTTGCATTCTGTGCTCAATTGAAGGGTAATTCCCCTGGCCCTCTGTATTTAATCAAGGTCCTTATGACCCCTTCTGCAGGGCCCTCCCCGAATGCTCGGATATAGGATTTGGGATCGTTTCCCCTTTTTTCCAAGCGATTCGCTTTTCCCCTTTTACTTCCCCCCTATCTCTTCAGCCTCCTACCTTTGTTGGTTTTTTTGCATTGCTCAGAGGAGCGTACCCTTCTCGCCGCTTCGCCCGTCCCTTCCCCCCCATCCGATTTGAGCGCATCGTCGCGATTCCGTCAGTGGTCACGCTCCCCGCTACATGGATGACGCCCCCCCTCCGATTTCCTTCCCACTGCACCTTTTCTTTGCCGACCAGATCAACACGGAAGAAGGCCCGATTGTAGTCTGTGATTCGCCTGCCATCCTCTGTTTCCTAGTACCTTTCCTACGTGTCAAGATACTCCCCGTCACGGCCTGGCCGTCAGCCAATAGCTGGCGCAACTTGCTCTCCTTTGTGCTTTCAACTCTAAGCCGCGCGATTACCAGACGCGTTGGCCACCCACATTGAAGCGGACTTAGTAGATCAGTTCTTCATCCCATTCCTTCTTCTAACCTCTATTCCATGATGATCAGCCACCTCCATTCCCTCCAGCGTCCCATGAACGCAGAGGTCCCGCCCCGCAATTTCTTCTCACGGGAAAGAGATCCGCCCCGCGGGGCTCCACCCCTTTTTTTTCCTTCCTCCTTGACCTCTTACCGTGGAAACGAACCTCAACCTTCAATGGCCAGACCGTACTGTGTTCTGGCCTTTCCCCGCATGTTGATGCAGGCACGTTCAAAACTGGACGAGGCGCCGCGCCCTCTCTTTTACCCTAAGTTGAATCTGAAGACCGCCGGAGGCATCACATACAAAAACCCGTCCCTTCCTGCCATCGAGAGGAATTTCTAAATCTCTTCATATGGTCCGCAACGGTTTAACAGATTCGCGACTCCGCCCTTGTTTAATCTTCCCTATCCCCTCAAGACTGGTTACCGTGCGCTCCCCTCGTTTCCTTTTTGAAAATTGGCTCCCTTAGGAGTGAAGTCCTTGCACTCTTCGGAATAGTACCCCCGCAATCCGCGTGAGCTCTTTGCCTGGAGCCATCACAGGTACGGTTTTTTCTTCCGAACACAGTTCCGCCAAAAGAGTCCCAGGTAATTCTCTGACCCCCAATCCCCGCGTGTTTCGTCCCCTTTCCGGGGAGAACTCCTATGGCTAACTCGCCCAATCGTTTATTTATGGCTGGATTGCTTGATCCCGCCATTACGTTTTTCCCCTCTTTTTATCCCGTGTCCATAGAAATCGTCTCGATACGACTTCTCCTTTTTTGACCATCGTGCGTTAAGCCGCCGCCTCATGATGCATCCGTTGGGGCTTGTGGGTCCTTTCCCTGTAGTTTTTTCTTTATTCCACGTACTGCGTCGAGACTGGCAGCTAGTGATCCGCTTGCTCTTCCCCCCGTGCGCCAGGAAATATTCTTCAGCACCCGGCGTACCTCCGTTTCGGGTTGATTCTGGATCCTCCGTTGTCCTCCCTGGACCCTCCCCCGACGCGTCATCGCGACTGCATCACCCCTCGCTTTCTCCATTGCCCCGGTCCTCGGAGGCCTTGCGGATTTCCGCCTTTTCGCAGTCTTTTTTTGACGCCTTTTTCGTCTCGCGACGGAAAAGGTAGACCCCTCCCATGATGTCCCCGGCGGTTCAATCCAGGATATTCTGACCTTTTCCTTCTCCCTCTCTGCCCCCCTTTCGCACGGACTTGAACTGTTCTTCCGTCCCCCCCTTTCCTGCTTTAACTTCGATGCGCGCTGACAATCGCGCAACTCGTCCTACACCAATCTATTCACCCATTTCTCTTACTGTTGATGGGCATCCCCCTAGGTCCTACCTTCCGGCTTGCAGGATTTTTTTGTGCATGTATCCTGCATTCTTATGTCTGGACCTCTGTCCTGCCTGCCGCCCCTGTGACACCAGCCCTGCCCCCGACTTGAGAGAGACAGAGTGCGTGACAGTGACTGTCTTGCAAGGCTATATGATTTCAGGAGCCCTTCCCTTCACACTCTCCCCGCCCCCCAATCCACCTGACGCCTTCTCAGAGTTGTATGCCCGGTTAGTATGAGAGGAGACGTTTCACCTGCTCAATTGCGCATGCAGCCCGTACCCCCTTTTTCAGAGGACCCCCCTTTCGACTCCTTCTTGTTGCCCGGAGTGCTTTCCCACAGCAGACCTGTCAGAGTGGGTGTTTTTTGGTTTGTGTGTTTGTTTTTTTTTTTGGTGGGGGTTTTTTTTTTTTGTTGACCACTAACCAGTTTCGTGTTCCCCGCGTTTTTTAGACCACGCTCCTTTCATTTCGAGTAGACCGGCGTCCCTATAGAAGCGTCTTTTTCATGTTGCCTAGTTTTTTTTCCCGACTTTGCCATTTTTAGTGCTTGAGGCTCGGTGGTGTCAGTTTTTTTTTTTTGGTCGTTGTTTTTGTCCCTTCCCAAACACCCTCCCCCTCCCCCCGGGCCCACTTCCTTGCACCGTCTCCATTTGCTCACCAGGCTCCGCACTTCCACTCGTTGAAGTGTTGGGTCCATTTTTATATTGTACACCCGCCTCACGCTCAGTCCGTTCCCCTTCCTTCGAGAACTAGCTGAACGTAGACAGAACTCTGTCTAATAACGCGGAGAAGTGAAACGCGATCCAGCAGCACTATCCGCTCTGACTTGTCTTAGCAGCGGGTTGCCCTTTGAATTCTTTTAGGTGTCGGGAAGAGCGGGAAAGGACAGAGAAGCTAGGCTCCGCATCGTGCCCAATAATGGAATTCAAAGACAATACATAGAGAAACAGTTGCGACGCCTTTAAGGGTCGTCTCTGGAAGAGGAGGGGACAGGGGGGCGAAGAAAGGAAGCCCTCCTCCGATCCCCCCTGGGAGGAGGGGCATCTGCAAGAAGACGGCCGACCGAAGGGACAACGAGCAGCCGAAATGCCAAGTCTCTCAGAACCTCCGTCAAGCGAAGGGTAGTCGCGTATCCGTATTAGGATATCAGCGCACGTGCAGCAGTAGAGTCGGCAGGAACTGATCGTGCCTGACATAAAAGCATGAGACAAAGTCGTGACCCCTCCCATAGACTGCCTTCTCTGCTCGACCCCAGTCGTCTTTTACACTACTCCTCGACCGGATGTAGCGTGTGATGAGAGAGGAATTAGTCTCCGCTTTTGTCATCGAACGCTTTCGTGAGCCGCCCCTCCTTTGGAGTCGAGCGCTCGTTTAACTGTAGAACTGACGAGGAGTAGCAACATTTGCTAGCCGTTCCTCTCCGAGCCGATCTAGTTTCCCCATCTTGATCATCTTCCCCTCCCTTTTTCTCAATTCCCTTACGGCGAGGATTGCGTTCGTGTATGACTATTGACAAACGAACTGATAGACGGGTCGGAATTCTCGGCAGTTCCCTGAATCGATGATGACTAAAGAGGGAAAGTCCCACGCGACGTCGCGAGACTTCACCCCGAGAATTGTCGAAAATAACGCTCAGTTGAGCGAAGCGTCCTTGGATATAGAAGTATGCGGCCAGACTGCAAGCTCTCCTTCATCTCCCCGACCTTCCTTATGAAGAAATGCCGCGGCGGCCTAGAGAGTGCGTTCATAGCTTCTCTATCTCACCTCTTTTTCTTTCTTTTCACTGCACGCCGGAGTCAGACTTATCGCAGACAAAGACCACCCCAAGCCAAATAGGTTCTTTAACCATCGCAAACAAAAGCCCCCCTCTGATTGAAGTAGACGAAGAAGTTTTTTCCCGAGTTTCCAAGAGTGACGCCCTTTTTCTTTTCTCTCCACTTCCTCCCCGGAGTTCATAGACCCCCTGTTAGTCATACAGAACGCCGTATTCCTTCGCAGGTGTCTTAACCTTTCAGTTGTTGTCTGAACTGATCTCCACAGTCCCGTTATGTCCAGAAGCTTGTTATCTTGTGGTATTGCCTTTGGGCGGGCTGTTGTCAGCTTGCCCCCTCCGCATTGTTCGTAGGGAGGTCATTGTCAGACACCTGTAGCCATTTTCCAAGTTCCGCGTGCGAATTGTGCATTAGGCGGACAGCGCTGCCTTTCGACCTTTCCTCTGAGAGTTGAACTCCGACTTTTTCCAGGGTTTCCGCATGTCGTACACCACGACTTCCAACGCACTTAGCCGTCTATCTCCTGATGAGTGCTGGATTTCAGCAAGAAGTCCGTCCTGTTTCCCTTCAAGCTGGAATTTTTTCGGTCTTCGATGCGTTGTCGCGGTGACGGGTTCTCCAGAGTACCTGCGTTTTTTTTACCGCAACGGAGGGTTTTCCGCCGCTCTTCCTCGTATTCAACGTTTCAGATGAAGTCAGGTGCTTATCCCTCAGCCAGTGACTCGCCGTCTGCTCCAACCCCTACGAGGTTTATCAAACCCCCCCCCCCCAACTGTGGCATTGTCCCTTTGGTGGCGGCGGTGCCACGCCCGTCTGGTCAAAATGATGCTTCCCCTCTTTTTTTTTTTCGCGAATCTTATGTCGTCCACAGTTACTCGACTCCTTGCTCCCTCCGTCATGGCGCTCACGCACTCCAGCCATACCTCTTTTCCCTCTTAGCAGGGGACGATGTTTCTTTGGAACCCGCGTGAGGCTGGTTCCGGATCGCGAGTTCTGTGGCCTTCAGTTGCTAACACGTTTTGGGACGCCCCCCTTTTTTGAGGCCTGTCCTCCTTTAAGGAATTGATTCCAAATTCTTCTGGATTCCTTGGATTAACGGCCGTAAGACCTTTCGCGGCTACCCTCTACTCGCCCCACCGTCCCTCCGAGAGATCTTAACGGGATTTTTCGTCCCTCCTTCCCAGACCCTCTTGAGGGTCGAGCGAGCTGTTTTTTCCACTCGTTTTTCTCAAGAGAGATTTTTCGCTAATATCTCCTGCCTTTGTTGTTGATGGGCTGGAAGATGGACATTGATTCTTAGCTCTCTTACCATAAACGATCTTTTTTCAGATTACGCCTAGTTTTTTCTGCCTGCAGACGCGAGTAAATGCTCCACGTTTCTTCTATGCAGTACCTCGAGGTTTTGTCAGTTTACACTGATTGTGGAAGCGCCCCTTAGTTTTAGGTTCCTCCCGAGGTTCGGCAATATCCTTCACGGTAACCATGGTTAGCGATTTTGACGCTCCCCTCCAGAATTGCCGTTCATGGCCGCTGCCTGGCGAGGATGATATTTTTAATACATTTCATGAGAATCCTTCCCATTAGAGCGCGTTTTCTTTTCCTTCCTCCCCGCCTTTCTGGTAACGATCTTCATATGTTAATAGTTCGGATTCTATGTGCGCGTTTTGTCCCAAAGTGTCCCGCTTTTTATCCGTTGTTCTTCGTATTGGATTTTTTTCACTTTTCCACTGTGGTGTTAGTTAAGCTTCCACGGTATGAACTTAATTTCATGCCCCCAGCTGTTGGGTTCTGGACCCCCGAGTGCAGCCTTTCAGTGCGCTTCTCTTTCAGTCGGGCACAGTCCCCATTTTGATTTTCTCCGCTCGGCGAGTATTTTTTTCTTCCCTTTTTCTAGGATTCGCAGCCTACCAATTCGTTTTTTTATGCCTTGGGCTTGCGGCAAATCGGATTGGGGATCGGCGGGGCATTGACACGCGGCTTGTAGGCCCCCCCCCCCCCCCCCCCTCTTTAAGC
>Ga0179593_1507732_pt1 | contig 12850 bp, 19 predicted proteins | sample CZODoug2_1_08_16_FD_185931 | JGI IMG/M metagenome (GOLD analysis project Ga0179593, IMG submission 185931) | Vadose zone soil fungal communities from Angelo Coast Range Reserve, California, USA - CZODoug2_1_08_16fungal (PacBio error correction) | ecosystem: Environmental > Terrestrial > Soil >... | reverse complement strand
TTTTCCCCTCCGTTTATGTTGATCTTCTTTCCTCCCAGATTTTGTTGGTCGACTACGCTAGCTTCAGGAAAAAATTTCCTTCCTCGCCTCTTTTTTTTCCTGATTCTTTCCCTCCTTCTTGATTGGGCGTTCGGGCTTATCCGTGTGTACCTCGCTGTTTACTTCCTCTTTCTCGACAGTCCCCTTTTTTTAGAAAAGGTAGCTCCCCCCTTGTTTGCCCGAGCACGTCCTCCCTTAGCTTTCATTTTTTGTTCTTTTCCTGTTCTCTGTGTGGCTACCTCCTCACATTGGCGTCGCTCCTCCCCTTCACCATTCAAACAGGACTCTACCGACCCTTTCCTCTGACTGTAGAGACGTTTTGTCCCCGGTCCTCCTGCTCGTTGTCAACCCCCTTTTACGGCGAGCTGGCCCCCTCTATCCGAAGCCACCCCTTAGGTGACCTCCTGATCTTTCTTTTTTCTGCTTTCCCCCTTCCCTTCTTTTTTTTCCCCTTGCCTCGTCTCATTCGATGTGAGTCCCCACTACTTTTTCCTCTTATTTGGTTGCTTCCTTTGTATGTAAGAAATGATGTTTCTTCCACGTTTCCCCTGCCGCTTGGTCCTCCCCTTGATTCCTCAATCTTGTTTTTCCCCTCTTGTTAGGTTCTTCTCTTTTATACCCTTGGAGCCCCCCCCTCCGTCTTCTTTCGCCCCCTTTTTTAGTACTCACCCTTTTGAGTTGATGGTTCTGGCTGGCCTCTTCTTATCCGTAGCGATTTTATGGGTTGCCCTTTCCCTTACAGGTATTTTTTTCTTTTTTATATCCGGCAACCGCTCTCTATTGATAGCCCCTCTTGCCGGAGATGGGCCGACATTTCTTCCTCATGGCCTTCCTTCAAATGCTATACCCCTTTTGTTCCTGTCTCTCGATTCAAAAATTTCCCTATCTTCTACTATCCTCCCCGTCCTCTTGTTACCAGGGTAAACCCCCTTAGTCCTTACCCCCCCGGTTGACAAGATCGAGTAACTCAGGTCCTCTTCGTTGCCCTTCCTGCTGCCTCCCCCCCCCCCTTGTCCCCCCTTTTTAACCTGTTTTCCACCCGCGCGTGTCCGCCCCCTGCCATCAAGGACTCGATGCGGCAGTTACCTCGATTTTAAGTAGTAACCGTCGCTTACTCCCCTCCCCCCTTTCTTAATCCTCCCTTTTGATACCCCCCGGTTCTTTATGCTCGCGATGCATTCCTCGGCATCCCCCATGATACCTGTCATCCCTAAGTTTCTATTGATTTATTCCTCTTTTTCCACTCTCTCTTTTAATACTTTCTTTTGATTAAGTCCCTGTGTCTCTCCCCCATCTCACCAGGACGATTTCTTTGAGGTTCTTTGTTGTGTCTCTTTTACTTAAACCTCAAAAACGTCTCTTCCACGGTGGGATGGGTATTCGTTTTCCCTTAGATTGCTCCTTCCATTTTCCCCCCCTCTCCCTCTCTTCTTCTCCTCCTTTTTGGAGTTTCCTTCCCGTCCCCTTTGCCCTCTTGAAACCTTTACTCTTTTTTCCATTACAATCTCCCCCTAATTCTTGTTAATGGTGACCCCAGAGCCACCTCCCCCTATCTGCTTCCCTTCCTTGGTTTTTTTCCGGCCTTCTTATACGTATGCTTCTTTACGCTAGTCGTTGACCGACATCCTCCCCCCTTCTTTTCTCTCTGCTGACTCTATTTTTTTCGCGGAACTTAATTTAGCCTCACCCTCTCCTCATAACGAACCGCGTCTGGTCGGATAACGATTTACTAGCCTTTCCGTTGTTTAGCTCAGTCCCGGTCCCACCCTCTGTTCCAGTCTTCAAAAGTCGGTTTCAACATACTCTGTTCGACCTCACTTTTTTCCTCAGAGATCTATAGGCCCACAAGCCGACCATTTGTTCATTTCCCCGTTAGACGAGTTTTTTTTTTTCATTCTTTTGCCCCTTTTCAGTTACCTTTGCGTTGCTCTTCTCTTCCACGCCGCTCAATTCAGTTTCTTATCCTCCCTTTTGTATTAATTCGCGCCCTTTTCCATTCCCGTCTTCCCTACTTTAGGAGAAGACCACCCCCTCTTTCTCCAGTCTTTGTTTCGTTCCCCATGGATCTCCCGTCGGCCACTATGTGGCCTTTTCCCGTTGTTCGTCGAGACTCTCCTTTTCTCTCGCCACCCCTGCACCCCGCAAGTAACGTCCGACCACTATGCCCCTCGTCTGACTGAGTCCTCTGCCCGATCTTCCCCTGGCCCCGGCACACCCCCATAACGATACGGTGCGCTCCACGTGACCCTGAGTCAGCTCCTTCAGGCCTACCCCGCTTCCAAGCCCCGTTTTTCTCCCCATCCTTCATCGTGTCAACCCGCCCTCGAGACCGGCTGTTATTTCACTGTATGTCTAAGCTTATTTGTTCCCCTCCTGTTTGATGGCGCCCCCTGGAAACGTCCCTGTTGCCCCAAACATCACCTTCCCCCCCCATCGAGAGCCTCTCTTGGCAAGCCTTCCTTTTTTTCCCCTTGGCTCCACGAATAGTAGTCCTCAAACTTCTTTCGCGTTTTCCGGAAGTCCCTCATTTTCTTAATACCCTTGTCATTCTCTTTTTGCGTTTTTCTTATTATTCGATCCTCCCTTTGCTAGCAGCGTTGTTTTGATAGGCCTTACCGTCTCTGACAGGGTGAGATCATAATTCTTTAGGTATATTTATTTCTCGTGATCTTTCCGCGTTCTCCGCTCAGCGTTTGTAGTTCTCTTTCCCCCCACACCATGAACCGCCTCCCAACCGTTAGAGTTAGATATTGGTTTCCCCTATTGCAGCCCCGTTTCTTCTGTCCCCTTTGTCCCCTGGTTCGCTTCCGCGATCGTTCCCGACACGTAGATGGTCAAACGCCCCCATTGCGTCTCCCCCCCCCCCCCTTCGCTCACCTTCTTTTCGAGATTTCTTTTATCCCTGTTGAGATTTTTCCCGGGCTGATTTGAAAGCTCGTCTTTTCCTTTTCTTTTTTTTTTTATCTCTCATCTAGCAGTTCGAGGGCGAATGAACAGTCCATTCCGTCCCCCCTCCCCCTCTTTCCATAGGCGACGTTCTCTTCTGTCTTACTCTCTCTTCTTAACTAATGCGGCCGATCACCTGTTTATCTCTTGTTGCCTTCCTCGTTTACTCGCCTTTTCCCCAACCGTGTCGTCTATTACGCTAAAGTTCTCATAGCGAAACCGCAGCTGTTGGTAGGAGTTTTGTGGACTGCGCCCCCACCTTATGTTCTCCTTTTTTCCTTTCCCGAGTATCATCCTCGAGAGCATACCCTCCAGTATGCGCGCCGGCCGTCCTTTTAGCTTATTCTAGTAACAACCCCGCGGCGTCCTCCCCCCCCTGCCCCTCTATATGACTTGTAGTAAACCCCCCCCTTGCCTCACGTCGTTTGCCTTTTTTTTCCCCCTGCTAGGTGATCGTTCCATCTTACCGCCCCATTTGACTGCCCCCTTTTCCCCCCCCCCTTCATTTTTTTTCGACGCTGCCTCTAGTGTTTTTTTTTCTTGTCCTTCCCGACATTCCTTGGTCGCCCTACGGAATTTTTTCCACCCCCCTGTCCCCGTAGCCACCTCTATTCTCTCGCCCCTAGGTGTGTTTTTTTGTGCCCCTCATGCTGGTCAAGGATGTTCGTCTTCTCTCATTGTTTTTTGTAGGCCCTTGCTTCTGGACTCGGTCTTATGTTGTTTCTGGCGGGACTATGTTCCGTCCCATTGCAGCTCCTTTTCACTATTTTAGGGGTATTTCGTTTTTTGTTCTCCGAAGGACCTCTTTCTCTCTGCTCCCCCCAGAAGAGTTCGATCTCCTCTTTGGGGCCGGATTTCCATTTCCCTCGCCTCTTGCGTGCCCCATCAGATTTTTTTGTTTTCGCGCCTACCCCCTTGGTCGATCTGGCAATACGCGAAGTGATGGCCCGGATTCCCACCTCGTACTCCTTTTGGATAGCGCGCCCTCCGTTAAAGGCTCCGATCGATCACCGCCCTTCTTACCTCACAGCCTTATTTCTCCCCCATCTTTAATTAATTGCCCCCTCTCTGTGGTTCCATAACAGGGACCCCCTCCTAGCTCGATTTCCTTCAGCTCCGGTGCAAAGTCACTGTCTGATCGCCTCCTTCCCCGGTCTGTAGTTCCCTTACTTCCCTATCCCCTTTGTTAGTTGATATGTCTTGTAAAGTACCAGTCCCGCCGCTCTCTCTGCCTCTTCACTTTTTTTCCTCCTGGCTTCTCTTCTCTCCCCTTTTCCCCCCCTCCTCTTTGGCGATCCTCTTAGGGCAGTCCCTTCTTTCGATACACCAGCCCCTCCGGTACGTTTCTGCTTCCGATTTTTCTTCCTTTTTTTGGAATGTTACCCTTTTTCCCAACTTTATGCTTTTGTCGGCTATTGCTTTTTTTTCGTTTCTGTTGTATTAGTGGCGGAAAATTCCTCTCTCTTTCCTCCCTTTGGTGTGTGCTCTCTTTGTTTTCGAACCTTCGGTCGTCACGAAGGCAAGCCCCTCACACGCTCACTTCCGAACCTTGGCCGGCCTTGGCCGTTTTTTTGAGTTTGATCCCCTCCCCTAATTCAGCCAGGCGCAGTCGGCACCACCATGATCCCCATGAAGCTGATGAGGTCCCATTCTCCCTGGTCCTAGCTTTGCGCCTGCTCGAGTCCGGTTTGCCCTGACGCCTCAAACTCGGGAATTCTAGCGCAATTCAACTGGCCTCTGTAATCTAGGCCCCAGGCCCATCGCCAGCCCCCCTTTGTGTACTCCCTGCTTTTTGGCTTTCTAGAAACCCTCCATTCCATCTGTCCTGTGCTGTCCTCTTTGGCTGACCCCCCGCTTTCTCCCCACCACTTTCTCGTCCGACTTGACCCCCCATCCCAGCTCTCTTCACATTTAACCTCTATAATTTCAACTCCCTTGCTTAATTTTCCTCATTCTTCTTCTCTATCCCCCTTTTCCCTCATCCCATTTCCCCTCTTTAATCTTTCCCCTTCGTTCCCACCCTATCCACTCTCCACTACGTCCCCGCTGTTCCACCCCTCCCACTGACCATCCTTTTTCTTCTACCTTGTTCTCTACAGAGCCCCTGAGTACTCTCTTCCGCTCTACGACCCTAATCCCGTCCTGCACACTTCTCTCCGGCAGCTTGCCATCTCTAGATCCCTTCCGCCTCCCTTTATCCCCCCCGCCTCACGAACCCCTACCGACCACCCCTGACGTGTGATCTCCCGCCATTCACGCTTCTTTCCGATCCCGGAAAGCTTCCCCTCCGTTCGGCACTTTAAACCCGTGCTTCCCCTTCCCCTCTCACCCCCCTACCTTACCTCCTCCTTTCTTAGTGCGCCCCTTCTCCCCCCCCCTTCTCTTCTTGTCTTTTATCCCTAGCCCACCCCTCTCCTCTTTGTGCTCGCCACCTACTTTCTCTTTATCTGGGAGCCTCCCCTTCCCTGCCCCAGACTTCCCCCCCGTTTCACGCCTCGTATTGTTTCCAGCGATCCCTACCCCCCCACCACCCCTTCCCACCCCCTCACCCATACCCTCTTCGCCTTCCTCTCCCTTCCCCTTCCCTCCCCACCTCCCCTTTTCCCTTCCTACGCGTCCCTTCCCTTTCTCTCCTCCCCCTCCACTCTTCCGGCCCTCATTCTCCCCACCCCTCCATCCCCTCTTCACCCGCTCTTTTCACCCCCGCCCCCCCCCTCTCCCAATCGTCCCGCCACCCCACTCACCCCACCCCCTGCGTCCTAGCCTCCAACTTTCGCTTCCCCCTCAACCCCACCCACCGCCCCCCCCACTTTGGCATTCTTCTCCTTGAGCCCCACCACCGAGTGAGACGGCCCCTCCCCCACTCCCCCCCCCCATCGTCCCCCCCCCCCCCCCCCGCCCCCCCCCCCCCCCCCCCCCCTCCCTGGTCCCCAACCCCCTGTATAGCCACTCCTAAGAAGCACCTTCTTGGCCCCCCACCCCCGCACCTCCCGGTGTGTTTTGGTTTGTGTGTTGGGATGCATTTATGCGTTATCATTAGGTCTTTCTCCCTTGTTTCCTTCCCGTCATTGTACTCCCCCCTCTCTTTCCCCCCCCCCCTTTATAAAATTTTTTCTCATAGTCCCTTTCTAAGTTTTGCGTTTTCCCAGACAGAACCTGTTATGCTCGTCCTCGATTCTGCTCCTATGACCCCTTCCCTAACGTTTCTTCCTCTACTACAATTTTGAGAGTGCCTCTCTCTCGTCTTTCTTTCTTTCGTCCCCAAAGCAAACCACTTCCCTTTCTACCCCCGTAGCATCTGCCGTAGATCCTTCCTTGCTTCCCCCGATTCCAAAGACCCACAGCCCCCCCAATCCCAAGCGTAATCCTATTTACTCAATAGACCCTTCTCTCCCTTAAATTTTTGCCACACGCTACATGTTCAACTTTCCAGTCCTGATCCTTTAATGTTTCTCATTTCCTTTCGAACACTTGCGATCGCAGCCACATACATTCCTCTCCTTCTACAAACACACTCCTCGCTTCTGACGTACGTGGTCCTGACGTAGGTTACCCCCCACCCATGTAAGGCCGCCGCCGTCTTATTTTTTTCTCCAGGAAAGCCCTTGAATTCATTAGGATTGATATGGTTCTGCTTCATTCCTTGAAGATTGCTCTTCTTATGTTCTTTTCATATGCAGAATCTTCCTTCTCCTTCCACGAGACTGACCCTCCCGGCTTCCTGCAGGTTTTAGTGTCGGTCTCTGTTCTTTTTCGTTTCCCCGCTTTGCTTTTTTGCCTAGTTGCCCCTCCCCCCTTTACTTTTTTACAATCTTCGCTGATCACCCCCACATCCCATCCATGCCCACCTCTCGCTATGGGTTGCCTCTTTTCCTCACCATTTCGCGTAGTCGAACTTTTCGATGTCGGCGAACTCTATCACGTCTAAAGCTCGCTTTCCCGTTAAAGTTAGATTGTCCCCCCTCCTGCTTCTTATTCTCTTGCGTCTATTTTGAGGCCTGACGTTAGGATGGTTCTTGCCTGAGGGTCCCGCCGCTCTCTGTCCGCGATGAGATCTTTTTCCCTCCCCCCTCACATCCTTTTTGTTATGATCGCCTCCAGCCTCTAGCTTGCATCCGCAAGCCCCCCTTTTCAAGGCACATATACCTTCCCTCGGCGGCTTTCCCCCTTCCTCTCGTCCCGTTGCTTTTTGGGAAGTTTCCTCTGAAAATCTCTCCTTTTTCCGTGAACGCCCGCGACTTTTCCAAACGAGGCTAATCGCCTTTTTTTTTCAACTCTCCGTCAAATGGTCCTCTTGCTGGAGCAGTTGTTTTCTTTGTTTTTCCTCCATTCTTCCTCGCCCCCATTTCCCGTGGTGAGACGATCACTAGCTGCACGACCCTCAAACTTCTGCCAGAGATTGGTAAGTCTAGTCCAATCGCGGTCGCGCCCCTTTTTTTTTATTATTTAATTTCTCTCCCGCCACCCTCTTTTCCATAAAGGTCTCTCCGTGAGGCCTGTTTTTTTTTGCGTTGCCGACGATTTTTTCCTGGTCATTCCGATGGATTGTCAGTTCACCATCGAAGTCTGCGATCTATTGCCTGTTTTGTTTTTCTAGGAGCTTACTGCACCGTCGTTGAGACCTTTAGAACTTATAGTTGGCGCTTCGCACTCGGACTTTGCGCACAGTACAGGTATAATCTTCCGCTGGGTTTTCTCCCCCCCTGTCCAAAGCGGCCTATCACCTGAGGAAGGTTACCTCGATTTTTTTTACCTGTTTCGTGTGAGTTTTGGGTTGCGCCCCTTATGCTCGTCCGTGCTGCAGTGATCTGGGCTACTTGAGTACCTTCCGTTTTTTCAGGCGACCTCCCGGACCTGCGAGCTCCCCTTCTAGCTACTTTATCGCTTGCTCTCTTCTGTCTGCTGTTCTCTCTTCCCCTCCTGTTGAGTCCAATCCCCTTTTGGGAGAGTACCGTTACATGGCCGGCCGCTAGCCGCGTGGAGCCGGTCGATCCCCCCCTTGGAGGTCTCCAGCGACTCACTTCTCCAGCTGCCGCTTGGCCGCACTTTCCTTGACACTCCCATTCCCTTGCCTCCCTCACTTCGGCTCCCTTCCCAACACATGTCCCTTTGTTTGCCTGCCCAGAGCTTCCCCCCCCTTCCCCCACTCTTCGTTCCCTTTATCCGTGGTTTTCAGTTATACACCCCAGGCGTGATCTTTCCTCCCCCAGCAATTTTGCCCGTCGTGTTAAGCTCAGAATACAACCTTTTTGCGTACATTCCTCCTCTTTTTTCCATCCGAGTCGTGATGAGTTCTCCTGTCCCCTCTCCTTTCTACTCCCTCCTCGGAGCGTGGTCTAATAGCCGTTAACTCCTTCCTCTCCCCATGATGCGATTTTTTTTTACTCTTTCTGATTTTTTTCCACATCACACTACTTCTTCTTATGTTCTTCTTTTCTCTCTTTCGTGTGTAGCTCCCCTTCTGGCTCCTTCCTCTCCTTTTTCCCGTTGTTTTTTGACTTCGATCCTTTTTCCAGGGGTGTCCTCTACCCCGGACAAATCCCCCGCCCCGTTCAGCCCTACTTTGTTCATTTTGAACCTCCCGGCAGGATACCCCTAGCATAGCTGCGGACATTAATGTTCTGAACGGGGCTCTTGAAGAACCACTACTTCCTACAGTCTGATTCCTTCTAGATCGTTGTTCCGATGTTGAATCCTCTCCCTCCATCCTGAATTTGATGTACCCCGCTCCTGCATGATCCCCCGTCTCCTTCGGCGAGCACTCCTCCCCATTTGGAGGATGGGCTTTTTCACACGCCTCGGGTTGCGACTTGCTTTCTTGATCTACTCGGTTTTTGCCGTTTAATACCATTTTTGTAATTTTTTCATGGTCTTTCCTTTGAGTACCCCCCCCCTCACTTTTTAAATTGTCGGCCAACTCCCGTTTAGGATGACAAGAATTTCGTTGCTCTTCCCCTTTCTCCGGCTTTGACTTAATTGTCTAAGTACACCGCTGTGAATGGTTCTATTTTTCTTTTTTTTTTTTTTTACTAATTTTTCTCCCCTCCTTCCCCCCTGCCTTCGCTTTTTTCCTTTTGCAGTGTCTCCGTTTCTGAAGCCCAGTCCCTGCTCAGCTCAATAGCTATATTCTCATAGTTCACTTAATCGAGTTTCATCTCTTGGTTCTAAATACGGGGTCGCATTCTACGTTCGTCCCCTTTTAGACACAACACCATTCAAATTTACACAAACCCCCGTTAAAAGCTTCTAAACCTTTTTAGCACCATGAGATTCAGTTCCTAACTTTTCGCCCCACCTCCCCTACCTCTTATCTATCACTCCCCATGAACTATAAAGTTTGGCACTTCTCGACATGCTTTCCGAGACCTCTAGTGTCAAACAGTTACCGTCACCTCCTTGGGTAATCTTCTGGTTTGTCCCCCATCGTCCCTTGCTCAGTGGCGAAGACCTTCACACCAACAGCCCCACCTCTAGCCCTCTACTTTGCACCTCCGAGGTTTTGGGACCCTCACTAAGTGGAGAGCACAACTTCTCGATTTTTGACAAGTCCTACCCTCCCTTGGAGACCCATTGCATGATTTGGTGCTCTCCCAGTCATTGTAGTTTATCCGATTTCCCCCTGAAGATCTCTCCTCTGGCCCTGTACCATCTTTTGGTGTCAGATCGTTTTTTGAGGTATATTAGTTTATACCAGGCTTCGTTGTCTCTCTCCGGTAAAGGTGTGCTATGAGAGTAAAAAACTACCTCAGCTAATACAGCGTTAGTATGGCCTTTTCTCTGATCCAAAGTCTCGTACCTGCACAATTTGTCTTCACATGCATGTCCGCGAGCTCCTACGTCACCCCTGTACACGTGATCCTTCTATGACACTCCAATATTTTTTTATTACTCCATTAGAGAGTATTTAGGGCAACATATGGTTCCTTTGGCAGTTTTTTCGTTGACCTCTCCTCTGACAGACGATTGAATACCATTGTTGGTTCTGTCTAGATATCTATGAGGGGACGTCTCCCACGACCTCAATTCATGACCCCACTCTTTTCACTCTGGCCTCTCCCCCCCCGGGTGAGAGCCTTATTTTCTTCCCTTCTTGCCTTTTTGTGGTTACCCGAGTTTCGTTACCCTCTCGTCTGCGCAAGGGTTTTAACGAATTTGAAACTTGCTTCAAGCCCTCGAAATTTCTGTTTATGTGGTCCGGATGGTGGTTTTCTCCTTAATTCTACCCCCTCATTTACTTGTCGCTTACGCAGAAACTCCTGGTAGACCACCATCAAACCCTCTGCGGAGGTCAGCTACGATGAGACCACCCTTTGCGTCTGATCCCACTCTTAGACACTGAATGAAGACCAGCGCATCCATCCATCTCCGGTCTTGATTTCGGACACCTCATCTTCTTCTTCTAGGGCAATCTAAGATGTTTGGGAGCCGCCTACCGTATTGCTACGCTATCTTTTAGGCTTTTCTAGTGGGATACATGACTTCTGCCCCCGGAAGTCTGGGCGCAGAACGTATCTCTGCTTAGGTGAAGGTGAAGGATTATGGTTCCACTGCCCAAATTCGTTTTTTGCCTTTGCCTGATGATTGACTCGGTGAGTTTTATTGGGCTGTGACCTTGTATATTGATTTTTTCTTCCCCCATTGAGATTTTGGTGAAACTTACTGGAGGACACCGGGTTTTTCCTGTTGGTTTACGCAACTTCGAGGTTTAGCTCATTTTGTATTAGGGAACGCGATCCTTAGTTTCCCGATCAGGGCTGGTTCCAGTATCGCAGATTGAAGCAGCGGGGGGCCTCCGGACATTCCGATCTTGCCCTCTCCGCGAAGTGATATACGTCTCCGTTGCTGTCATGCTCTCGGCTCCTTAGCAAGCATGGCCTGGAGGACGCTCCGCCCTGTCTATTCCACGTAGGAACTGCGGGCCATCAATCTTGCTACCTGACCGGTGCCCCACCCTGGGGTGACGAATCAAACATAGAGTCCCACGCAATCTGGCCCTTACTTTTGATGTTTTTCAAAGATGTTAAAGCTGCCGATGAGCTCTACCCTTAAGCAATGTCAGAACGTTATTGACGTTGAAGATCACTCATCCCTTAGTGCTCTCCCGTCTTGAATAATGTCACCTTTTCCCCATCGAGAGATAGTGCCATACCACGCTCGGTGTTCTTTCTCTGAGTCCCCCCTCTTTTTTTAGAGCGACTAGAAAGGTAGGGAGTAGAGTTATCTGCCTGCACCCGGTTCGCACTCTATGATCGCTTTTGAATATGTTTTTATGGTACACATTAAGTTGTCGGTCGTTCTGATTTGCTCTTTTTTTCCGTGTTTCGTGAGAGAAGAACGTCGTTGATCCCGTTTTCCTCTTTTACATCCGTTGGTTTGAGAGTCCATGCCGGTAGCACCTTGGCCGGGACTTCATCAGCAGAAGAATCGAAAGCGCCCCTCAAACAGTCCAGCCATTAATTCTTCCTTTCTCCTCGAGTCCCGCACTAGTCTTTCCTTACCTTCCTGGCTTGCCGGGGAATATTTTCGCGGCTACCTGCTACCACCCGTTCCGCTTTTCCGGCATATAGGGTGACCTCTTTTTGTAGATCTCTTCCCATCACCAGTTTGGCATCTAGTCTTCCCAAGTGACCCGCGATAGAAGATGATACATTCGGCTGAATAGCGTAGAACTAACTTTGAAAACCGGGACTCGAGTTACGTCAATGCGCGGGGCTTATACCGTCTGGATAGATTGTAATGTGATCCAGAAGACCACTAAGGGACTCGGGCAAGGTCATGATTTGACTCCCCCCAAATCGGGGTACCATCGGTTAGCTTGTTTCGCAGTCTTTGATTTCAGTCGCAAGGGGTTTCTCCCGGCTTCAATGAAATGGCGTCAGTCGCAATTGTCTGGAGCATCTTTGATATTGCTTAATGCATACAGATCACTCGCCGTTCCTTTGGAGTCTTCTAACGTTTCCAATCCCATTCTGTATGCTCCACGACCCGTTATGCTTAATGGTCTCTCACTGTTTTTTTTGGTCCCAATGAGGTTCCCGCATTCCGTCGGGTGGAGAAAATATATTAGTGCGATTCTTTGTTTTTCAAAAAAACCCACCAAATTTACTCCCCGGCCCACGATTGCACTTCTCGCCGCCGTCCGATACGTCGGCAGTCCCACCCACACAAACTGAGTACGAAAGTCTCCTGCCCTCTCCCTTTCACTGCTCGGGTTCATTTGGAAACGCAGTTTGCAGTACTCGAACGTCTCGCCGACGTTCCTTTTGAAGGTGTGCGTCCCGTTGCCGATGTCGCCAAGCCTTCCAATGTCTCTACACTAAACCAGAACTTAAGATGTAGCCTTTTACGGTGTTCAAGGTTGATCGGTTTGTCTTACTACCCTTCGGCATACTGAACCCCTAAAACGGGCGTGACTGACCAGTCGTCCGTCCTCTCCTGCACTAGTTCTCATTTCATCGGGGGAGGATACCATGTAGCTGCCTCCTGCTTCTCTTTGGGTGACCTCCGGAAGACTCTAAAGTATCCGGCTCAAAGGTTTGCTACTGGCTCTCTCCGTTCGGTTCTTCGGGCTCGCCCGATGATGTCAGAGTCGCGGAGCAACGGATTTTGCGAGGGGTAGCACACTGCATATCTCACAAAGCTTCCTCCTTCCTCTCTGGATGCCGTGTTTGTGCAAAAGTCAATCGAATTGTAGCCTTTCTTACCGTAACGCTAAAGGTACCCCAAGCCTCAAGTTTCTGCATGAGAGAACAATAGCAGTAATTTTCATATGATGCCTTCGGTCGAGTTTAGACAGGCCCGTTACTAACTTTCGTCTAGCGATTATATTTGGCGGGCTTTGGTAGTCGACAGTCTTATAGCGTTT
>Ga0179593_1659632_pt1 | contig 12851 bp, 17 predicted proteins | sample CZODoug2_1_08_16_FD_185931 | JGI IMG/M metagenome (GOLD analysis project Ga0179593, IMG submission 185931) | Vadose zone soil fungal communities from Angelo Coast Range Reserve, California, USA - CZODoug2_1_08_16fungal (PacBio error correction) | ecosystem: Environmental > Terrestrial > Soil >... | reverse complement strand
TTCCCCCCCAATTTTCAGTGTTTTCGGTGAAAACCCACCCCCATCAACAGGCCCAGCTCGCCCCCTCTTTTTCTTGGTGCTGCTCCATTCTCTCCACGGACCTCTTAGCGTTTGAAACCACTGCGTCGCACGATGACGATCTTTCCGCCAGCACATGACCGCCCCGATTACCATGACCCCTTTCTTCCTTTCTTACGACATGGTTTTCCCCGTTCGCATGAGTGCCGTTTCCAAAGAGAAATGGCCTGTCGCATTCGAGGGTGTTTTTTTCTTCCTGCAACGATGTCCCCCCTAATTTTGCTTCACTCCGGACTGCCCAAGGGTATTGATCTTTTGAAGGTTGGGATTTCCTGATTTTGCTAAATACTCTTTTTTTCCCTTTTCTTTTCCCGCGTTTTCTGTTCTTGACTTTTTTTTTTTTTCTCCGCCGCACATGATGTTTTTTCTCAAGAGTACACGCCCCCCTCTTCCCTTCTCCGATCTGGGACGTTTTGGGAAGAAAAGCGGCGCGCTTGGTCGCCTTTGGAATGGTCCCCCACATTTTTTTTTTTTTCCCCCGAACCTCTTTTGCAAAATTATCAGTGACCTCCATTTCCTCCCCCCTTTGCTGCATTTCCACTGTCTTTGAGTTCTGAGTATTCCTCCCTTCTCGTCTGCGCCCTCTTTCCTTTAGTTAAGACTTTGTCTGCCCCTTTACACGAGCTTCGCACTCCTGCTGATTCGGCTTACGCGGATGCCCCCCTGGTAACTCGGCCGTCTTTTACTCTTCAAAGTAATTCCTGGGCCTCTTTTTGATTAGTAGGCGCCTCACCTTTTTCCATCAAACAAAATTCTTTTTTGATCCCGAGTCGGACTCAGGAGAAGAAACCCTTTGGAATTGGTTCGCCCCCCCACCCCTTGTCTTTCTTAATCGTTTTTCCGATAGAGCAAGAACGGTTTTCTTTTTTGAGGACTTTCTCTTTTCCATGTCGACCTTTTTATCGCCTTTTCTTTTTCTCAAATTTGGTCACCCACGGACCACTAGTCTTCAAAAGACCAGAACCCATCTGCGTTTCAGAATGGTTCGTCAAGGGTTCTGTCTCCAAGAAAACGCGGTATTGTAAGTAGCGTTCCGCTGCACCGGACAACAACTTTGGAACTTTATTTTTCCTCTTTATCCTTTCAAACACCATCCGGGGGCTTGGGTTGTCTTTTTTACGCAATAGAGACGTCGCAACGGGATTTCCCCCTTCTTGGATTTCTTGATAAAGGTAGTCATCAAGATAGGACTTACCCCCTCGATCCGACGGACCGAAGCAGAGCTTACTCGGCCTTTAAGCGATGTACGCATTTTTTCCGCTCTAGAGACGGATATTCAGGAGGGTCGTAAACCCTTTCCTTATTGTCTTCCCCCCCGCACAGTTAGAGGGCCCTCCGGATTAATTAGTATGAAGGCCTTTTTCCTTTCACTTACCCCAGAAGTTAGGATTGGTCTTTTCTTTTTTTTTTTCTCTCAATGATTTTCTTCCCCGACATGGGTAATTTCCTAGGTGATTGATGCCACCGCCCCTGAGCGGACCGATGTGTGCACGCACCCTCCCCCCTGACATACGGCCTAACTTTCCTCTGCCAGGGGAACTTTATAAGGTAGTTAGGCTTACCACTCCGGTTTTGCCGCCGCCCCTTCCCAACAAAGCTTTTTCCCTGCTACGCGCTTCCCTGCGTATTTTGAAGAACAGTCCCAACTTTCTTTGCACGACGGAGTTGTCGCTATAACTTCTTTCTTTGTTGATCTCAAGTCCCCCCTCTATCCTTTTTTTTTCGCGGAGGGGCCCCCTTTGGAAGTCAGGAACAGGACTTTGAACTCAAAAATCCCTCAATTCCCCCAGCCGGGAAATCATTACGAGTTCTTTGGTATAAGCGAACTCTTCCCTTTTTTTTTTCCCACCCCGCCCTTCCCACAACTTTCCGCCACCCGGAGCCGGTCCCCGGTTTCCTTTTATTTCTAAAGGTGGCCTTTCCATTGGATAACCCCCTTTTATGGCTCTCTGTTTTCAAGGTTGGAACTTTCAAATGTGGCAGTTCCGAGACAGGTAAAACAGTTGGCAAACCAGGCGCCCTTTCTGAAGCTTTGGTCCCCCCCTTGAGGATTTTTTTTCATTAAGTGGGATTCCCAGTCGGACAAAATCCGCACAGATCGCCTTCATAGGTGTCGCCTCGATCCCCCTAAAAAAGCTTCCGGGCATTTTCCCAGCGGCTCCGATTCCCGGCGCAGTCTTTGCGCACCTCACCTTGGACTTTTTCTTTGGGGAGTTGCCTTGAATGTATTTCCTTCCTAGTTTCCGGACACTTTTTTTTCAAAAAGGATGGGAGCTCTGACCTTTCTCTTTTCCCTCTCCTCCCGTTTCAATCGAGGCTCCCCCCTTTTTGAAAAAACCCCCCCCTTCCCGACTGGCTAACTTATATCCCCGGCACCCCTTTCCCCCAGCCCGTTCCGAGGTTCCCCCGCACAAGGCATGCGGCGGGAATTTTTTTCCCCACCCCACCGCTTCCGCGGCTCATTTACGTCCAACTCTTCGTGGAAGGAGCGGAGGACTTCGAATGTGCCCCTCCCCCCCGGGCAGGATAAGAATTGATAGGTACGTCTCAGCCCCCCCTCCCTGTTCTGGGTCCCAAATGGTTACGTTTGCTCGTAACCCCTGCCAACTTGACAAAATTTAAACCTTCCCACTACAAAAGTCGCAACCCCCACACCCCCAAAATCCATGTATCCACTGAAATTTCCCCCGTTAGGAAATAACTTGAGCTCAATAGGTCCCTTTTTCGTTCTCTTTTTTCCCCTTCGAATGATGCGCCCGATTTTCTTTTTCCCACGGTGTGTTGTTCGTTTTTCGTTCTTATTCGTATCCCCCCCCTCGTCCACCCCCTTCGATCCCGGCTCACTGCTTTTCCTGAGTGACCCCCTCCCCCCCCAGAAACCTCTTTTCAAAATTCGTTTTCCTTTTCCCGGACATTTACCCCTTGTTGCCCACGGCGAACACCCCCTGATAGCTCCGGAGGTTTTACAAGTCATACCTTTTTTTTTTTTTTTTTTTTTTTTTTTTTTTTTTTTGAACCCCTGCGATCCCATCTCCTTCGTCTGTTTAGCGTTTGCGTTTCAATACGTCCTTCACGGCGAGCAAAGGAAGGTTCTGCGGATGGAAAACAAAAAACCTGGTTTTGTGATAGTCGTCCCGGAGTTCACTCCGACGGGACATTATCCACTTCCTGGACGCGAAGTTTCCGATGATAGGAACCGGCCGGTTTTGGCATTGAGTTGCTTGCCCCCAACCATCGAAGTACTCCTTTTTCATAAACTTTTTTCGACCCCCCCACAGGTCCGGTGAGTTTGAGAGGCTGGCTCCATTCCATCTACCTCCGCGTCGAGCGCTTGTCTCCCCAGCTTTTTAATTGCACGCGCCCCCCATGTTAGTTTCGTCCTTCTCCCATTTTTCAGATTTTTTGTTCCTTCACGAATTCTCCTTCTCTTTTTTTCCCTAGTCCCCTTCCCCCGGCAAACACGGCTGCTGTTTCCGCTCCTGCGCGTGTCCCTGCTTTCCTTTTTAGGATCCTTTGTAAGTGATTTCGTGAATCCCCTACCTTTAGGGACCCCTCTCCACGAAGTACTGCTCTCAATTTTGCAGTCACCTACAAACCAAACTCCCCTGCGTGCAATTGGTTTGTGACCCCAAGGGATCGCCCCGTTTTCTCATGTTTTCCCTCTCAAAATTGTACTGTTCCTGGCCCCACCCCCCACCGCATTCGATTTTCTTTTTCCCCAAAATCTATGCCGTTCCCCCCCTTTTCCAGTGGCTGACTCCTCAACTTTCTGGTTCCTGTTGAATACTTTTTTTGGCCCTGACCTCAGGGACGTTCTTTCGTCCTCGCTTTTTCCCCCTTCTCTCGGAACTTTCGGCCCGGATTTTTTCCCCCTTTTTCCCCACACGCAAAACGTTCTGCCGCTTGGCTTTAAAACTTTGTGTTTCTCCCCCCAAATTCCGACCAGTGTCCTGAGGGGAACTAGTTTTTATTCCTTGCTCCAGGGTTCGCTTCGCGAGAGAATTCCCCCCAGAAGTGGTGGTGTTTCTTGAGAGGGTGAGGATCTCTTTTCCGGCTATCTCCTACTGGGCGTCTTTTCATTGCTCCGTCGTGCCGAAGTCGTTCCAGGGCTTTCCAGAGTTTTTTTATCCAAGCCCGATCAGGCGGACTTCCGGATTTTCGGCCTTGAACTTTTTGCTTTCCAAGTATGGTTCCCCAAAAAATGGCCAGCTCTTTTTTCTCGTTGCGATATTGCGGATAGTCTACTTTTCCTTTTCAACCTTTGACCAGTGACCCGCCAAGGGCGCCTGATGCTTTTTCAATTTTTTTGAGATTTTTTGCCGGATTCGTCAATCGGGTTTCAGGGTCCCTTTTTGATGCCGCCTTTCCCTTCCTTACAATTTGTCGAGCGCTTCCACTTTCGCTTCCCAACCTGTTCCCAGTCTCCCCCCCTGTGAAGGACGTACTTCCAGGGCTGTACCCTTCTAGGCTGTACGGCACTTTTCGGGTCGTCCCTCCCCCTTCCCGTTGCAGTTCTTGTGTAACAGTCTGTCTTCCCGCAGGTTGACAGATCCAATTTCGCCCTATTTTTTAGGGATTCACATTCCCCTTTCCAGTTCCCCCATGGGGACCTTTAGGGAAGATTCCCATGGCGCTGTAGTCCCCTTTCCGAATATCATTTCGTTCCCGCTGTTGCCCCACCCTCGTCAATGTCCTTCTTCTTTTTTCTACTTGTGAAAACCATGGGAAAGCTTCCCTATTCCGACCTTTTTGCTGGTTCATTTCATTTTGTTGTCTTTTTTTTTGCGGGTCCTCTTCGGCCCCCCTTTGAAACGCCAAGTTCCTACTAGGGTCGTTTTTTTTTTTGGTCCCGTAGAGCCTGGTCGTTTTCAACAGGAATTCAGATTCCTTTTTCACGCAGATGCCTGAGCTGGGATTGATCTGTTTTTCCCAAAGTTTCCCGGCCAAGTAAAGTTGGAGAAATTCTCTCTCTCCTCAGGAGACGGATATTTCTTTAATTTCCTTGTGCCGGTGACCCCCAAAATCAAAGTCCCCCCCCCCCATCTCGGACCCCTCCTTTGCTGGTCGACTTCCTAATTAATTTACTTCTTCCCCCACAGACACAACCCCCTGAGTTTTCCCCCCGGGGCGCGCTCTTTTCTGACGAGGACTTTACCCCAATTCACCATGAACCCGACAGCTTTACCTTTCCCCCCATGCAAACTGGCTTCTTTTCCCAATCTTCCGCCAAGTTTTTATTTCCGAAAAATCTTTGGGAAAAAATGTGCCTCCTTCTAGGGGGGCGTGTTGGTCTTGGAGCGGAACGATTTTTTCCCCTTACATACATTGCCCTCTTTTTCAAGGTAGTGTCATTTCATGGGTTGGATTTGATCCCCCTTTCCTACTTTTCGAAATAACTTTCCATGCCCTTTGTATAACGACGTTATTCAAAGGCCCCCTTTTTCAACGAACTGTCACTCCCCTCTTTGAAATGATGGGTTCCAAGGCATAAGGTTCCCCTCCCTCTTTATCTTAGAATGGGAAGGGGTGACCGTAATTTTTTTTGCGCAGAGCCCCACCTTTCCCGGGCATGGTCTTTTTTAAATCAAGTGAAACACTTTCCCCCACTACTTTACGGGAAATCTGGGCAGTCGGCAAAATTAAGAAAACTCCTCATCCTTGCTGCCTTTCATGGCCTTGTTTCTCTGTATTCCTTCTTTTAATCCCCCCCCTCTCCTCCCGCGAAACTGGAAGCTTCCCATTTTTTCTTTCTGTAGCCACCCGAGCTTTTCGTGCTTGCGCTCTTTACGCGGGAGGCTTCCTCGTCCGTCTTCGCGCATGCACGTCTTTCAGGAATCCCTCGTCCCGCTTTCGCGAGCTCCCCGCTCTCATCAAACACCCCATCTTCTTGGCTCTCGCAATTCCCCCCGAGGCTGGGCCGCACCCTTCCGATTTCCCATCACCGGGCGGACTTTCGAAACCCTTTTCTTTTTCTTTATCGTTCAGATTCCTGAGTGAACGGTTTTGAGTTTTTGGACAAACTTCTTCCGCCGTTTCCCCTTTTCCCGCCCGAGGCTATTCCTGCCCTCCATTGGGTCCCCCAACGGCCCCCCTGTCTTATCCAACGACCCAGTTTTTTTCCTATTTTTTTTTTCCTTTTCCCTTTTTTTTTTTTTCCCCTTCAGCGTCATTGGAGGTAACCTCCCCGTCGGAATTTGCCCATCTCGTGCCCGTTTACCATTTTCCAATTTTCTTTTTCTTTTCTTTCCTTACCGCTGTGGGCCTCTTTTGGGCACAAACCCCCCCCATTTCTCCGGGCTGGGTTGTGGCGGGACCCTGCCATTTGCGTTTTTTCGCCCCCTGAGGTCCCGTCTTCTGTGGAGTTTTCCTCTACACGGTCTTCATTCCTCTTCGCATTACCATCCGAATTACCCTCTGTCAGGAGTGTCACTCCTGATGCTTTCTCCGGCCGACGGCTTTTTTTTCCGTGCTTTTCCTTCATTTTTTCCCCCCCCCCCTCTTTAGAGGAAGAACCCGTTTTTTCCCCCTTTTTTAGAGGACTCAGGTCTCCTTCTCGTCTTCCTGCTTTCATGGGACTAACATCGCCGATCTTTCGATGGGCCTTTGTCCCAACTCTTCATCGTTTTTTTCCCTTTTCTCCCCCGATGTTTCCTCCTTCAGAGCGGACTCTTTTTTTTCAGCAACTCCAAGGCCCCCCCCTGTCATCTTTTCCTATCCTGATACGGCGCGCGGGCCCCTATCCAGTTTTAAATCGTTTCCACGGACTACGTCCCCCCCCCTCCTTTTTCAATCAGCCCCCCCCTTCTTTTGTGCGTGCGTCCCCAAGCACCTTCTTGCGACGCACTTTCCCCCCAGCTGTCTTTCTCGTCTCTCCCCCCCTCTACAGTCGAAATTCCCAAATCTGAGTATCAGGTTTCGTGCCCCCTTTGGCTTTCCGGAACAAAGAATTTGAAACCCCCCCTTTTTTTTCTGTGTCCACTCAGGGCCCCCCGTCCTTTGAGCGGTATCGCCTGTTGTCCCCCCACTGTGGGCTATCTCTTCGTCCTCCCCTTTTTTTTTCACGTGGATACCCCCCATCGTGCGGCATCCCCCCCAAGGCTCCGAGCCGGTTCCCGGTTGCCTCGTTATTTCCTACTTCTTTTCATTTGATACCCCTCAATTTCTGCGCGGCGGATTCCTGTTGGAAATGTGTCACCTTTCCTTGTACTTCCCAGCCGGCCAAGTTGTTTTCCCTTGGCGGCCAAGTTCGTTCTTACCCCGCCTTTTTTCCTTTCTTTCCCTTTTCTTTTCTTCTAAGTCGGAAACCCCTCCGGCGCTTCTTTTCCTTCCAGTCGTTGGACGTCGACGACCTGATCCTGAAGCTTCATTCCTTTTTTTGGCCTTTTTTTTTTATCTTCATCTCTTTCCGAACCTCCGGCCTTTTTTTTATTTTCTGGGCGATCCTTTTTTTCCGGTTAACAATATTTCCCCCCTGCCCCCCCTCCCATTCCCCCACTATGGCAGCTCGATTCACTTCTCTTCCCTCCTCCCCTCCAGTTGTGGTTTGAGCCCCCCATTCCCCCCTCCATTTGAACCCAACATCCGGAAACCCGGATGGTCTTTTTTTTCACTCCCCCAATATTTTTCCCCCCGGAAAACTATTCGCCCTTTTCCCCCCCCCCCAGTGACGCGTGTCTCAAATCCTTCTTTTTTGCTTTCTCCTTTCAAAACTTCCCGGTTGAAGCTTTTTCTTCGGCTACAACCGGTAACCCCTTTTCTTTCGTCGTTCGGGCTCTTTTTCCTATTTTATTTTTCCCCCTCCCTGCCCCATCCACGGATTTTTTCCCTTTCCACGCATATTGCTTGTTATTTCCAGTTTTTTTCAGTCCTTTTTCCGGGCCTTTGTTCCCCCCCCTTGTTACGGGGCTCAGTAAAACTGCCACCCTTTTTGCCACCCTTCCCCCACCCCCTTCCTCCGCCTTCCGCCCCCTCACACCCCACTTCTCAATGCCCTACCGTTAGGGGAAATCACAACGAGGCTCCTCGGGAGGGTACCTGCCTTTTGGAGGGAAATGCAAATTCTTTTGTGCCCACCGGTGCGGTTCAGTCCGGATCTTTCCTTTCCCCCCACTGACCTCCTTCCCCCCCTTTTTCTTCTCAAGAGGGTTGTTCCTGTCGTGGTACCCCAGAAAATGTTTTTTATTTTTTTTTTTAACCTCTTTCCTTCCATTAAACCTGTTGCAGCCGCGGCAGAAACCCCAAAAAAACCCTTTTATTTAGGCTTTCCTTTTTTGAGGTTTCTTCCTCCCGTGCGATTTTTTTCTAGCGTTCTTTTCCCTGCCCCCTTTTTTCTTTTTTCCTTCGCAATACGGTTTAACGCGCGGAAGTCCCTCCTTCTTTCCCAAACCAAAATGGCTTTTTCCGTAGTCGTCGGCCCCTGGCCCCCCTGCCGACCCTTTCCATTCATGGCTCCCCGGCCTTTTTTTTCCCGTGAGAATTTGTGATGATAGGACTCTTTCCTTTTTTGGGCACCTCCTCTTGCACCCCTCTCGCGTAAGGGATAATGCGGTTTGCTCATCACATCCCTCCTTACCGGTAGGAGCCATTTTTTTTTTTACGTTGTTAGTCTCCAGTCCCCCCTCAGTCGGAGCGACTTTTTTACTTTTTTTTTTCAACCTGGTAAAAGCTCATACTTACCCTCTTCCACGGGAGGTTCCCTTTTAGGTTTCTCCCCCCTTCAGGATTTTTGTTACTTCTCATGAATTATAATTTTTCATCGTGGGAAGAGCGGAAAACTTTGCAAACAAGGAAGGGCCTCCCTCGCCCCCTTATCTTTGACATCCCTGATTTAGGTTCCTGTCTTTCTAGGAGAGATTTTTTTTTGAATTTCGTGATCTACCCCTTTAGAAGGGAGGCCCTACTCCCTCAGGAAGTTTTTGAGTCCCCCCCTGGCCTTCCAGCGACAACCCCCTTTCAGGGAGGACCTTTGTTTGTCAACCCCCCCTTCTTTTCGTGCACACAAAAGCTTTAGACTTTTTTTCTCACCCTCCAATGCCCCTTCCCCTCCTCTTCACACACCCCAATTAAGAGTCCCCCCCTACCACTTGACCGCAGCCGTTCTAACACCCCCAGGATTGAACTCCCCTCTAATTCTTTTTCCTCAGGCGGCCCGGTTTCTCTTCCCACCCCGGGATCCCATAGACTGTAGACACCCTGTTCCGGGCGGAATTCTCTCCTCCCCTTCCCATATTGGACTCCAACACAAAAACGTTCTTTGCTCGATTTCTGTTCCCCCCCCTTTAAGCCTCAAAGGGGTTGTGAGAACCAATTCCGCCAGGTTTTTCCATTCTCTTTTGTGATGCCCGCCTTCAGATTTCTTACCTTTTTTTTCAAGGACTGTTGTGATTCTTTCGGTTTTTGAGCTCTCTCTCTTCTCGTCCTTCGTCAAAAGGATTTCCTCACTCGGGCGCGGGTTTTTTTTCTCTTTAGTGCCAGGGGTTTACCCGATCGCGGCAAAGCTGGTGCGATCCTTTTTCCCACCCGTGGCGTTCCAACTCACTTTCAACACCTTCCTCTCTCCGCCGGTTTCTCCTTCGAATAAATTTTTCTTCATACTCGACGTGTCCATGCTTTTTTCCCCCTTTTGCAAGGCAAAGGATTTTTTTACATTGTCTTTGAGGAATTTCTTGATTTCTTTTTTTTTCCCCCCTTGTTTGGCCAGGTTTACTTTTTGCCGAAGGACCCCCCCCTGAAATTCCAAAAGGGCGCCGCGCTCCATTTTCCCCCCTTTTTTTCCCCCCCCCTTTACTCAATTCTCCCCTGTGTAACTATGATGGTTTTTACCCCCTTTTCGTGGGCGAAAACTGAGCCGCAATTCCCCCCTAACTTGTAATGACCTCCTTGAAAGGGTTTTTTAAAGAGTATAGCTTTCATTTTTTGGCAACATCCCTTTCCACAACCTCCCCCCCCAGCTGACACTACACCGGGCACGTCCTTTTCTTTACCGTCCCTTTGTTAGTACATTGATCCAACTTTTCCGTTTTTCCGCCCCTCGAATCGGACGGCATTTTCTTTTTTTTCGGTCACTTCCTTTTTGTTTAACCATTCGGAAGCTATAGTTACCCAAGCCATTTGCGTTTTTTTTTTTCATCCTTCTTTCAGGTGCTGCGGTCACCCCTTCCTCGTCAGCGTTGTCAGTCAGTACGTCCTCGCTGGTTTTCCAAACAACTTTTTTTCCCCCGGGTTTCGTTCTTTCCGCGTCAAGGAATTCCATTCATGCCCCTATGCAGTAATGCTGTTATCTGGCTTTTGGTCCCCCCGGCACAAGTGGAAAAATGTTTTCTTCCCTCTCTTCTCTTTTCTTGTTTTTGTAATAGATCCCAACACCTTTTTCCGGACCACCCTCTCCAGCTGTCGACAGCATTCTTTTTTTTTTTTTTTTTTTTTTGTTCTTTTCCTCCTTTACGGCCATTTCTACGACAACCCCCCCCTTCACTTGGTCTCCCCACCCCTGCGCTAAGCTGCTTTACGAAAGCACGACCGACACGCCCTTTTCCCCTGCAACTTTTCAGCATTTTTCCCCGAACCCAAACTCCCCACCCACCGTTCGCATTTTTCCGAAAATCATGGTGGACGTCGCATTCTAGTGTGGTTTTTTGTTAACCTCAATTTCTTAAGCATGGAGTGTAATTCTCCCTCGTAAAGGGGAACAACCTCACCTTAAGTCCCCTAAGTCCCAACCATCCCAACACCGCAGTTTTTCGTGTACCTGGTTCTTTTGATCCTGTTTTTTCAATTGCGAACTCCCCTTTTTCCCTGTACACATGCTCCTTCCCTGAAACGTTCCGTTCGTTTATTGGTCCCCGTCCCCCGTCCATGATTCCCCCGCTCAACCTTACACCGTCCCCTTTCTTCCTTTTAGGGGACGGTTTTCTGGCATCCTGGATTTCGAATGTTGACCATGGTCCGGGCTTTTTTTTGCTTTGAACCCCCCCCCCTATTGCCGCCCTCTGAGCCAAATTCTTCCCTCCCCCCCTACATCTTTTTTCCCTTTAAATGTTTTCACTTTCCCTTTCACGGTCCCCTTCCCCTTTTCAAGATCTCCCTCGAAACCTTCCCTTGATGTTTTTTTTTTTTGTAGAAACCTCTTTTGTACCACCCGTTTACCCCCCGATTTCGCCGCTGCCTGTCTCCCTTGATTTTTTTTCCCGTCCCCCTTTACCATCGGACCTTTTCTGACCGAAATTTTTTAGGGTTCCCTGTCCCATTCCTCTTTGAGCGGGATTAGAGACAAAGATCTTCCCCAACCCCCTTTATTTCCTGAATTCCCCCTTGGCTGGACACCTTCCCCCCCGGTCAGTCCCTAACAACCTTTTGGTCTCAAAACTGATTCTTAGAGTTTCCCCCTCTCACGAACCGTTTTGGCCCCACCCCCCCCCCTTCGCCTTTCCCCCCCGTACCCACCAGAAAGCGCTGCTCGCAAGGTATTTGCTCACTTTTCAACCTTGGTTTCCCCATGTACTCAAACCCCCTTCTTCCCAGACCTTCCCCTTCTTCCGTCTTGATGTAAAGTTTTTGAACTGAAGCTCCATTTTTTTTCGGTACCCTTTCCCGTCGTTTTCTAATCGCTTTTGATGAAACTGACCAAAATTTTGCCCCTCTAACCGACTTTGTGTTTTTTCCCGGGATAAGTTCTCTTTTCTTGGGGCGTGATGGGTACCGGGGAGATGATTTCTTTCAGGTCTCCGGGTTTTTTAGGCAACTCTTCTTTTTTGTGTCAAGGCCCATTTTTGCCGTACGTTTCCCCATTACCCAATTATTTCCCCTTTCCGAAACGGGCCCCCTCCCGAGGGTCTTTAAGTCTCCTGCTATGCGAGGAAAGAGACAGGCGACTAAGTGAAGAAAGCGTGGTGCAATGTTGTTCCAGGATTCCTTTAGCCTATTACTAACGGTATCAACCCCAACAAACAATCCTGATTTTTTGAGGACCCCCCCGTGAAGTGGTATTATGTCCTCCTTTCAGGTGACCTTCTTCGGCTCGATCTTTTTCGATTTTTTTTGCGGATTAAGATTTTTTCTTTGGACCGGGGGAATTCCCTCTTGATTGCTTCCTATTTTGACGCGTTTTGCAAAGTCCAAACCTGCCCCTCGACTCTTCCCCGTGTTCTTTCCCAGTGGATTCCTGTTGGGCGTGAACTCCCCTCCCCCCCCCCGACACGAATACGTCCCCCTCTTTTTCCATAAACTGCTTTTTTTTTACCCTTTTTGTGTCCCGACCCCTTTCCTCTTCAAAACGTTTCCCTTCCCCTCTCATGGGATTCGCTATACCTTCGGTTTTTCGTGACCTTCCTGATCAGTGGTTTTAGCTGGCAAACCCCCCGGGTGGCCTTCCAGGTTTAATTGAACCCACTTATGTACTCATCCCCCCGTGAGACGGTCTTCCCCTTTGTTGGACGAATTGTCTGGGGATACATTCCCCTACAGACCCCTGGATATACCCAACCCATTTTCAAAGGCTTTCGTAGCCCTGGAGCCTCTTTTACTTTCCCGGTGGAATTTTTTTTATTCCCCAAAATTTCCTTTTTTGCCCTTTTAAGGTGTTATGGTTTCATTTCTCCGAACACCTTTTTTTTTTAACCCAGGCGCCCCGTGTCGTTCCCCCCTGACAAGTGTATGTCGCCTTCTGAAAAATCCGCTCCGTAGAAGTTTGAAGGTTTTTTCCCCCTTGGAAGCCCACGTGTTCCCCTTTTTTTTGCTCAGATTCTTTTCCCAGATTTGCGTCCCCTGGCATTTAG
>Ga0179593_1571470_pt1 | contig 12851 bp, 13 predicted proteins | sample CZODoug2_1_08_16_FD_185931 | JGI IMG/M metagenome (GOLD analysis project Ga0179593, IMG submission 185931) | Vadose zone soil fungal communities from Angelo Coast Range Reserve, California, USA - CZODoug2_1_08_16fungal (PacBio error correction) | ecosystem: Environmental > Terrestrial > Soil >... | reverse complement strand
TGTCTCGCACATCGTCTTTTTCTTTGTAACGCAGTGATGGGGAGTGAGCCTGTGTGTTTATTTCCGATCCTTGGATGTCGCGTTTAGCCTTGTCAGGCTCCAGCTTTTTTATCCCTTGCGGCAGGCATTACGTTTGGTCAGTTTGGATGTTGCCCCATTGTAGTCCCTTCATGTGGCAAATGGTTCATTTTTCGTAGTGCCGCAGCCCTCGTTGCCGGCCCATTTTTCCCCTATCTTCGTGGGCGTTTTTCAGTCTTGTTTGTTTCCGCCCGTTTGCGCCATAGCGGGTTTTGCACCTGCCCTTGTCATTGTCTTAGTAGCTGTACTGGTTTTCGATACGGGAATCTGTCCTGGATTTCCAGTGTGACATTGCTGAATGGCTGGTCCTGTCCCCTTCCTAGTAAAATATGATGCACGCTTTTTAAGCCTTTCCCTGTAGACTTTTTTTTTGCAAGCAGCTCGAGATCGATGGTTTCGGTTGGAGTTACCGGGGTTTTGTGGTTTTTCATTTTTTTTTTTCCTCCCACCGCTTTTTGACAGGCTTTTTTTTTCGTCGCAACCGCTTCGGTCGTACTCTCGCACTCGAAGCCGATCTTCTGGCCTTTTCACCATTTTTTCTTCCTTGCTCACATTGGTCCGGACCCAAATGCCTCCCACCGTTTCAGCCTTTATTTTGGCTCTTCACGGAAAGTGCTAAGGAGACGGGCAGTGTGGGGGGGGGGGGGGTTGGGTTGTGTGGGGGGGGGTTTGTTGGGGTATGCCCTTCTTCTCTTACTGCCCTTAGCCCCACTGCCGTGATTCGCGTCTTTTCGTTCTGTTGTGTCCGTCATGATCTGTTTGTGATGAGGACTTTATTTTTTCTTTTTTGTTTTTTTTTTCTCCCTGACCCTGACTTTTGGGAGATTCTCCGGTTGACCAAAGGCGATCCGAATGTCCCTTTACTTCAGCCCCACCAGATGGCCAGCTCGTACCCCGGGTGGTTTTTGAGTATTGGCCTCTATTGCAGTCGGACCTCTTTCCTGTGCCAGTTTTTTTTGCCCCCCGTTTCCCAATTTTGGAAGATAAGCGAACGGTTCTTGCTATTCGCCGCTTTTTCTTCCTATCCGTGCCGATCTCACGTATTCACCTGCGTGCACAATGATGTCTTTGTTCGTAAGCCAATCGCGGGTGCTTCCACTGGGCGAGTTTCTTCCGGTCCCAAGGTCGCATGACTGTTTCCTGTTTTTCGGCGAGGGCTTCCTAACGCTGAGCCGGTCTTGTCAGACGTTTCCTGTTGCGTTAGTGCCCATTATACCTGTGCCCCCTTTTCCCTCAAGGGAGACGGTCATTCTTTATTTGCCACCATTTTTTTTTCAGTCTTCGGGACGAAACGCTCTTGTCTTGCGTCGGCAAAAGAAAATTTGGACCTGTACTTCCGTCCGCCGAGTCTCGTGCCGGCACTTTTTTGTCCATCTCCCCTGGATCCTTCTAAAGCGATTGCAGATCTTTCAGCGCCCCCCTTGATCTTTTTTTGTTCTATTTGGTTGCTCCCCGCGAAAGGACTTCATGCTGTCAGCACGCGTCCTTTTCGTCCCCTCATCCCTTTTACCCTCCTAGAACGACACTGGACTCTCGCAACGGTTTATATTTATACCCTCTCCCCGCCGTCTACAAATACTTCCTCACGGCGATTCAAGAAGACTTTTGTTAGTTCCTTCTACTGACTTTTTTCTCCGTTTTACCGTCCCCAGATCTCCAGTCTGAGGTATATTCCTACGAAACTGTCCCCTCCCTAGCTTCCTGCCCGCTCTTTCGAATCAAGTTAGTGTTCCTGCGGATTGTAGGGGTGGCTTCCATCGGAAAGGCGATGTTAGAGCCTTCCCCCGTAGTTTTAATTTTTTTTTTAGCCTCCGTTTCCCTGCTCCAGAATGTTCCCCCCCCCCAAGGTTCGGGCACTGCGTTGCAATCTGTCCTTCACTTGACAAACTCGCCCTCCTGTTGCCTTCTAAGTGACTTTTTTTCCCCGGACCGAAAGTAAGTCCTCCCCCTTCGCCGCTGTCCGGAAGGAAGAATAGCACCGTCGCCACGCTTCCCTCCTTCCTCCTACGTGTGTTGTGGGTAGATAATGACCCGTTTTCTCTCTTTGATCATGATATTGATACGGCTTCCTCCTTTTTGGAGGGACACGTCCTTTTCCTTTTTTTTTCCTGCCTTAAGCACGCTTAAGGGCCGGTTTTGCACCTGCTTATCCCCCCCCGTTTGTCCTGCCCCCTGACAGTGTAAAAACCTTTTTGCCTTCCCCCCCCTCCACCTTGCCTCGGAGACGAAGGTTCCAAATACATTATAAGGACCCTTCATGTTCCGGATCTGCCCTGGAAGCTTTCCACCGATACGGTCCTTGCTGTTCCGTAAACGAGGTTGTACGGCCCCTTTCGTCTTTGGAAGGTTGGGCGCTCCCCTCCGACTTGAGATCATTTCCTAGTTACCAATTCGGCGATTGACACCTTTTTTTCACCCTCTAACCGATTTTTTCCCGTTAGATTTCTCGCCGTGTTCTTCTCTTGACGGGCGTTTCGGTTATCCTGCCAGGCTGCAGCTGGGCCAGTTTCTTTTACTTTTCTTTATAGGGCCCTGAGCCGGAGTGATTTTTCAGCCTCCTTTTCTTCCCCCTTTCCATCGTTAACTTGACGCAAAGTCCACTTTTTGCGGCTGATCTTGCAATCTGTAGCCCCTTTCTCATGCTCAAGAGTATAGACAAGTTTACGTAAAAGATACCTTCCCCGCCTTTTTCAGTAGAGTCCTGTTTCCTGTGCTTTCGACGACTCAGTCGATTTCTGATCGTTCTTGCCTGTGATCTTCCTGACACGTTGCCTTGCCCTTCTTTTTGTCCAAAATTTGCATACCCGAAATGCCCTGTTCAAGACACCTCCCCTGCTTGGTTTCTCTCCCCTCCACATTTTAACGTAAGGTCGATGTTTTGGGGCCGCCTGCACCCTTTTTTTTCCCCAGTGGCGCCACCGATATTGATCCCCCAACCCAATCTTTCCTGGTGCGAAGTTCGGTTTGGATTTCCTCCTCCTGTGAGTACGCTGAGAACTAGCCTTCTCTCCGTGATTCCTTCGACGGTCTCTTTTGTCGCTGCCAGCTGGCTCCGGACTGCAGTTCTTATTACGCCGGCCAATAGAATGCCCCCACCCTATTTCCCGTTGACTAGCTTAGGTCTTGTGCGCAGCTATCTTTTTTTCTTTGGTCACACGGTCGTCCTTTTTCACCGCTTTTCCTTCCTCTTTCCCAAAGTGTTCTGCCTCACGACACATATCCTCGCCCAGGCCCACCGATGCTCCTCCACAACTGGGTGCGCATCATAACCCCCCCCTTTTCCCCCCCCCTCACGCGGCCGAGCGACTGTTTCCCCTTCTTCCAGGGCCCGGCTCAGGCTTTGGCCGCGCTTCGCTGTGTCTTTTTTTCCCCTTTCTCCCCTCCTCCCCCGACGCCACTTTGAAAGTGACAAAGGCGTCGGGCTTTTCCCACTTTTTTTTTTAATCAGCTCGATGTCCAACGGTTTTCCCAGGATGGGTTTCGAGCCCCCCTCGTGACGTCGACGCCTTTTCACCCTCCGTAACCTTTCTGACCATAGCGTTGCGACCGAGGAACCTTGCCCTTTTGCCGGGCTTTGCCGGGCAAGTCGTCTTGTTCAGTTGTCGAGGTACAGTTGAGGATAGAATCCACGAGTCTTTGCTCCCATGCCAGCTTTGTTACGGCCCGCGCAGAACCACGACGACAGCCAGTCTGTTTCTGCAAGCACGGCTTTCTTGGTTCCCTCCACCTTTTTTTTCCTTAACCCCATCCGGGCCCCCCTTAACCTTAGACGTTCTTGTTTCCCTTTTCAAACAGTCGCTGCGGCCATACGCACAAAGGTCCCAAGCCGCCTCGCTTTCTGCACAGTTTGATTTCTTGTAGGCCCCCCCATGGCAAACCCCACCCATGGCCCCCCCCTTTTCCTCGGCCCAGACTGAGTGCTCCAGCCCTCTCTTTACGAAAGGCGACCCTCTCCGCAAACAATCTTCGATTCCCCATAGTCAGCATCGTGCGCCCCGTGTCGTGCCCAACTGCATGAGCCGGTGGTCATCCTCTTTTTTTCTCGAGTTCACAGTTATTCCTGGCACTTGTGTGGCGTAAGGAGCTGGCCCGATTTTCGCTTTATTCTTACTTTCTCCTGTTACCAGGATGACGTTTTCAGCCGGATTCCTTGTCCCTGACGGCAGTTCTTTCTTTGTTGCATGGTAGAATCCCCTTCCCTAGTGAGCGGCGGGCTGGCGTGGCGCATTTGTTCGTCGGTGATCTCTTTCATCTTTTCTTCCCCGTGCTTTCAATATCGTCTTTGAGGTGGCGTTTTCCTGTTGCATTCCCATGCTACACGATAGGGCTAGTAGCGCAATGATGGTCACGATCGTGTTTTACCCTTCCTTCCAGGAGGAGATTAGTAGGTATGAGCTCCTTTTCGACATTTGGTCCATCGCCAACCCGTACAACATTCTGCACGAATAGAAACTTTGCCAGGCAAGTTCGGTGACATCTCTTTTTTCCAGACGGTTCAACTTTTTTAGTCTTGAGTCGTGTTTCACTCCTTTTCCGGCCACAACGTCACTGCGGCCCCCCAGGCCTCCCCTTTCTTTTTGATTTCAATGTAGATGGAGCTTCACGTTTTTTCCTTCCTCTTTTCTTTTATTCTGTCTTTGTTAGTAGGAGCTCAAGGCGTCCCGCAACCGGCGAAGCGCCAGCGCGGCAGCGTCCTTGTAGAACCTCCCCTTCCTCCCCCCATCTCGGCGGGTAAGTTTATTGTTGTAAGTGTTTCTTTCTTTTTCATGTGGGACCCTCCTTTTGCTGGGATCGAGTGCGTCCGTGCGGCGGTGAGCAGGGGTGATGAACTTTTCCATTTAGTGGATCGATTGCGGTTAAAAAAATGCCTTTTTCTGTTCCATGCCCACCTCACCCAAGACTCTTCCAAGGGTCAGCAGTGGGCTTTTGCTAGGGCTGGGCTGGATTAACCCGATTCCTCTTTCATCCTTGCCTTTCCCCGGAACGCTCCGAAAGGTGTCTTCTTCCTCCAGTCTCAGGACTCTTCAGGCTTTTTTTGGATCTCCTTTTACTTTACACCTCTTTTTAGCCCATAGGTCTGTGGCTGACCTCCTTTGCTCGGCACTTGCATTTCTTTGGCTCCTCGGCCCCAGGCTGCATTTTTTTTCCCATGCAAATGTTTCCCTATTATTCTCCCTGCGTTTTTTCCACTAAAGGGCCTTTAGTGGCAAATATATTGTGTAGTCCCCTTAGCAAGGGAGACATTTTATCTCTTCACAACCTCTCTCAGATTCATCTGACGAAATCGTTGGTCGTGCTACCCCTCCCCGCGCGGCCGCGTTATTCTTCGCGCGAGCTAGAATCGGCATGCTCCTGCGTCGCCACGATTTATCATTTCATCCAGATGGTTTCGTCTTGTCGTTCCAAGTTTTATGTCTCTCGCGTAGCGCCTGCTTGCTGAGACATCAGATCCGCGCGTCCACGAACTTCCCGAAGCACGAGAGAATTGGCCTCTCGCACTTGCTTCGGCATTCTTCAGTCTTTTTCCCACTTCAACTTTGCGAGAACCCTTCCCTGGTGTCGACGAGTTTTGTTGTCTCCTTCCCTGTGGCCATCCTCGCCTTGGGACTCCTTCCTCCTCACTCCATTTCTCTACGCCCCCCGAACCTGCATTGCCCGTCTTCTTTTCTGCTCCTCTCCATTCCTGTCCATTTGAGTCTGGGCTGTCGGTCAGCGTATCGGTAAAATGAAGCGTCCAGAAGACCCTTTTTATGTCTTTTTTCTGCTCCGGGTTTGCTGTCCAAATCTTATTTTCCGACTTTCCTGCATTTATAGCTCCCTGTGGGAAAACCTCCTGCACTTTTTTCGAACTCTATTTGGGAGAATTCCCCCAGCCCCGGCCCCTTCTAAGGATCTCCGTTCAGGCTGGAGTCTAGAACCCCATTCTCGCGCTTTCCTTAATTTCTCTTTCCTAACTTTTTCTTGCTATAATGAACTCCCTTTTCCTCTCCTTTTTTCTGAGTTCTCCTGCCTCTTGATGGCGGTTTCTGGCCCGGCTTTTGTGTCTCGGGCTCGGAGTCTATTTTCCTCTCCCCCCAAGAACGCGTTTTTTGAGTCGGAGGGTAGGCGATTGCAGGGTGCCCCGCAAACTTTGGATTTGCCCACGCGAGCTGACTCGTAGGTTGACCGATGAAAAATACTCATTTATTCATTTTTCCCTCCTGTTCGGACGCATTTATGGACGCCCTCAACCCCTTCCCCAGCGTATCGGATCCCTTTGAAAGCCGTTTTTCAACTAGCGAGGGGGGAAAGCCATTCGTGTTCTCATCCCTCTCCTTTGCTCATGTCAGGTAAGGGTATTTCGCGTCTTTCTACAGGTGAAGGATTATCCAATTTCTTGCTCCAGATTCGTACTTTTTCTCGCCGCTGGTTAGACTGCGGGCTTTCGTCCCCATTTTTTTCCTTTTAATTCTTTTCGTTCCGGTAAACAACTTGTTTAGGGTGGCCTCTCCTCCGCCAGAATGAGTCTTTTCGACGCAACCTTTTCCGCCCTCCGCCAATGGCGTCTTTTCCCTTCTGCCTCCTCTGCCGACTTTCCCCTACCCTGATGTGCACAAGCGCTGACGTCTCCGATTCGCTTCACCTAGTCGTACATCATTTGTGTGTCAGTGAATCAGAAGCGAATTTTCGTCGCATTGACTTCCTCCTCTGGCTCCAATGGTTGAGCTTGCGCCTTGGTACCTCAACTTTTCTCCCCTACAATCCGCCCTACCCTGCATGCACTGCCTTTTTCTTTCCTTTTTTCACAGCCCGACAGATGCAATTGGCTCAATTTTCCTTGCTCCCTTGCATTTTACAATGCCTCCCGGCCACCCCCGTTTTTTTTCTCTCACCCTCCTCCTGGTGATTCAGAGCGAGGTTGTGACCTGCGGGGTCCTACCGAATCTGTCTAGAGTCCTGTACTGACCCAATCGCCCGAGACTTTCGCTTAGCGTTCCGGCCATGCAGACTTTGTCACGCTTTGTCCCCCTGTTCGGATGGTGTTCGCAGCAATTCGAATGTCGCCTTCAACAAAGTTACCTCTTTTGCCTTCCTCCTTGCCCCTTTCGTTTTTTTACTCGTGGGCCTTGCCACATGGGTCCATTTGTTTTGCTCTTCAACTTTTTCCCTCAAAAGACAATATACTCGCCCTCCCCGTTGCACTCGCCCCCTAATCTTTCGCAGCATGAACCTACAGGGACATTTGACCCCGGTCGTCGGTTTTTTGTTCGTGGAAGTTTCCGGGCAACGGCTCCTCTTTTTTTCACTCCCTCCTCGAGTTCGCCCCGGTCCGCCCGCGAACGACAAAGACGAAAAGGACCCCCCAGTCTTTCCCTATTCATTTGGAAGTTTTCCCCGGTGTGAAGCTAAGTTCCTTCCATCTGCTCATGACCACAGGTCGGGCTCTTTTGTGTTCGCCTTTGCGGAACCTCGACCGATTAGGCCAGCTTCGGCCTTTGCACCGTCCTCCGCCGGTGCCCCGTCGTTTTCTGAAGTATCTTTTTTCGTCGAGGCACAACTAGTTCTCAAACCGCCCCTGAGTCGGCTCTGCCGGACTTTCTCAGATTAATCCGTGCTCAAGAACGCCTTCAGCCGTTGAGGGCTTTCTCCGCCCCCGCCCCAGCGGCGTGAACCATCCCCGTGCATCCGCCGAGATTGAATACCAGCACGTAATTCCACTCCCCTTCACCGAAAAATGCAGCCCGCCCCTGCCCCTGCCTCGGTAGGCTAGGATGGCAAAACCCCCTTGCACCTACGCGGCTTCGCAAGGCAATCCACGTCTCGCCGTACCCTCTGAGGCCCCATTCGACCTGACCCCCCAGCGACCTTGTGCCCCCGGGTGCACCCAGCATCCTGGTTTGCAATTTAGTTTTCGGTTCAGATTTCTATTTTCAATTCTCCTTCCTTTTTTTTTCGATGCATGACCCACCATGTTCGAAACGCAGGCTTGAGTTCTTTCTGGTGTCCCTGATGTCGAAGCTGTTATTTCTCTGGTCCGTTTGTCGGCCACCGTCAGACGTTTTTATTTTTTCTCAGCTTTTTCCCGTTACCTGGTCTTTTATTGCAGAGTTACGTTTGGCGCATTTGTTCGTAGGGGCCAGCGGACTTTGTTTGTTCTTTTTTTGTCGTCTCCTCCTTCCGGGGGGTTTTTGGCTTTCTTATTTTTGCCTGCTCGAACCACGAATCGCGGCGTCATCACTGCCTTTGGTCTTTCTTTCCCTGGCGAAATCGGCCGGCACCGGTTTTTCCTTTTTTCTTTCCGACTCGGCGGTGATGATTTACCCCCTTGTGTTTTTGTACCCAACTTAGACTTTGTGACGACTATGACGGGTCCAGCGGCTTTTCACACTTTTCGGGGAGTCGAGTTTAGTTCCTTATCCACCGTACACGGCTCGACATGAACGGTCATTCTTTTGCCGACCTAAAGTTATCGAGAGTTAGATTTGAGCGATCCCACCGTTTTCTTTTTTTCCGCAATTTTGGTACTTAGGCGCTAGTAGGGTTCTGTGCCAAGTTCTTGTCGTCGGACCCGAAGGCCTCCCGACCCTTCTGCGTTTTTCCGCCGTTCGCCCCTTTGGACCTTGAGAAAACTGCCCGGCGTGACACAGTCGAGCGGCGTCGTTATTTGTTGTTCCGTGTTGTCCTGTTCATTCTTTCTAAGCTTGGATGAGGAATCGAGTTGCGAACGTTCGGGCGCTTTATGGTTTTTGTCCAGACCCCACAGTCTTGTGAAGAGTATCTGTTGTGAAAAAAATTTCCCTCTCTGTTCATGCCCCCCACGTCCCCGCCCACCCCGGATCTCCCCAAAGCCAGGTTCCTTTTTTTTGAGACAGGCTGTGCCGGAGTTCATTGGAGTCCCTCCCCGTCCGCAAATTTGGCCGGAACGATCCGACCGGGGTTTCGTATCGTCTGCCCCTTTTTAGACAGTCGTGCCGATCCCGTGAGTTCCCAAGTTGGCCCCATTAGGGTCTTTGTTTGGAGAGAAAGCCAATCGCGGTTTGATCGGCCACGGGTTTCTTTCATCTCTCGGCCTTGTCGCATTGTTGAAAGGGTCCTCCCTCTCGCCGGCGCTTCCTTTACCGTTTTTTCTTATGCAAGTTCCGTGATAGTGCGGCACCCCGATTAATCTTGTGTTTCCCTTACTTATCCTTCCAGTCCTCTAGCAGTTGCCAAGCTTCTCTATAATCCGGACTCCATTTCTCCGTCGGCCGCACACCCGGCCTTTCCCTTACTGCGATTCCTGGACGGCCGCGTATTGATAGAAGTTTTTACCCTCCTTTTTTCTCCTGCTTTTCCTCTTCTTCGAGCGTCTCGATTTTTCTGTTTCCCCGGCGCGAAGGACTGCCTGTTGGGGGAAAGTCTCGCTCCGTCCCGCACCTTTTACCCTGAACGAGAATCAAGAAGAAATTGGCTTCCTCTGGTCTTTTGAAAGCACAGACATAACAATTGCGAGAACACTTTTTAACGGCGGCAATACCCTTCTCGTTCCCTCCTTGGGTCTTCTTACCGACCTGCTCCCCAGGCAGATGTAATCGCCACGAAACTGCCTGCCCTCGCTTTATACCCCGCTCCCTTGGTTTTCCTTCCTGGGGCGGGGGCTTAGTCCAATTCTGATACTAAATTCGGCGTTTCCCCTTCTCCTTTTTCCATAACCCCTTTTTCGCCTACGATCAGCATCCCTTTGTGTTTGCGGTAACTTCCCCGGTTGTGGATTGTCCCGTTGTCAATCGCTTTCCGCAAATCCTATTTTTTTGTTCTGTCTTGTCTTCCCTTTTCCCCCAACCCCTAATTTGACTCCCAGGCCCGCAACGACCAAGCACTTCCTTCCGCTCCTTCGAGGAAGATAGAACCAGTCCGCCCCGCTGCCCTTCCTCCTCTTTTCGTTGTTGAGGAGCTATGATGTTTCTTTCCTTTTTTTATTTTCGTTTCTATAGGAGTCTCCCTTCGTATTGGTTTGGGCCCTGGTGTCTTCGGCCCTTTTTCTTTGGCAGGTTTTGCCATGCCTGAGTCTACCCCTTTCCGCCCGGCAAACCGGTGAATTTGACAGCACTCTTAGACTGATAGGAGTTGCCGTTCCAATACCCCCTTTTTAATGACGGACTCATCGTTACGGATGCCTTTGATCCCCCCGGCCCCTCTTAATTTTACCTTCGAACGGGGGCGGCCATCAGGCAAGGTGTTTCGTGGTCCGTCCCCTCTGCGACTTGGAGTCATGCGGTAGATCAACCTTCGCGATTGCACCCAACCGACTTTCGCCTCCCCCTTTTATCAGCGAAAAGGAAGTTCGAGAAGTTTTCGTGCTGACTGCAGGGCCGGTCCTACAGTCCGTTCTTGCTCGTTCAGGGAAATGATTTGGTTTTTTTCTGGCTGTCTTCCGTGCAGGCATCTCCGAGGCAGTTTTTCCTTTCCGTTTTCCTTCATGACCCAATTTGACGCTCACTCTTGGCACGCTTTCCGATCTGCAATCTCTGGCGAAATTTTCAGAGTCTAGCAAGCGCCCGGTACCTCGGCGCAGGATGTAAAGGTTCTGAATGTGTGTGTTGCCGACTCAGACGTTTACTTCATGATCCTTATCCTTGGTGCCTTTGCGATGATTCTTGCTAGGACGTGGTAAAACGATGTTCACTACAGCTCATCACGCCATTGCAAGCAATCCCTTTCCCCTCCAATTTTCGACACTTTTGCATTTGGCGACCCTCATGCGACCGGGGGGTTGTCCTGTCCAGTGGCCCTGCCACCCGAGCTTCTCCCCCACTACCTAATTGTCCGCTCTCGGGCTGTGAACGGGAGATCTCTCATGTTTTTTTTTCCCTGCGTTTTTCCTCCGAGAACTTTCGTCTTCTTTCCGGCCACACTCCTTTGCAAATCTTCTCCAATAGTTATCCGCGTTAAAGACTGGCCACCACCGCCATCTTGCTTTCGGCGATCTGGGTTTTTTTTTGTTTTCTTCCACATTCTTTTTTCTCTTTTTTCCCCGAATCCTTCAACAACTGGTTTGCCTCAACTTCCATTTAGTTTTGCCCACTCATCTCACCCACGGCGGTCCCGTCATCATTCCGACCCATTGGACAACATATTTTTCCGAGGTTGTTTTCCCCTGGTGACGTTTATCAAGTCCGGCGCCGGCGCGTCGTTGGCGGGCGTTGTTTTTCTTTGGGGGGCCTCCCGGTCTCTCGCGACGACAAAGAGCCCTCCCTCTGTTCCCTTATCTTTTTCATTGAAGCTCAGCTCGCATGTCCCGCAAGAAGCTGAACTCTTTTTCCGACGCTTGCGGAACTCTAGTTTTGAAGTAACCCTCCCCGCGTTTGACCGAGCACCTTTTTTTTTCCAGTTTAGTCCCCGTGCAGCATGTTTGGTTCGAGGCCACAGCAAGACCTGAGTCTTTCTCAATGCTCCTGAAGCTCCGGCGGCGCGTTAAGCAAGACGACGACCGCAGTGAGGCTTCTGCTTCTTTTATTTCTTTTTTTCCTGACCAAGAATCCCACGCCCCCGACGTAAGTCCGTCAACCCTTTTAGGCCCTACGAACAAATGCGCCCCCTGATTTTCGTTTCCCGGTCTAAGGGAGGTCACATGGCAACCCTTCCGAACGACCGGCCAGCCCAAGGGACAATTCCAGTCTAGGAGGAGCCTCTTGCCCCTTTCACCCGAAAAAATTTTCCAGCCTGGCCCTTTGGCATCAGATCCCTCGATATATGAGCGACGTGAAGGACATCGTATCTCTTTTACTTTTTTTTTTTATTTTTCTTTCACCCCCCCCCCCCCGCCCCCCTTGTCTGAGGGACGAACGACAGGGAGGTCATGGCTTGCTTGTTCCCCTCTGTTGATTATTTCCCCTGCCTTTCTTTTCCCCTTTTTTTCCCTGTTTTAGGTCGATTTGAGAAGATTGATCTTTTCGTCTTGTTTATTTGGGCAAGGTTGCATTATGCCCCTCTTCCCTGTCTCCTTGCAAGTGGCGTGTTTGTGGTTTTGCCGCTTACCAGATGTTCCGGACAGTGCTTTTTCCTTTGGCTTTTTTTTTGTCCTCTCGCCAACATTTGCTGACAACAGTCAGCCCGGGTCGTGCAGGAGCGCCATTGCGGTCGTGCGCCCCCCTCCGGCTCGACCCCTTGTCTCGTCGGCATTGAGGGCGATCCCACCGTTTATTCTCTCGTTTTCGCCACATGCGCGATCGGCCCGTCAAGCATGACTGTGCAAGGGCGCTCTTCGGTTTGGCCTTCCCCCTTATCACCCCTCGTTTGCCGACGGTGACGTCTTTTTTCGGGCAAGTCGCTCTTTACCGACTTGAGATCATATTCTTTCCGTTGACATTGAGTGTTCCCCTCTTTCTCTTTCCCGAAGCCTTGCAGGTTTCTTGTCGGGCTTTTTTAGGCGAAGCGACCCTTGCCTTTGGCGAGGCCTTGTGGCGGCCCCTTTTTTGCCATTGATAACCCTGCCCGGCCCGCGACACCTTTTTTCCGTTTTTACCCGTGTTGTGTTCATGATGCGGGAAACTCCCTTTTGATGGAATCTCTACTTTTCTTTGATGAAGACCCCCACCGCATTTTTTTTGAGGTTCCAGAATTTTCCCCTTCGATGTGCTGCCTTTCCCCCCACCCCAGATCGCACAGCTTATGTTTCAAATCTGTGCAGATTCGATTGTCCGTAGGACTTTTTGCTCCTTGGGAGCCAGCTTTTGCAGCGACAAATCAATTTGGGATGACTCCTCGACCTTTCTGCCAGGTTCTCAGCGAATCTAGACTAGTCTCCCGTGCCG
>Ga0179593_1519294_pt1 | contig 12851 bp, 13 predicted proteins | sample CZODoug2_1_08_16_FD_185931 | JGI IMG/M metagenome (GOLD analysis project Ga0179593, IMG submission 185931) | Vadose zone soil fungal communities from Angelo Coast Range Reserve, California, USA - CZODoug2_1_08_16fungal (PacBio error correction) | ecosystem: Environmental > Terrestrial > Soil >... | reverse complement strand
GCTCTTTAGCATGAAAGTCTCTTCTTTTTTTAAATTTCTTGTTTTGAGCGATTCTCCTGGACTTTTTCCTCAGAAAATCGCCAGCACCGGTTCCAGTGTGAGCCCACTTTTTTTGACTTTTCCCTTCTTTTGCGTGAAAGTTCGCCCCTCCGATGCCGTCACTCTTCCCCAGTTTCCCTCTCTTTTTTCTTTCCTCTCGGTATTTCTTTTTTCCGTATTCCACTTTCTCACGTTTCTTTTTTCCTCCGTTGAAGCTTAGAGACGTACCCGGAATCATCACCTCTTCCCCCTTTTTCCCCTCGAGGTCATGGTGTCTCCGCAACGTAAAATCCTTTTGTTCAGCTTTTTCTCCTTTTTCCCTTCGCCGTTCCAGACCCCCCCCAAACACCCTTTTCCCCCAGCTTACAGTACCGGAGTCTAAAATCCGCCCTTTTTTTTCCTTATTGATGAACTTGACGTTGCGGGCTCACTCTTCGCCCCCTCGCCCCTTTTATGGGTTTTTATTTTCTCAACCTTTCTAACGCATCGAAGGCTTCACTGCCGGCGCGAACGTCTCCTTAAAATAGACGGTTCTTCGTGACCACGAGTTTTCCCCATCGACTTCGTCTCCTGTTCTTCCTGATTGTATTTCTTTTTTCCGCAGAATTTCTCTGCTTCCTAGATGACGCCGTCGGTCCCCCGATGCCTTTCGTTCAACCCGGTTGAACTGGCGGATTCTCCAAATCGACTCCTTTTTCTTCTTTTTCCCCTCATCCCCTTCCACTTCCCTCTGCCATTTTTCTCCTCCCCTCGATGAGCCCACAATCTATGACGACTTCTTCCCTTTGGCCCCCTTTTTTTTTTGGCAACACGAACCATGTCCTGTCTCCTTTTTTTCCTCTCTGTCCCCCCCCAATTAGGTCATTCCGACACCCTCCTTACCATCGCTGCGAACGTATCCCTCAGACCCCCTCTTTCGTGTTTCGATTCCAACTCAATTTTTCTGCTCTCCTTCGTCATTCTTTTCCCCCCCACTTTTTTCCCAAAGACCACATGAGACCTTCCATCCGGCGTAGTCCTACAGTCCTTTCCGACAGTCGAGGACGCGGAAATCTTTTTTTTTCCCTCCTTAAGACTTGTGCGTCCCCCCCTCTCAGACCTTTTCTCCCCCTTAGAAGTTCAGCGGCGCTTCCGACGTGTTTCGTGAGGAATACTCTTCCCCCCCTTGCATCAAACACTCTGTCCCCGCGCGCACAGCTCCCTGCTCCTTTCCGCCTACTCCTCTTTTCCGATCTCTCGCTGTTTCTTTTGCGGCCAGGGAAGGGATGTGTTTTGTCTCTTTGCCGCCGATTATTCCTTTAACCACGGTGGCGGTCTTTTGACGGCGAATTTCTTGCTCTTTTCCTTGGCGGTTTCCCTTTCCCTCTGCTTCCGTTTTTAGGGAGTTGAAAAAAAGTGTCCCTCATTCACGCGATCGTCTCACCGGCTGTGTCTCCTGGATGCGCATTGTCCACAGTCCCCCCTTTTTCCTTATCAACCCCCCCCCAGTGACGTAATCGGAGGTCTAGCGCGCCCCATGAACAAGCTCGTTTCTTTTCCCCCCCTTTTTTAACACAAACGTTTGGAGTATTTGCTCGTTTTTTCGATTCTGGCCCCCCTCAACATTGTTCAGCTTCGCTGTTTTTCTATTTGTTGCAGCCCAACATTCTCAAGGTTGTCAGGTTCGATCATTTTTTTCTCTTCCCGCGTTTTTCGTATGCGAGCTCCCTTTTCTTGCTCCCGAATTCTTTTCGGCACGGCCTTCTCCAATTTTGTCTTTTCCCGTGCTTCCGATTTTTTTAACCAGTTCCGGGTTTCACGCCTAGCCCCCCCCCCCCTCTTTGTTATCGTTTTCCTGTCCCCCCCACGGGTTTAGTCCCCCTCCCCTCCTTTGAGAGTATTTCATCCTGCCATCTCCCCTATGATTTTCTTTTTTCCACGACTCCTCCTGGGGTTTTTCGCCAAGCGCGGCGATTGCCCTTTTTTTAATCTCCTCTGCGGTATTTTCCAACCACCCCATGTCCTTTTCCGCTGACGCGTCTTTTTTTTTGTCCTAGTTTCTCCCTCCTTGGTTCCCTTTTTGATTTTCAATGTCCAAGTTCGTGTCTGTTGTTGGTTTGCTTCTTGATTGTCGCCCCCCACCCGGCGATTTCCTTTTAATCCCCGGCTCCCATAGACCTCCCCGGTGGTTTATATTGTCGATCAACACTCTCTTTGAGACTTTTAGATTCTCTTCCGTAAGTATCGCACTCGAATAGACCGGCGTTTGATGGGCTCTCTTTCTAGGAGGTCCGCTCTTTCGTTTTACGACCCGGACCCGTCTTCGCTCCCTCTCCTTTTCATCTCTTTCTTTTTTAGAAAGTGGTTGCCCTTTATGAACTTTCGTCTCCTGCCCTGTCTGTTTTCTTTTCTCTCTCAAGCGACTTGACTTTTCCTCCTCCTCTGTTTTTCATTTTTTTCCTCTCCCTTTTCGGAGAGACTTTTCCCCCCTCGGCCCTTTTCTGAAGATTCTTCTGATCCCCCGAGAACACTCGGCCAGACTGGGATAATTCTTTCTTCTGTGTTCCCCATTCCCCCCTAACAGTCCCCTCGATGACTTATCTCCTCCGCGGTTTAATCGCTCGTGGCGTAAACTTTTTTGGATTCGGTCGTGTTCGATCTTCCGCATACGACTGAATCTTTTTATCCTTGAGCGAAACTTGCATCCTCCCCTCTCTCCGATCGCCCTCTCCGGCCTTCTTTTTTTTTTTTTCTAGACCTCCCTCCCCCCTTTATCCGTGTTGGCGGTCCAATCGTGGTGCCTTCCAAGCCCTGCCACACCCCAACAACGCCACGGCTCTCCCCCCCCCCTTCCCCCTGGATTCTCCCTAAACTTTTCCTCCCTGCTTTTCTTTTTCTCTTCCAGCCTGGCCGCCGACCCTTTTCTCTTTTTGATGGCTCGACCTGTTCCGGCTCTTCATCCTCCCGGCATTTCGCCTTGCTATGCTAAGAGCCAATCCGCCAACTGATGCCCCCTAGACGGGGTCCACCACGACGTGCTTATTTTGGTTTTTTTTTTCATCCACTCCTTTTGCCGCATACCCTAATTAAACTTCTGATAATTAGCTTCCTGGAAGAGTTTTTAGACCTTCCCCCTGGGGCCCTGGCGATCCGCACCCCCCTTCCCCTTCTGAGACGTTGGAAACTCCATTAGAACACCGAGCCAAGCTTTTTTTGTCGCGCTAGGCCGCCTCTGCCCTTCTCCATTCTTCCCCCAGTTCCTTTCTTGTCCGGCACCCCATATAGAAACCTTTTTTTCCCTTGGCGTGAACCTGGATGGCGGTTGCGATATTCCCTTTTCCCCCCTTTCCCCCTGACCCAAAAAGTCGAGAGACCCCCTTCCACGCCGTTACTTGTGTTTCGTTTTCCCCCACGAGCTTGTCAATTTCGTTCTGACTTCCTTTTCTTCTGGTCGGTCCTAGTTCCTGGCAGTTTCTTTCTACTCACGACAATGAGACCTTTCAGCCCTTCGGGACAGAGCCGTTTCTCTCGTCTGGCCGTGTACATTGACCTTTCCCTCAGCACTCCCTGACTTTTTTTTCCAATCCCCCCTCACAGAAAGTTTCTGGTTTCTCGATCTCTTCTTTTTCCTACCGGCGGCACATGATAAAAACCTGATTATAGTTGGCCTTGCGCGCACCCCCGTTTGCGGATCTCCTTTATCTCTCCTTCCCTTTTTCTAGATCTTTTTTTGTTGCGCGGACTTCCTTGTTTTTCTAGCATGTTGCTAATTTCTTACTCCCGCCACTTTGCAGCGATGGACGTGGTGGCTTGCTGGTCGCCTGGATTTTTTTTCCCCTTTTTTGAAGCCCCGATACTTTTCTTTAAAATTTCCGCGATATATGCGTACGGTGTCTCAGCAGATGGATTTTGAGTTGGTCTCGGCCCCCGTCACAAGTTCCTCTTCTTATGTCCCCCAAAATCTTCTTGGAATCTTTCCTGACTTCCCTTTTTCTCCGTTTCCAATACGCCCCACAACATTTTTCCCCCGGCTGTATGGAGTATCCAGAGTTTTCTTAGGTTTTGTCTCCTGTCTATGGTCCCCCCCCTTTCCCCTTTGGCCTAACCCAGTTCTGAATCCTGCGCTGGTCGCCTGACGCCAAACACCCCTGTGTCGGGCCCGGTCTTTTTGTTACTATTCCCTCTTTTGTATCTTGCAATTTTTCTTCTGTTGTTTTTTACTTGCGGTCAACGGCTTTGCCATACAGGCGTGCGCAAGTGATTAAGATTGGCGGGCGCCCTCAGTCGGGTTACTCACGCGTTTCTCCTTTCTCCAGCTGATTCTCGCTTTTTTCTAGAAAGACTGGCTGACACGACCCCTTTAATTAATATTCCCGATCCCGCAACCTCTCGATCCCCACAATCTCGATGATTCTTCGTTTCCCCCAAATCCCCATTTTTTTTCTTTCTCCCGAGCTCCTTTTTTTGCAAGTTTCCGGCAAGCCTGCTGGTCTTTGTTCCAAAAACAACCGATCTCTCTCCTTTTTTCTGACTTTTCAGAGCAGTTCGTTCCCCCCCGTTTCCGTCCGGTTTTACATCCCATTGTTCGTAAGGTATCCGCCCTCACTTTTTGGAGGTTGTTTGTTGCTTTTTCGTTTATTGGAGGGCTCCTGACCGCCATCCCCCTACGACCCTTGCTTTTTGCGTACACCTACGATAGGCGGCCGACTTCCCGAGCGTTTTTATTTTCTCTCTCTTGGTCGACGTCGAGAAGATATATCCTTCCTGCGTCTGTTTAACTCTTTTTTCTCGTATCTTTCTCCTTCATTAGTTACGCCGAGACCATTGGTATTCGCGTCAGATTTTTCCGGTCCCCTCGAGGGACTTCTCATTGGTTTTCTTCTGGAAAATTTTTCCCTGAATCTTTTCTGCTTTCTTCTTGAAAGTCTCTCGCTTTTAATCTACTTTTAATAATCCCTGGTGTTTTTTCGAGAGACTTCCGCTTCCTCCCCCCTGACAGAGACTTTACTGCTTGGGCAGCCCACCTTCCCGTCTTTCTCTCCTCTCTTCTTTCCTCTTTTGTCCAATGGTCCTATGCAGTGTTTTTTCTTTTTCAAATACGCACGTGATCATCGGGGCGTAAAAGATCCGGATCTTACTGGGAGGCCGATCTCCACGAGGGGCGAGGCTTTTCGACTCTTTCATATCTGGCATACCTTTCCCCCTTTTTCTGAACCTCGGCCGTCATTTGTTGATCGACACGACCCAAGTTTTAAAACACCACCCGCCTTTCTCTCTCGGGGATTGGGTTTCCATCGCGTGGTTTCCCCAATCCCCCCCACAACCCTCCCCTTCCCCGATTCACTTCTTTTTTCGATATTTTTCAAACAGGACTGATTGAACTTCCCGCCTCGCAATGGGGCTCACTTCCAGTGCCCTAGACCTGCCGGTACCCGATGGGATTTTTTTTTTCCCTCCCCTTGCTCCTTTTCTGATTATCCCTTTTTGAGCTCACAAGACGGGACGGTTATTGCCTTCGTGAAGTGACGATGAGAAGATCCTCCCCTGGTGGTGCGCTCCTTGATCATTTCCTTATGCTTTCGTTCTTTTTCCTCCGCCGTTCTCCACACCATAGTGACTTCTTCTGATAGCGTGAAACAAGAACTGGCTGTCCTTTTCCCTCGTCCCCCCCCTTCTCATGATCTTGGAATGGTTCCTTGGCTTAACGTCCCTTCCCTCCGAGCCCGATCTCCTTTTCCAATCTGTACCTGATCGACGACCTTGACCCAAGTTGCGGCACGGTGTTTTCCCCAACAAATTTCAAACGTCAGCAATCCCTTGTTCTGGTTAGACCCCTATTTTCTCACAACCCCCTCTACCACTGAATTCTCTTGCCAAGGATAATCCCCTTCTACGCCTTTTTTTCTTTTGGCTGTTCCATTTCGGTTTCCCCATCTTTTTGACTTTCTCTCTAGGTAAAAACACACGGTAGCTTTTTCCGTCTTTAATCCCCCCAGACAATGAGACCTTCCCAGCGCGAGGACTCTTCTTTCTCCTGTGACTCTTCTTAAAATGTTCTCGAATGCTCCTTCAGGCTTTGTAAAGGGCGTTCCAGTCCTACCCTCCCTGGAATACCCGAAAGAGGTAGACGTACCCTCCTTCGCACCCGTTTTTGATTTCCTGCGGCACCCTGTCCCCCTCGTCTGCCCTTTTTTCCCCTCTCTCGCTTCTTCTCATATATTTTTTTCTTTTGTTGTTGACGAGAGATGGCTCCCATAGAGCGATTTTTTGGTGCGCGCGGCCAATGTCTTTTTCATCTTGTTGAGTTTTTTTTCTACCCCTTTTCCTTTCCTCTGACCTTTTTCTTTCCCTTCTTCCTTTTGCTGGTCAAAACGCAGTGCGCCCCGGATGGCCACGAACCTTTCTACTGGCGCTCTGTTCCAAACATGTTCCCCTTCCCCCCAGGCCTCTGGTCTTTTGGCGTCAAGGCTTGTTTTGTGTTTCCGTACTCACAAGCAGGTGCCGTCACAATATGACTCCTCTTCCTATCTCCCCTCTTTAACTCCCTGAAACGGTTCGGGTTAGGAGTTCTCTCTGCTTCGGGTAAGGTTGGATGTCGATTGTCCTTTTGAATTTCCCCTCTTTTTCTTTCGCCTTTGACCTTGAGATGTCCACTTTGTTCCCTGTCCCCCCCCCGTGCCGCAAACTTTGGTGTCAGTTCGATCATGGGACCCAATCGCGTAGAGCCTCGCGATTTTGCCCAGGCTGCTTTCACGCTACGCTTTTCAAGTGACTCTTTTCTTTCTCCTCAGTTTCCGGTTTCACGCATTTCTGTTGACGGGTTCAGCTCTCTCCTCCCCCAGCGTTAATTCCCTCCACAATTACTTCCTTTCCCCAGACTTCCGAGTATTGATCAAACCCTCTGCACCACCCTGTTCCCTTTAGAGTAGTCTTTTACGACCCTTCATCTTTTTATCGTTTCTCTCTTCAGATGTCTTCTCTTCAAAAGATTGATTGTTTCAGTGTGCCCCCCCAACCAATGCGTCCCACGATGACGCGTCCGGCTTGGCTTCTGCATTCCCCTACACTTTATTTTATCCCTCTTCCTGGTAACGGGTCTTGATCTTCTCCCAACCGCCTTTTCTGTTTTTTTTTTTTTTGCATGAAGTGGCGTAACCGGAGTCTTCTACCCCGTCCCATCGGAGTTTTCCTCTTTAGATCATTAGGTCATTGCCTTTGAGGCCGAGCTTTGTCTTTATGCCGGTTTTCCCAGTTGTTCTCCCTTTTTGTTGCCTCCAGACTTTTTTCGTTGTTTTTGATTTTTTTTTTCCCCCTCAACGATCTTTCGCGCCTGCTCTTGCTTATTCCCTAGTTACTTTTTATTTTTCCTGGCCACTTTTGCCCTTGTCTTCTCCTTTCTGAGTTTATTTTCTGAATGCCTCACCCCCGAACTGACGTCTCTTCCTGCTGTTCTTTTTGCGAGCTCGCTAACTCGCTCTTTTCCCGTTGTTGTTGTGAGATCTCCGTCTTTTCTCCCCTGACTTTTTTCTTCAGTTTTCCCTTCTAATCTAGGTCCTTTCCTTCATTGATTAAATATATGAGGGACCAGGGCAATCACCCCCTTACATCGATGCCGTCTAGCCCTAGGCGGCCGCGAACTGTTGATCATCGTGGCGTCACGATTTTTTTTGACCTTTTCACATTCTTTCCCAATTTTCTCTTCTCCAGTTATTCTCCCCGTCGACCCCGGCATTCATCGACCACGTTCATAGCAATCGACGCCGCTTTTTTCATGTTTTTCCATCCCAAGCCCCTTTTCCCCCCTTTTTTATGTCCTCCCTCCGTGGTCTTCTCAACCCCAACACCTCCCCAAGTTCTGTCTTCGATCGACCCGCTTTACAATGGATACCCTCCTTTTCAAATTCATTGCTCTGAGTCTCCTCTTTAAAGCCTTTGTTATGGTATAGAACCTTTTGGTTTACGGGAAACCCCTCCCAGCTTGCCTCATATACCCTTACATTTGAAGCGACTTTTACCTCTCTCCTTTCTGCCCTTTTTTCTTTTTATTATCCCCCTCTGCTTTGCGCTCCAGATTGATACAGCTAATATAGGTTCATTTGGAGGTGAAGCCTACCCGGCTCCTCCCCTTTCTTTTCCACTTCCCTAATCTTATAGAGTCTTTCCTGGTGTACTTTTCTGAATCGCCTCCACAGGACTCCCTTCTCCGCCGCTTGAATTTTCGGGGACCGCAACGTCCCGCCTGCAGCCATAGTTTTCCCCTCCCCTCCCCCTCTGATCTAGACCTCCAAATTTTACAAATGGTTGGGACTTCAACCCTCCGAAACAGAGCAAGGCGTTTCCCACATTGATGGCCTTATTGAGTTTTATTTCTCCCCTCGACAACACTCGAGGAACTTTCCTATCAAACTACCCGACCTTTCCTTTGTGTTTTCGTACCTAAACGAGATGTTCCCTGCGGCGCTTCTCACCTTACGTTTTCCCGACTTGTGGTCTCTTTTTTCCAAAAGCACCTCTCCCAGACACAATGAGAACTCTTCGTCCCCAGAGCGAGGAACAACCTCCCTTTTGCGTCCTGTGACGAGCCCTGACTCACCCCTCCCGTCTCCCCGCTTCTGAGCACGATGCCCTCCTACCCTCCGAGTTTCCCTCACGACTAAGAGAAACCGCGGTTAGGAAAAACTAGGCGGCCACACCGCCTTTCCCACAAGATTCCTGCCTGGCTTGAGGCGGTCCTTTTTTTTCCTCCCCTCCTCCTTTTTTTTTTTTGATCTTCCCTTCCTCCCCCCACCAGGCATGCCTGTTTGATGTTTGCAGCAGAGTATTTTCCCGCAAAAGGTGAGGATCTTGCGGAAGGCTAACGTTTTGTGTCTTCTTCTTGGAGGGTTTTCCTTCAGACCTATTTTTCGTTGAAAAACATGTCTTTTAATTTCAAGAGTGATCGTTCGGATTTTTTTCGACGCTGGATGATTTTTCTTTCGTGCCCTGACTGCGTTTTTCTTTTCTCAACCCTTCCCCCCCTGAACATAGGATGTCATATAGAAAGCCCCCCCCCAGATATGTTTCGTTTCCTTTAAACTTCCCCCTCCTTAGTCCCCCTAGCTTCGATTGGCTATTTCATTAGCGTGGTTTCAAATTTATCGCACTTCAGCACTTCTGCCCCTTTTCCTGTATTCCCTTCTTTGTTTCTCCCCCACCCAGTGTGTACAAGTTAGATTTGACGAAATCTTTTCTCATCTCGTTTGTAGAGAGCTAGCGCTTCCCATGAGATGCGCCTTTTTTCTTTTACTTTCCCGTCCCTTTTCTTTATTTTTCCTCTTGGAGGACCAGTCCTCCAGTCCTTTTTTTTACGCCACACCGTCTCCCCTTCCTTTCAGGCTTTATGAAGATCCCCCCCCTTAGTAAATCCCCTTCGGCTTCAACTCCCTATGCACGAGAGTCTCACAACATCGCGAGTACATCTCGCTGATCTGTTTTTTTCGTGGTCCTCCCCCATAACTCTTTCCCTCTTTTTTTCCCTCCGCCTGCCGCTTCAAGCTCCAGTCGGTATATATGAAGCAAGCTGCTTGGTTCAGTGGAAAAAACACACCACGTCTATACCCCCCCACTTTTTTCCTATAGTCCTTTCTCTTCCTTTCTCGTGCTCCCTCTCTCCTTTTTGGAAAGGATTTATACTAAAACCATTGTACTGTCCACTGGTCTTGATCGAATGCCCGTGGCGGTTGTTTTGTTCCTTGGCTCCCTCTTAAAAGGCCCTCCCCCCTCTGACAACTTTTTTCTTTGATGGTTTCCCCCTATTTCCGGCCGGGTCTGGCCTGCTATAGAGAGCTTGGCGATGCCGTGGTCGAAGTAATCTTTTTTCCCGGAGGCTGTTTATCGACACCTCCCCCTAAGCCCTAGCGTTCTTTTCCTCCCACTTTTCTTTTTCGTTTACTGTGTCTTTCGATGAAGATATTTTCTCTACCTTTTCATACGTGTATGGGTACGTTTTATTTTTCCTCCCCACGCATATTAGTATCTCCATCAGCATATTGGTCATCTTTACGGTTCTTTCTTTTGCCAGCTTTTTTCTTCTTTCCGTTTTTTTTTCCTCTCTCTTTCCCTTTCTCGGATTTAGCGACTCTCTACTGACTCGGAATTATGCTTCGTCCCCACTTCTCGCAGCAGAAAATACGCCACCTTTTTTTTCTTTCCGAGACCATTCTTTTTAGATACGGCCCCCCTCAATATTGGACCCTCTTTTGAATACCTTTTCTTTCCTTTTTCCAAGTCTGAGGAGAGGACCTTTGACTTTCCTTTTATCCAGATAAACACCTTTGTTTTTGTTTTTTTTTGAACTTCTTTTTTTTTTCAGCCCCAGCACGACTGAATCTCTTCTTCTCGACCAGAACATTCAGCTCTCCCTCTCCCTCATTTTTTTTTTTTTTGAATTCTCCCCCCCCCGTACCATTGGAGACGGGGATTTTTTACATTGAACCTCGCCGTTTTGTGCCTGCCAAAGAAAGCAAACCCCCACAACCGCCACGGCTATGGTGGTTCAATCCCTTTCCTCTGTTCCCCAAAGTTTCCTCTACCGACCTTTCTATCCCTCGCCGCCTCTCCCTGATTTCTCAGCGTGCTTGTTTAAATTGGGTTGTTTTTCCACCGTACCCCCACCCCGAGGTTCACCTTTCCCTGAAGTCTTTTTCGTGACCCCCCTTGAAGGGACGGTTATTGACTCTTCGGGTTCACGACGCTGCGCAAGACCTCCTCTTGGTTGGTTTTCGTCTGATTCGGACTCTCCTCTTTCTGCGGTGAAGCAGCGTATTGTTTTCGAGATTTCTCTTTTTTGACGCCCTTCCTGTTGAACTTGAAACTGGCTTTCTTAAGCCCTATTCACGTTGCGCCCGAATGGAAAGCAGCTTGGTACCGTACAACTACCTCGTCTTCTTCTTTTTTCCCCCCGCTCTTCCATCCTCCCCCCTTGGCGTCCCGTGTTTTTGGACGGCAAAACATCTCGTTCACCAGCGTCCTCTTTCCCCCACCTTGTTGTTCCTCTTCTCCGGGGCCCCCGACTTTCTCTACACCCCATCGAGTCCTTCCTGGTACTCCAGTCCACTTGTGTTTCGCTTTTTCCCGAAACGAGTGTCCCGGGCTTTTCCTGCTTGTGACTCTTCCCCCCCTTGCATCCTTGTGACCTCTTCGAAAGCCAATGTCCCACGTCAGTATTCGCGAGGACCCTTTAGCCGGTAGCTTGCCTTTTTTTCATCATGATTTCTTGTCAGAAGTCTTTAGTTGGTCCTATGAGTTTACCTGACAGCTTCCGAACCCCTTCACGCGTTTCGAAGTAAAAGCGGCACCGTGTCTTCTTCCCCCCTCTTTACTCCCCCCAGGTTTTTCTTCCCAGAAGCTCTTCCCTCTAATATATATGTTTACTCTAATAGTTGGTTTTCTTCCCTTGATGCGATTAACCCGATGCGGTTCCCCGGGCAGGCATTTTTTAGAATTCAAGCCCCTTCCTATTGGAACTTTAACGCGTGGATGGTTGTCCCTGGGTTCTGAGAGGTCGGTCCACGAATCGATTTCGCTGCCGCACTATCTTGTCTGCGTCCCCCCACTTTCTCCCCGCTTTCCTCTTTTCTTCCCGGCGTCCTACGCGCTTTGTCTTCTTATAATTGTTTTTCTCTTTCCACCCTTCTCCCTTCTTTTTTCTCCCCCACCTCCCCCACCTTGAAGTATAGCGCATGACAATTGAAAAGAATCAGTTTTTCTCAACGAACACCCCCCCCCATGATTTGTCGTGTCTTTTTTGCGTTTTCCTCCTTTCTCGTGTTTCTGTCTCCCTTCGGGGGGAACTACCATAGATAGCAACCTTAGTGATGACCTCCCTTTGTTAGGATTGTTTCCCCCCAAGTGCCTCCCTTTTTTCAGTAGATCCCTTCTTTTTTCCCCCTTCTCCTCCGTAGAAATTTTCTTGACACTGCCTCTCGGGTCTTTCTTGGGAAGTTGATTTCCTGGCTTCCCCTTTACCTCCATGTCGGCCTTTTCTCCACCGTTTTTTTTTTTTTCCTTCCGTCCCTTCTTTTCAGCGGCTCTTCCCCGGCGCAGCTCTGAGTTTTCCGTCGAAACAGCGTCGTCCCAATCGGCGTTCCCCACTCTTGCGTCCCCCGGTCCGACCCTCACTCTCCCCCCCTCTAAAAAAATCTACGATGATATGCGCAGCTTCGTTTTTTTTGTCAACGACGATCAATCCCTCTTTATATTTGCATCAGTCTCCCTCCTCCTCCCCTTCAGCTCTCTTTTCAGCCTGTCTTAAGTGGAACCCCTCTTAACCTCAAGAGTCTCTTTTCACTTCTCGAGGGCGTGGAAGCTTTTTCTAACCAGACTGCCGCCCTTTTTTTTTCCCTTTCCCCCCTTCTTAGGCCCCTTTGTAATTTCCAGCCCCACCATAGAAGTTGGTGTTTGTTCTTTCCCTTTTGGCGCAACACTTTTTCTTTGACGCAATCCCCCGTCTCCCCCACCTTCGGTGGCTTTCAGATCACAACAATGACGCCTGGTCCCCTTGCGGCATTGCGTATTGGTTTGAGAGCTGGTCGATGCGCTTTTTTCGGAGTCGAGAACCTGGTTCGCTCTTCCCCCTTCACCTTCACATTTTTCCCTTTCCCTTCCCTGGATTACATTTTTCTCGTTTACCCGCCACGATGCCCATGTTTATTAGCACGCCCAGATTCTTTGCTCTCTTATCGAGGACGGTTATTTTTTCCCCCTTTTTCCTCATATATATTCCACCTTCTCGTTTTTCCCCCATTCACATTCTTATTTTTTTCCAATGAGTCTTTTTATAAAGATAGAGAAAG
>Ga0179593_1416244_pt1 | contig 12851 bp, 10 predicted proteins | sample CZODoug2_1_08_16_FD_185931 | JGI IMG/M metagenome (GOLD analysis project Ga0179593, IMG submission 185931) | Vadose zone soil fungal communities from Angelo Coast Range Reserve, California, USA - CZODoug2_1_08_16fungal (PacBio error correction) | ecosystem: Environmental > Terrestrial > Soil >... | reverse complement strand
TAGTCCCCCGTGTCTTTCCATCGAACCTGTTCCGTCCTTAAGCGTGCCCCCTCGCCTCGATGCCCAATTTGGCTCACCCCGCCTTTGATCTAAAGTGCAGGCCCAGGCCGTTTGTTCTTGTGTGTGACTTCTTTTGAGGACTATACCCTTCACGCCTTTCCATATGGGCACTGCCCCCCGACTGACTTCTCACCCATGTCCCCCTCAGCGCTCCGTTCGTGCGTCACCCACCAGGTTAGCGGATGACCCCGGTGGTCCCAAGTCTTCCCCCTTGTCAGCATAGATACGAGTTCGCGGCTTTCTCTCGGTCTCTACCTGGAGTCGCTCTCGCTGAAGGGCAAAGTTCGCACCTCCCCTCCGGCGGTATCCTTTTTTCCCCCGGTTTCTTTTTTGTGAACCCCCCCCTGTCTCCCGCATTCTCAAGCGTTCAGTTTTCAGCACGCCCCTTTACCGGCGGGCATGATTTCAGCAGCGCGCCTTCTCAGATTAGCTCCCCTCCCTGGCCGAAAGGGCCGCGCCGACCCACACCGCACCTTTGCATTATCCCGGACCCCCCTATTCAGAGCCCGAAAACCGGACATCGCGGTTCCTGTCCCGCATAGCTCACCCCGGTGGGAAAAGAAAATGCCGCAAAAAACAAACGCGATTGTTGCCTGGCAATCGCCTCCGCCCTCGCCCAAATTCCCCACCGATGGCTCGCCGGCTTCTCCGCTTTAAGCCCGACCTTCACATGTCCCCTCCGTTAGATCCGGTAGTTTCCCCGCGATTAACCTTGCACGAATTTTTTTTTTTGCAGTTTTCCTCATCCTGTGACCAACGAACGGCTCGTGATCCATTCTGTTTTGTGTCGGGCGCGATGAGACTTGTTAGACGCCCGCAGAGATCGGTCCCATGTCCCCTCCTTTGCTTGCGGGTCCTTCCTGCTTGAATAAGCTGAGCTCCACCTCAATCGATCTTCGAGGTTTGCAAAAGGCCTTACCTGCTTTCGCATCTGCTGACCGCAGCTAAGACAGCGAACCTCTCGCGCCGCCAGAGCGACCGCCTTTTTTGCAGATTCATGTCTGAGTGTTTGCGAACGTAGGTATCCGCCGGCGAGTTCATCCGTTTTTACAGTTTCCGGGTCTCACCTCGGCACCTCTTTCTGCTACGAGTCCGAATCCCCAGGAGTTTCGCGGTGAACCCGCTGGCTTCTTCGTTCGGATTGCCCTGTTACTTAGAACTCATCAAGTGATAAGGTGTGGTCGCCTTGCGCTTTTTGACGACCATTATCTCCCAGCCTTTTCTGCCGCTGCGACCTCCCCTTCACCTTTGTCGGCGACCCTTTTGTTATGCTTGAGAGTGTCACCGGCTTGCCATGTTTTCCCTTTTTTGATTGTCGGAATGCGACTATAAATGCGTTGCCGCCGCTTCGCCGATTCGAATCTTCTTTTAAGGACACAGTGTTTTTTCCGGACCTTCTTGTGTTGTCTTTTATCGTCCGACCCTCCCTTTGTGCCCTGGAATGCCCACATCTTTCCATGATGCAGTCATATTTCTCTCCCTCTGATTCCGCCTCCCTAAGTAGTCCCCCCCCCTCCCACTCCTACCCGCCAACATGAAGCCGACGGGCCCCTACCCCCCCCCCCCCCTTTTGTCTTTTTTTGTACGTTCCCGCCCGGTTGCGCACTTTGCGTTTTATTTTTCGCTTGCCATACCAGGCTGGCGAGTTATTTCGACGTGGAGCGACAAGAACCTCCCCCTTATGTCCGGTCCTCGATTGTTCCCACGGCATCGTGACTAGCGCAATCCCGAACTGTTACCCCTCTACGCCCGCGAGAACACCTGGCTCTTCTAATTCTTAGTCCGTTTCCCCATCTCGTTTTCCCCTCTGGGCGAAGAAGACCTCGGCCGGCGAGTCGACCTTTTGTTGCGGATGTCTATCCAATCCCTCCCCTCGGTCTATAGCGTTCTTATCGAGGTACCCCAGGACTCTGGTTGATTCTGCGGCGCTGAGTCATGCAGCTGGCTTATTTTCTTTTTCATCGGACCCCAGAGATTTTTCTCACTCCTGTTTCATCTCTTTTCGTTTCTCATCCTTTATTTTTTCAACGCAGGACCGCCGCCAGCAAGGCGCGAGGTCATTTGGATTTAGGTTAACCCGTTCTTCCCTATCCACTCTTCTGATTCCCCGTACCCCTCCTCTTTCCTCCTCTTTCGTGTTAACCAACGTGAGGATGATCGGTTTTCCGTATAGAGGGCCTTAACCGGCGATCTCCTCGTCATAGGTTTCTTTTTGCTTCTGCCCGCGGGCGGCTCCTCGGTCCTCCATAGTGGGATGCTTTCTGCGCCCCCCCTATTTCGTTTTATTGCTCCGCCCCCCACATCCTGTTGTTTTGCGGCTCTGATTTATTCCTTCTCTATGCGTCCGGATCCGCAACGCTTACGTCCCCAGGTTCGTTTCGTTGTAGGTATATTTGTGTGGCGAGCTCTTCCTTCCTGCCATATCCGCGTCCGCTCCCTCTACTTCTATCGTGCTGTGACCTCTTGCCCGCCCCTTGACGGTGTCTCTGCTTTCACGCTTGCTCAATGCCGGCTTACCCGTTTCTCCCACAAGTTTGACTGGGGGCGCTTCCCTTTACGCCATCTGTGCCCCCTTGTCAAGCGATTCTGAGCTGAACCTTTTTTTTGGTCGCAGACCCTGCCGTCTCCTCCTCTACCCTTTATCGTATTCTGTTTACAACCGAGTGCCTCGTGCCACCGGGAATACAATCCCGTACCTGATGGTCAATCAGCTACGTGATCTGATTCGGCTTTTTGTGTCAGCTCCCCCCGTGTCGTTCCTGCCTCCTTCGTGTAAATATATCTTCCAGTTCTCACCATTTCGACACGCACCTCCAACGGCCGCGCGTAGCACGAATGTTCTCCCATGTGGCCTTGACCAGCCCTTCCCTTAGGGATCTTTAATTCATTTCTAGAACCGGATGGACACGAAGGCTGATATTTTCTCTTGTGTGGTTTTGAGAGATCCTGCCCGGCGCGGTTTCCCGAACCTTTCTCCCCAGCTCGTGGTCCACGCCTATTTTCCCTGGGTCCTAACATGTTCTTCGAAATCCGGCCCCCCTTTTTTTTATAGAACAGTTGCCGTATTTGTTATCGTCTTTTTTTTCTCTTCCCTCCAACAGAAAGGACGTCCCAGTCAGGCTTAAAGCGAACGCCATACGTTTCGGTCTTCCCACCCCCCCCCCTTTCTCGTGAGTCTTCCCACCGTGTGACAGAGTGCCCCAGAATTTCCCCTGATCCATGGTGTACCGCGGATTTTCGCTCCCCGTTCGAGGTTCTACGCTCTCTCCCATGGGCCCTTAGACGGGGTCTTCCTGGCTCTCCCCAAGGTTTTCTTTTCTGAGGAAACTACCCTACCCCTTCTCCCCCCACAGTCTTTTTCCAGGCCCCTTTTAAGCGCATCCAGCAGCCTCATCTTATCCTCCTCTCTCTACCCAGCCCTTCTCAGGGACGCTTCCCCCGAAACCACGCCACAACTTCCGACCCCGCCCCCTCACCAGGGCATTACGCGGTGAGCCTGTCCTTTTTCTCACCGTGAAGAAAGTCAACGCCGCCCACCACCAACTATTTGTTCGCTTCCTCGCAGAGGGAAGTCCGGCATTCCCATCGACACAACATTGGACGGGACCAGGTTGTTCCTCAGTCTGAAGATTACTTCCACCCCCCCGAGGCCTTGGGTTTCTTCCGCGGGTATTCTACCGCTAACGGACACGAACCCGAAGCTAAGCCTTTTGTCCCTACTTCTGAAATTCGCGTTTTTGACGTTTTCTGGCGCTTTCTTAAGTTCAAAGTAGGGTATATCCATCCGGCACATCAAGAAGTCCTTGGGTTCACGTTTCATGCTCCTCTTTCTATCTCCCCCTTCTCTTCCCTCCGACCCCCCCTCATCCTCTTCTTTTGAGTATAGAGATTCTGCGCCGCCCCCTGCTGCTCCTCGCTTTTTAAGATCAGCCCTTGAGCCGAAGCCGGAATGACGCGCCGTCCCGACCCCTAATCCTTCTTTCCCCGCTGGCTGCTTTTGATGCTGTTACTCGTCGGATTTCCGGACTTCGACCGCGCGGCATTTTCCGCAGGTATTCTGCCCCTCTTAGATATTGGCTACCCTCGTGATCTCCGCCAGGGTTTCTGGCGCGAGTCTATTTTTCTTCCATTCTACGTCTTTCTTCTAGCGCGCCCTTGCCTAGAAACGTGGGCTCCTTGCATATTTTATTTGTATTAATGTATCATGAGCTCTATCGCAAATTTATAGAATAGCCAGATACCCGAAGTCGCCCGACCCCTTCTGGAACTTACGCGAACTGTTGTCTTGGAGATGGATGGCGGAGTGGTAATGCTTACTAGTGCCTATTTTCCTGAGCTTCAGGAACGAGCCGAGAGCTTACCAGACCTCGATACCGTTTAGAGCAATAGCCCCTACAGGACTTTATCTGATTTCAAGGATTACAGGATGAATATTTTAGCTCAATTTGAATAGGAATTAAGAGCATGAGAGCTCGGATTCCCGGCTCAGCGATGATGCCCCGTATTAACTAATCTCACACTAAAGGCCGCCAAGCAGGTCCCGGACCGGTAAAAACCCCGCTTGTGTATCAACGTATAGACGCTCAGTTTTTTTGTTATTTCCCCTCCCCCCTTGGAGTTGATTCCTCCCTTCCCGTCTGTCGATACCTTTGCTCAGCGAGGGAGGCCACACCAGAAACTGCACGGATTTTAAATTCTTCGACGTTTCCCGACGGCCAGGATCCCTCCGCCACTCAATCATTCCCCTAGAGTGACGCCTCCCAGCACTAGTCACCCCCCTGAAAATGGGATCCGAGGTGCGAACACCCGTGGCCTCGGTTTTCGTTCAGATCCATGTATTCAGTTGGCCAGCCCCCTCACTTATTGCTAACCGACAAGTTCATCCTCCACGTTCCGCCAATTCCTATAAATAGCTTTCTGTAAGGGGGACGGGCCGAGATGGATTTTACGGCTTCCTCTAGCTTTCTTCATTCCGTCCTCGGAGGCCCAGCGCCTTGTCGCCACCCTCCATAACCCCAGATTTTTAGCGACTTATCCTACCACAGGAAGTTGAAACCTTCCTTCGTCCTGCGTTTCATGGTGAGGATCTTGTTCCCACCCCTACACGTCGTCCCTTCCCCGCCTTTCCTCTTTCCCTTCCCCCCCCGTTTCTCCGCTTGTTTTTTACCTCGGGACTGCTGATGTTGTGCGCCTTTCCCGTTGCTCCTCTCGTGTTTTCCCGGCTTCCTGTTTTGTCAGACGGCCGACTATCTAGGTTCCCTGGCCGGCCTCTTCCGCCCCCTCTTCTGCGCGAATCCTTTTTTTTCGGCTTGATCTGTTCCACGTGACCTGCTTTCAGGGTCCTCCCTTCGTGCATCGTTTTTCCTTTCGGCACTGTATCTGCACGGTGGTTCCGGGAGCTTCCATTTCTGATTGCAAGCGAGATTCGTTCCGCTCGTTCCCGCCCTGACTTCTCTTGTGTGTCTATTTTCTTTTTCGCCCCTTGACTACGTTTTTGCTGTCTGAAAACGCTTGTTGGTTCCCAGAAATGAGAGGGATTTCTCACCACTCCTGGTTTCCTTCCCGCCATGTCCGCGACCCCGTCCCGCTGTTTTCCTTTTCTGCCCCTTGGCAGCTGCTTGGGTCCCGCCGCCTTGTGCAGACCGCCGCTAAGTTGCACCTTCTCTATTCCTTTTTAAGGGGGCCTCCCTTCCCGGTCACCCGTCAATGTTTTTTTTCCTTACCCGCCCCCTCTTGCGGCGGTGTCAGCCTAGCCTGGCCGTTGCATCGTCGGTTTAAATTATCTTCATCAGCCAATCCTGCAATCTCGTCCAACTTCTCCCACGCCTTGGTAGACGCCTTGAAGCCGATCCCTTCTGGCCCAGGGGCATAGAGGCGATGACCAGTATGCGAACAGTTCTGTCGAGAACGTATAGATTTTCCTACGGATCTCCTCCTCCTATTTTTTTTTTTTCTGAGCTACCTTCTCCGGGTCTGACCTATCACCTGTTCCCAGTAAGCCTGGTCTCTCCGAGCCCCTGGGGCCGTAACGAATGTTCCGGTCGTCCCTAAGGGGCAAATCGTGTAGAAACCCGTTGCAATCGAGTTGGTTGAATGATGGTGTCCCGAAATCGCGGATTGGCCGCCCCTTGTCTCTTTGAGCTCAACCGTCTTCAAAGCTAGTAGGGCTTTGTTTTTCCCAAACTCATTTAGCGGTTGGCGACCCCCCCTTGGTGAGAGACCCCGGCGCTTGTCCAGAATACAGATTCGTCCTTTGCGCTTCCCGTTTCTTTCGGCGAAGCCGTCCCCTTAGAGGCAAATTTTCCTTTTTTCTCCCACCATTGCTTGATCTGTCGTCCCCCCCCGTTTCTTGTTTTTTTAGCGAAACTTGCAATTCCGCACGCAGCTGTCATCGCAGCCGGGGAGGTGATGATCCGCAGTTAGATCATTTAGCAGTAGCCGGACTCGCTTGGCCCCGTGACCAATCTTTGACTCGCAGACCCACACGATTTGGCAAGTGACCCCCGTCAGAACCTGAACGGATGCCTCCGCGTGACCGCCCTGTCACCGCCTTTTGAACCCCCCAGATTTCCAAACAAACACGTCTGTGGCGCGCGCATTGCCGCGGACCTCCCGCCCCGCGCACCTTCTCCCCCCTACCTCGGTACCGCGCCCCTAGAAGCCCCGTAGCCGACGGGTTGCTTAGTACCCTGTTTCTAACGTTGCAACATTCTATGCAGTCTAGCAGCCGTGCCTAAGGAGGATGATAAGTCTTTTTGTTTGACCCGGGCCCACGACCGCTTGAGGATTAGTACCGACGTGTCCGCTCCAGAGTCGGACCCAATTGAATCCTGCTTTAGGTAGGCTAATCATGAGTATTTACCTTTCGCCCGAGCCTCCTCTGGAGCTTTGCGTAGCAAGTGCGTGTATCCCTGCCTGCTCCATGGGAATGCAGTTCCGCCCCCGAGCCGTCAGCCTGTTTCCCCGCGCTCCCAGAGACTCACGTTTCATATTCTCTTCGGCGTTCTGATTGAAATCCGTTACGGTAAGACCGGAAGTTCATAGTCCCACCCTATTGCAGACCGGTTATTATGAAACAATGCTTTTGACGGGAAACGCTATCAGTAGCGTCATTTGGCATCACTCTTTTCATTTTTTCTGAATTTCTGCCGCTCCCCCCCCCCCCTTGATGCCTCCCTTTCTCCGTCTGCCCTTGGAAAGTTTCAGTTTATTTTTGTAGGAGACCTGCGCTGTTCTCTCGGCCCAGCCTTGTTCTCCCTGATTACAGAAATCAACGCCATGGAACTTCGAGAGGAACCTTCTTGGCCGGGGCTGCTTGGCGCGGTTATGAGAGGTCCTCCTCGATCACGGGCCTCTGCTCCTATCGTTAGTTTTGCATGCTGCAGTTGCCCGATCCGGTTTGCACCCACCGTCTCGCGATGGTGTTCTCCGTCCCCATTTTTCTGCTCCGACACGCATGCAGCGCCTAGGCTCTCCTTCGGCGGCTGACGGCCCCGCTTCTTTTATTCAGTTCCCCGATCGATTACTCACGCCAAGAGGACTTACCCGGTTCTCGCTCTCCAAAGGTTGTTTGGCGGAGACGCCCTTTGGTTTATCCTATCTGCCCCAGGTCTGGTCGATTTCTCGCCCCCCGCGAGGCGGCCCAAGACGATCCCGCATGTCACGGTATTCGACCTTATCCTGGAAGTTGGTAATCCCTGACGCCCAAATCCCTTAGCCCGAGAATTCTAAGACGGAAATCCGTCTATGTCGCTGAAAGACCACGTTTTCTCGGTCGAGAGAGACCGCCCCCGGGAGCGGCCAAACTGGAGTGGAAGACCTCGGCTTGGTTTTTGCCGTTTTTAACCGCGGCAAGTTTCTTATACCTTCTCCTTTGTCTACGGCTGGTACCGTATTTCGCGTCCTCATGGGAAGGCTCTCGACTTTTTCAAGCTGCGTCAGGTTCTTCATGCTGTTTCGAGGCAGAATGTCCTGCAATTGTAGCCATCAGGTAATTGGCGCGGCATTCTTTAGAAGAATTGACGTGCCCTTCCCCTCCCATCATTTTGGGGCGGAGTCTCTGTTGTAGGCCCCCCTGTAACTCCCTAAGTATCCCGTCACCACCGCTTTTTCTATCTCTCGCCTCGTTTTCATGATTCTGTGTAGGGCCGTTGGTCCCACCGGCGATCCCGGCATCTTTTCTTCTCTCTCAGCAGAGTGCAAAATAGTGGGTATTTTTGTCTCCTCGCTTCCTGCGATTGCCGTCGCGCCAACCTTTGTGGGCATATATTTCTTTTCACAGAGGGGGCTAATAACCCGTCTGACATCCTTTTTTTCTCGGTCCCAGCTCATATGCCGTTGGGTGTTTGTTCGCGCTTTCGGTCGTCTCTCAACTCGATCTGCTACGCCCTCATCGGCTGCGATCCGGCTTTCCCGACCCCTTGACGCTTGATTCCTGCGCTGTGACACCCTTTGATCCGGTTAAGTTCTCCACACCTTGGTTGAGGATGATCTACCGCGGTTTGGTCTGATTGCGGTAGATGAACTCAGTCAAGATTGGCGCATGACACAGTACCACCCCCCCACCCCACAACCCCAAAACAACCCACAAAACAACCCAAAAACCCAAAAACCCACGGAAAAAACCAAACTTTTTTGGACACCACTCAACCAACACACCAAAAAAAACAACCACAACCAAAAACCAAACAAAAACCCCCAAACCCCAACCCCAAAAAAAAAAACCGACCCCCCTCCCCAACAAAACCAACCCCCAATTAAAACCCACAGCAAACAGCAAACGGCAACCCCCCCAAACAAACCCCACACAGCAAAACCCAACCCAACCCACCTCACGAAGCAAGAAACAAAAAAAGCCACCCACAAGAAAAACCCTAAGAATACCCACCCCCAAACCCCAAAACAAACGCCCCCACAAAGAACCACCAGGGAAACAACCCAAACCCCACAACCCAAACCCCCACACACCCCAAAACCAAACCCACCCCCCCCCCCCCCCCCCAACCCCAACCAACCCACCCCCCCCCCCCCACCCAAACAACACCCCCACGCACCAACCAACCCCCCAACCACCCCCCCCCAACCACCCACCCACCCCCCCCCCCCCCCCCAACCCCCCCCCCCCCACCCCCCCCCCCCCCCCCCCCCCCACCCCCCCCCCCCCCCCCTCTCAGAGAAAGTATCGTATTCCTGGGTACCCGGTTACCTAGCCACCACCTGATCCCCCCTACTAACCTGGTGAGGGTGACGACCTACCCGATGTCGAATGTCTCAATAGTTGTCGGAGTGCCCTCGTCGGTTGCATCTCTTAAGCACAACAATACACTAGAAGCAAATTTTTTCCCACACCTCCCCTGGTTTCCCTTCCTCTCCTTTCTTGCCCCAGGGGGACCTCGAGCGTGACCAGCGCCCTTTTGAGGCAAGGTTGAGGGTCGAGGAAATGGAGCCTAGTCCGAAGGATTTTTTCCCATCCTCCGGTTGTTTTGTTGTCGACCCATTCATCCAGGGTCTGACCATACCTTCTATCACCCCTCCGTTGTCTTCCCGCCTCGAATTTCTCCATGTCCCGTCGAACTTCGGTTCCAGGTTGTACTAAACCCCTTTCCTTATTCTGATGTGAAGATGAAGATATATTTCCAGACGTGATTGTCCGTGGCCCCGCCATCTTGCCTTCACAACCACCCGCTCACCCAGGGCTGTGTTGTCACCATCAAAGGTCGGGGATTGGTCTTCCCCCTGTTTGATGCGGCCCGCCCTTTTTTTACCCGTTCCCCCAGATACGGTTGCATTTTCTGGGGCGCTGCGCCAAGGGTCGTCCAGCGCCGCGGCGCTGCCCTTCCCCTTTTTTTAGCACCTCTCGTTCCCCGTGATCATGCTTCCCCCAAGGTTAGAGAAACACCGTACATACGCCCAAGCTTTCCTTTCTCCGCCGAATTTCCGCCGCTGATCACAGCCGCCGCGAAATTTTGAGTAGCCTTTTTTCGCACTTCCGCTGGCACGCGACAAGGGAAGAGCCGAACACCCGCCGGTATCTCCTCCCATTCCTTTTCCCCCCGTTCTTGCCCGGTTATGAGCCATGTGCATAGCTCCGGGTTACAACCCGCTTGCACCCCAAAAAACACCAGGTTTGTCCGCTCTCAATCGCGATTTTCAGAGGCCGGATCTCAATCATGTGGGAACAAATGCACCCCGTCCTCATCCAATGCCTTCATCATTGAAACAACCACCAATGGACCTATTCTATCGCTTTGTCTTGTCCCCCCCTACCCCGACACCCGGCACAAGACCGAATCATTGCTTAACAAGACATTTTTTTTTTTTTGTTTTTATCTAGTTATTTAAGGGATTTGCCGGAGGGAGGAAGTCGTCACGAGGGGGCTTTCTTTGTCCAGGCTAACAACATTTACGCAGTCGCCCTGGCATTCCATGGTCGAATACTACTCCCGCGTACCCTTCAAATCCGAATTGAGTTTTTTTCCCCCCGAGATTTTTGCTCGCCAGAGGGGGGGGGTCATGATGATAAGAAGAACTCTGAATTCTTCCCCTCAGTCCGCCCCTCACGAAAATCGTGGCCAGAGGAAGGTTTTTTTCTGTATACCCAGACTTTTTCTAGAAAGGAGAATTTAAAGTCGCAACTTTTCCTGTCTTTCTTGCACATAGGACAATCGCGAGACGTTCCTCTTATCCTTACCTTCCTGGTTTACTCGAGGAGGCATAGTTGAACACGATGGCGTAGTGGTATTAAGTGCTATTTCCCTTTCCTCAACGTAGCATAATGTGAAGACATTTACGTGAGTGGGTACGCGCCCATCTCTCTTTTTCACAAAAGACGTGACATTGCAGGACGTCACCCCCCACTTAAGGAGTTCAACGTTTTCCCCTTCGGTTCCCTTGTTACCCGGCTAGGTCCCTTGGGGCGGCTATGCTTTTCGTAATTAGTTCTTGGAATACGAATCCCCCGTTTCCTCTGGCGCGTGTTGAGCTTCAAAGAGACTTTATAAGTTTTTTTTTCTCCGACCAAATAGACCGTTCCTTTTTTTCCTTCCAGATTCTGGTCTGGTTCCGCTTTTTTTATGTTCGTGCCGGGATGCCCTCTCTCCTGCACTCTGATATTGAAGGTCCATTTTCTTGACTTGGAATTTCAAGTACCAGTCAATCACGCTAGCATTAAGCTCCCAACTCGGTCACCGAGGTCGCCGCCATACAGTGAGAAGGTTGTGTGATGATATACTGCGTCTTAATCGTCGATTTTAGAAAAGGAGGAGCTTTTGAGAAGTCCGATCAAAGAAACTGATTCATTTTGGATTTCACCGGATTAGCTTTCTAAGGGGCCTTGGATCGACGAACCGGCAACATCAATATCGATATACCATTCGCTCGAAAGTCCCCGCGATACGGAAAACGGACCGACACTTAGAGACAGAGCCCGAGTTCTGACCTCACAGTTAGGGTCCTACTTGTGTTGGGAGAAAAGTCCCTCTGAGGCAAGTTTCGCGGTCTTCCTTCTCCCGTTTATACCGATGTGTAGAATCCCTGCCCCCCCCCCCCTTAGCATCCACCATCGCTTCGTCCAGGATTTTTCCAGGTTAGAGGATTTTCCGGTTTATTCGGATCGGTCTCTGTTTTCTTTCCTGCCCCTCTTAGTGACGCATGGAGGACCCACTCCCTACTTAGCGGCCCCTGCTCATCATCCCCGCTTTCGTAGCGACTACCTACCTTTCTTAGCCCGCATGGTTCCTGCACCCTTAGAATGCAAGGTGTTTATTTTTTCCAGGATCTCTTATGTTATTCTCGACCCTTTCCCACAACTCCTCAGACCCGTGCCCTCTCCCATTCCCACGCCTGTCTAAGCCTCTTGCACTGCTGATGGCTGTTTCGGGTTTCTTTATAGACGGACGACCGGACTACCCTGCGATTCCTTCGGTCTAGGTGGATTGTCATTTGATTTCTAATATTGACAAGCCGGTGTGCGCCATAGTTATTGGATCGTCTTTTTTCGCTTCCTCGGCTGCCTTTTGTTTTTGGGCCCACTGTTGTTTTTGGGGCAGTGATTATTTTCCCCTTCTATTCCCGGTTACAGTTCATCACCCGCGTTGTTGAGCCCCCCGTTTTTCTTTCTGATAGGTAAGGCTCCGCTTTTGGCGTGTGGTTTTCGTTTTTTTTTTCCCTTTTTTTTTGCCCCCCAGAGAGAAGCTTTGTCCTCAGATATGATACGACTGATAGGGCTTTTTTCTCTATGACCAATTTTCCTTCTGGAGCTGCATAGGCGCGCCCTGCTTCCTTTTCCAAGCTCACCACCCCCTGGTTGGGAGACTCCACTGTCTTAAAGTCCTTCATGTGGCTGCTCTTGCCCAATTGGCAGCAGCCGCGGCTTTTCCACATAGTTACCCCCTTCTCGGGGCGCTCCCCGCCTCCTCATTCTGAACGCGCCCTTCCCTTGGTTTTACCAATGAGGGCAGCGTCTTTCACCGGGGGTCGAAAACCTCAAGATACAATTTTTGATGGTCCCTACCACCTCCCTTGTGTTTTGATAGTATGGCCCAGGGTGTTTAGCCTCCACCTAGTTTAGCCCTTTCTTTTCCTTCAGCTCCCGTAAAATCTTTCTTCCCTTCATCACCCTCCCCTTCCGTTCCACCCACTTTCCTTTTCCCGAATACTTGCAACCTGTCTACCCCACCTCCCTGAGGCCCGCCTTTCCGAAGACTTTTCAGAGGGATGACCCACTGGTCCTCGTCTAGGAAAGAGCTTACGGCTCGTTCACCTTGTTGCTGTCGAGTCTGGTATAGAGTAAT
>Ga0179593_1404303_pt1 | contig 12851 bp, 13 predicted proteins | sample CZODoug2_1_08_16_FD_185931 | JGI IMG/M metagenome (GOLD analysis project Ga0179593, IMG submission 185931) | Vadose zone soil fungal communities from Angelo Coast Range Reserve, California, USA - CZODoug2_1_08_16fungal (PacBio error correction) | ecosystem: Environmental > Terrestrial > Soil >... | reverse complement strand
CGGACCCTTTTCCCCCATCGCAGGATTAGTCCCCCTCCCGTTTTTAGTCAAATACCATCTTATAAGCCTGAATCCCTCCCCTTCTTCCACAAATGATCGTTGTGGTGGTTCCTTCTTGAGATTGTAGAGGTAAACGAAAACCTGTTTTCTCTATTCCCGCGAATTTGCCTCTCTCCTCGTTGCGGCCTGTAGACCCTTAGCCTCGGGGCACCCTCTAGAGGGGTTTTGTTGCCAAAACCCAAATCCTACAGTCTATTTCGTCCATCTCCGGGTTGGACAAAAGATGTAGAGATCTCCCATCGCCATTTCCCTGCTTTTTCCTGTCATTTGGCAGTCCTTAAAGATGTCTTTATAACTCCGTTTTTGCAAACCTTTTTTATTACTTCCTTAACCCGTTGACCCTCCCTCTCCCCAGTCCCCGTACTCCCCCCTTTCTTCCCCTAGTCAATTCAGAAAATGGTTCTACGGCCCTCCTCTTCTCCTTGTTTACTTTCCCTCTGTGATTTTTTTTAATTTCCCCTTTCTTCCCCCTTTCCGATCGGGGAACTCCGTCCTGCCATTATGGAATTTTTGGACGGACATCCCCCCCTTAGCCTCCTTTCTCCTTTTTCCCCCTTCCTTCTGTAACACGGGAACGATGAAATCGTCCAGCCAATCCACGCCCTCTCTATTTCTTCCTGGTTTTTTTTTTGTCTTTCCTTTTCTGTTTTTACATTTCATGTCGTTGAAGACAACCCCCCCCCACGCTGATTGCAACTTGTTCTCCTTCCTCTTTTCCACTTCGCCCCCCCCATAATTTCCCTTTGTTGCCCTGGATCACCAATCAGACTTGGTGAGAGGCCTCCCTTTCTTTCCCCTGTGTTTCCCCCGACCCTCCAACGCCCTACAGCGGCAAGCCCCCTGACAATTTTCCCAATATGGACAAAAGTTTCCCCCTGCATCGTGGATACGATACTCACAAGTTATTTTCTCTGATACCCCTCCCCCCTTTCCCCCCACCGCCCTTTTATTGTTGACCATCCGCCCACCTTCGCTCTTCCTTCAAGCCAGCCTGTTTCCGTACCAGTCCCCCAACCGAGTTGATAGCATGCATTCTCTCTTTTCCAATAATTGTTTTTTTTCTTCTTTATGGGCCTTCCGATGCCAACCAGTTGTTTTCTCTGTGGGCTTCCTCATAGGTTTCTTCTATAAGTTATGACGTGCTTCTCATTCAATCTGAAGCCTTTTCCCCCTTTTTCAAAGTCCCCCTTGTCTGCAAGGCGGTCATGTCCTCCCTTGTAGGTATAGTCCCAAGTCGCAATCATCCTTTTTATCCCTTCCACTTTTTAAGGTGTTTCGTCTTTTTGCACAAGCGTGATGTTTTCCTCCCCCGGTTTTGGCTAGCCTTCCTCCAGCAGTTCATCCACCCCCCTTTTACACCTAAGCTCCGCTGCATATCTCCACCTTGTGTCTCCCCCCGTTACATAATATGCCCCCTTCTATTTCGGTCAAGTTTTGCCTCCCTTTTTTTTTTTTTTTTTGTCCCCGCACCTTTCAATGTAACCTTTCCCAGCACAGGACACCGGGATCCCCCAACACAACCACCCCTCATCTCCTCTTTCGTTTCTTTCCTTTGGTGTGCCGACTCCGACTCCCATCCCAATTTCCAAGCGAACTCCTTTAACTGTCTTCATACGTTCAGGCCGAGTTCCCCCTCCCCCTTCCTATTCCCGTTCAAAGGCCTTCCATCCATTCGCTCCGATCTCTGTTCCAAATGGTTGCAAATCGGGCCATGTACCCCTTCCTCTCTTTGATTCGAGCAGTTGCTGAATTCCGGTGCATTTCTCTCTTTCGTGTGTCAAATTCTTTGTACTTCGTACGTTGCACGGACCAGTTTGCCTTAACACCCCTTTTTTCCCTCCTCACGTTTACCACCCTTCTTTCCCTTCCCTTTCACCCCCCTATGGCCATTAGATCCTTTGCACAATGATGGGATCTATGTTCTCTTTGCCTGTACAAATTGCTCCATCTCCTAGGCTTTTGTGTTTGGAATCCCCGCTTCTCCTTCCAACTCTTAAGTGATTTTCCACGTTCTCCATCCTGCACTGTACTGGTCTCCTCCCCGGGAGTTATAGTTAACGAGATCGCCCTCCCCAACCCCCCGATCCCTTTACGGAGGCTTTCTCCCCTTCTTCTTCGCCCCAGAAGTGCGCTCCCAGCCGTCTTGATTTTCAGAACTTCTCTCCTGAACCCTTATCTCCCATCCATCTACTCCTCTCTGAAGTCCAAATTTTTCTGTGCTTCTTTATGAGTGTCCCCCTCTCCCCCGCTGCCCCCGATAATAAGCACTCCCCCCACCATAGCCCAAGGACGGGCAAATTCGGGGTTGCCCTCCCCTTGTTTCCTTAGTTTAGTTTTGTGTCCTTTTTTCGTTCCTCGAGTAAGATGAGGCGGAGCCCACCCAGGTAAATAAATCCCCCAGGGGAGTCCCTGGATATGTTTCCGTGTTCTTTTGTGTTCCCCTTTTCCCGTCACGGCAGTCTGAGTAAGCTGAAGTTTATGCCGAGCCGGCCGCGGATGTCCCCCCCTCCATGAACTATATTATTTTTCGTCTTCTCTTTATCCCCCCGGATCAGATCCGCTCTTAACTTTATTGTAGAGGTCGGAATTCGTCCGCTTCTCCCCAGGTTAGCCCCTTCCTCGGCAATACCATGGTCTTTTCTGCCCCCAATTAAATTTAAGAAACTCCCCCTTTTTTGACTTCTCTAATTTCTCCTCTTTTGACGGCGTTTGCGATGAGAGGAGGATGACCCTTCCTCCTCTTTTCCGTGTTCGGAGAGTCCTCTCCTCCTCGCTCTCCCTTAAGCTTCTCCCCCTTCTTCGGTAGTCCCCCACTCTTCTTTCGTCGGAAGTTTTGTCCTCAGAATTCCCTTCTCCCCATCTGTTCAAACTTAACTTACTCCCTCCACATACACCCCTACTTTCCATTCTGGATTTTCATCGTCTAGTGTATCTCCTTCCCTCCTAAAACGTTTTTTTTCCCCTAAGATCATTTAATTCCCGCTAACGTCTCGCCTGAACTAGTTTTTTCCTTCCCTTTCTACTGCCCGTTTGCCGTACCCAGGGAGCACCCCCCCCCCTCCCTGCCCAGCTGTAGACATAGTTCCTTTCTTTTACCTGGGGCAGAGCGTTTTTTCCTCTCGTCTACAGCGAAAAAACATACTACACCCTCAGCCTTCTCAACCCTTTAACTCTTGTAATCTCTCCCCCCTCCTTTTTTCCCCTTCTTTTTATATGTTGGTTTGATCTTTTTTGTCCCTTTTTCGATTGTGCAACCTCCCCTTGTCTTCAAGAATGGTATTTCAGTTTGGCAAATTCCCTCCGGATGATGGATTTCGATGTTCCGGACCCTCCACTTTTCTTCTCCTTTCTGTCCCCCTTTTCACAAGCGCGGTTAGCCGGCAACTGCTTTCTTCCCGAAAGAATAATCGGCGCACGGGGTTTGGCCCTTTTTTCTCGTTTAGGTCGCGGTAGGGAGGTCTTCACTCTTTTCCCACACAAAGGCTTTTAGCGTACAAGTGGCTTTTCTCCTTCTTAATTAGAACCCCCTTTCTCCTTCGGGGACCACCTCGAGTTTCCAACCCAATCCCCTTATGTCGCAAGATTTCCCATGAGAAAACTTATTGATGACCTTCTTTCCGCTGGCCCCCCCTCCGGGAAGAGCCATTCCCTTGTGCTTGCCATTCCCGGCCAAGATGGTGTTCTGAAACTCCTTCTCCTCACCTTGTTGACTTAAGACATTGTACGTGTGTCATGCATTCCACCCCCGTATTGCCCTCACTTTCCCGCCAGCGCATGACCTTAACCCTGGATAATGCGCCCTCCCGATCGGCCAGTGACCTTCCTTTGCCTCTGCTACAATTCGGCCCCTCCCTTGGCGAGAGTTCCTGATCCCGTAGTCACTTCTTACTTTTCCTTCCAAGACCTATTTCTCCGTTCCCCATTTTATTTGTATCTGTTACACCAGGGTTGTTAACGTTAATCTTTGTCAACCCTTCCCCCACTCAAAACGAATATCCCCTCCCTTGGGTTTTTTTTTTCTTTCCCTGTTGTCCCGTGGACATCATTTCCTTTAAGCCAGTCTACACCCACATTCTTTTCTCATAGTGGAGCGTCCCTCTCTTTCAGTCAGCCACGGAAGGCACTGTTTCTTTTCCCCCCCCCCCTTTCATCAGTGGAGATAGGCAGCGTTATGGGCCCTTTTTTTGCTCCTTCCTTCCCTCAACCTCCACCCCTCCCCAGCTTGTGAACCTCCGGCAAAAGCCTCCGAACCCCTAGGAAATTTTATGGCCCAGTCCGTCGAATATCTTATCTTTCCATACCTCTTTTGTCCAGATTGAGAACGAAACCCGGGCAAAGGTCAGGGTTCTGGTGAACATTACTCCACCTCTCGATTGACGAATCCCTTTTTTCTTCCAGGACTTCACTCCCCCTATTCTCTTGCCAAGTTCTATCCCCCAAAATGGGTCCTCTATTTCGAAACTCCGTGTTGTTGTGAGGATTCTGATTTTCACCCTTTTTTCGCTGTTTCTCCCTGTTTTTCGTCCGACTTTCCCCCACTTTCATGCCCCTCTACGACTGTCCAGCACCATTCTTTTTGCTTTTTCCCTTTATCTATTTATTTCTGTCCTCTATCTATAGAATTCCAGAAAATGTTTTCCGCCTGTTGATTCTTTGTCCTTGGCCCCCAAGGGATGGGTGTCAGCGGGCTTTTGGATGGTCGGAGTCCTTCCCGCAAGTCAGTTGCCCAACGGTCCCTTCTATCCATCCTTTTTTATCCAGTTCCTTACGACTTCCCTATTCTGTCCCACCCGTTCTCCAAAAGAAAGTGACATGATTGTTTTTCTGTCTTTCCACATGAATTCCACCCATGGCAGACACGACATTGGACTCCCCCCCCCGACACCCCAACCCCAGCGTAAATCTCTCTTAGTTTCTGGAATGTTTTGCTATTCACGTTCCCCTGATCACCATAGTCCCGAGTTAACTTTCCCCCTTTCCTTAGGGTTTTCCCCTTTTTTTCCCCTTCTCCTTGCTTAAAGGCCAACTCAGCCGCGCGATCTATGTCCCCCGCACTTTTTCAAATATCGAGGTTCCTTTATTACACGTCTTCCCTTAGTGACGTAGACAGTTTTCTTAGAATGTTTTTTCCCTCCGCGGGGTTGATGGTGTTTTCCCCTCCCTTACCTTTCTTAACGTGTGGCCTTCCCTTTTTCCACCCCCGTTGATCTTTTTTATACACATCTTTCCCAGGAGAAGGCAGTCTTCCTCATTCTGTGGCTCGGATCAACCCTTTCCCTTTTCCACTGGGACTTGCGAACATTATTAGTATTTGTTTTGGCAAAAGCTTCTCGATCCCCTCGGCGATTCCCCAGGGATCTCCCCATCGAGAGAGCGGAATCTCCTTGTTCTCCTGAGGGCTGTTTCTTCTTACCGTAGATCTTCCGCACCCTTGCCACCGGAAACCTATAATTCGTCCGCTTCTTCTTGTCCTCTTGAGACGTTTCCTCAAGCAGGGCCGGAATCCTCCTGAGTCTGGCGTGACCGCCCTGACTCCCCCCCTTAGTTGCATCCCCAGACCCACGAATCCGATGAGAATTTTCCAACTTCAATCCCTTTTTTCCTTGTAACCGGTATTGGCGTCCCCCTCCTATAATATGCCCTCCCCTACCTAATCCCAAGAAGTCCCCCTCGGGGGCTGAGACTTCCCAAAGGGACCGTTTCGCTCTTTTATTTGTGAGTATGTTTTATTCTCTCGTCTACCCCTTTTCCCTCCATCAACTCTTATGCTCCCTTTCCTCCGAGTGTTTCTTCAGTTGATCCGGTTTTCCTTCCCCACAAGTCGCTAACTATCATTTCCCTCTTCTCTATTCAAGATTTTCTTCTTTTTTCCCTCCGCGGACGCTGGTATACAAGGCTCCCCTCTAAACGCCACCTTGACTAATTCTTCCAACTTTTCTTTTGTTTGTCAGTGAGGTTCTCAGGTTAAAGAGATGTCATCCACGGCCTCCTGTTTTGCTCCCCAAATTAAACCCGGCCGCGCCCAGCCTTTCAAGACCTCTCTCTTTCCTTCATTCTCTTTTGATACTCCTTACTCTTCTTCCCTCCTCTATCTCTTTTCACCTAATAATAAGTTGTTTTTGTTCGATGATAACCCGCTCCATTTTTTGCGCCCCTTGATCCCCACCCCTCTTTGATGATTATCTGACTATTCTTGTTGGATTTCCTTCGTTTACTGTAACTGCCGTGTTATGCATTCTGTTTACCCAATCGTTTCTCCCTTCCATCACGTCACTACCCCCACTCCCGCTCTTTTCTTTTCATCTTTTTGCTTTCTTCCTTTGTTACTTCGAGGGCACGGCCTTACACCCCGAATCTAATACATTCCTTCATTCGTCTTTTTTTTCCGAAATAGTGTCTTACTCTACTGCGTTGCCCCAACGGGGAAATCCAACGGCCCCTACCTTCAGGACTCCGCCTCCTTTTCTGACTTTTACCTGGGGGTATAAATCATCCTCTAATAGCGTATTGGACCCCCCCCCGTAATTCACAACTCCCTTTTTTATTACCCTGTCCCCTGGTTAAGTCTCAGCAATCCCCTTTCTTCTTTGTTTTTTTCTCTTTTGGGATTGCTTAGGCGATCTGGACCAAAGGCTTTTTCACCTCCCAATACAGTTCCAGGAACCATAATTGTTCTTCATGTTTGAAATTATCGGATTGAAGTGTATGTCTGCAATACCAAAGGTCATCGCTCCCTTTTTGGATCCCCCCCTCGCAGGCGTCGCCACGCACTGCTTGGGCTTCCCGCAAATGAATATCCCGGCTAATTTTTTTAGTTTTTTTGTCACTTTTGGAGGAGTGCATCCTGTAGAGGTGTCCCATCCCGGCTTTCTCGTTCCTTTCGGATATTTGACGCTCTCTGTCCCACGATTTTATTACCTTTCTCCCCATCGCACGGCTCATCGGGCTCCCCCCCCACAAACACGGGAGACCCTCCATCTCAGGTGACCCCAAAAGTGATTTTGATTGCCCCCCACTCCATCTTCCCGCGACCCCCCCTGGACTCGCTAATTCATTGGGGTCTGTGCCAGTCCGTGGTCCCTTTCGTAGACTCTTGCTCGCACCCCTTTTTTTACTGACGGCAACGGGTTGCAGTAAGGAAGTACACGTCCCCGGCAGCACTCGCCCGATCGCACCCCTGGATCTGAAGCAGTACTCCCCCCAATCGCGCCTGCACGATCGGCGACGTTAATGACCGCGCGCTTGTCTACCCGTGCGCCTTCTATTTTCCGCTGCATGCCTTGAAGCAGGTCCGGATTTTACTTTTTCCGGCCCACCCTCTTTACCTTCCCCCGCGTCCTTCTCTTCACTACCCCCTTTCTATGGTGCCCCCTCCCGTGTAAATCGGCAACCAGGCCCCCCAGACTTCCTCTTCTTTGTGCGCTCTGGGTTTGTCTTCCCTTTTCCTTGTTTTCCTTGGTACCTTTCATGTCCGATTCCTCCCAGCCCCAAAAACGCTGAATGCTATTTTTAGTGACCTGCAAAGCGTAGCTGTCTGGTTTTAGCAGCCGGCCCCCTTTTTACCCCCATCCCACGAGTGGAGATAGGTTCAGGAGCCCTTATTTCCCTTTTTTGTAATGACCGCTAACTCCCCGTCTCTGACAACCAAGCATTGGTCCATGGACTCCAAGCATTAGGACCCCATTTTCTCGGATAAACTATCTTCTTCTTTATTTTGATTCCCCAATCCCTGATGACATCTGACGACCGGGGCACCCTTCAAGGCTCCTCCACCCTTTCTCTCATTTTCTAGCCGTTCCGTGAACTAAATCGTACTCCCCAAATATACCTGGGGTCTCCCTCCTCTCGCTAACAGTTTGTTTTAGTCAGACGAGGCCTTCCCTAGGGCAAGTGGTCGAGATTTTCTTCCTCCCCTCTTGTTCCTCTTTTTGAAGGTTCGCTCCCACGTCAGTAGTTGCGTATTTTTAAATTGACGTTCGGTTGTCCTCAGGTTGTTATCTTCTTCCCCCCATCGATTCCATATTCTTTCTCCTGTGAAACTGTTTCTCTTTTATTTTTTTTCCCCATTTCTTTTGTGTACGGGCCCTTCTTCAGTCCGCCTGCCCCAACTGGTATAAGTGCTAAGATGCACTTCTCCACCTTGTGATTGTGACAGGACGGACTGCGACCCCATATTGATGCCATCTTCCCAACCCCAGACGGGCATTCACTTCCCTTTTTGTTCTGTTTTTTTTCTCATTGGTTGCCCGAAATGTTTTGTTGTCTATTTCACATGTCTGTGTGCCTGTACTACCCATATAATTTAGCGAGCTATCGTTGCTTGCGTTGCCGAGAACCAGGTCCGGTTGTACCTCCCAGTTCCCTTATTTTTTTCCTCTAAGTTTTGCCTCCTAGTTTCGGGAAGTTAACGGTCCCTCATTGTATCAGTTCTCCCTTTTACTGCATCTATCCCAGATCAGCTTTCCACTTTCGACGCGCTTTCCAATCTTTCGCAGGGGATTGCTTCTTCCGGTTTCGATCGCGACTGGCTTCTGTGGCACCTCCTTTTTCCCTTCTACGGCAGTACCAGTTGCCGTCCCCTTCCCCCCAGTGTGCCTGCCCCTTTTTTCACATACAAATACTTCCCGCGGCCCGCCCCTGGGACATTAGGGAGGGCAATTGGGCGCTTCGATTCTATGGACTTGTCCTGCAAGGAGCTGCGTCAATACTTATTATTGTTTTGTATTTTTCTACGATTCCTATTCTATGTTCCGACAAGGTATCCACCTCCCTTGAGCGGCCCCTTCTCCTTTGACACGCCCGCACCAACTTCTCCTTGGTTCCCCCCCTTTACCTCTACATAGCACATTCTCCACCCTACACGAGATGCTTCTTGGATATTCACGTACGCCCCACAGCAGTGAAGTCTTTCTCTTTTTGCAGTATTGAACCTTTTTTTTTGCAGATACGGTCTCACATTTGCATCAGATGCGAATTGAAAAAAAATAAATTCTGTTCCTTACCCGTATCTGCCTATAACCTTTTTCCACTACTAATAAGCAACTCCACTCCTGGAAATTGGGATTTGATCACCCCCCCAAAGTTGAGTTCAGTTTTTCTTTTCCGGTATCGCGGTCTATGCTCTCTTCGTCCCCCCCTTTATCCCCCTCACCCGCGGTGAATTCTTCTTTTCTCCTTGTGTTTGGATTCTTGCCGGTGGATTAAAATTGAGGTTTGTAGCGTCCTTCAACCTTATTTCATGTTTTGGTCCCGGTGCGCCCTGACCTTAATTCTCCCCCTTTTTTTCCTTACTCCTTTATCCTCTCCACCTCTCCCACTACGAGATGCCAAATTTGTGGTAGTTCTTCATTTCTTTCCACCCGCTGAACTGACCTAGTCAGACCCTTCCTCGGTTATGTTCCACCCCCCCCTTGACTCTACACTTCGCTCACTCTCTCAGGTCAAGATTTTTTCCTTTCTCTCTTTCTTGGACCTCCTCCTCCGTGTTCTCGAGACTTCTCCTGCAGCTAATTCGCGAAAGATACAAGCCTACCTTTGATCTGAGGGTTCTCTGGTCCCCGCGAGTTCGTCGTGCGTTAAGGTGGCCTCCTCTTGTGGAGCAAATCTTCTAGAAACCTTCAGCTTTACTAGAAACTTGCTCACACAACCCCTTTTATGGCATAGATGTTTAAGTGATTTTTCTCCCGTCTTCCCTTTGGTTTCATGAAAGATTTTCCCGCGGCCGTAGGCCCAGACTCTTTTCTCTACTAATGCCGTCACGGGGTCCTCCCCCCCCTCCCCATCCCCCACCCAGGGTCCCAGAGACATGGCCCTCGGTTTATGTGTTATACTGCGCGCCTTACGCTTTCTTTCTCTATCCGGACACCAGACTCAACCTCCCACTTGCTTTAACCCCGTCCCTTGTTCCTCAGCCTCCTCCCCCCCTTTCTCTTTTTCTTGCTTCCTTCCTTCAGATTTTCTTTGGCCAAAGGATTTAGGCACGCCATACGGTTACAGGACTTTCCGTTGGGTCCCCCTCGCAATCGGATTGCTGGATTTAGTTCCCCTTCCTGATTCCCGTCGCAGAATTTATTAACTCCACTCTCCGTGCTTTTTCTGCGGACCTTTTTTGCGTTCACTACCCCTTTCCAGCCAGATGACTCCCTCGAACGTGTTTGTCCAATTTTTCTTCCTACGTTTCGCGAGTTAACCCCAACATCCCCCGGCTTTTTTCTTTATGCCCCGGGACTGAGCTTTACTCTATCTGTCCTTTAGTCCCCTTTCGAAAGCTAGGGGGACTCCACTGGGTCTTCCCCCCACCAACCCCCCAAATCCTACGCAATGCCCTTGAGGCCCACTCATGCCAATCTCCATCGCCGCGCCCAATCATTCCCATTGATATGGCCATCTGGGATGGTTCCCCGACGTTTTTTGTATGTCAGCCAAGCCGTGCTCTCCTTTTTTCCGGCCTGTCCACTGTCAAGCCAGTACACCCCGCCCGCACTGGTCCAGTAGCGATCGACCGGAGTCCTCATATTCCCGGACGGCCACCGATCGGGCCCGAACGTGTTCCCTCACGCTTTTTGCTACAAGTGGAGGCCAGCTAGGGCGCGCGGCGTGTTAAGCCTTTTCCTTTCGTCAATTATACTTGGACCGACCTTGAACGTCAGTATCGCTTTACTATATTCTGTTCCCCACCGGACATGTGCGGCAACCGGCCACCTCCCCCTGATCGTTTCCTCTTTTGGTGTTGGTTGGCTTTCCCCCTTGTGTCTGTTTCATGGTTGACCTCCTTTTTCGTACTTACTAAATTCCCACCCTTTTGCCTCCACTTCTTCGACCTTTCTCTTGCCCCGCATGCATTCCTTCATGGATCACCCCCCTCCGAGGATCCTGCATCCCCCCCTTCGTCTAGGGCCGGTTGTGCCTTCTGCTTTCTGTAAAGCCACCATCCCAAAAGCCCCTGGACAAAGTTTTCCCAGACGCACCCTCGAATCGCCCACGTCTCTTCCTTCAAAAGGCGGTTGTCTTCATCCTCTGATTAAGGAAATGCTGACAGCTGAGTCTCCCTGCCACACGGTTCGGGTTATGAACATTAGCAACCCGATCATTCTCAGCCTTCGTTCAATTGATATTCCCTCCCCCCCCCTCTTGAGACTATCCCAACTGGTTGAATATTGCCGGAATTAATTTTTCCTTTTTTAGAGCATCTCTCCTGTGTAGTCCTCGAGTGTGTCTCCCTCGGGGAACCTATTTAGCCGACCTGGGGATTGTTTTGATATGCAATCTGACGAAGTTGCTTACGGTCACCTCCTTTTTGCCGGGTTTTTCCTAGCATTTTGGTATAAATAGATGCCGAGATACCGCCCTCCGTTTCCCTGAAGGTTCGTCTTTGTCTTTTTTTTCCCCATTTGTTTTTTCCTCTTTATTGGCTGGTTCGCTGGTCGTCCCATGCAGGCAAAAAACTGTAACTCAGGCCCTCTGCTCTTTCTAAAATTTCTGCCCCTTGCCGGTACTGCGCCTTTTCCTTCTTGCGCTCATGAAATCAGCATTCAGTTTTTTGGTAGTACAAATTTTTTCCCCATGTCCACTTCAGCCCCCATTTGACTCCCCAACCAACACCCCCATCGCGCAAAGATTTCTTTTCTGTCCTTTGTAATGTCCCCGGTTGCCCTCCCATTCAGTGTATGAAATGCGATTACGCGTGGAACCGCTCCTTCAGGTCCCTTTTACTGGCCGGTTCAACGGCCCATTTCCCGCTGCGCCCCCTCTTCCTGCACCCTGTAGCAAAAGCTAGGGCCATGTACACTTGTCTTATTGCGGTCTCCTTTTTTTCTTTGCTTCGATTTCTTTTTTAGACTCTATGATGTCAAGTGATGGTCATCTTTGTACTCTGTAAGTCATACGTGCCTTTTCCCCGTTTTTTGCGAGCACGTCCTTTACTACCTTCCCTCCTGCCTCCCCCATAACTTTTCTCCCGTTTTCCAATGAGTTTTTCCTTTGGGATGGCACCCAACATTTTGTACCCGCTTGCCCAATCTTTGATTGCTTTGTGCATCCAAAGAGCTTTCCCTGAACGCGATGGTTTCGAAGTCTCATCCACATCGCAGAGGATTGACAATTTTTCCCCACGCGACCATTTTTTATTTGACTTTAACTCAGGCAACTCAAACTAACTACATCCTGCGCGATGATTCTTTCGTATCCTTATGTCCGTTGACTCCCCCCCGGCCTTTCTCCTCCGGCGTGGTGCGTTTCAAAAGTAGACGTGACCTTTTCTTTAATCCTATACCTCTTGACTTTCCTCTGCTTATCCCCCCTTACTTACAATTAAGGTGCCTCAGTTTCAGATTAGACCTCCAAGCAAAGACAGGTTAAACCTTCTTTGGGTTCTCTACCAACAAATTTGGCGTCTTGAGGGTTCTTGTACTTCTCTCGCGAGTTATTTCTGCGCGGAGGTGATTAAATCGTATTTATCCCCCCTGGATTTCACTGGTTCGTGGATTCCCCCCTGTGCGGCCGCGAGTAATCGTCCCCTATTCATTTTCCTTGATGCCCATCCTGTCCCCCTCCACTTGTTCGGGGAACTCAGATAAAAACTCCATATCCACGTTTTCCCCCTGACACATCTTTGTTTTCCCCTGATTGACCTTTCCCCGACTAAGCTTTCCCCCCCCCCCCCCCCCCCCACACCCCCCCCCCCCCCCCCCACCCTAAACGGCCTCGGGACCACATCCCCGCCGCGAAATAGGTTTTAGCACCTCCCCCCCGCTCCCTTTCCATTCTTTCGGCTTCCAGCGATGCTTCGGAGT
>Ga0179593_1354578_pt1 | contig 12851 bp, 16 predicted proteins | sample CZODoug2_1_08_16_FD_185931 | JGI IMG/M metagenome (GOLD analysis project Ga0179593, IMG submission 185931) | Vadose zone soil fungal communities from Angelo Coast Range Reserve, California, USA - CZODoug2_1_08_16fungal (PacBio error correction) | ecosystem: Environmental > Terrestrial > Soil >... | reverse complement strand
CGATTCCATTCCCCAAAACTGACATCCCGGTTTCGCAGCGTATTCGCCTAATTGCTTTTCATACAAGTAATTCCTTCATCCGTCCGTCCTTTCCTTGAGCGATAAACCCCGTTCTTCTCCTCGCGCGCTCCTTTGCATTCGATGCACCGGCTTTAGTCTACCTCGCCCTGCGTCACTCATTTGCCAGTAGCTTTTTACCTGCCGAGAGCAAGATCCTCCCCGTTCGTGCACTTTTTTTTTTTGTTTTGTCTGACTCTCTCTTACGACTCCCTTTCGTTCCCCATGTATACGGCAGCCTAATTCTTCCTTCCCCCACTTCCTTGAGCCAAAGACAAGACCTAACCCGTCACCTTGCTGCTCCTTTTGGTGATAGAACTCTCCCTGCCTCGAATCGCACTTGTTTTTCAGTGTTACGCTTGAGGTCTCAGAGATTGAGCTACATCTCTTAGAGTAGTGATTCCTTCTATCTTCTTCCCTGCGACTCGAACGTATTTCCTTGAGTGCTCCTTTTATCGGGCGGCCTTCGTTGCTGGACGTGGGCGAGACCCGTTGAGTTAACTCCGTAGCTCCTCCTGTCCTTTGCCCCTTTTGAGGATTGGCAAAAATTTTCCTTTTCTGTTGTTGACGTGACATACAATTCGCTGACTTTTTTTCCTCGAATGCTTGTTTTTCTTTTTTCAATGTTGTTTTGGGGTTTCTCCGTTCGCCCATGTCACCCTCAGCCGAGTCTTGCCCGGGCACGACGAACTTCTCGAATTTCTCTGAAAAACAAAAAAAACTGCTGTGAGCCGCGCTATGCCACGCCTTGAACCAGTGCGCTCCGGTCCTGTCATCAAACCCTCGATAGTTTGTGCCATCTTTTGAATCTTTTTCGGAATAGCCGGCACTTGGCACTCTTTTTAAGACGGAGGCAGAGCCGATATGACCCCTCCTCTTTTTCGTGCCGCGCGGCATTGATTTTTTGTGCCCAGCTAAGTGAGAGTCGTAAGTGCGTCCAGAACGTGATAAGGCTATACCGGCAGGCCTCCTTGTTTTTCACCGAGAAATCCAGTGCACACGGCGCCCCCCCCCCCCCCCACCACCTTTTGCCGCGTCCGCCGCTGAGAGGTGAAATTTAGCTTCTTTCAGTTTTTTCCCATCCATTCTTCCACTCCCTTTCCGCATAGGAACTGTCTCCTTCACTTAACGCTGGTCATCGTGAAACCACCCCTTCCTCCATCTCTTCGTGGGTCAGCTTTTTCTAGGTTTTGTTCCCATTCCCCCTATCATCCCCTCACGACTTCTTTTCCCCTCCCCTTTTGCTCACCCCAAACACACCCTGGAGTTCCCATCGACAGGATTCCTTTTTTTTCTGTTTCCTTCTCTCCAATTTTTCTGATGACCGTGCCCTTTTTTCAGTTCGATAACCCCTTTGACCCCAATCGTGTAAATTTACCCCCTTTTTTCCACACCGCGGACCTGATTGCAGCCATCATCGACTTTTCCGCCGCGCCGAGTCACGATACAACTCCATTTCCCCACTTGACGTCGAACCGTTTCCCTTTTAACCTGACGTCGTACTTCTGAGCAACTTTCTTCTTTTACTGCCCAACACACCAAGCCCTCTCCCGACTTCGACGTCCTATTTGCTTTTCCCTCTGCGGCCGGGTCGACTAACTTCCCAGGCGCGGATAGCCTATCCTCTGCGCCCCAGCAATCGAGCACCTTTTTGAAGTTACCCCTTTGAGAAGGATACTTTAAGCAAATCAGACCACGCATACCTAAGGTTTTGCGACTTTTCCCTCTAACCTTCAAAGACCCCAGCTGAGCGCCGTCTACTTGCGAACGAACCTTTCATTCCTAGACAGCATTATATTGATTCTCTGCGTCATCCTTTGTCTTGACGACCAGCCCCTACCCCTTATGCTCAGATTTTCTTTAGGTTGAAGTTTTCTGTCCCCTTCGGGCTTCTTTAGTCTAGCGCCCCACTTCAGCAGAATCCATCTTGAGTCAAATCGCCCGTTTTTTAGCGGTAAAGAGTCAAAACTCGTACTTCTCACCACCCCCATTTCATGAGAGTTCTTTCCCCTCCTCATCTAGCGTTCCGAGGAGGACCGCTTTTTAACTCCTTTCCCTGTGTATTTCCCGGTCGCACGAAGTAGGAGCAAGAACCCCGTTCCTTCAGACCCTCACACTCTTTCGAAGTGTTCTTATGCTTTGCGTTTTACCTTACCTTTCCTCTCGGACCAAGCCTCTTCTTCTGCCCCTTTTAGTTTAGGTTTAGCAATTTTGCTTCTCCGACGTTCTCCGATAGCCGCATGTTCTCGATGCTTCCCAAGCCTGTATATCTCAAGCTGCGATGGGGTTGTCATACTTTGACTCTTCCCCATTGTATACGTTGATGCACCCCGTTTTCGATCTCTACGTTCCTATGCGGACGTCGAACGGCCTGGACTGAGTCTGTGCGCCGCTTAGTCTCCTTTCCCCTTTCTCCCCCAGCCCCCTCCTCCTAGATCTGGCCACACCTTGCCGTTAAAACCTCCTTGCACAGGTACCCAGCCTCGTACCCCTTCTCCCCCAATCGTGTGATAAGCGTCCTTCTTTTCTGTTTCTCAAGGCTCTGACCCCGCTTCCTGACGCACTTTTCTCCAGAAACTCCTATTGTTCCCCCCCCCATTACTAGGGGCAGGTAGCCTTGGCATGTGGAGCCACGTTTGATAGAACTTTCCATTTTTGGGACTACCCCCAGCACTCGTTCCCGCTAATCAACGACAGCCGAGTCGATGTCCTCTCTGCGGATGTGTACCGCCACAGGTTCTCTGGCTTTGACCGACGCCTCGTTTTTTTTGTTCCTCGTTTGGCCGCCAGCAGCCAGCCGTAATTTGGTTTTCCTTTCAGCAAACTCCCTTACTTCTCCCCAGAGTGTTTTCACCCTTTTGTTTCCGCGCAGTCACTTCCTGCGCTGTCTTTCGCAATAAGGTACTTTGATCGTCCGCTCTGGTGAGATTCTCCCGGTATTGTCCCCTCGACGTTCTACTTCCCTCTAAAGGTAGCCCCTTCCCTCTTTCTTACTAATGGCCGTCATTCTTTTTGTTTCCCTCTTTCATTCGCGGGCGAAGAAGGAATTTTCCTGCGCCAACTTTCTTCTCTCCTCTTCAATAACTTTTTTTTTTGTTGAGAGGATATTACCCTTTCCCAAGACCCCTCCTTTTTTCGCACAAGAATCTATAATCCCCCCTCAGTTTATCACTCTACTACGTCTATCGTAATGATGCCTCGCCGCTTTGACTACCACGTCCCGCTTTCCCCCTCTGACCGGTGAATACACACGATCTTGACGCGCCCTAACCGTACCTATGTCCTTTAGACCCCCCCGATTTTCCCTTTCGTCGAATCACTCCTGGTTAAGTTTAGCCCTGGCTGCAAGATGAAATGGATTTCCTTTTCCCACCAAGTTCACTCGGATAGTTTCAATCACATCCATCCCTAAAGGAGTTCCTTCCCTTAGAGGATTCCTTGCGTGCACCCGCAAAACACATCAAGTCACGTCGGACTGCCCTTCTCCTGGGTCCCGGATTTTCCCCTCCGAATTTTGACCCTTCCGTCAGCGGCTTGTGGCTCACCCCTGTCGACCCCCCCCTACTACTTGACTTTTCTTTTCCATGACCCTTTTTCAGGGACCCTCGACATGATGTTCCTCCTTCCCTTGCTCTTGTCAGGCGTCCTCATCACATCCGGAACCCGATGCCCGCAGATGTGAGTTTTTTGCTGTTGACCCCCTTTGGTAGTCCTTCCCTTAGGACCCAGTCTCCCCCCTTGTAATTTGCGGCTTACTGCATTTCCGGGGTTTCTGATCTTCCTAAGAGCATCAGAGACGCCGAACTCCTTCCTAAGAGAAGCGCCGTTGCGTCTCCTTTTTGCAGCCCCATTTTAATCAATCGTCGTTTACGTGATGACACGCCGCTGCCTTAGACGTCCATCTTCTGTCGACCACCCCTAACTGGATGCTTTCCCCCCCCACTGGGCTACCACCCTTTCTTTTTGCTGCGACGCGTTCTCCTTCCCTGCCCCTGCGCAACCTCCTTCCCCGATAGAACGTCTCCGTGTGTTCGCCTCGAGCCAGCGTTTCACGTCTACTCTTTTCTTTCGACGGCAATACCTTCGCCTCGACCCCCTTTTTTATTTGAGGTTGCTGACGCCGAACTGCCCATCCCCCCTCTTCGATTCTTCCCCGGCAAGACCCCCCCCCTGAACCGTCTCCTTCCCTGGTTTTTCTTCGGCAGAGACGGCATGATCTTTGCTGTGGAACTGGCAGACGCGTCAATTTTCTTCCCCCTTAAGGGTTTAAGGCCCCCTTTCCTCCGCCTTTCGGTTGTTCACTTACGGATTTCTTTGTAGCCGTGACCGATCGACCAGAATCCCCCCCCCCTTTTCTTTGCTTTTTTTTCCTTTTTGCTTGAAACGCGCCAGTTTGCCGACGTTTAGCTGTCCTCAATTTTTTCTCATCCCGTTTGACCTCCCTCGAGTGATTTCCCCCTTCCCAAGAAATTCTGTTCTTTCCCCTTAAGTTCTTACGTGACAGATCGTACCGTCCTGAGCTGTTTTTTCCCCCCTCTTTTCTTCTATTCCGTATCACACCACCCTTCCCCTTCTTTTTCCCTTGCAAGTTCCCGATCCGTCTTCTCCAGAATCGCTTTTCGCGCTTGTGCTTGAATTTCTCTTTATCAGTTTTTTCGAAGCCGTCTTAAGGCGATAAGTCTCCCTAATTTGCCGACCCTTTTGATTGTATCCTTGCGTACTCCCGCGAGGTACACTTTAAACAGAATCTCCCCCTCTCTATAGCCCCTCCACGAAGTTAGTTACAAGTCTTAGCCCCGGTTCTATATTTAGGTTGTCCCCATGGAACTGTCGTCATCGGACAATTTTCTCGCTTCCCGTTGTTCGATGATGTTTCCCCCTCCCCCCTTTTTTTAAGACTTGTTCCCCCTTTTTCACTTATGCTCCGCTGCCTTCACACTGGACATCTTCCGCCTTACAGATGAGGTGCGCCCCCCCCTTGGCGAATCTCCCTTAGAACCCTTGTCGATTCCTTTAAACCCGCTTCCTTGCCTAGCTGATCGAATGGTGAACCTCCCGATATGGAGGAATTCTACATTTTCCTTTGGGATGTCTCGTTCTTTTTTTTCCAAAAACACGGGACCCCCCCTCCCAGAGCCCTCTCCTTTCTACATGTGGTTTTTGATTTCCCCCCTAATTGCACCAGCGATTATATAGCCCTTGTATGGAGCAGGTCCCATGCTTTCACGTTTCGTCCGAAAAGCTCCCGGTTTTTTTTCCTCTCATGTGCCAACTCCATCCCTATTTAAAACTAAATGCGTTTGACTTCTCCTTTCTTGTTACTGAGAGTCTAAGGGTTGGTCCCCTATTGCCGCCGAGACCTTTATCCGGTTGTCTGTAGAATATGGCCCAAAACCCCTGGAATTCCTCAATGACGTTTTCCATTCGACTCCCCGTCTTTCGCGTTCGCCAAGCTCTTACCACCCTATATCAGCTAATTTTTCCGCCACGAATTTTTTCCCTTGGGCTGTCTCTTTGTTGATCCGAGGGCTGATTACGTCACGACTCTTTTTTCCTTCGATTTAGTCACATCGCTGCTCCTTGGCTCAACGAGCTCTGTTTGTCCTGAACACAGGCCGACTTTCGTCATTCCCCCTTTTTGCCCCCTTGACCTGGTTAGACTGATTTGCGCCTCTTACTTCCTTGCTACGATCGACTAATTTCCTTTCCTCTTCCCTTTTAGTAGGCCCCGGCCCCGCCTTTTGCACACCAAGTACTAAAAGAGTGCCCCCTTCGCCCGGAGGAGAACGGATTTTTCCTTGTTCCAAGTTCTGCTCTTTTTTGCTTTTTCCCAAGCCTCCCTCCTTCGTCCCCAATGAGGCCCGTATCCTCATCCCTTTTTAGTCGGCGAGCGCGGAGACCTCAACGTGCCTTCTGATTTTGCCTGGGCGACCTTTTTCCGAGTCTTCACTCTGTTCCCTGTAGCCTCAACTACCCTTTCGGTTAGGCTTCTTTTCTTTTCCCATGAATGAAAGGAGCCCTGCCGTATTGGGCCAGGACGATTACAGGAAGTCTTATAGATCGATCTTCAGCTCTAGGGGTCCAGCTTCCGCGTTCCCTTTGAGCCGTCGTTATAGCTACCCCACCCCCCACACACCCCAAAAGAAAGCGTACTGGTGCCCCTTCGATTATTATCGCGTGTGCTCGATTTTAGCATACGACCATGCGCATCGTCACTCGCTCCCCCTCCCCCCTGTGACTGAATCGCTAAGTTTTAGCTTCTTATATTACTTATATGAAAACGAATCCCCCTATTGAACCGCATGCAGAAACAGGGTATGATCTCTTCTCGTTTTTTTGTGAGAGAGATTCCTTGGACCTCCCCTCCCTGTTCTGCCAGGGCCGTCCTCAGTCTCCTTTCCTTTCTGTGTTCTGAGTCCCTCACCTTTTAATTTTCGATCACAGTAACATTCTCTTGGCGAGGGGCACTATCTCCTGCGCTCTCTTTGGTCTTTCTTTTTCACCGCGAGCAATATTTTTTTTACTTCGCTATCTCGTACCTGCTTCCAAGCGAAGACCTCCCTTTTTCGTGCCCGTGCGGACGAAAATTTCCTCAGACCGATCTAGTTCTACTGTCATCGATCGCATTTTATATTCATATTCAATTCATGGAAGCAACGACAAGTCCCTCCCTTTTCTTTTGCTCCCTTTTCTTTCAAAGAGTCCCTCTCGAAAGTGAGGGGGGGCAGTCCCCCTCCCCCCTTTCACTTTAGTCTAAGAACACTATGACCGAACACCTCGTATCTGTTTTAGGTTCGATTTTCCAAGATATAAAGTACACGTTCGTCTTTCTGATGGTTGTTTTCTCTAGCTTAATGAACGGAGCCGGTCGGACTTTTTTTGTTTGCGCAGTTCGGCAGAGTAAAGTCTCCCTTTTTTTCCCTTATCCGCTCTTTGACCCTTTTTTTTTTTTATAAACGTGATTCTCCTCGCTCTTTACGTAAGATGCCGGACAAATACTTGTCATACCAGTTTTCGCCGAAGCCCGCACTTGACGAAAAGTCCGTGTTTTTCCCCCAGCACATTGTCAGCAACATCGATCCTTCCCCCCTATGTTACAGAGCTAGCCTTCAAAGATTCGTAGTCGAGCTTCCTTCCCCCCCCCTTCAGAGTGGTTTTTTTTTTTTTTTTTATAGGCAGAAAACCCAACGCGCCCGACGGGAAGCAATTACTCTTGCCGTGTTAGATAAGACGCGTTTTTCTCACTTTCTACTATTTTCGTCGACTGTAGCTTGCCTTTGAATTAAGCTGATGTGCACTCAGTTGTTCCGATAGTTTCATCCCTTGCATCACGTCTCCGGATCCCCCCCGTCCTATTCCACCCTGAGCCTCAGTGAACCTTTTCAACTCTGACAGAATGGAGTGCTGAGACGTGAGTTTCGCATGATCACTCCTTTCTGCCTCCGTCAGCCCCTGCATTTTCTCCGGCATAGCAACGTTGGTCCCCTATAAACACAGCATAATGTCGCGCCCCTCTCCTTTCGCCGGCGCGTCCCCCGCGTGTTTCCTCGCACCCATCCCCCCCGGCTCTGAAGACAATATCTTTTACCCCCTTTCAGCGATCTCGATCCTTTTTCTCCTTCTCAACTCTCTTTTTGATCCCTCAGCCTTGGGTCTCCCCCTTCAGTGTAAGTCTCCTTTCCAAGCCGTGCAACGTGTCCCTTTTTTTACCCCTTTACCCAGTCCCTGTTATATGGCACAATCATACTCGCCCTCCTTCAGAGTTTCCCCCGATTTCCCAGTTTCCATTGTACAACTTTTCCTTCGAACCGGCGCAACTTTTCCCTCGATTATCGGCCTCCCCCCCCCCCCGGCGAATTGTTCCTCCTTTCTCGTTGCGTGACGTCCTCTCCTGACCTTTCTCCTTTTTTTTTGCGCGGATCGCCTTCTTTTGTCTGACCTAGCATGATTCCGACTCCCTTCCCTCCACTCCGATCGCATTTACGAGTTTTTATCTTTTTTCCAGCACGAATACTGAGTGGTGTTCCTTTTCCTCCCCCCTTTTTTCACACGCACCACAGTACTCGAGCTTTGTTTTCTTACGCGAACGCACAGGCATTCCTGGACCATTTACCGGCCTGAGATCTCCTTAAGACTCCCTTGTAGTTTTGCACGACCCAGCCCTCCCAGATTTGTTCCCTTCTCTTGCTGGCCTTCCTCTTCCCCCTCTTGGCTAAATGGGTCGTCTGTAACCGTCATCTCCTTCCCCCAGAGAGTCCCGTAGTAAGACTCGAGATTCTTTGATTTAGCGCCGAAACCTTCTCGTTCTCCCCGTTCCCCCCGTCTTGGGTTTTTTACGAAACTTTCCCCTACGCTGCCGTTCTCGACGACTTTTGGCCTCTGTTCCCCCCTTTTCCCAACTTGCAAGTATCACATGCTGTCTCTTGCTCGCCGACGTAGGAGCGTCTTGATTCAGACCCCCTCACACCCAGTTTCCCTTCATTCCTTTGAAGTCTTCGATTTCCTTCGCGAGCGATCCGAACGTCCCCTCCCCCCCCTCTCTCCTTTCCGAAGTCGGTTAGCCACCGCTGATTCGATGCCTCTGATAGCCTCAGTGTTGTAGTGGTTTTGCTACCATATGTCAGCTCCCCTTTTTGTAGTAGAACCGTTCCTCTTCAGTGAAGTAAGGAAAGGCGTCGGGGTCCCACCCCTTTTCCCTATTTCTCTCGTTGAGCCCACCCTATGCCTGTCTTTGCGACTAGTAGTTTCGCATTCCTGAGTCCTTCGCCCTTCAGCAACGAACAGTCCTTTTCTCCGGACCCCCCCAACGGACGCCTTCCCATTCAGCCTTTCCCTTTCCCCTCCCCTCTCCACTCTCCCTCTCTTCCCCCGTTTTCGGACTCTTTTGTCCTCCATGAGCCGGAGCATTTCTTCTCTGGTTTTTTTTTTTTTTTTTTTTCCCGGTTCGACAGAGGATGGCTCCGACCAACTTAGTCTTCGTTCCCTATTCCAAGTACTTGGGTCGACCATGGCTGTGGAGCCCGCCGATTCCTTCTCCCCTTATGCTGCCGCTACCCCCTTAACCGTTAAACAGTCTCAGAATTTCCTCCCCTCTTCCCGCTTTTTTCCGCAGTTCGTTTCTCCTCTGGGCCGACGCCCCCCTTCTTTCTCCTTTCGTCCTTGGCCTCCTCTAGCTTGAATTTTATGTTTTGTCACCCCTGAGCCCCCCAGTTCATCCCTCCGCTGCGCCACAGCTTTTGACGCTTTTATTCCCTTGTTTTGTACTTCGCATCATTTCCGGTTTTTCTTCTGTCCCTGCTAATGGAGTGAGGGTCTTTACCTCTCGCCCCCCATGGCGAAAAACTGAAGAGTTACGCCTGAGCTCAAAGGATTCCTTCTCTTCTAGCGTAGATTCTTTGGCCTTCCCGAAAGTCGGTTTCTCTGAAAGGCGCTGATCTTTTACTCTCGCTCTTCTTTCTCTCCTCAGTTTTTTTTTTGTTGGTTCTATATTCTTCACGCGCAGACCGCTTTCCTTTTCCCCCGACACCTTTTCCCAATCCTTTCTAACTGCCAGATCCCCTTGATTTGTAGCTCTTTCCGGGGTCTGTACCACTTCCTATTGTGCCCCGAGGACCGGAATACCCCCCTCCTCCTGATGACGATCCACCGTAACTGTCGCGTAGCACCCCCCTTTTTCCCTTTTTCCGCTCAATTCGGCTGGGTTCACTTTCCCCTGCCATCTGAAATGGTTCCGGTCCTACCACAACTGTTGAACGCGTTGCGCGCTGCCCCCCACTTCCCGCCGGACCGTTTCTTCTTCCTTCGACATGATTGAACCATACCCCCTTCCTTAGGAACTCCCCCCCCCTCCTTTCTTTGCAAGTGCTTCTGCTTTTTCCAGAATGCTTTCTGCGCTAGCCAGCTCCTCCATTCAGTTTTCCTGGTGTTCCCCAAAAAAATGTCAAAACCTCTTCCTTTCTTAGTTACGACCTATATTTTAGGTGATTCCCTTTTTTAGCCCCCACGCAGTGCATATCAGTTTACCTCCGGACTAAAGGAGGAAGCCTTCTCCCCCCTTTTTAAGGATCGCTTTTTCGTGTCCTCTTTTGAGACCTTAAAGCAAGTTCCCTCGCGTCTGTACAGTAAGTCCCCTGGGGATCCGTGGCACGGCTTTTCCTTTCCTCCTTTCGGCGCTGCTGGTCTGATTCGTTACTCTCCCTTCAGACGTGCACGACCCTCATAGTCCACGCTGTTCTCCTTGTTCCCATCGTTTTGTCCCCCCTCCTTCCCGCCACGTTTTTCCGTACTCGGTACGACTCCTCTCGTACCTTTCCAACCCCCTGTTCCCCCATCTGGTACCCCCACGCTACCTCTTCTATCGCTGAGTTAATCAGCGTCGTCACCGACATTCCCTTCATGTCTCCTCAGCGAGCGTTTTTTTTCTTCTGTTAGTGCCTTTTTTCAGAATCCGACGACTCCACGCTAGATTCCTCCCCCCTTTTTTTTGATCGCGGTGAAGAGTTGGCCTCCCTTACGTCGTTCTGCCTTCCAAGACCCCTCCCACCCCGCATAATTTTCTCCTTACACCCTGGGAAGACTCGTTCGGCGATCCCCTTCAGCGAGCTGAGCCTGGCGGTCACTTCAGCGTACAAGCTTACCTCTCCCTTTTCCCCCTATGCCTCCTTTAAGACCTCCTTTTCGTTAAGAACTCCGCTTCTCTTTCCTGCCTTTTGGCTTTCTTCTTCCTGAAGCACTACAAGCGTGACGTCCTTTACCCGCCAAGCGAGAGAAACGCTCACTTCCTTCTTATGGAGTCTGTTTTTTCCCCAGGACATACAAAGCTGGCGACCCACTTCCCCTCTACCTTGCCTGTTAGGTAGTTAAGATTGACACTGTTAGTCATTAGTTTTGACCTAGATGAATATCGAAACGTCTCTGAGGTGGCGTTGAGAGAATTTCCCCTTCCCCTCTGCCCCACCCCTTATTCGTGTCCCTGACATATAGTCCCCCCCTTTTGCCAACCCTATCCCCTCCTCATACGAAGCGCTTTTGCTAGTTTTGATTGAAGCAGCGAATCGAATCATTTTTTTTCAGCATCGAGTGCCTTTTTTTTCAACTAACCCCCCCCTGCATCCGTAGCTCGGTGATGTAACGATTTCTGGTCTTTCTCCTTCTTCCGCCGCAGCCAGACTCGTCTAAATGCCGAGAGACGACTTTTCTATTAACCGTTTCGACTGATTCCCTTTTGCGAAAAGCAGTTCCGAGCCCCTTTTTTCCTCTCTAGGTCTGTCCGCTGCTTTAGCCTGAACAACTCACGTTCCGGTAAGTCAATTGCCCGTCACGTCTAGCCTCCTCTCTGTTCACCTTGCAAGAATGATGAGCGAGATAAACTCCTGATGGCGAACCTTGACAGCTTTCCTCTCCCCCCGTTTGCAGGCCTCCCTGCACCCCTTAGGATTGTCCTGATCGTCTGTTTAAACCTTGGCGGAAATGCCTCATCCCCCAGTTCCGGGAGTATGATTTTTCGATTGTGCAACCCCCCACCGGCAGCTCTTGTTAGAGAAAATTTATGTGTTGCATTCCCTTGTCCCCCTTGTTCCCCAAGTCTCACTGCATGATGCAAGGTCAATGCGGAAACGGGCGGCATTGCAACTTTCTTTTAGTCTCTTCTTGACAGTCTCAAGTTCACCTGACACGTTTTCTGATTCCTTTCTGACTCAGGTTTGGATTCCCCGTTTTCTTTTTTAGTTGGAATCCCCTGTCCAATTTTTTTTCCTTACGAAAACTTTCTTTCCACGCCGTACTCATGCGCTGCGGACAGTCGAGCTTAGTACGTCTTTAGCCCATTATCCTATAAGCAGCATTTTTCCCCTCCCTCTACTCTTACCTTCCCACTCTGTCTTTCCCCCCCGGCCCACACTCTATCGAGTGGCTTTTTGATACGAGCGACTTATCTGATCCCCCTTTTATCTACCCATGCAGATGTTTTTTAATGCGCTCAATAAGAATGCTCCATAGCCCTCTTTTTCTGACCTCTCCCTGTACGACTTTGTCAAGTACAGGTTTCCCCCGTCGAGGACTGGCTTTTGCGTCCTTTTGAGCTGAAGGATGAACTTCCCAAGGGTTCTTTCTTCAAGCACACAGTGCTTCTTCCCCCCCCGGTCTCCCTGAGCAATAATAAATCCTGCTCTGCACAGGCGGAGCAAGGAGCGTTCCTCCCGACTTCTCCCCCACACAACAAGTCTTCCTCAGGATGTCCCCCCCAATCAGAAAGACGTTCCGTTCCCTCTCCCTTTCCCCCCTGAGATTGCTCATCTCTACCTAAAGTCACATTTCTTTTCTGGTTTTTTTTTTTTTTTAGACGCCTTGAGATCATCGCTGCCCGGCTTGTCCTTTTCTCTTCCCTTCTGCGAGATAAAGCTTTTTATCTTTCAGGAGTGCTTGTGCTTTCTCCCTTGCCTTTCAAGAGTCCATGCAGAGGAATCTGATAACTTCTGAACCGAGATCGATGATCTTCAAGTCATGGACTCCATCGGCTCTCACGCCGGATGCCCTTTTTTTTTTCGCTTTCTTGATAGCGACCTGCTGGAAGTCGCTCCGTTCCTCTTCCCAATGCCATGCCAGGTGACATCCTCCGTGGTGGGGTCGTGGGTTGTTGTCATGCGAATATCACCTTCGCATACCCCTCATGTGTGAATCGCCTAGGCGTTCCCTTAGTCATGCAGATTACTGGTTTTTTTTTTTTTTTTCCCCTCCTCCTCCCCTTCTAGTTAATTGCCTGCCATGCCACCCAGTTCTCCCCTGTTCCAATGAGA
>Ga0179593_1265610_pt1 | contig 12851 bp, 12 predicted proteins | sample CZODoug2_1_08_16_FD_185931 | JGI IMG/M metagenome (GOLD analysis project Ga0179593, IMG submission 185931) | Vadose zone soil fungal communities from Angelo Coast Range Reserve, California, USA - CZODoug2_1_08_16fungal (PacBio error correction) | ecosystem: Environmental > Terrestrial > Soil >... | reverse complement strand
TGTATATCACTGCCTTTTTTCGGCTCTCCTCTAAGCGCTGTGGACCCTTTGAATGGCTCCCCCCCCAACCTTTGTTGATAAGATTTTACTCCGGCCGGTGCGACTGGCGACAGAACGTTGAGGATTTGTACCCCCTCAGAGAGACCGTGCGTTTTTCCCCTTTTTGGTTACCCAACCTTTCTTCTTTTTTCCAGATCGGGCGTTTTTCCCCCGGCTCCTGCCCCTTTTTTCAGCGTCCTATTCTACTCCCCTCGTCAGGAACACCACACTTCCCCTTTGACTGTCGATATAGATGAGAAAGTCTTTTCTATGCGCTCGTTTTTTTCAGATGAGAGCTTTTATTGCTTGTATTTCGCATTAGATTTGCGGCTTTGCTACTTTTTGGCCTTGAATTCTCCTTCCTTTAAGAGCCAGAACGCATCTGGATTTTACCTTTCTGTCACCCTCTTTGGACGGCGTCGGCAGCGTCTTCCTGTTCATATCGGATACTGTTGCCCCGTCGTCCCTCCTCCTGATCAGATAAGATATTCTCACTCTCCATTGATGCGATTCCAGGACCGAACTCTGAAGCGTTGCGTCGATTCTACTTCTTCCCCTTCTTTACCCTGCGCCCGAGGGCCGATGAAGCTTCCTCTCCTTACTCTACATCTCGACCCAGCCTCCCCTTCCGAAGGCGCCGCTGCGAAAGGGTCTTCCCCTACCTGAATCATCCAGATCTGCCCCCCTTTTCAAGCACCCCCCCCTATCCCGAATTATGAACGCCGGTTTTTAACTCTGTCATCACCTGTTAGGGCTGCATAACATTGTCTAGTCTTTTTGTCATGTACCCCGCTTTCTCGGTTGGTTAATGATCGGCGGAGGTTCCCCCTTTTTCCCGCGTTTTTCTTACCCTCGATCTCTTCGAGGACGTGTCACGCATCTGTTCCCAGCTTTCGACGTTCTTGTTCCTTGAGAGGCGGCCTTTTTCCGGACCCAATTCCCCTCCCTCTTCTTTGGGTGATCCCGTTACCGCGGACTTTCTTTTGTTTAAGTTTGTTGACCGCGGCTCCGCCCTCTTCGCATTTTTATTTGCGACAACGTCGTCCTTCCTTGATTCGATTTATGCTTTTGTCTGTCGCCCTCCCGGTCCACATATTGTCCCCGGCCGAGAACCTCTTTTTTACGGAGGAGAGTTTTCCCCCGTAACCCTTATCCTTTTCCCCCGCACCGCCCTGTTCCAGCCGGACTAGTTTCTTCATCGACATCTTCCTTGGCCTCCTCTTTACCCGAGTGGCGTATTTGGTTGCCCCCTGCTTCGACCTTGTTTGCTACTCCCTATATTAGATATGTGCAGTGATTCTTCTTCAATGAGCGTGTACAGCGCAGACCCTTCATCTCGGCCCCCCGGCCTTTCGTGCCTCTTCTTCCCCCTTCCATGAACCTTGAGAATTCGAATCAAGACGGTGTTCTGCCCTGACCCAGACAGCGCTTCCAGCTCGCTGAGCCCCTCCCCTACCTCCTCTTAAGGGTTTTTTGTATCTCCCTTTTTTGCATCGTTCTTTGTACGTACGCCGTTCATCCTTTTTCTGGCTTACGAGATTTGATCGCACGATATTTTTTCCCCCAGAGTTTTAGATCTCAATTCCGCATTGCCGGTCCCGAGAATCCATCCCCTAGGTGCGCTCCTGTTCCCGATTATGAACCCCTCTTTTCCCGCCTCATCGATTGGTGATAATATGGAGCTTTACTAGCTACGTTGCAGCATCCTCCTTTTCGACTTTCTTTACGTTTTAAAAGTTCCCTACTCAGACTCCCCTATGACCTTGCTGATTCTTCTTCCCCCTCTTCTTTCCCTCTTATCTATTTTTCCTCCTCTTTGTTTTTGTAGATTCTCTGCTCGGTCGTCCCTAGATCAAGCAGTTCAGTCGTTTCTGCGAGGATGCATCCCTGATTCGAGACCCTACCCGGCGCGGCTTGATCTCTTGTGCTCCATCCCAATAGGATAAACCCTATCTGGAAAGATAACACCGAAGAGGCGTCCTCCTCATGAAGGAGACGCCCTCTGCTGTAGGATTATTCCTTCCTCTGCCCGTTGTCGAGCTAGCTTTATTCACCTTTCGGAATTCTTCCCCGATCGCGGAGGACTCTCCTATGCCGGCGTCGTTAACCTCTCCGAGACGAACGCGTCACACCCCTGATTTGATTATTCGCGATCCCTCCTCTCTTGGAAGCGCTGTCTGGATCTTGAAGACAGTGGCTTTCCCCCCGCTTTTCCCTATTTTTTCTTGCGGCGGCTTCCCCCTCCCTCCATTACTGGTTTCTTGTCCTTTCTGAGCCTTCCTCCCTCTTTGGAAAGACGCAAGGATCAAGACTCTGAAGATCAGGAGTCGTCCTCCCATTTGAGCATCCTGGTCCTTCCCATACGTAACTGCCCTATTTCAGAGGCCACACCTGCCTACTTGGATGGAACGACAGATGGCCGGCGTGCCCCCCCCGGCTGGTGCCGGATTCGGACGTTCCTCTTCCAAGTTGCGTCCCCCCTTTTTAGTCCGTTGAACTTTACGTTTCTTCTGGACGACAAGAATCAAGATCGACATCCAAGGAATTCCCCTTTCGTCAACCGCCCCCCTTCCTTTCTTCGACGGCGGTTCTCCTTTTCGTCAACAAGAACCTCTTTTGGTTCCTATCAAACCCCCCCCAATTACGCCCCGTTCGTGGCGGTGGCTCTTTGAACGTCCTTCTCACGCCAAAGCCCCAACGGTTCTTCCCTTACCATGCTGATTTCCAACTCTCTCCGTCTCCGAGTTGAAGAAAGTCCCCCGCTATTGGGAGGCAAAGGACTTCCCTTCCCTGCCTAACGAAGATTTTGATGGTTCACATAAGACTACGTCCCTGTTGCTTCCTCCATAAAAGATGGTGCATTCCCTTTCACGGAGTTCGAAGACTTCTGAGACTCTGTCTTTCTGATGCTCTTTGGAGAGTCTGCGTACCCCCCCCTTTTCTCATCGCGCATTCGGCACTGTGACCGTTTCGGTAGTTATGACTTCTTTCGATTAATGAATCGGTTTTCTCTTTTTCCTCCCCCTTTCTTTCTCTCTTTTCCCTTGACTGCAGGACTTTCTCCGACGAATTTCTCTCCTCCGATTTAGGTATGGAATCGTTTTCCCGCCCCTACTTCGAGAAAGATATGTATCGCCTTCTAGGAGAGCCCTTTTCTGACCTCTCCTGAGGATGACTCTACAATGCGTACGAATCCTGTCACCCTTTTTTTTCATGAAGAACAGATGCTCCCCGAGTCCCGGTCTGGATCCCGTCCCTTAGGTCGAGGCTCCCCCCAACTTCCCGGACCCCCACTCTCGAATCTATGTCCCACTTTCTCCTCAACCAGCGCTCTCTTTTCTCGCCGAGATTCCTTCGAATCCGGGCTTATAATATCGCCCCTTCCCGGTGACGGGTTTGCGGAGCTTTGCGCGTGGTTAACTTGACCCTTTTGTTCCCGGCTCCTCCCGCAGATCTGTAAAACCTCCCCTACAGACTGACGCCGCTCGCTCGCCCCACACCTTTACCCTCGTCCCTCCGTAGGCACCGGCACGGTCTACAAGCTGTCTCACAATTGTGGGCGCCATTCAATTCCTTTCTCGGCTTTTATGTCCATAGCCTCCAATGAAAGGTCTCGAACTCCCTTCCCTTCCTCCTTCGTTGTTGTTTTTCTAGAGCTGTAGAAAAGAATTTCGGAGATGAAAGTTTAACCTCTCTAATGTAGGCAATTTGCATGGAGACCCCCGTCTTTTATAGCTTTTAGCCCCTTCCCTTTCCATCACCCTGTACTCCTTGGTAGGGCTAGAAAGGCGCGCTTCGGTAATGACCACGAGGAGGTTTTCTTATATCCTTCGTTGCTTCCTGGCCGCCGAAAGCAGTCACTTCTAACAATCGCAGCCGCGTCGGAAACTTCCCCGTCATGTGTATATTTCCCCGACTTATCATTCCTCTCTCGTGAGAGCCCTCTCTCTTTTTTTCTTTTGAGTTTGGAGAATTAGATTTCCGCTGCATTAATTAATGGTGGCGGCCCCTTAGTCTTGCCTTGAGAAAGAACTATCTCGTTCTTCCCTTAGTCGTTCTCCCCGGCTCAGAAGGCTTCAGGCATATATCTCGTCCTAAGATAGGCCGAACATTTGAGCGCCTAGTCGAGAAACCTTAATTGACCCCTCCCTCTGCTGCACGATCCCCTCCCCTCCCTCGCAGCCTTGTTCTCTCCCCGCCCTTCCTGAGTGGAACATTACTCACGATTCCTCTTACCCCTTTCCCGTCTTTCCTTCATATCCCTTCCCTCGCCCCAGCGACGGGTAAAAGTGACCGACTTCCTTCTGAGCCAGGGTTGAAGACCGACCCCCTAATACCCAGATCCGCAACCTTCTCGTCCCTCCATCGGTCCCCCCCTCGTCTTCAACGAGGTAATTCCGGTCATTTTTTAACAAATCTGGTCTTTGGATGTCCTCCCCTTAGGAGCGGATTGGCCCCCGCCCGATACGGTCTTTTCGGCTTCTAGGCTGGTTCTTCTTTTGACTTATTTTTATACACTCGATATCGTAGGAGCCGTCATCTCCTGTCCCAGGCCTCGCCTTTTTATTGTTCCTCCCTGATACTTAGGTCCCTTCGACCAACGCCCGCCCCTTTTCTTCATTTTTTGTGATCTTTCCTTTCAATCGGTTTGATTCTCACCGACGGCTCCCTGCCCGAGCCTCTGTTTTTCGAGTGCGAACGTCTTCTTCCTTGATTTCTTTTCTTGATTCTGTAGTCGGACGACCCTTCCCCGCTGCCCAGGAAGAGACCGAGGTGTTCCGTCGAGGTTGGTCCCTCCAGTTGATATACGCACCCTCCGTTTCAAGACTGCGTTTCATCCAATGAAATAGGCCCCTTTCCTTCTTGAAGGTTTCTCCTCTTCTGCACGTCTTTTTCTTAGTATTCCCCCCTCTATTCGATATTGAAGGTGCTTCTTCCCCTCTTTTTTACATGATTAAGCAGAATCTAGGCAAGTTTCATTGATTTCCTTTTAATCCCTGGAGCCAGGACATGACCACTCTCGATAGAATCGAAGAAGGTACTTTCATTCGCACTCCCCTAAGAGATACCTCTGAGCAGCGTCGAGAAATACCTTATCGTTCTTTCCTATATGTCTTTTTGTGTTTTTTTTTTTTTTTTTTTTTTTATGGCTCCCTTGACGAAGAAGGAATCAGTTTTCCTGCTCTTCTGATAATTCCCTTTCTTTCCCCCCATGATAGCTCTAGACAATGATCTTTCCGTTACCTGACACCTCTCTTGTGGCAGATCAGGCATCAGTCTTCTCCAATTATGGGGATCGTTAAAGTCTTTTTTCTCCTTGTTCTTTTTAATATTCTTCCACCTCCGAGCATTCCTCTTTATTTGACCCGTAAAAGCTGCCCTCCCTTCCTAAGTTTACGCTCTTTGAGCTCTTCGACTATTCCCACTCCTTCCCCCTTTTCCTCTCCTCTTTTTTGTTTTTCGCGAGATGTTAGGTCTTTTTTACTTCTCTTTCCCTCGTCGTAGGGCTGTACGAGTTTGAAATCTTTTTTAAGTCGAGAACTTCGACGTTCTATTCTTTTCCCCGACTGGCATTTTCCCCCTAGTGTCCAAATCTTTTCCCACAGTATCACCCCCTCCTTAGACCGAAGCTGATGAATTCGCGAACATCGCTGTCTTTCTTCGTCACCTCTCCCCAGGACTTCGCGCGCTTTCTTCTTCACCCTCTTGGCATGATATAGCTGGCGATTCTCTGAACTCTGCCGGAGTCGTCCCCCTCCTTAGAAAGAACCTCCTTATAACCTATGACTGAAGGATGGTCTTCTCCCGCCCCGCTTTGGACGCCGCTTTTCTTTTACTGCAGAACGCTTTTAGATCCTATTAGTCTTTCATTTGCCGGCGCCTTGACTTCCCCCCCGCACCTGAACAGTACTGGGCCGTCTCTTTTTTAGTCCGGCATGTACAGCGCTTGTTTCCTCTCCTCCCGTCCCTCCTCATATCCCCCCTCCTCTTGTCGTGATCAGAACGCCCCCGTCAAGACGCGTTCAATCCCCCCCTTCCGAAACCGGAAAGCTCCTCCTTCCCCCCCCTCCTATGGTGCTTCCTCCCAGAGTTTCCCCCGGTTTCACCCGGCTGGTTTCTTCCCGCCGTTCTTCCACGCGCGCAGGCCCCCCCCCTATTTCTAGTACCCCTGTTTCACTTTTCAGGTCCCGTAGACGAACATGTCCAGATAGACATTTCCCTTGCACTTCACTTCTTCTTTGTCACTTTCCCCCTCCTTCTGGCGGCGCCGGTCATTTTGCAGTCCCACCCGTCCACAAAGACCTTCAGTCCGAGGTCCCTTTTATCCCCCACAACTTACGACCCGGCTGGCGTGGTTGTTTTGTCGGGCCCCCAGGTTCCCAGGCAGCTAGAAGAAATCCGACCCTGAGAATTCTGGTACCATTTCGCTTGCCCGTATATAATAGTATTTTTACTTTACTACCACGAGTCTTGAAACGTCCTCCTAGTCAGGCCTCAACGACGATATCGGCTGGGCCCTCCTTCTTCCTGACCTCCTATTTAAGCCCCCCAGATGGTCCTTAACTTTCTTACCTTGTTCAGACGTAGCTACTAGGGTCGTTTCTAGATGGCGACCTTGGATGAGTCCTGGCCTTTTCCCCCAAATTGGAGACAGCCTCCTTTGGTTCCTTTCCAGGCTCCTTGCGAGGCCCCCTTTTTCGCTTCCTTTTCCGAGTTTAGATTTATAGTGAATCCTGTCCTCCCGGGCACACGCATGGCTGGCCCTCTTAGACGCCGTGCTTCAGCGTTTGCCATTTTTTTGTTTGTCATTTTCCGAAGCAGGAGACTTCCTTCAGATTTTCTTCATAGCCATGAGGAGATCAATGGGTTTCCCCTCAATAGAGGAGGCTGCCCTCGATTATTTCTCGTCTGCCTCTCAAAATGGTAGCGTCGATGGCTCCTCCTCGTCGGTCTGGCTAACTAAGGACTGGCGCTTCCTCCACAGATGAAGCCGGAACGCTCTTCCATCTATGCTCCAACGGTCTTCTCACCCCTCCGCTAGTAGCGCCCCCCTCGAGACTTGTTCTCCTCGTGTCATCTATCTCTCACCTCCCTTTCCTGTTGACTTTTTTTCGGAATCCTGCTGTCTAGTGGAAAAGTGCGTTGTCGTTCTTTCGACACAGCACGATATGGAACCAGTCCCTAAACTTTGCTGGACGCTTTCCCCCGCCTGTAACATTCCGCCACTTCGGCGCCTTTTTCCCACCTTCACGGTATAAATGTTCCCCCCCCCAATGATGGGCGACATCCCCTTGCCTTTCCGCGTGGTATGAGACGATCGCCCTCCCTTGACCTTTTCCCCTGCTTTATACTCTCCTTTTTTTTTATAGAGATTGCCCGAGTTTTCCCTGTCCTTTCTCTTTCTCTCCCTACTACGCCCTATTCCTTCCTTGCCATTTTAGAAAATAATATTGTGATCATCTTGTCGACCGTTTTCTGTTTTCCTCCTGGCTCACGAAGTGGCTATTTTCTCACGAGCGTGTCAGACCCCCTTTTCTTTGCTTTCCCTTATGGAGGGGTTAGGAGCCTTCCACCCTCTGCACTTCCCCATATCCCCATCGAGTATCCCCACAACGTCAAAGTATGTAGCTATAGATGACGCCCGAGTTTTTCCTCTGAAGCTCGCGTCGTCGATCGTCTTGGCGTTTCTTTTTTTTGACTTTGTTCGTCCTTAGATGGCTGAGAGTGAATTTGCTTTTTCTTTTTTTTTTATGAAGAGAAGTCTTGCTTAAGACCTACCGAGCGCGAGGCTCCTCGGTAGGAGACCCATCTGTTTTCCTACTTCTTACGGCCCCTCCCCGCTTCACCTCAGGCGCTTTCTCCCCCATTGTCTCTGAGAGATACTCTCAGTATTCAAGACTCGCACATTGCTTTTCCCGATGCAGACCGCCCCCCTTTTCGCCTTCCTAGAGATAAACGTGCCTTCCATCTTTTACAATCCCGCTTTCTTCCGATTCCAAGCGCAACGCCTTTCCCATCCCATTCCCTCCGCTCTCTTGACCAGTGCCGCCCTTTGCCTCGGAAAGTGTTGAATCAATTACACCCCTCATCTTCCCCCATCGATGACTACTAGGTATCCCAGAATCTTTCCCCTGCCTTCCTCAGAAGGTAATTCCCCCTTTGTTATGGATGCACAAATAGCTTCTATATGGATGGGCCCCAGTCCCTTTCTTTTGAGGACTTGATCCCTTCGGCGGCCCTTTTGCCTTCGGTTACTCACCTCTCTACTTTCGTTAGAGCGTTCAGCCCCTCCTTCAACAGGAATGCGCATTGCTGTGTCGAGAGGCCGTGCTTTCCACTCCCCCATACACGTTTCCCTTCCTTTGAATTTGTGTGAGCCGTCCCTCTTAATCTCTTTGACGTGCTTAAGAGAGCAGCCTTCGGCGCATGGTTTTTCCTTTTCGCCCTTCGTCTCCTTTTCTTTCACTCTTGATGATGTAGTACGACCGGTTCCCTTGGGAAAGGAAGATACGCGTTGTGAGACCTGCGTTGGCAAGAATGCCCCTATATCCTCCCCCCTCCGGGTCCCCTCTTCCTCTGTATTAAGACAGACCCCTAGGCTTTTGGAATGGTTTTTTTTTTTTCTTGATTTTTATGGACGGTGTGTATTTTTCTTGTGCCTTCCTTCCTCTCAGAATTGAGTCTAACCCCGACTTCGACTTCTTTTCCTACGTGTTATAGGCCACAGAGCGTTTAAATGTAGCATGCCTGTCATATAGACCATTCTCCTCTTTCTTTTCCCTACGAGACTTTCCCCCTTGATATTTCATATGAAGAGTTCGGCCGCTCCCTCCATCTCTTTCCCTATAGCTGAGAGAGAATTTCCCCCCCTTCAGGGTCTTGAGAGACGTTTCTCTCGGTGCCTGTCCCTCCGGTGCATCGTTTCTCGGCTGCTCCCCAGATCATGCCGTATTTCCATCACCTCTCTAGACTCGACCTCCTCTCCTACGACAAGAGATAATCAACTGAGGTCGCTTATCCTAAGTATTCTCCTTATGTTTTGTTTCCCCCCTATCTTTTTCTTAGTCTGATCAGAATCCGGTTTTCGCCCTCCTCCTTTCTATTTCTCTAAGTACCTCGGATCCTCATTTCCGCCACCTGCTCTCTTTATACTATTCCTCCTGACATCCATTTAATACTTACGACCTTTGTTGTTTATCGAGATGTATCTTCCCCGAAGAGATCACGGAAGTTCCGTAGGGTTTTATTCTGGCCTGTAATCTTTTTTCTTTCCTCCTCTACCTCTACCCTTGCCCGGCTTCCGAGATGTTTTTTCTTTGCACTCTTTTCCACGAGGATCCCACCTTGTCCAAACCTCTACCAAAGAAGGCGCAGATTTTTGATTCAGGAGTCGCACCCCTTTGGAGGCTCGGCCTTCATCGTCAAGGCTCTCTCGTCTTTTGAGGAAAACCTCCCTGCATGATACGAGCTATTCTAGGCCTCTCCCCCTCATTCCCCGTCTTTTACTAACGAATTTTCTCACTCCTCTACCCCACCTTTCCTCCTTCTGGTAGATTCCCGAGCTTTTTTCCAGCTATGATGTAGTTTGCTTGCCGTAAAGTTAGCTCTCTTCTCTCTCCCTCGTTGTCATTCCTTTTTCGGCTTCACCGAAAGCCCTTTCCCTCCTCCCTTGATTATGGCATGTAAAGACTTGGCCTCTGAAGAAGTCTTCAAGATCTACTATCTGGAGGAGACGTCCTCTGAATAACTCCGAGGGACACATCAACTCCTCCCTTCCATATAAGAGGCCCCCCTTTCCTAAGGTCCTTTTAATAAAGAGTTGACCTGTGTTGACCATTTTATTTTTAGGATAGTCATTTAGATTACCCTCGTCCTTTTCCCCACCTTCTTCTCTGTACTTTCAAATCTTTCCTTTCTCCCGCCCTAAAGTCAAAGATAGAAATCCGTTCAAGCTTTGAGTCCAAGAACCCCCATGCGCTTGCCCCGGCTCCTGAGGTCATTCCTTTAACCATTCCACCTATTCCTGAAGGTAACTTCCCCCCCCACCCTTCATGAAAGGAGTGCTGTGGTCTGACATTCGTTCCTTGCTTTTCAGAAAAAGAACAATTCTCTTCTTTTGTGCCTTTCCTTGTCAAGGTCTCTCCTAGATCTAGTTTGAAGACAGACCATCCCCCGCTCCTTAACTTCCAGCCCCCTGCCGCCTCTTTTTTTCCCATTCCCTCTTCTCGTCTGGGGACCGATCCTCCCCTTTGATCAGACCCCCATAGGTGAAGGAAAGTCGTACCGGAGTGGATGACTTCGACGGGTTTACCTTAGGGTTTCTCTATTGCACCTGATATTCATTGAAGTACATGGACGTCAAAACAATTGGCGACAGCGAGCTCGGCTGTGCCCTGCGATTCCCCTAGTCTTTTTTAGACTTAATTCAGGGGTTTTTTCCTCGGGAGAAGGGCCCCTTCTTTTCCGGCTTTATACGAAGACTGATTCAATGCTTTGCTTCTTTGACATTCAGCCAGGTCATTCTGTAATATATGTCCCTTGTTCGAGCACTTTTCGGCACCTGACGCGTATTTTTCCCCGTCCTGATAGCTGTCTATTGAGTCTCCACCAAATGTTCGCCGACTTATGAAGGACTATCGACGCCTTTTTTTCTCTTCAAGGTTTTTCTGCCCTCCACAATTCAGGACGTCACGTTCTCCATCTCCTCCCCACGGTATTCCCATAACAAAGAGCTCGATTCCTTCACGCGAGCTGTATATCTCGTTATAATATTCTTATACCAAGTCTACTTTTTTCCTTCCTAGGTTGAGTTTTTCATTGTTTCTGCTGGTAGGAGCGAACCCTGCCGCGATCTTGGTAAACCTCCTCCCTTACCTGACGAAGGCCTGACTTCGGAAAATAACGCACCCTTTAGGCGCCTTGTCGGCAATTTTTTCTCACAAAGATGAGCCCCCCAATCTCTTGGCGACATTAACTGTGACCATTCTTCTGCGTATGGTGCCGCTCCGCAGAACAGGACTTTTTCTTCGACAATATATATATTTTACTCCCCTCATCTTTGTGTTGTTTTGTGCGCAGATTGTAGAGAACTGTCCTGTTCTTCTGATCTCCATACCAATAAGCTATTTTCCCCTCATGGCTTTATCACTTGTTGATCAGAGTGTATACAATTTTGTTCTTCTTCTGCTTGAGTCTTTGAGAAGATGCCCCCGGCGTAAGGAAAGTTACGGTCCAGACGGCTGGTCTTCTCCGTCACAAATAATTCGTACTTAACACCGCCTTCTCCTTTGTCGGCCCCCCCGTTCCCTGAATGTAGATATAGTTCCGATTCATGCCGCTCAGCTTGAGAGATCTTTAGCTTGTTGTGGGATTGTGAGTACCTTTTTTTTTCATGTCAGATGGCAGAGCTTTCCTGCCTTCATGGTTGCCTTTTCTCGCGTTCCTGGAGAGCCACATACCTCTTTTGCCGCTGCGTTTCATCTTCGGCAGTACCATGGTGACGACCGGCGTCGGACATTCGCTCGCGGAATTCATCTTCTAGGTTTCGAACATTTTTTCCCCTTGTCGCGTCTAAGTTCTTTTTTCCCTCCCCGCTTGATTCCAGAACGAAAAGCTGAAGCCCCGGGCTCGGGATTAACTGTCCGTCCAGGGCCGTTTCCCAGCCTTTCATTTGGCACGACTTTGACCTCTCTCCTCCCCTTCTAAATACTGACCCCTCGTGCAAATTTGCCGAAGGAGCTATCGCCAGGGTTGCCTCCTGAAAATATCCCTAGCACTTTGAATCCCTAGGTTATGATTCCTCTCCTCGGTACGCCATCATTCAACATTGGTTCCTTCCATACCCTAGGCGGGATGCCTATGCTTGGAAAAAGACGATATCGGTCTTTTGTCCTTCCGATTCGGAGGTACCTTCCTCTCGTCAACTATTATCGTAGAGAAGCTTCACCATGCATTCATTCAATGTGAGTAATTTTATTTTTTTTAGAGCTTCCGGACTGGCCGGACCCCCCGCCACGCCTGTACTCCTTGGCGGTGATTTCCCTTTCGGCCCTGGTTCTTGTTCCCCAGTGCTGGCCCTCCGTCGCAGTTAAAGGCGTTGCATGTGTTCGGTGCTCCCTTCTGGCTTTTACTTGATGTTTCGACCCTTCTGCTTTTTTTTTTCGTCTAGACTTCCCCATATTTAAACGAGACGATAACGTCTTGGTTCTCCTTCGCTATTTTGAATCGAAGGCGATATCCGCCACCCATGCCGGGGCCCCTCCGGCATCTTCTCATTCCCTCCCATCTTTTGTCTTTCCCTGCTATGGATGTTTGGATTTGATGTCCCGCTCTTCGCATTTCCGTTATACTCAGTATTCGCCTCAGCGTGCTTCTATGAAAAGACGTGTACATTCCTTTTTTCCCGGACATGTTCCTGGTTCGTGCCGTTTACGGCGCGGCCAGGAACCTCGATCCTTGACTCTCCGCTGTAGGATAGCCTTAAATCAGACAGCTTCTCGCTGTTTTTGCGCCAATAATTTTCTTCCGTCTTTGCGTTTGATTCAGTTAGGTGGCCGACGCAGGATAGTTACTAGGCCTCGCCGAGGCTCGATTAATGCAGCTATTGTAATTTCATTTCAGCTCGGACTTGAATATGCTTACCAGCCCCGCATCCTACCGCGTCGGTTGCCTGCAGAATTTTAGTTCTTCCTTGGTGACTTTCAGAGATGTTTTCGTGAGCGTGTATGCAGTTTCCCCGGCAGCCGCCTTCTGAGTTCTCTGCTTCAAAATCTTCTCCCAGCAGCCCGACTGCTGTCTTGCTATATTATTAG
>Ga0179593_1727518_pt1 | contig 12852 bp, 12 predicted proteins | sample CZODoug2_1_08_16_FD_185931 | JGI IMG/M metagenome (GOLD analysis project Ga0179593, IMG submission 185931) | Vadose zone soil fungal communities from Angelo Coast Range Reserve, California, USA - CZODoug2_1_08_16fungal (PacBio error correction) | ecosystem: Environmental > Terrestrial > Soil >... | reverse complement strand
TTTTATTGATCCGGAGCCAACTCAGTTTCCCTTTCTCGGCACCAACCCCTTGAAAAAAAGCTTGGTATTTGGAAAAGCCGTGAAAGTGACTATTATACCTACCGAGCCCCCCTGGGTTTTTTTTTGTGCCCCCTGACAATTAAGACGCCAGACTAGAGATTAAATTCCCTTCGTTTTTTGCTCAACTTTTGAAATGCCATCTTATTCTTTTTTTTTGATTTTGGTCTTCCCCCAAACCCCCTCCCCCCCCCCCCCTCCCCATTGCTCGCGATGTGACCCCCCCAAACCCCGCACAAGGGGGATACAGCCCTGCGAGCTACAAGTGATCCCCTGCCATCAGAGACATCTTAGGTCAAATTTCCTTCCCCGTTCCTTTCCCCATTTTCTCGAGGTTTACGTCTTTCTTCCCCCTTGGGGGGGGGACCATCTGGCATCTCCTAGTGATGTTTCATACCTGTTCCCGCGTATTCCCACCCCCCCTGTCCCCAAGCACGTTAACCCCAGCGATTCTCCCCCCTCCTAAGGGCCAGAAATGCTTCGCCCCCCTCTATAGTCAGAAGCCTCAAAATCCTGAGATCCCGAATTTCTATACCCTTTTTTTTCCTGACCACCCTCCCAAAGATTTTAGAGGTTACTCATGAGCTGCCTCCTTGAAACCCCCCGACCACCTCTTTTTCCTTTACCGAGGGCACCCCCCCCAGGGAACCCCGATATAGCCGTTCTCTTTTTTTGCGTTCGACAATCTTTGGTCATCCTGATTTTCCCCCCCTTGGGTCCTTTTTCCTTTCAGGGCCAGCCCTCCTAAGACACATGGTCCCCTTGTAAGAGCCAATTTTCCCACACTCGGCCCCTTATTCGAGCTTTTTCTTTTCGAAGGTCGAAATCCCTTTTTCCGCCTAATAAGGGCGACGTCCACCTACATTCCTCTGGGTGTTACTGCTTCTGAAACCCCCCCATCCACTCGACCCTTTTTTCCCTTGCGCTTGCAGCCCTTCCCCCTGAGATTCTATTCAATTGGGAAAGATGATATGCGGTGCTTGTTTTCTCCCCACAAGAGCGATCGGCTTGACTCGCCTGAAGCTCTCCCCCCACCCGAGACGTTTTCCCAGTATACGCGTGATCCGAGAGCAGTAGATGATCTGGGATTTGCTTTTTCCCCTTTTCCCATGATAAGGATCATTATATTTTTTCCCTGTCTCCCCCCCTTCTCCCCTTCTTTCGAGAACGCTCCTGGTAATTTCAAATCGGCACAGCTTCGTTCCCCCCCCTCCTCCACGGCCGCGTTGGGAGCGAGATGCTTATTCATGTTCTTCGTTTGCCATCCTAAGAGGTTAAGGACTTCTTTTCGCCACGTCTTCCCGATCTTATCTGAATCTTTTTCTATGAAGCTCTTCTCTCAAGAAGGGACTAAAGAATCCCGCGCAACGCAATAATGTTCTTTTTCTTCACTGGAGAAGACCTGGCCCTCGCCGAACTCTTCGTTTTTTCGAGATCCGCCTTCCCCTTTTCCGAACGGTTTCATTGGAGCATATGCACCCACTTTTGCTTTAAGTCTCCCCTTTTCGCTTGCTTCTTCAAGTCAGCAGCCCAAGCCTTTTCTTCGGGATCCCGCTGGCAAATGGTCCGACTCATCTCTCTCTTTTTTTTCTTTTCTTCTTCGACCATTGCCCTTTTTTAAATACGAGGCGGAGTTTTCCTCCCCATCTTTCATCCTGCTCATATTTCCAATCTATTGTTTGGAATTCGCCCTCTATCTTCTCCCCCCCCATTCAAATCTTCTGCTTTTTCGAGGATGAGATTTGCGCTCTTTCTTTCGATCTCCCCCTCTTCCCTGAGGAGTTTGCGCGGATTTTTTTTGAGTCCCTCGTGAAAATACTTCCTGTCTTCATCCCATCGAACCTTTTCCTATAAGAGAGTCCAAACTTTTGTCCCTTGCGGCCCCCCCAGCTTAACTCTTCGATGCCCATTTCCTTGACAGACATGTTTCTCCCTCCTGCCTTTGTTTTTTGGAGATCGGAAGTGATTTTCCCCTCCCAGGGTCCCTTCTTACGCATCTTCAAAAATTCTGCGACACCACCCGCCCCCGAAGACTCGTATCAGGGGTCGTCCCCCAGTCTTTCCGAACCCTCCTCCTGATTCAGCTCCCTTTTTCTGATCCGCGTCCTTGCGCCAGAAGATACTTTTTCTTATTTAGTATCCTTCCCTGCCCCCGCCATCTGATTCTGTTGTATTCCCTGAAGATTCCTTCCTTAAGATTGAAGAGTTCGAACTGTTAGGGTCTGCCCCCGGCAATTGTCCTATTGGCTTTACGGGTATTTTTTCCCACACTCAAAGTTCCTTTGACGTAGCCCTTTGAGCGGACCTGCTTGTGGCAAGAGTGAGACTTCCCCGTCGCGAGATAGGAGAATCTTGTAACTTTGGTCCTTTTCACGCGTTCGTGGACATGCTAGGTAGGCTTTCCCCTACATACACTTCCCCCCCCACGTCCCCCCCCCCCCCTGTTCCCTAACGATTCGCGTTGCTAACCAAGATTTTTCCCCACTTTCTCCTGGCTGATCGATGTCTTACTTACGCCCCCTGGTCCCTGCTTCTTGCGAGTTTTTTTGGAGTGGGTGCCTCGTTCTGGACAACGCCTTCCAAGGCGTTTTTTTCTTTCTTTTTGGTCGCGCTCCAAAAATTTTCGCATCCCCCTCCAGGAATTTGTCTCCTTTATTGTTTCTTTGTGATTTGTTTATAAGGCCCTTGGCGGAAAGCCTTTATTTTCCCTTTTTATTGGATATTCGCTTTTGGTTTTACCTGCCTGGTCATTCTCCCCCTATTCTTTTTTACCCCAGGCAAAGGTCACCCCCCCAAAATTAGGAAAATTTCCCCCTCTTATGTCTTTCCTTTTCTACTCGTAAACATCGATGGTTGCGACCCTGAACTTCCCCCCCCTACCCTGAGTTTTTTTCTTGCAGTTGCCTCAAGGTAAATGTAGCCCCCTTTTTTTCCCCTTTTTGCGTGGTTGTGTGTGTCCCTTCCCGCGTCCCCCCCTTGGCTTTTTGTTTTTCCTTCCCCTACATAAAGGCGGGCCCCCCCCCTCTAGATAGCGCCCCTGGTCCTTCTCCCCCTGACGCAAGTCTTTTTTCTGCGTCGTGACGCTTACCCTTGCCCCCCTCTTTTTTCATAATGAAGAAAGTTTCCCTTCTTTTCCCCAAAGACCGAGCAGCTTTAGCTGAGTTTTGCCGCAGCGAGCCCTTCTTCTAGTGTGGATCTTCAGTCCTTTCCTCTATCTCGTTGTTGTCTCTCTTTGGTCCCCCCGGATGTCTTATCAACTACATCTTGGCCATGCTTTCCCCAACAATCGACCCATTGCTGCCCCAAGACTTCCTTTCCGGCCGGATTCTCCCCTCTGAAACTGGGCGTCCTTTGTACTTAATCGAACGTGGAAGCGCGATCCCTCACGCCTCAACTTTTGACCCCTTCTCTCCCCTTTGCCCTCCCTTCCTGTTTCGGAAAACAACCCGCCAAAGCGGTATTGATCGCGTTTCCCCCTCCCACAACAATTTTCTCGTTCTTTCCCCTTACTTCCCCTTTACCTTCCTTCAACATGCAATCCTCCACTCAGGTTTTTTTCACTGTGAGGATGTTTCCTGTTTTTCATCTTTTATCTCTTTTCGTAGAGCCCCCTTTAAGGCTTGACTCCCCCCCCATTTTTTGGTCCTAAATTTTCCTTTTCCTTAGCTCCTCCCCCTCCTTCCACCCCTCCAGGAAAAATGCCCCCGCAAACCCCGAAGAATCCAACCCTGCAGCGGAGGGCTCTCCAACTTCCCCCACGCCCCCTTTTACAAAAAATTCAGGCTCGCTCCAGCGAAATTCCTCTTTTGAGGACCTCAATTTTCCTCGACAACCATCCCTTGAAATCTACTGCGCTGAAGCTCCCCCTCCAACGAAACCCCCCCCTTTCCCCTCAAACCTCCTTTATGTCGCACGAGTTTGGCACAGACTCCTAGAAATCTTTTCCCCAACTCTGTTTCTGATCCCCGCTCCGTGATGGCAAACTCCACTTTTTTCCTGGTTTATGTCCAACTGGGCGCCTTTCCCGCCCATCAAAATTCATGAGTGAGACAAGACCTTCCACCCTCAGGATATTCCCGCGCAGGCTTTCGAGCTGCCTGTTCTGACTTTGCAAACCCCTTTCCGCTCTGAATACCCCCCCCCCCCCCCCCCCCCCCCCCCCCCCCCCCCCCCCCCCCTCCCTTGGGTGTTCCTTTCCAACAACCCCGGCAGGCACACCATCGAATTCCATTGCAGCTGCTTTGCAGAAACATCCAATCATCTTTTTCGTTTTTGTCTACAAAGAGCCTCTAGGACACTGAATAGGGCCTTCCTTTTCATCCTACTCACCCTTTTTCTTCTCAAGTCACGAGGATCCTCGATTCGCATTTTCCCTTTTTGTTCGGTTTCTCCCCTCCATGAATACGGATTCATATTTCCCCGGGCGGGTCAGTATTCTCATCCTTTCTTTTGAAGCCCTTCCTGGAATCTCTCCACCATCTCTTCCCCTCCCAGCTCTGTCGGGAAAGAGCTATTTCCTTGCAAGGAGGAAAGGGCCCCTCTTTTCAGCCCCCATTGGATCCGTGCTCCGAGATCTTTTACTTCTTCTTATCTTAATTTGATTCTCTCCTCGGAAGTATTTTCCCTTGGATCAGAAGGCCCCTCTCCCCACGTCCTCCTTCCCCGGGCTACATCAGCGCCCCGAATCGCGCGAGTCTTTTCGCGCTCCGACCCATCTTTTTCAGAGAGCTCTTTTTTGCGAATCTGCGAATCCCCCCCCCTCTATTGGAACTTTGCGTGCTTAGACGTTTTCACAACGCCTTCTCTTGCTCTCCTTCTTCGAGGAATCCCTCCCCTCTACCTTTGGTTGTTGAGAGAGATTATCGACCCCCCCCCCGTGGTCCATCTTGTACTCTTCTTGATGACTGGAACCTTTATATATTTCCTCTTCCCCCCCCATCCTTCCCTTGTCATCTTCCTTTTTCAATGAGCTTTCGGAAAATCGGAGTTGTTTTAGAGCTTCCAACATAGGCGCGCTTTTGACTCTTTCCTCCTGATATTTCGACAGGGGGCTGTTATTCTGTGAGTCAATCTTGTCAATAATTCAGAGCTTTCCCTCTCCCCCAGATGCAGTTCAATTAATGTTTATCTATCCCAGTTCCCCTATAAGTTTTTTCTCCCCTTTTTTCCTTTACGCCTTTCCATCCCTTGACCTCTCGAAAAACGATTCCGTGGAGATAGAAGCCCCCCTGTTTTCGCGATTTTCTTTCAGGAGAGGGACGTCAAACCATGACTCCTACTTCCCCAAGAAGAAAGAAGATTCTATAAGTTTAAGTTTCCTCTTTGCAAGAAAACATTCCCTCCTTCATCTAGTTCTCCGTCTTGCCAGCCCTCCCCCTCTGAGGAGAGATTTCATTTCCCCCTGAAGATTCATTAATGATCGGCTCTTGTGTCCCAATCTTCGTTGAGACTAACTTTGGGCTTCCCTTTTTGGCAATGTCCCCTTCCAGTTAGATTTTTCTGCTGGTCTCTCAGCCAAGTACCTCAACAGATTAGTGGACTCCTCCCCTTTAGTTACCAGGGGTTGCATGGGAACTTCGGCAGCTTCCTATATCAGTGAGGTCTTCCTTTTAAACGATTTGCCCATCGGCGTCCCCTGAACAGGTCCACCTTAGGTAGGATGTCCTTTTGAAATCTCCCTCCCAAGTTGTTGTAGTTGCCATCCCCCCTTTCTCCATGCAACCCAAGATTTTTCTTAATCTTTCTCGGCTCTCTATGGCTTTTAACTCGTCTCCTACGCGTTCTCTTTTCGTGAGGTTTGTCATCAGAATGCTGGTCCCCGATTCCCACTTGGAGTATCTTTTTTTTTTTCGCTTAGATTCTCCCCCCCCCATTTCCCCCACGGAGGAATTTATCTGGCATGCATTTTTTTTTTTTCTATCGTCTTCCAGCAGTTATTCCGCTTCGTTTGTGATTGGATCTTCGTTTTCGTGGCCCCTGATTGCTGTCTCTGGGATATTTTCAATCCCCTTCTGTCGAGGAGGTCGGATGCCTTTACAATTGGCCTTCTACTCGTACCCCCCTGTAAAGCATTGAAACTAATCCATGCTCACTTGATTGCTCTCTGGCAGGTTGCCACACTGTCGTTCCTGTCCTTCCTTCTCATTCCCCCTTGATTCTTTTGCCTCACTCTAGCAATACAGTTTGTTTTTTTACTCCAAAATCCCCCCCCCTTTTCCATATTGATCCCATTTTGGAGCGCCCGCCATGTCTTTTCCTCGCTGAGTCCTTATTTTTTTCAAGGACAAACCCCGGACGCCACGTTTTTCCGTCTGAGTTTGGCCGCTGTTTCCAAATCTCCCCCCCTGCTGTTTTCCTTCGTAGGAGCAGTTCTCTGTAGTGATCGGATCATTTTCTTTTTTTTCCATCATCTCTCTTCATCTCACTTTTTCCGAGAGATGATGGCCCTATGATCCGGATCTACAGCTCGGCGCTCTACGAGCGGCACCCTCCTTCCCCTCCCTTTTCGGTATTTTTTCAACATGCTTTTCTGCCGCCGCGCTTCCACCCCCCTTTGTCCTTTTTGTCTTGCTCCTGCGAAATTCCGACGCTTCCTCTCTTTACTTAAATTTTCTCGTCGCTCCCACCTGACCCAGGTTTCATATTTCCCCCCCATGTGATTTGCTCCCAAAAAAAAACATCCCAACTTTTTTCTTCTCGCGTCGTCCCCCCAACCAACCCCCTTCCATCCCCTTTAACTGGTAGTCTTGCTCCCGAACTTGCTTGCAACTGCCACTTTCCACTTCCCACGCTGCCTTTTTTCCCCTTTTAGGCCTTCACCCTGAGGTTTACTCTGTGAAGGCACCCCCCCCGGCATCCTTTCCAATTTTCTGTCCCCAGTAGCCCTCTTGCAGGAAAAAGGACTAAATTCGTGAAGTCAACATTTTCCTTGGAGAAGACAGTAGCAAAGGCTCTTCTCCCCAAGCACCTACCCCTCATTCAGCTCCAGCTACCCCTCTTGGAGCATAAATTTTTTAAGTCCCCTTCCCCAATTTCCCTGACTTGGAATGACTCCGCATGCGGCTTCCTCTTGACCCCCACCTTCCCCCCCCTCCCCCTCGCAATTAACCGCGTTCTTTCCCCGAGACTCTGCCGAGAATATTGGAAAATCGGTCGGCATAAAGCCTTCCTTGCCTGGGATTGTAATTCGGCCTAAGAAAGCCGAAATTGCCCCAAAATTTAAGATATTCTCCCTCCCAAATGTACCCTTCAACCATTATTTTGATCTCGATCCCTCCCCCCGAAGGTCTTAACTCTTTTCAACCCCTTCGATCTGCCAGTCGACATTTTTCATTGTGTACTTCTGAAAAAACACCCCCCCCTGCCCATAACACCTTCGCCCTTTCCAAGTTCTGCTGCAGCCCGTCCCAACGTTTCCATTCAAATCTTGACCGAATTATATCGGTTGGCGAAGGTTCCTCCCCCCCCTCGCCGCTCTTCACTGGCATTGCAATTGCCATACTTCCCTCTTTCCTTGCACAAGTATACTTCCAGACGAGAGCAGTTCGCTTCTCTTTTGGTCGTGCGCACAAGCTTTCCCCCCCTAATAAGTTTCTGGGAGGGTCCCTATGTCCAGCTTATTTTGTACGAGGAGATACCGCTCTGAATCCGGTCTGAAAATAGCGGCCCTAGTCGTCGATTCTTTCGAAGAGCTTCATTTCTTGCCATCGAATCTTTCCGCCCTCCCCTGGATCAGTAGACGCCTCTAAACATTACTGGGACCTTTATCCCCTCCCTCTTTCCTGCTAGATCCCCTCTTCAAGTATTTTTCAACTTGATCACGCCCTCCGTTCAACCTAGGCTACTCCTTGAGCGCAGGGAACATCCACCCGCGCGCGAGTTCTTTTTCACAAGAGCCCCCCCTATTTTTTTCCCCCCTCTCCATTGAATTCTTATTGACCACAGATCTTTTTTTCAGAGGCCGCGGCGAGCCTTTCTATGTGAAAGTCAGTACTCAACGAAGATCGGGCCCCTCCTGGCCATGGCTCTTCCCTCCTAATCGTTGTGTTTTCCCATTGCCCTTTAATATCCAAGACGGCCCTGTCGGGCTGACTTTCACATATAGTCTAAGCAAGCTCCTTCCTTCATTCTCTTTTTTTCCCTCCCCTCTTCGCCAATTCCAGTCTCTCGAGAGGCGCGGAGCTTTTTTTCACCCTGGCCCTTGTGTGATTTACATGGCTTCTCGATGTAGCATAGTTCCTCCCTTCTGCGTTGTCTTTTTTAGTCCCTCTTGTTTTACTAGCTTCCTTGGTCCTCGTTTTTTTTCCGATAACGCTCTCCCATGAATGTGTCAGCGGCGGACGTGATCCATTTGCCTTTCTTAAAATCTTTATTGCAAGACATCCCAGATCATTTTTCGTGGATCTCCTCTTTGCGCCGATTTTCAGGCCCTTCACAGGAGGGAGGGATCTCCTTCAAAATCATTCGACGACATTTTCCCCTGCCCAGACCTCAGATGATTTCCTTCATCTCCGCTTTTTGTCTACCAGCAGATCCCGCTCCAGAATGCTTCGTATGATCCGCCAGACTTGCGCAGTCCCTCCCTTACGGGTGAGTCTCTTTCATGCCGAAGGCCTCGCTTTCGCACCCCCCCCCTACTCTTAAAAGATTGCACTCAGAAAGTTTCGGGCTTCCCGCGCAAATGGACCCTCCGGAGTGGTTTTTTTCTGTTTTTCAGAAGCCAGTTCCGACTTGTCTTTTCACCTTCTTCCTATTCTCCCCGCTCGGTTGCGCTTTTCCCATCTCGGCAGTCTGCGAGTCGTTTTGACGAAGAGTCTCCCCTTTTTGACCGAGTTCTTCCGCGCTGGACTGCGACTTTGTCTGAGACCCTTTTCCTTCCCCCTTCCGGTGTAGTTGAAATCTCCTCGGGATGGAAACCGCAACCCTCTTTTTTTAGAAATCCCCTAGATCTTTGAGTCCCATTCATTACGTGTTCCCGATTCTTAGAGGTGGTAGTGGAGTGGTTGGTCCTTAATTGCGGATTTGTCCCCGATTACAAGTCTTGGCGTATTTTTTGGGTACTCCTTTTTAGATTCCACAACTTGTCCCGGAGTGACCTCTGGAGATCTTCCCCGTTTTTTAGTCTGGATTTTTCTATTCATTCTCTTTCCCTTGAGGCTTCTCTTCAGGTGTTGATTTTTAGAGGTTTGCCGGATTTTTACTCCTTTTGACCTCCGATTGGCTACTCCCCAAGAACCCAAACAAGCAAGATTGGGATGCCATTTCCCCCCTTGACTTCTCCACCTTGATGAGCGCCCCCCTATTCATCCTAAGTCTGCCCTCAAGTTCTTCTTTTTCTGGCTTTACACTTGGTCCTTAGTCACTCCAGTTCTTTTTTTTTTTAGCAACCTTGTCTGGTTGTTGTGGAATCAGCTTCTTCCCCACTCTTTGGTTCCTCCCATCCCTGGCCCCCTCCCTAAGAAGGAATGGTCCAGTTGGAGCGTCTTTTACTTGGCTCTGCCGGCATCCCGTTCCTGAAAAAAGGTACCCCCCGGTTGTTCCCTTTTCGGCCTCCCAGGTCACTTCTTCCCTTAAAGAGCAGCTTTTTCCTCTTTGCCGCGCTAGACGATGCTGTAGTTGATCTAAGGATAATCCTTCTCCCATCTCTATCCCCCCCCGTTTTTGTTGTTTCTCGCTCTATTTCCTGCCCTGACGTGCTCTCAAATAAACCTCGGACTTCCTTCTTCCCCGCCCCCACGCTCGAAAAAGGCTCGGTATTTTTGACTCGGTCCGTAATTCGACGCGTGCCAACCTGGCGTACTTTTTGTGACAGGACGACGAACACCTCGAAATTCCGTCAAAGAGCGATTCCTGGACGCATTCCCCACATTTGACCGGCCTCTTCTCACCCGTTTGATTTGGAGAAAACCACCCTCCCAACGAGCTCCCTCCCTTTGAAACACCCATTGGACTCAGAACTATTTGCTGACTTCCGTGACCCTGCTAACTGCCATGAAGACGCCTCAGGGAGAATTAATTTTTTTAATTTATTGTTTTCCAACATGTTCTCGAGGTACGATTCAGACAGGGTCCTCCCCTCTTTTGCCTAATTTCTTGTTTCCCTTTTATCCACAAGAGTCGACCAGAAATCCCTCTCAAATGTTTTTTCCGACCCTTACCTCTACCCTTGCTTCGCCTTCCTGATAGACACCCTCCCCCCCAAAAAATTAAGGAAGTTGTCTGAGAGCTCCAGAGTCCCCTCCCCCCTTGGTTGCCTTTGTTGGGAATTATACAAACACCCCCTACAGCCAACCGTCTTGCCGTTTAAGAATGGTCCTTTCAGCTTGACCCCACTCCACTACAACTCTGTGCATAACATCGGGCTTTCCTCGGGAAACTCCCCCTTCCCTCTTTCCGATGTCCATCGGGGTGTCTGGAAATACCACACTTGGTTACTGATAAAGGCCAGACCCCCCGTACCACTTCATTTTTAGCCCGCCACTCTGTTCAACCTTCATCGTCCCTCTTCTCCGAGCCTCACCCCCCCGAAGGTATGAAAGCTGCCCCGATCGTACGCTTCGGATTTTTTCCTTTCCCACCTGGCTTATGTCCACCAACACAGGCACTCTCACTTGAAAATGCCATTGCGCTCTTCCAGTTCAGAGATTTCTCTTTCCCTGGGGGAAGATTATCTCGGGGTTGCTTTTTTTCCCACTCGCCGAGCCTTTGAAGCGGGCATTGAACCTTGTCAATCCGCTTTCCTATGGCAATTTTTAATTTTTTTTTTTCTGAGCAGGTCGATGCAATTTTGGTTCGTGCGCACCCTTCCACATCTACGGATATTTTGCTTATTTTCCTTGCAAGCTTCGATTCTTCTCCGGTCTGAAAATCGCTCCGCGTAGATCTTACAACGACGCGTGGGCGAGGATTTTCTCTTTCTTTGCAAGGACTTCCCATTTTTAAGACACTGCCTGGTCCGTCGCTTCCCTTCTTACACATTCTTTTTTCCCCCCTTCGATCGGCATCTGGGGCTCCTAGCTCGGAAGTTATTTGTAAAGCTTTTCTCACGAAGTATCCGAGCAAACGCTTTCCTTTTTTCAACATAGGCTCCTTTCCAGGGTAAACCCCGCCGCCTCATTTTTTTAAAACAAGCGCTCCGCTCCCCCTTTTTCCGAGCGGCTCTTTTACATGTCTCTGCGAATGCAAACAAGCGATTGTCCCGGCCTCGGGAGATGCTTAGACGATTTTTTTTTTCCTCAGAAGCCCCTTATTAACAAGTTATTCCGAAATCTTTTTTTTTGTTGGTTCCCTAGACCATGGCAGCTTTTTTTTTCCACGAGGCGGCTCGGTGCTGCCTTTAAAATATCCCCCTCCTCTCTTGCCTCTGAAACCTCTCTTCGCAATTCAACTCGATGTTCCCGCTCCTCTTGTTGGAAAACCCCACGCGAGAGTGTTATTGGCATCTAGATGTAGAAATATGTTGCGACAGGAGTGCGTGGCGAGGATACCTCCCCCCATAATTAAGATCTCCCCCTCCAGAGAGTTCCCATTTTACATCTCCCTCGACCTATGCCTTTACCCTATGCCTCCCTTTCCAGAAATGAAATAGCTCTCCCCCCCGCGGGTGGGAGTCGACGCCCCTGTGGCGCGCTTTCAGACTTCTCTGTTGGATAGCCTTATGCGACATTCACCGCCAGTTTTTCTTTCAGGGGAGCCTTTGCTTTGGGCACGAACCAGCAGTCCAGAGCATCGAATGCTCTCGTCTGATCTGTTCCCCCTCTTTGAGCCACTCGTTTCGCTGTCAATTTAAATGCCCTAGTGAATGAGCGGCTCATTGGTATTTACCCGGACAGATAATTTTTCCCCCTCTTGAAGATCTGGGCTGCAGCGGGCCTTTCTTTCCCGAGTTGGTGTTTTTGTACGGTATTTTCAGAGCAAGTAAATCCCCAAGAGTGAAATTAGTCCCTCTTCCTTATTCCCCTAGCTTTAGCTTTGAGATAGGAGACTTGGAGAAAGGTGCATTTGGCTTTTTTTTACTTCCCCCCCCCAGTGGAAACTTTTAGGTAGGTGCCCTCGAAATAAGGTCCCTTTACTTTGGTTGACCCCCCCCCCAGATTCGCGTGATTCTCCCCACAAGATTGTCCTTCTATTTTATCGGCCGATCGGGCCCTTGGCGGACACCTAGGTTATTTAGTTTCGGGCTTTTTTTCCTCTCTTTTTGACTGAAAACGCCTTTTTCGGCGTTGGAGTTTCTTTTTGCGATGTACTAATCCCAAAATTGCTTTTTCCATAGGGCCCTTCCGAATTTTTTTTTGGCGTCATCTTTTTTTTTCCCTCTTTTTTTCTTACACGCTTCAGCGTCCAAATCTGAGCTTAGATGTTTGATTTTTCCTGCTTGGGACAGATTGCTGTCTATTGGCTCCTCTTGTCACCAAGAATTCACATTAGGATTCTACATTGGCCCCCCTAGTCTGAAGAGCCGCCGAAAAACTGACCTTAATAATCCCTGTTCTCTATATTGAATTTCGTCAGTATAATATCCCCCCTTTTTTATGTGGTGTTGTTGCCTTCCGCGAGCCAATACCGTTTGGCTTTTTGTTTTTACTCCCCTCACCCACTGCGGGCAAGATTAATTTTCCCCGTTTTAGCGACGCCCTCTTTGAATCAGCTCTTCTCTCGCTTTCGCTTCTTCCTGCGCCCGACCAGGTTTTTTTTTTTCTTCAGAGCGTCGGCTACGGCCGAAGGTAAAATGCGTTCCCCCTACCTGAGCACTTTTTTTGAAGAGTTTAGGTATTGACTTCTTGGCTATCCCCTTCC
>Ga0179593_1498649_pt1 | contig 12852 bp, 9 predicted proteins | sample CZODoug2_1_08_16_FD_185931 | JGI IMG/M metagenome (GOLD analysis project Ga0179593, IMG submission 185931) | Vadose zone soil fungal communities from Angelo Coast Range Reserve, California, USA - CZODoug2_1_08_16fungal (PacBio error correction) | ecosystem: Environmental > Terrestrial > Soil >... | reverse complement strand
CCCATGCTCCTCACTCTTTTTTCCTTCAGCGACTATGTCTCTTAGAGTTTCGACAGAGTTTCTCGAGTTCCTTTCCTCTCTGGACACGAGACGGCACGTCGGCTCCCCACGTGTTCCATGTTCCTGGGACGTAAGGATACGGCTTTGTTAGTGCCTTTCCCCGCGCGCAGTTTCCACCGAATGGCGTTTTTTACTGACCTGCATCGACGCTTTTGCATATGGACCCCACTTGTCCCCCTAATTATGTCCTCCTTCCGCGATGCGTGTATCCTCCGCATTCACATCGGGTTTAGAAAACTGATGCTTTGACCAAACCGATGTAGTTTTTTTGTTAATTCCCCTCTCCTTTTTTGCCCACTGGAACTCCTTTTCCCTGGATTCCCCCTGTGTGTATGTAATTTTTTTCTGCCGCGTATTATATGTTTCGGTGACACCACACAGGTTTTTCTTTTTGCGCCCTTTTGCGTCTGTGGGCTTGGTGTGTGGTGTCCTGACCGTTCCTTTTTGCGCACCCCCTCATGATTCGTTGTCTGTGTTCTACTTTTTTAACTTGTGCGTCCCCCCTTAAACTTTGATATCAACCCGCACCGTGCGGTACTCCTTGAACGAGCTCTGCCCCACCCTCCCGCACGTTTCACCTTTCCGTTACATTATCTTTCATGTTAGGGACCCCCTTCCCCGAATTTTGTCCGGCGCTAACATGCCCCTCCTCTATTCCAGTCCCTCTCGTACCCAACTGCCCACCGTGCTCGTCTCGTAAAACCCGGCGTCGCGCTTTGCCCATTGCCCCCCCGCATGCCCTACTGTGTTCGCCGCGGAACTTGAAAAGGTTTCGCCTCCTTTTCATGTTTGTGTCATTATTTTTATCTTATATTTTAATTGTAAGGTAGTTCTTTCGTCCCATGTTTTTAATCCCTATACTTTCCCTGACTGTCTTTCATTCTTTGAATCTCCTTCTTGTCCCCCCTTTTCCAGCTTCATATTTTACAACTTTGTTCTTTTGGTGGTGAGGCCTCATCTCAGCCCTGGATCTCCTTCCCCCCCCATGACATTGTTCCTTCGCCCTGTGGACACTCCTTCCGGCTTCCTATTACTACCTCCTCCCGTTTCTTCGTCTGTACCCTGACCCCCGGTGTTCGTTGTATTCAAGTGTCCCCGACCCCAGTGCTTCTTCTACGTAACCCTCTCGTTGGATCTTGGAAGTTCCGTGCTGTATCTCCTCCGCTGGTCAATTCTCTTTTTTTAGCACCACCGGACTCTTCTGCGGCTGCCGGTTTGACGAGTGACGCTCTCCTCGGCGACAAAAATCATTTTCGTTCTTGTGCTTCGTGTCCAGAGTTTTCCGGCCGGTGTTCTTTGCATTTTCCGTTCTCGATGCGATGCTTCACCGAATCAATGATCGACTCGGGCGCCCCACCCCCCCCTGCTTTAGTCTTCTGTTGCTGCGTCCATTGAGCGCGTGTCCCACTCCCCTTTTGCTTCGGAAACTATGATGTCCCTCCACGCCACGGAAGGCTCCCTCGCCAGTCGAGCCGCCGCCTATGTTCCCCCTCATTTTCACTTCCTCAAGTTTCCAAAATTCTCCCTTTCCCTGATCCCTTACCCGACACACTTCCTGTCACCTAGGGCACTTTTTCTTCATCTTTTTATCAACCCACAACCCCCCTCCCCAAACCCATGGAAAGATTATTCTGCGCTTTAACACCTTCCATTAACAGAAGCCGGACTTCTTAACTCTTTGTTAGAGTAGTGGTAGATATGTGAACCCCCAATACGTAGGATTTTTTTTTTCTTGGGGTCCAGCCCATCTGTTAAGACTCACCCCTCCCCGTGTACATGCAACAAACCCATACAAAACGTTCAGGCACCCGTCCCAAATCTCGTAAGGAGAGTGCCCGTTCTGGTTTTTTTCTTTAGTTCCACACCCCTTTTCGGTAACGAACCGACCCGGGTAGATTACTTTCCTTCCTCTTTTGAACCTCCCCGTTTTCCCTCCGATTGTTTTTTTTCCAGCTGACGCCTCAGAGAGAACACACTCTGGATGCGACGTTGCTGTGTCCCCTTGGATGCCTCTGGTTTAGGTTTATCTTTGTTCTACCCCAGTCGAGGTGTTGATGTTTTCTTTTTCTGAATTTTTTCCCTCAGGCTTTGATGCTGCACGCCGTCTTTGATTTCGCTTTTGATCCCGTTTTTTGACCCTTTTTTTTCAGTTTTTTTTGAAGTGGTACTAAGCGCGGTAAGTTCTCGCTGTAACAGCCAGAATTTTGTAGTCCCGGCTTATCTTTCTATGTAGGCGCGCACATCTTAGTTGGTCGGTTTTTTTCGGATTCCACTAGAGACCTTTTAGCTTTTTTGTTTCGAGCAAAAGAGTCGAGAGTAACATTTATTAGTTGCAAGTGGGTCCTTTTGTTTGGCGTCCTCTCCCCCACTTAAGTGCTCCTTTTTTCTTTGGCCCCGTATTTTTACTCAGAGTCTGGGTCTTCCCTATTTTCTTTAGGACGGCCCGGGTATGCAGTCGTTTTCGATTTGTCTGCGTGTTTTCCTCTCTTGACAGTTTGTGGGTTTTCCCTATTTTTGTTCGGTGGTTGTTTTTCCTTTGATGAGTCTGTGATGACCGCTGCTTAGATTGATTTCAGTCACGCAGCCGTCTTTGGACGGCCCCGTCGGCGTATCGTGCTAACCCGAGGTGTTTTACTTGTTGTTTTTCCTTAAAATGCCCTTTTCCCCCCGGGCCGGAAACGTTCCCCCGTTGACTCTCTTTCTCTTTTTGTCCCTATTAAGAATAAGGTTGCGCTAGTCTTAATTTCCGTTTACGCACGGTTCTCATCTCTTTAGGAGCCTGCGGTGTACTAGTTTCAGCGCTCGGCTATGAAGTCCGTCCGATATTGTTTTTTCTTTCCCCCTTTTTTACTTGTGCTTCATTTTCTTGTATCACCTCTGCCTCCCACTTCCGCTTGACGCCTGCTGAACGCGCGCCCGATCGAAATCCATGGGTTCTACTTCTCGCCTAGCCTTGTGTGCCACCTGTTCGTCTTTGTTAGGTAACCCGTTTCTTCACGGCGCTCCCTATTTTTATTTGTTCTCAAGGAATGATGGTGCGTTTGCAGTTTCCTTTCTTCTGGCCGCGTCACGGTTGCCATTCGGTTTTCCAGCTTTCGTTTTTGGTTCAGCGACCCATAGGTCAATCTTGAATAGGTTTTCGTCTTTGGGTTTTGGTCTTTGATTTCCCGGTGGTTTTGGTGCACGCTCTGGTATGCATTTTTCAATTCGTCTTTACCCCCTGATATCCCTCTCTCTTTTTCAGGTGGGTTTGAGGATGTCAATGATGTTTTTTTCCTCCCACCCTCAACCTCAATTCCAGAGGCCTTGCCACCATAATCCCCACAAGCCCTAACCTTCCGAAAACCCCCAACTTCCTTTCCCCTCCCGTACCTTGTTCCCCCCCTGACCCCGAACCCCGAAACCTCCGTTCCCCCCCCCCACCGAAATCCGCAACCATCCCAGAGTTCACACCTTTTTTTCGGTACTCGTGCCTCATATCCCTACACGGCCACAAAGAATACACCTTGTAGGACATTTCCTCTCCAGAAAACCCTTCGAGACAGCCCCCCCCCCCCCGAGACCACCCCTATCTTCTCAACGTCAGCCAGTACATAGAACCCCCCAGTTCCTTTCAGGCCCTTTTCCCCGCTCACTGATCATAATGAAGAATTAGCCACCCCACGATACTCTTGTTCCCCCCCCCAGACACACACAGGCGCCCTAACACCATCCAAAAGCCAGAAGCAGGAGGCCTGCCCCCCCCTCCCATCGAGGAGCCAGCCGCGAAATCGCTAAACGTCCGTTTCCCTCCTTTTCATTTCCTATGACCAACCCCCCCCCTCTGCGGTCAACGCCACACGCCATTTCCCAGCTTATTTTCCCAGTCATGGACACTTTTCGGTTTCCTCGTTGATTTTCGCCCCCTGTGTGAACTGTACCCCCGTCAAACAGGGGCCCCAGAACCCCTGGAGCTGATGGAGCCTTCAGTCGTACTATCCTGCCGTCCCCTTGACAGGCGGGGAACCATCCATTTCTGTCACCTGGTTTACCCCTCCGCCAGACCCCCTCTATCCTCCAACCACCCTCTCCCTGTGGTGGCATCACTGACCGTGCCCTTTCTCCATCTTCTGCACTCCCCAGTGCCAGACGAAGACCCTTCCGTCCTCTTTTCCCTTTGACGCCCAATCCTTCCGTGCGAAATTAAAGCTCTCCTGAAGGACCATTTTTCACGTTGCGACGCTGAGCACTCGACTCTTATACGTGTTTCCCTCTGGCCTCTCACTTTCCTTGTCGTTGTCAGTATCCACATGACCGCCCCCCCGCCCATTGACCTGTTCATTCTCCTTTCCCCCCGTGTCAGACCCAACAAACAGTTTGCCACGAACATCCAACCTCTACATCCTTCCGCGCTCTGGCGCTTCTCCACCGTCCTCTTTCTAGCCCCCCCCCCCCCACTTTCTCAGCTAATAAGATTCGTGCCTTCCTCCCCCATCTCCCACCCTACGCATTACCCCCGGGGACACCTTTGACTGGTGCCATTCAGCCATAAAACCCCCATTCGCGTCTCCCATGTCGCATTGCTCCCTTTTTCGTCTACTTCCCGCCGCGGGGTCGCCCGGACTGTCTTTTCGCCAAAAAACCATCTGCGTTTAACTTTTTCTTCATATTTATCATTTCTGTCCCCTTTCTAGTGCCCCACCTTTTTTTTTTTTCGTACCTTCTTCCCTGATTTACAAGGACCCCGTACCGCCCTCTAGGTGAGCCGTCTGGAGCAGCCCCCTTGTCTACTTAATTGTGGAATCTGTTTTCTGCTTGCACTGTCTCTTGGATAAGAGGGTCCCGTCGCCGGATCTGTATGCCCAGATGATGGTTCCCCCTCTGCTCCCCGGTAACTATGAACCAATTCCATTATCACGAACTTTTCCTCCCTTTCCTTGGTTGTTAGCTCCCGGACTTTGTTGTTCCCCCCCCGTGATTTTACGGATGTGCGCGCTTGTGTACGCCATTTGCTTTACTCCGGTCGCGTTTCGATACTCTCGGCTCTCACCTCCTGTGTTTAACTTTTCTATCTGCACTGTCCGAAGATTAGCACGCGGTTTTTTCACCTCACCCCTAACATCAGAGTTGGCCTCTCCGGATTTTGTGTGTGTGCTCTCGAGTTTCCCCCGGAATTCTAATCGACTAGACTCATGTTTTTTTGTCGCAGGCGCGCCCCGAGGGCTACTGGGGGGCAGTCAATTCGATCCGAGGGAACTTTCTTTTTGCCCCCCCGGCCCCTTCCCGAACAGTCGACCTCCAGCCCCCCGTCCCTTCACGACCGTCGATTTTTTGCCGGCGTGTCAGCGCTCGTCTTTCTCTTTTGCGAGGTTTTTGCTCGATTCTTTTTCCTCGTACTGCGGGACATTTCCCGGCGCCGCAGAAAAGAGCATTTGCATCCCCCCCCGCCCACCTCCCAATTCTCTGCATTATGTAGTTCCCCTCGGTTACTTCCTAGTACCTTGACCCCTCAGAAGACCTGGCACTTGTTTCGTGTGTAGCTCCCTCCCTCCCTTCATCCTGTGTTCCGTCTCGTCCTGAGTCCCTGTCGCCCTTCCTTCCTTTTTGCTTCTCAGGCTAATAACCAACAAAGGAGGGCTCTCTTTGGAACCCACCGGGACGCCATGTGTTTTACTGCAAACGGATTCCCGTTAGGGATCTCTCACTTCCACCGACACCATGACCCCCGGACCCCGCGACACCCATTCGCTGCCACCCCAGCGACACCTCCCGTCTCCTGTACAAACGTGGTTTTCACATTACGTTCTGTGACAAAAGTTTCCCTTGCTCTCTTCCTTCCGTCCTGACATTCTGTTGTGAACTTTCCTCAGACGCAGGTTTCTCCACCTCCCTCCTCTTCAGTACAGTTGTTGGTGCATTGGGCCGACGTGTAACTGGTCGCCCAGGGGCCGGTCCTCTGCTCCCCTAGTTTTATTTTTCCCCAGTCCCTCTCCCTTTTATCTCCGTCACTCGTGTTTCCCTCCCTCCCCCTTCTCTTTTCGTTTGGAAGTCCCCCCTCCTATGTCCTACGTACCCTTTACGTTTGTTACGTCCTTCGCCGATTTACATACGTTTTTTTTTTTTTTCCCCCGCACCGGTCCGAATTCTCAACCCCCACCGTTCCCCCATCCCAAGTCGTTTCTTGTCTGGACACCCCTCCTTCCAGCACCCCGTCCGTCGAACGTAACCCCGGTGCCCTACCATGGTCGCCAGCTTCTGCCCTCCCGACACCTTACTTTTTCCTCGCCCTTTCGGTGAACTGTCAGTTGCAAGTCGCCAGGCGGTGCTCCCGATCGGTTTTCGCTTTTTTCTTCCCCCGTTGGCCTTTTTTCCTTTTTCTGCGTTTCCGACGCGAGGACGTTTGTTTGGACCCGCTTTTCTTCTTAGCCTTGACTTTGCCTGGTCCCAACTCCGATGGCCCCAAGTAGTTGCGCGACTTCCAGTTTTTTTCCTGCCATGGCCAGCAGAGGTGCGGTCTACCCCCCGAATCCCTTTCTGTAGAAGAGCGTCCCCTTCTTTTGTCTCTTTTCAGCTCGTTCCCCCTCTCGCCCTCTTCCCCGACCCCCTTTTTCCCCTTCAGCCGTGTATTGTCTTTTCTCCATTTTGACCGTGTCTCTCTCTTTTCCCTCTCATAATTTGTGGTTTTCGCTGGCCGTTATTCTCTCTCGCCCGCTGTAGCTGCTTTTCTCAGTCCCTGTCCGCTCTTTGAGAGGGACGACGATTGAAGTCGGCCTACCACGTTTAAGATACGTGACAGTTTTCCCCCAGGTCTTCCGTCTTTCGTAACCTTTCGAATATCATCTGTGCCTGCATGATGGAAACGTAGCCCTCCTCCCTTCCCTTCTGATTTTGAAGCACGTCCCTCTCCTCCATTATCGGGGACAGTGTCTTCTGAGCGAGGTCCGAAATCCCCCCCGTATATCTCTCCAAACCCCCCCCCCCCCTCTTTGGTCCCCCCCTTTTCGGCACCGTTGGTCCTTGCAACTGTCCCCAGGGAACGGATCCCTGCTCGGATCATCGAATGTTTGCTGTGTGAAGCCTGATTTCCCTCCGGAGAGTGTTAGTTATAAAGGATGTACGTCTGGGATTTTCATGGTTCCCCACGGTATACCACCTGTTCATTTAGTTTTCGTGTGTTCATATCCCACAACTGTTAGTTTGTCCCATTCCTGTCCATTGAACTTTTTTAACGTCCCCCCTTCCACGGTATAATGGCAGCTATTCGCCACCACCTCCCTCACTCCGCATATGCTTCTGAGACCTCCCGTGTCCATCTTTTTCCTTTGACACAAAAGGTTCTTGCACTTTTTACCGATTATGTTTCCGGCCCAAGAAGACCTTCTTTCGACGAAAGTTCTTCTGCCCACACACACAAGATTTGACCCACCGTTCCCGAAGAATACCCGAGCCCCCCCCCTTGTTACAACACCCGCTTGTGGTGATGACCTGGCGATCTTAGCTTTTCCGAGTCGACGGCGTAGTCCGATTTGTTTTCGTCTTACGTTTTGACCTGCCGTTATCGGTGTTTTTTTCTTCATTTTCTCTTGACCCTGGGATATAGTCAGTCCGGTGATTTTTCTTTTCATCGTTGGTAAAGCCGCAATGTTATCCCCAGCCCCCCGCCCCCATTTGATGAAAAACACTCGGCCTTCCGGCTTTTTAGCCTTTTTTTTCGGAGGGACGCCCTAGCCAGTCTGTTTTACGCAACCAGTTCTTTTGCACCGAAGCAGACTTTATTTTTTCTTTTGGGCCCCGATAATCCCGAGAAAATGGCGTTTCGCGTTTTGTGCTATCCCCTAAATTTCCCCAGCAAAGGAGGGTCACGGGCAAGTTTTTTATTTGTTCTCCCTGTCGCCGTTTTATCAATGTACGCTTGCACACCCATAGTTAGCAGTTTCATATGTATCCCCTCGCTGTTTTAGATTTTTCTTTTTTTTTCACTGTTGCGCGCCGTGCGAGGAGTTCTACCTTTCGTGGCTTGAGTCCCCCCTCGTCGGCGCATAAACTCGTCGGTAAGAGTGATATTCAGCGACACGCCCACAAATCCTTTGGAGTTTGATGAAGTTTGAGGTTTGCTTTCCTTGTCCATGCTAGTGGGTCCGGGTCTTGCACTGGAAAAGCTTTTTAGCCGTTTTTAGATCTCTTAGCACCGAACAAGAAGGTGCCCTCACGGCGTCTGAAAACCCATGATTTCCGTTCTTGACCTTTTTGGCGGCTACCACGCTCGGATCCACTCTGTTGGTGTCTTTACCATGAACCAGCGGGCCGCCCCCCCCCCGTACTTCTGTGCGATGAACGAGTCTTTAAACACGGTCTATCAGAAAGTTCCCCCCCGTCCCGAGTCCGGATCCTTTGTCAAGACCACTGACATAGGGCAACTTGGTTTCAGTCCCCAAAACCCCCCCAGGTCCCCCGCAACATTTATTCGTCAACCAAGTGAATTTCGATTCTGTCTATTTTTTTTTTCCAGATAGTGGGGTCGAGTTCTTGGGGCCCCGCCCGCCCTATAGACGCGTCTAGAGTTCCCTTTTCCACGCTCCACAGTTTACCCCCGCCCCGTTAGGCGGTGCCCCCCCCTCTCTCCCAGGGCTAGATCAGATGACCAGCTCGTACGTGCTACGGCCATAGATCTGTTCCCCAAATTTGGTTCAACCCGTTCTTTTTCTTTCCACGAAAACTTGATTTAGACTTGTTTGATTCTACGCCACAATAAGTAAGCCCGATGGGGTTTTGGGCGTGACGACCGTCGTCGTGTGGTCGAACCGCGGCGAGTTCACGCGTTGCGTCCGGTCCCCCCTCTTTGTGGCCTTTGTTTGGTAGGTGCATTAGTTTTACAGTCTCCCGTCGCGCTTTCTTTGCCCTGGCCGATTGGGCCGACCCCGTCTGAAGACGTGCCCTGATTCTTTTCTCCCGTTTGCTAGAAGGGAGTCTATCTCGAGGCGCCCCAGCGCCGAGACCCAGTCGTGAGGTTTTTTTGGAGGCGATCGGTTGACCCAGTTTAGGTCCTGGCGCAACTGTGCCGCAATTTTTTCGGGGGCATTGTATCTCCGTGCCGCGTCGGCAGTTCTAAGGACGGCGTCATTGGTCTTTTGTATTCTTCCCATTGTTAAACGATTGCAATTCTTTTTCTAGGTATTTTTTTCTGAGATGTCGAGGGAGTTTTCTTGCGGACGTTACCCGGAACTGCGTGCGTCATCGTTCCGCGGAAAGTCGTTGTTTTTTGATAGGTCTTTTTATTTTCCCCCAGGCAAACTGCCCCAGGTGCGTTCATTGCCCTGGCCCCGCCGCAGTGTCTTTCCTGAAGCCAGGTCGTGGGGTGATGTTCCATGCGCGCTTTCGTGCTTTCTTCGAACGTCCTCTTTCGCGTAGCGTGGCGAGTCCGCCACTCCGTCCAGATTAGCTTTTTGGCGGGCGCCCCTTGTTCTGATTGATCTTCCCGGCAACTTCCCGCGGCGAGTTCTGTCTCCGTCCCCCGGTGTTCGTTTGGGCCCATCTCTTTGTCGTCATTCGTCTGTCCCTGCGCTGGCTCCTTACGGCCGGCCTCCCCCTCAAGAATCGCGCGTGATTCCTGCCCTGTGTTTCTTTAGCGCGCGTTTTCCCCTCGTTTTTTTGCGGCCGTCGTTTCTTTCACGGCGAGCCGAGTTGAATAGGTCGGCTCGCTGTTGGTGGGGGTTTTTTTGATGGCCGTTCGGGGTATCCTTTTCTTTTCCGAGGTTTCTTGTTAGGATGGGGATTTTTTATGGTCCTGTTTGGGGGGTTACGTTACAACCCTTTTACTTGATTTTTTTTTTAGTTAAATAATTGAGCTCCTTCTCTCTTTCCTCATGACTGTTGAGCGATGATCGCAAATTATGTGTCCGTTCCCCATCCTTCCCCCCACAGAACCCCCCCCCCTGCACTCGCCCAAATCCCCCAAAGACTAACCCCTAGTCCCCTATTCCGTCCCAACTGCTCCCTAAAATCCCCCGAACTGAAGACGACGATCACGTTTGCGTGCGCCCGACTAGGTCCCCCACCGCCTTCCCCCGGTCAGTCGCTACCGCCCCCACAATAGCAGGGAGCCCGTTCAGTCCTTCCTGTCGTGCACTTCTGCTTCTTCCTTCCATACACCTGACTGCAAATTTTTTTTGGACGCAAGATACTTCTTGGCCCCGCGCTGCCGACGTGCGGTTTTCATGAACCTCAATCCCTTGGGTGCAATTGCCTCTCCGATCCACGCGGCGACTTGAAATTTCAACTCCCACTGCTGACCCTTCTCATCGGTTTTCTTCTGCGGATCGCCGACTCCCCCCGCGGAGTGTATTTAGCCTTGTCAGGCACCTGCCGCTCGCCCATGTTTTTCCCTCCAACCACCCCCCCACCCCCCCCTGGGTTTCGTGACTCGTCACCCCGTACGCCGTACACTTTGAGCGGCATGTCACTTCTGTCCGTGTACGCCACCCTTTCCCACCCTTGCCCACCTCGCCCTGATTCCTGTCGTGAACAGTGTGTGCCTCCCATCCTGAAGAGTCGCCCAGAAGAACTTTCTCGCCTCTCCTTCACGCCCTACGTAGACCGGACAGTGTGAGTTTTCCCTCTACGCTCGCCCAACTGTTCCAGCTCCCCGTCTCGCAGATGGACCAGATCTCGTTCTTTCACCGATCCTGCGTCCCTCCCATTTAGTCCTCCCCTTTCGCCCGTCGAAACCCAACGCGGGGACAACGATCCACGACTGTGACACGATTAATACTTTTGTGGACCGGTGGGTCGTTCAACCGTTGCTGCCTCCTCTTATCCACCTTTCGCCTCTACGACGTCGCCTACACCCTTTGCCTTTTCTAGGCCCTCGAATTGGACCCTCTCCGAACCCCACCCCACCCGGTGCCATGTGGCCGGGTCGCAATTGTATTCCTCTTCGATTTTTGGCCTTCCGGTCCCTTTCGTCTCCACCCCAACATCTTGATTTGACGGGATGACTGCGTAGAAGAATCTGTTTTCCCCCCTCCTATTTGTACCTTGGTCTCCCCGGTTGAGTTCCCCCAGGCCGTTCAGCCCTATAGGATTTCAGCTGGGTCCTTCCCGTTAGGTTTTTATTGTTTTTGATGGCGGTTTGATAGTGGTTTTTCGGTAACCTGTCGGGTCTTTTTCTTTCTCCCTAGAGAGAGCACCTTTGCACCGGAATGCATCCGTACATTCCTTTTTAATCGCTCCGACTTGCCAGTTGGTCCCTGGGGTTTGTTGCACCAAGATTCTGACCAAGTGCCCCCCTATATGGCAGGTTTCTTTTTCCGGGTGATTTTACTTCGACTCGTATTTTCGTTCTGCTCCATCCTGCGTGGTCAGATCTTGCAGCGGCGCTCTCGTCTCCCGGTGTTTGAACAGTCATTGAGTTGCCTCGCCTTTCGGTCAGTCGTCTTCCCCTTTTTCCTCGGAGATCCCCACCAGTTGTCCCCCGCCGCCAATTCGAGAGCTCTTTGCAAGTCCAGTTCATAAGCCATGCTTAGCCCGTCCTGGACCACTAACGAGTATAATCCCTCCAGTCCATTAGAAGCCTACTTTTGCATTTTTTGCTGCCGCGTAGGACTCTTCCTTCCGTTCATAGTCGCTGAATTTTTCTTGTGCTTCAACCTAATAATTCCCGCCCGTTCGAAGACTGAATGCGTCGCCACTCCCCACCGACACCCCTCTTCTCTAGGGACCTGGCATACTCTATGACGTTCTTTTTTGCTGACGAAAGACTTCAGGCTTTTGTTTCGCCGCCCGCTTTAAACAGCCCGTTCCGACCCGTGACGTGACGGGCGGACAGTGTGTGTCTTCCCTAGAAACACCCAGAGTCTTTATGCGCGCTCATCCAGAAAAAGAAGGTCTTGTCTTCCGTTCGGCAACACGTTATCCGTCCACTTTGGGCGCAAATGGATGCTTTACAGCTTGCTACCCCACATTTTCCAGATACCGCAAACTCAATCTCATCTGACTACAACAGCCAGCGTACTTCCGTAGGGTTAACCGCCACACCTGACTGATCCTCCGGCGACAGTGTCGAATCCGTGTTCCCGTATTCTGTTTCTTTTGTGACCTTGTTTGCCCCTGGTGGCCATGGTTGTTTTACGATGATGTTGGTTGCGGTGTGGCGTATGTTCGTCACTCTCTAGAGGCATCTTATCTCTTGCCTTCGGTGCCTTTCCTGTTTTTTCCCGTCAACCCTCATGGTTCGCTCTTTTTCTGACCGCATTATCCCCGGCGGTGTTTGGCGCCAGCTGCGAGTGATTACCGCACTGTTTGCATTAGTCATTTTGCGATCAAACTGGTGTCCCTTTTTCACAGGCCCCCGGAGTAGAAATCCCGACACCCGTCGAAGCTTTTTTTTTTCCAAGAAAAACCAAGTGTGATTCCTTTTACCCGTAGCGGTTGCCTGGGCCCCAGTTCTTCCCACGCCACCGTTCTTTTCCCAATTTATCCGGGGTGAAAGCTATCCAGTTTTTATTCAGGCAGGTCGTTGAAGCCTAGTTTTTTGCGATGCTCGGCCTAGACTGTAGTTTTTTTTTTCAATCGCCCCTCGAATCTTCTTTTCGTAGGTACGCTTTCCGACTTGTAGGGAAGGTTGCATGCAGTAGTACTCGCGCGCAAAAAAAGTTCTTCGTGAACCGTGACCGGTGTCCTTCCCTCTCTATTTTCTCTTTCCCGTCCATGTTTCCCGTCGCTGTTTTATACTCCGCAAATTTATTTGTAGACCCGCCTCGTCGCGTCACCTCTCTTTGTCCGCGCCGCTCCTCGATTTTCCCTATCGTCATGCTA
>Ga0179593_1462844_pt1 | contig 12852 bp, 15 predicted proteins | sample CZODoug2_1_08_16_FD_185931 | JGI IMG/M metagenome (GOLD analysis project Ga0179593, IMG submission 185931) | Vadose zone soil fungal communities from Angelo Coast Range Reserve, California, USA - CZODoug2_1_08_16fungal (PacBio error correction) | ecosystem: Environmental > Terrestrial > Soil >... | reverse complement strand
TTTAAGGACAGAACTCCCACAAACTTTTCTTCCCGCTCTTTTGGATGGCTTGTGGATCGCACTTCTTATTCGGTTGGCACCACGGCTCCCAAGACTTTTCCCTGTGCTGGGCTATTCCCTAATTAACCCCAAGACGATGTTATATGCCCACTCTTTCCGCTCCCTTCACGAACAGTCTCGCCAAGCGTCAATGAAGGCGCTAGCCTTGGCGCGTCCTCCCTCCCCCTTCCCCCCGGAACCGAGGCTTCGAGCACCCCCCCCCCCCCCAACTTGAGGCATCCTTGATCGATACCCGATGGCTGAAACAGTCCGCTGCCTACCTACAGGCCGACCGATCCCCCAGTAAAAGAGTATTTTCTGGTCGTTCCAGAGTCCTTTCTCTCCTCCCTCCTTATAGTTCGGACTTCGCGACACCCCGCGCTGTTTCCCCCCCCGCCTTACCCAAGAGTAAATGTGTCTAGTGCAATCGAGATGCCCGCTTCTTCTCGGTTGTCCGTGACCCAATCCTCTTTACTTGTTTCAGACCCGTTGCCTTGCAACCTTTTTTTGCCCTCTTCTTTTTCCCTGGTTCCCCCTGTTCTCAATACTTTTTCATCCTAAGATTGAGAGTGGGTTCTGTTTTCCTCAGGACCTCGACCCCCCTTAGCTCGACCCTAGTCCGATTGTTACAGTGGCGGGTCGATACAATCCCCCGCCGATTTCTATCCGTAAGTAGTGACCTTTTATCTTCACGCCCCTACTTTTTCTTATACTCGTCCGCGTTTCGTTCCGCTGTCGAGTTAAGCTCTATGAATTTCATTTGATTCCCTTTTTTTTCTTTTTTTTTCCCACCTCACAGGCAAGGCTTACAATCCCAAAGACCCCTCCCACCACCCACACAGTATAGGACGAAGTACCTTTTCTGACTCTCTTTTTCCCTCCTCTTTTTTTCCCTGTTGACCGCCGAGTATTTACCCATTTTTTTTCCTGATTATCGCTCACCTGATGCAGACTTCTCCTTCTCAATCGCGCCTTTCTGATCCAACACGTTCGCTATTCAGACTTTTCTCATTACCCACGCACTCTTGAGTCTTTTTTCGTCCGCCCCCTTTTTTTTTTCCCCCCCAAGGGGATGTAACAGAGGTGATTGCGATTGAGCCGCATGCAACAGCGCGCTGGCGTCCTATCAGGAACCCCCGTTTTTGTCTGGCTTCGTCAATTTCACCTCCACCCCTTGGGTGAACTTTTCACACCCAAAAAATAGTTCTAGAATATATCTCACTTTATGTCTAAGCACACGTTGCACCCCCCCTGCCCTCAACGTGAGCGTCCTCCTTTTCCCCAAACTTTTTTTTAGCTGCCCAATGGGAATTGCTGATCGATAAGTCCTTCCATCCCCCTTGTGCCCATTTGAGGTTGAGGCTCTCTTCTTCCTTAACAAATATACGTACTGCCAACAAGAATGGCCACCATGCCGTCCCTGTCTGTCCTCCCCTGTGCTTCTGCTGTGACATTTCGCCACCATCTCTCTTCTCCTTTTGTTGTGTTGATAGATCTGGGACTTCTTTCCTGCTAACCTCAGGCCCCCCCGTATTCTCCTTCCTTCTCTTTTGGCCATGTCGTCTGATCAATTTACGTTTTTCCCATCAAAGGTCTTCCCCCTCCAACCTTGTATGTTTCCACACAATGGCTTGCCGCGCCATTTATAGAGAAGACGCTTCCTTTGAGAGCCTCGTCTTCTCTTTTGTACCAATAGACGCCTTCCCCCACTTGCGGCGGCGGGGTCGACTTTTTCTCAGTCCCCGTGTCTCTAGTTCTCCGATGTTTCACCCCCCTGTTTTCACTCCGCCCTTGTTCGATTCGTTTATGAGAGGAAGCCGGATCCTGGTTCCTCTCTTGACCTTACTTATATAGAGTTTTTCCTAGGTTATCCCCTAAACCCCAAAAGAGGTGACCAGTCCCCCTTTGGTCAACCTTCTTTTCGGCGCCGCTGCATAACCTTGGAAAGTGGTATGAGAATTCTCCCCTTCTTCTCCTGCGCTCAAGTGCGTCCTGTTCCTCAGTCCTAATAAGAAGCCTTTCTGTCCTATCCCTTCACCATTTTTGGTTGTTTCTCCATTTGTGCCTAAACATTATCTTTCCTCTCTGCCCTCGATTTTCCAATTGTTAACTGAAGAATTTCCCCACACTGTTGTTTTTTCTTTTCTTTAGTCCTAGGGAAAGGTGATGTCTTTTTCTTTGTCCATTAATCTCGCCGGATCTCATGGAGAAAAACCATTCCTTTCCTCTTCCTCGACCTACACGTCTTAAGCCTTTGTTCCCCAAGGTATCATGCAAATTTATTTCTTGAACTATTCCCTGTCACGGACCCTTCCTTGACTCTGTAAGCGCTCCCTTTCTTCTAGTCCCACTTCGAAGGTCCCCTTTTTCTCTTCTTTGGCATTGAGAATAATTGCGAGTTGTACTCTTCCTCCAACCCCAACCCCTCGCGATTCGCTTCTTTTTTGACAATGGTGTGTAGTTGGCGCAACTCAATTTAGCCGTCTCCATTGCCGATTTTCCCCCCCCCCTACCTTCTTTTTCGAGAAAAATTATTCTATCTGTTCTGCCGGACCCCACCCCAGCTAGCCGCGTGCATCTCGTTTCGTTCGTGGGACCCGTTTCGCTTTTGCTCGTTGTTGTAGCTTTGGTCACCTTTCCTTCTTTGTCGCCGTGTTTCGGTTTTGACCGGACTTCTCTCCGCCTGAGGATCGACCAGTTTACTTCTTTTTTTTTTCGGGGTTTTTCCTTTTCGGGGTATGTGTTTTTTTGCTGTTCACCCTTTTTCGATTAGTTAACGGCCTGGCAACATTTTGGTTTTTTCCTTCAGTCGCACTCGGTCCCCTTTATTTTTTTAGTAGCGGAGGATGACGCCATCTCTTCCTCTTCTCCCCTTCTTTCATGTCCCTGTCTTTAAGTTCTTCGCGGACTTTTCAGAGACACTTTTTTTTTTCCCTTCAGTTTTCATTAAGAGCACCCGCCCTGATGAATCCAGTCTTCTGCTTCTCACTTTTCCAATCCTCCCTCGTCCTCTATTACGACAAGTTTTCGGTCTCTCTTTTCTTAAAAGCAGACATTTTTTTTGTGGTTTTTGATCCGCTCTCTTTCCTCTCCTTTGTTTTCGCTGTTGTCTCCTAGTGACAGTACTTCCCCCCAACCCCTTCCCTTGTCCCCCGCGCGCCGGATGCTTTTCTGTTTGATAGCCACACCTGCGCGGAGAGGGGTCCCTCTCTCTCCTCTCTAGCATTTTTTTTTTGTTTCGAATCACCCCTTCCTTGAACCCCCCCAGACGATGTATATGCCAAACCGATAAGCAGTCAACTTGCCCTTTTTTTACGAACGATTTCAGTCCTTTCCATTCCGGCCGTCTGAGCCGATTCTCCGTTCCCTTCTCCCCGCTCCCAAAACCTTTTTTACTTTCGACAGAAAAACACCCCAACATGTTCTGCCCTATGGAGATCTCGACTCCCTCGGTGAACCAGCGTTGTTACGACCTACTTCCGTTACTTCCCCCCCGCGTAAAGCGTATTCCTCTTTTTCTCTCCCATTCGGCCGTCGAATTTCCTCAGATCACTTTTCTGCGACAAATGCGTCGTTTTTTCCTCTCCCCCCGCTCCTCTTTCCAAATTGTCAAGGGGTTCTCCGGGCACAGAGAGATGAACGAGTCGATCTGTTTCCCGCCATCACGACCTATCTTAAGGGTTACGACATGTGCGTTCACCCCTCCTCAGCTTTATAGCTCTTTACTTTTTTTTGCCTACCACCTTGCTCCCCTGCCTCCCTTGCGATGGGGTTTGTTTTTAAAGAGTACCTCCCTCCTTATTTTTTTCTCCAAAATAGACAGCTATTTATCATTGTGCTTTTCGAGAATCGCGTTGACCCCATGTACTTAGTGACCCCCCTTGTTGAACTTCTGGTACCCAAGACTGTTCCCTGTCCACTCGTGCCCGCGGCTTTCGTGTAAAGAGTAAGTTTTGAAGCGAGTGACGGTTGGCTCCATTCTTTTATTTCCCTCGAGATATGGCCCCCGCCCTGCAGGCCCTTCATCCACTCCCCCTACCCCACCCCACCACGGTCTCAAAAAAAAAAACTTCTTCCGGCGTACTTTACACAGCTTCTGCGCGGATTTTACTGATAGGAACTTACTGTTCTTCGCAGAGAAGTTCTTACCCCCCCCATGGCACGTTTCGACCCATGCTGACGGATCCTGCCTTCGCAATTCTCCCTCCGTTTCCGACCAAACCCAGTTCTCTCTCCGCTTGGCATGACTTTTCTTTTCCCACCTTACCCCCCTTTCACTCTGGGAGTCCGGATTTTCCCCCCCGCAGACAACTAGTTGACCCCTTTATGTCCGGGTTATTCTAGAATTGCGCTCACGCAACCTCCTTGTCGTAATATAAGTTCCCCACCGTGTCTTTTTCCCCTTTTTTCTTCAAGCTCACGAACACGGGCTGAGTTTTAAATTGTGGAACCACCCGTGGATCTCAGGATCTTCCCTCTTTTCCTAGTTCGACCCGCCCGCAATTTTCCTCCCTTTTCACGATCAGACTATGCGACGTGACTGAGGCTGCTAGATTCCTCCCATCCATTGTGGAAACAGGCCCCCTGCGGGAGAGACTTGACTCTCGCCTCCACAAATATCCGTCTTCTTCCCCCCCCACGCATTCCCCCCCACATTTCTCGCGCGAAACGGGCTCTTCGGCTTCCATGCCCGAAGTTAACCCTATCTCTCTTCTTTCATATACCCCCCCTTTTTTTTTTTCGAGAGATGGTCCTAATGTAGAACTTTTTTACGTTGCACCGTTTAGACCTTTTTTACTTGAGATTGTGGGCCCCGCGTTGCTTTCTTTTTCCCGTCAGTTCTTTTTCCCCAGTTCAAAGGATTTCGTCCTTCCAACCCTTTTTCTTTTTTCCCCAATGGAGGCCGTACTTATCCCTCGAAGACGCCTTACGGAGCGACATCTTCTTATCTTGCTAAGGAAACTAAGAAATTGACGTTTGGTCTTTTCCTTTTTTCCTAATAAGGTTGATCGAGCTCAGACTTTTTTGTTTCCCCCCTTTTTTTCAACCGCCGTGTTCGTGTTGATGATGAAGTGCTCAGCGCCTTTTCCTTCTATGGTCCGCCCTTCCTCCCTTAGTTTGCACTGCTTCTTCTCCCCCTGCAATCAAAGAGTGTGAAAAGACCCTTATGCGTTGGGTTCACTTTTTGTTCCTGGCCCCACTTGAGCGCCTCCGCATCCCAGTCTTTCACTTTGATGTCTCCTCGTCATGGAGGTCCCTGGAAATTGTTTTTCGACAGATACGAGAGATGAGAGGCCTGAATCATGCAGCACGTTTTCTCTAGTTCGCCCTCCCCATTTTTTTTTTGGAGAACTCTCCGTGCCAGGATCTTTCTATGATGAATCCCTTTCAGCCCGATTATCAAAGTAGCCATACTATTAACCTTCTTTTGGTGGTTTCAGTTGTCGGTGGTCTTGATAGGGATTTCTTCCGGAGGTTGTCTTTACCTTTTCTCTCTGTCCATTTCTGCTCCCTCAATCCTTCCTCCCCCTCCTCCGAGGGTTAACGATTATCAGTCCCCTTGGATTCGTGCGATTCCCCTACTACGTTGTCTAAGTAGAGAACTCGCCACGCCACTTTCCTGTCAACACTCGGATTGTTCCTGCTCATCGGCTCATGTCCTCGCAGGAAAACCAAAAACACATTGCGACTGCGCAATGGTCTTCTCAATTTCTTTTTGTGAATCATCCTTTTTTGTCGATTCACTGTCTGAATCCTTCCTCTCTTTTTTTTGACTTCTGTTTACATCCCAGCTTTTTTTATGTTCCCGCGTTTGAATATCGCAGTTATGTATTCCCCTTTCTGTAGTTTTTTATTTTGAGGATAACCGCAGGCGTGTCGTACGTTTTTCTTTGTTGACTTTCGGAGTTTTTTTTTTAGTTCTTCGCGGACGGCCTTTGATACCCCGCTGCCATTGTTCATCTTTTTTCATTTCTCTTTAGGTCTTTTTTTTCCAGTCGTCTTGATCTTCCTTCTTTTTGGCATAAAGTTTGGGCTTTGCTTTCCCCCTAGTTTCCTTTTGGCTATCGGATTCTTTACGTCCTGGCAGCGGATGGTCCTATCCGAAGTTTGCCCTCTGTTAGTTACTTTCTCCTCTTCTTTTTAGAGAAATCTTGTTTCCTTGTTGCCCCCGCGACCTTCTTTCCTGTTTTCCTTTAGCCCGAGCAAGTTGACCTTCTCCCCCGCGGCTTGGGCTATTCCAAAGCAGAATATTCGGCGTGGTCCCCCGCCCTCCTTTCTAATTGTTTCTTGGTGGCTCCTTTTTATCTCTCTCTTTTTTTTTCCCCTCAGTTTGGTTGTTTGAGCTCTCCTAAGGACGCACTCCCCAAACAACCCCCCCCCAATTTTTTTTTTCCCCTCCGCTCCCTTATTTCGGGTTTCCCAGCACCACCAGAGAGTTAGGAGAGGGCCCCCTTTTTCCTCCCCCCGAACTCGGAGGAAACGTCTGGCCTTGGCGCTTCCCCTGTCCTTAAACCCCCCGATGTCTCTGCAAATTATACTGAGATTGAACGACCCTCCTCCCCTCTCCATGATCTTTTCCTTTGTTGCTTTAATCCTCGTCCCCAAAACAGTAACCTCGAGGTGAGAGAGTCCCACCAACCCCCCAAATGGATGCCATCCTTGACGCTTCTCCCAAGAGCTTGGTTTTTCAACAGCTCTCGTACCTCCTTTCCGATCCCTTTCGACATTCTCTTCGTCACAGAGGCTTTTTTCCTCCTTCCCCCTCTTTCCCAGATGGCCCGCCCCCCTGTGACCACCCCTGCCGCTTTCCAATCCAAAATTATCCAATCGTCACTTTTCTTTTCCCGCGATTCTTTTTGGCGCTTTTTTTTCCTCCCAAGCCCCCATCAGAGAAGGTTTCGGACCAAGGTCGGGAAACCCTAGAGACCCCTGTTAAGTCCTACATGTGTTCCCTTGCGTTCCACCACCTTGGAGTAGTTCCCTCTTCTTCCTGTGGTTTGTGTTTCAATCTTCCCTCTGCCCCTTTCTTAGGAAAATCGACTAGTCCGTCCCTTTGTTTGAGCTAAGGTAGCTCTTACTTTTTCTAATTCCTTCCCCTGGGTAATCATTTTCTCACTCCCTCCCTGGGTCTTATCCTTCGTGCCCGCTTTTTAGTGTACGAGGTCCCTGGAATCGAGTGGTTTGGCTTCCCCCTTCTTTCCCTCCTTGCCCAAAAACGCCACCTCTTCCTTTTCCCCCCCCCCCTCCCCCGAAACACACCCACCCACGTTTTTACATAGCTACGTCCCTAAGGAAGCAGCTTTCTTGTTTATCTGAGTCTCGCCGCCCCTCCATTTTTCTTCTGCCCGATGCCAACATGGGGAATTTCCCCCTCGTTCCTTTTTTTCTTTTTTTCCAGCATTAGCAACCCTCGCCCCTTTCCTCTGCTCACAAGTTCGTCTTTCCTGAATGGCACGATAAATCCCCAAAGTTACAACTCTGCTCCGTCCCCTTCGCCTCTTTTTGCCACCCTTGGGTTCACCTCTTTTTTAGTACTTGGTGAGAAGCGCGCACACTCTCTCGCGTTTCTCTTCATCGTACTGCACAGGGTAATGGCTGCCTTCCTCTCAACTTTTCCCCGGCGTCGTGGCACCCGTGGTGGAACCACCTCTTATCCTTTAGGACTCACTATGTAGACTGTCCGGCACACAGTCTGACACATTCTACCGACCCCCCTAGTATATAGTTCACTCATTCCCCTCTTTTTTTTCCTGCTTTCTTCTTAAGGAATCCTCTTGACCCGACCCTGGTTGCGGGATCTATAGATCTACAACTATCCCTTACTGGATAACACAAACGGCCCCCCCCGGCAACTTGCCTACTTCCCCCCCCCAAAAACCCCTCAACCACCCCCACCCCCAACCCCCCAAAACAAAAACCCAAACCACCCCCCCCCCTCGTTTCGTTGCTCGCGCCAGAAGAAGTACCTTCTTTTTTCCTCTCCTTTGTTGTGATTATGGGACTTAGGTCCCTGGTATAGCCTTAAACTTTAGCACTTGACTTCCCTTGTTTTCCCTTTCTTTTTTTTTCTCCCATTTTTGACTGGATATTTTGAAGTTTCCGATCCGTTTAGAAATTTAACCTTGTTTCCCCCTTTCTTCCTCCCTTAGTTCTCCTGATATCGTAAGCGCAATTTCTTCTCTTTGGCACATATCGGAATCCCTGATGGAGGATGGGTCTCCGGTGTGCTCGAAAGTTTCGCTTTAGAACTCAGCTTGTTTTTTTCCCCCCTCCCTTCCAATGTTTTCCTTCCTTTCCTTCCTCCCCTCCCTCAGGTCAATTTAGCTGAAGAAAGCGCTCTTCTGTTGCGATGCGGCGCCCCAATTAGCAATCATTCTTTTCCCTTCGTGGGCGAGGGTTTTTCTCTTGCGCCTTTTCCCCATCTTGAACACTTCATTGAGAATGCGGGACCATGCGGATTTCCTACTCCTTTTCCTAGATTACGGCGCCTGATGTTTAGTGAAGGAGGAAGCCTCCAGAGTTCTCTCTCCTGCACTCCCCTCTTGGTTCTTGAGACTTTTTGCTAACAGTGCTCTGTAGATGATGAACTCCGCTAAGACAGCTGATTACACTCCCCCTCTACGGTAACTTTTTTGGTGTCTCTGTCCCCGGTATCTATTCAAGGTCTTTCTTCTTTCCGGTCTCAAAACCCCTCTCTTTCCCATCATCCTGTATGGACTTCCAAACATTTTAATCTTCCTTTTTACTCTTACCCGAAGCACGGGGCACGATCCAGCCACCTGGAGCTCGTTCACTTAACAGACGTTTCCCCTTCCCCCCTGTCAGATCCTCCCTTTCTGTTCGACCCTCCAACGAGCGAACTCGTCTCTTTGTCTCACTACTGCGAGGTCCTCCTTCCCCCCCCCATTCTGAATCTTCCTTCAAATTCTTTGAGCCCCTCCCCCGTAGCTGATCTTCCAAATGATCCCTCCTTTTTTCCCCAAGCACCTTTGTTCAAAAGTAATTGAGTGCTTTTTCTTCCCCACCTTTTTTCCCGCGTGACTCTGTTGTGAACGCGAAAAGTGAGGAAGCTTTCGCGAGCCGTGTTGGAGGATGGCAACCCGAAGCGCCTTTTTCTCTCTTCCGCTTGCAAGGAGCGTCCCCTCTCCTTCCTATTGATCGACAGCTTGAATCTTCCGCTGGTTAGCCTTTCTTTCCGTTTTGTCGCCTTTTCACCTCCAGAGGTTAGATCTCTTACCTTAGGAATCCATTTTTTTTTTTTTTCCCTTTTCGCCCTCTGTTCTTTTTTTTTTTATCTTTCTTATTCCAATGGGGGCCCCTGTGTTATAGCAGCTTTATGAAGAGAGACTTCCCTCTCTTTTCGATTTTTTTCGCGGTTTTATCTTGGCGAGACTTTTTGTGTTTTTCCCCTTTCATGTGAATTCGTCGCAGTTTTGATTCTAAGGTTCGGAGCGCACGTTTGACCCTCCTCCGCCAGCTTTTTATTATAACCCTCCTCGCTTTGATGGTTTCCCCCAGACTTTTTTTACTTTTCCTATGATCCTTTTATTCTTTTCCTTCCTTAAGTTGTTTTGAGTCTTAGATAAATAAGTCATCCTCCAAACACAATTTGATTTTTAAACTTGAAAGGCTGCGCTGGAAGTGACTCCCCCCATTTTTCTGGAGGGTGACCGTGCCTGAATTGATTCTTTCGCTTGATGACAACCAATGATGAACCAACCCGGACGAGTCTCTTGACACAGATCCTTTATCGCCTTTCACTCCCCTCCTCAATTTCGCAATGTTGCTTTTATCTGACTAACCCATTTATTGTTTTTTTTTTTGTTTTTTTTTTTTTTTTTCGTTGTTTCAGCGTCATACTCCGCGCCTCACACCAAAGTTAAAACGCTTTTCTCCTCACCTCCCACAACAAACGGATGCCATCCTTTTTTGACGAGATCGTCCGCTTTTTTGCTGAAACCGCGCGAGACCAAAGGAAGAAATTCACCAACTCTCCCGGGCCGTCTTCATGCTTTTCCTTTCTCCTTTCATTAGCGATTCCGATCAAGAGGAAATCCTTCTCCCAAATGCTTTTTTTCTCGCAGCCCCCCAATCAAAACCGCTCGTTTGTCCGGGGCCTTTTCTTCCCCCTCTCTATTTCACGCGGCTCTCTGTTTGTCCCGAAATCACTCCATCTTAAGAAGGTTCCTACACAGGTGAGTGGACCACACCCCTCTGTTGCGTTTGCTTTTCTGTTTTTAGTCCCAGATAATGGAATTTTCCTTCGCAACTCCCCCCTACGCAGCCCTTCTATGGGGGTTTTTTTTCTTCCCCTCTGACCTTGCTCAATTTGATCCTTCCCCAAATACTACGAGTTCTCTCCTTGGTTTTTCTCTACGAAGTTCTCCCGATGCTTCTCTGTGACATGGGCCTTCCTTCACTTCCCTCCATGTTCCTTCTACCTTGTGCCGCCGGCTGTGTACGTAGTCCTTAGAAGCGTGAGTGGTTGGTCTCCTTTCCTCTTTGTCCCTTTTTTTCTTTCCCACGCCTGGGCCCTGCCTCTCTTCCCCCCCCCTCAACCTCCACACCAACTTTGCACCTCGTCGGCGCCTGTAATTTTTTTTGAGCTTTTTCCTCTTCTTTCCCGAAAGATACCCTTTGTCGCTCACCCCCCCACTTCTCAGGTCTCCTCTTAACATGCTGCAGGATTCCTCCTTAGTCAGAGATTTCACGTCTGAGAAACCCTTTCTCCTCTTCCCTCCTTTCCTTCATTCTCCCGACTTACTCTGGGAGTTCCCTCCTTCCCGTCCTCCCACAACGGTTGCCCCCCGGGAATTTTTTTTTCCCACCTGCGGTTATTGCGATTGCGCCGCAGCAGCCTTTGCGGCCAGTCCTCTACTCCTTTTCTGGAGAGGCCAGCCGAACCCTTTCTTCTTTGCACAATTTTTTCACACAATTGTTCTCCCAGGTATCTCACTTCGGTAGTCAACGTCGACCCCCTCCTCCGAAAGTTTCTTTCTTTCTCTTCTCCACCCCTCTTCATCCGATGCGATCCGTGTTAAGAGGTGATAGATAACTTCCCTCCTTGTGGAACCTTTCCCCATGCGGTGGGCGGCCTGATCGTGTGAAACCTAGTACTTTCTTTCCCCCATCCTTGACAATCGCCGTTTCCCATTCTCAGTCCCCCTTGTTTCTCTCGCGACATGCCGACGTAAAATATCTTTTTTTTGAATCCTCCTTTGTTTTGTTTTTTTTCGAGATTTTGCCACTTCATGTCGACTCCTTCCCCTTTATTAGGCATGGAACGATGGTGTTCCAATTGGTGTGGATCCCCCTATTCTTCGTTTTTCAGGCGATCAGGGTCTGCCCTAAAAATGGTCTGTTTCACACTGGATGGAGTTCCCTTTTATCTCTTTTTTTGGCTTATTTTACTTGTTTTCGCCCTATATGGACGCGCGCATTCTGAGTGAGGAGGTCGACGGAAGTGTGCTCTCCCTACAGTTTTCTCCTTGACGAGCCTTCTTTTTAAACCCCGTTAAAATCCCCGATGTTTGTTGAGATGTCCTTACTTCCAGGACGCCGGTTCCGTAGAGTTCCTCTCTTTAGAGGTTCTTCTTCCTTCCATTTTCCCCAACAGCCCCGTTACCTCACTTTTTGTTCAACTGGTTTTGAGGCTGCCTCCCCCTCCCAGAGTGCCCTTTTTGGAGCAGAATTTTGCCCGGATTCGATCCCCTCTTGCCTTTGCCCTTTCCACTCGTTCTACGGATACGTTTTCCTTTTTGCTCGCCTTCGGACACGTTGCAGTCAGTTCAGATATTTCCTCCAAGTCCACCTTTTGGTTGAGAAACTTCTCTTCTACTACCCTAATGACGATGCTCTTTTCAGTCCGCTCCAGTCAAATTTCGTACACCCTCGTCGCCAGTCTGAACTCGTTGGTGGTGTCTCTCCATTGGTAGGGCCTTGTGTTCCCGTGCCCCCCTTTGTCCAATCCTTTTGTTCCATCAGCATGGATCCACCACACCTCCGCATTTGCCCTCTCTGCTTTACCCCGACGCCGCTTGGCAAGATCTACGCAGTGCTTCTTCTCTCCCCTATTCCCATCTTTTTTTTCAATGGTTTCCCCTTTCCCCTCTTTCTTCTGACCACGCCCCCTGGAGCCATGAAATAGTCCTGAGTTTTGTAGCATAATGGATGTATGAAAGACACCCCCCCACAAACCCAATCCCTCACGTTTCGTGGCCTCTCCCCTTTTCATTGTAGTTGCGACACGAATTCCCCTAGCCGCTTTCCCCTTGCTCGATGGTTTCCCAACCATGGTAGGTTTAACATCTATTGAGTGATTTTACCCCCCCTTTCTCTCGATTGAATCTCGCGTCTCGTGGTCCCCCCCTTGACTCTTGATCTCGCTTTTTTGGCGGATGACCCCGCAGAGCATTTGTTCTTTGGACGATGTGGCTCGGAGTTATTACGCTTTTTTTCTAGAAAGCTGAAGCCACTTCGCGTTTCTTTCCCTTCTTATTTTTCTATTAGCTCTGTTTCACAAGAGCCGTCGACCCTCGTCAAGATGGAATCCACTTGGTTCGCCCCTTTTCATTTTGGAGTCGAGGGCTTTTTTCCTCGCGGCTGCAGCCCTTGCGCTTGCGCTTTCCTTCCGTTTTTTGCTTGATCTTTGCAATTTATAAATTGTGCTTTTTTTCTTATTTGGTGAATTAGAGCAGCTCCTGAGGCTCAGTTCTTCTATTTCGCCTTTTTCCCCCCCTTGCTTTTTTGGTGTCGACCCTTTTTTCTTGGGGCACAAAAGCACGACCTGTTTTGGGATTTTTTTTAATGAGG
>Ga0179593_1422491_pt1 | contig 12852 bp, 13 predicted proteins | sample CZODoug2_1_08_16_FD_185931 | JGI IMG/M metagenome (GOLD analysis project Ga0179593, IMG submission 185931) | Vadose zone soil fungal communities from Angelo Coast Range Reserve, California, USA - CZODoug2_1_08_16fungal (PacBio error correction) | ecosystem: Environmental > Terrestrial > Soil >... | reverse complement strand
TTAAAGGCGTTGTTTCCCACCCCGATCCCATCACTGAGATTATTCCCTTCTAGTTCGCAAATTTTCGTGCCAAGCCCCCCCCTTCCCCCTTTTTTGAAGCTTTCGGACCCCCTTCCGTTTGGGTTCACCCCGTTGTCGGCGCTCTCTAAGTTGTCTTCAGCCCTCAACAGTTCGGCGGGGCGTCCCCCCTTTTTGAGGTTTGGTCGTTTTCTCTCTCTCTCCCTCTGCCCGTCAGGCATGGCTTTCGCTTGCGGATTTTTCTCCCAGGAAGTTAGTCTCCCTTTTGCCCCTTTTTGTTGACGTCCGACGATTGCGGATTTCGCGCTTCGGTGGCAGGCTCAGTTTTTCTCGACAGTTTCCCCTTTTTCTCTACCCCTTGTGACTTCATCCTTGATCTAAAGGGTTGACTTCTCTAAACTTTCGTGGTTTTTTTTTGACCCCCACCTTGATTTAGTTTGCCCGTGCGTTTTTTTTTTTTTCGGACGCTCATCGGCACCATCCCCGAGGAGAGCTTTCCCATCCCCCTCTTCTCCTAGTTGTCGGTTTTTGCTTCAGGTAATTGATGGCCATTGTGGCTGGCCCAAAGAAGATGTTTTAGAAGTATTGTTTAGGGTCGGTTTTTTTTTCTTGCGCTAGCATAGATACCACCCCCACCCCCCAAAGTTTTTTCTTATCACCCCCGACCAGTGTACGAGGTATTCGCAGATCAGTTCGATTCCTGTTTGCGTACTGGGCCCCCACCTATCTATTTTAAGCACCGCCATCCGGTTTTTTTTTTTGAGGGAAGAGAAGGGGGTCGACCTCAAGAGCACCCCCTAGGAACTCTTTTCCTGAATCCCCCTCCGTCAGCCTAACGGTTGAACTAGTTCTCCCCCCTTGTTTCTCTTTTTTGGGTAGGCCCTGACTTCGGTCTTGTCTTCAAATCGCTTTTCGTTCCCAACGAACTGTTATAAATTCTAGTTCTCCCATTGGTTGAGTGCATTTACCTTGTTTTTTCCCGGAAACGACAATCTCGAAAGCCGCCTTTCTGATTCGTCCTCTTCGCGATCCTCCCCCCGCTTATGGCGGAGCCCCTGGTCCTTCTCCCATCTCAGTTTTTTTGCCCTGATTAACCCACTTTTGCCCCCAAAACCCCCCACAAAGCCCTTTTTTGCGATCCTTTTTCACCTTTGCTTTGTCGTTCTATACTTTTAATTTTTCCCCTTTCCACAGTAAGCCCCTTTGAGGTTTACACTGCTAGATCAACCTTACCTCCGTTTCCCTGTTCGTTGGTGTTGCGCACTTGCCCCCGGAAAGTTTAAGGTTCCTTCTCAAGTCTACCCCCCTTTTCTCAACCCCGATTTCCTCTTCCCTCAGACTTTCTTCTGTCGTCCCTGTAAGTTAGAGATTCTTTTACAAGGCCCCGACCGATTTCGGGATCTCAGTTCCTGAAGTCTTACGACCCCCTCGCCCTTTGGTGATGCTTTACTCTCGCACTGGTCGTGGACGTGTTTTTCTTACATCTCCTGTGTTCGGTCGGTAATGCAGGGTTGGCTTTGTTGGACGCCGTCGCCGTTCTTTTTCATTCTCTGTGTCGAGTTTCCAGGTTTAGTACCTCCACTTTCTTGACAGGCTGGTAGCCCCTTCCTTCGGGGTTTTGGTCACTTCAAAAACCCTTTCAGTGTTGGTCATTTTCTATACCTCTTTTTGGGTTTGCCTCGTATTCTTGTCTCCGTCCCTTGACCGTTGGTCTACTTTCCCCGTGCCGGAGCGGCTCAAACCCCGTTTTTGTTGAACTCTTTAACCAACCACCTCATTCTTGCTTCCACAATTAGAATGGTCCAATTCGGATTTCCTCTGCTTCTTTGGGAAGCAAGAACCGCTTGTCCTTCTTTCCTTCCGGAGTTTCAAATGAGGCTCAAATAGCCCTGCCTGAAAAAAACCCCCCGAGGTTTCCCTTTCGCCGGAGGACCGCTTCTTTTTGGGGTTCCTCGTTCTATGGGTTATTTTCTATGAGTCCGTTTTGGTCCCACCCCCATTGTGTACCCTCGAACGAGGTTTGCTTTTGGGTTCTTTACGATTTAAACCCTCAAGGGTTGTCTTTTTCATTTTTCAATGTCAATATCTGGTTGGACTGCACCACCTCATAACCTTCTACGTTTGGGGTGCCTTTCTTTCAAAAATCTTTATGGGTGTTTTCTCTGGCGTTGATCACACATATGTTATCTCCATCTAGAAAACGTTCTTCTCCCCGGTGGTTCTTGTTTCTGCCTGACTTTTCAGTAGGGTAGGATCTACCCCCCCTCCTGTTTCTTCACAAAGGACGCACCGCTCGGTTTGCGCCAAGGAGTCTTCCGTGTCGACTCCTTCCTCGACCGGTGTTCCCCCCGGCACCCGAATTTTTTTATTTTTTTCCCCCTTAACGCTCCGAGGGGCTTTTTTCACCGCCCAACCAGGCGTTTGGTTTTTGCGGTGTCTGAACGTCTTCTTAGCCACTTTTTCAGTTGCTTTTTCTTCCGTTGGGGTTGTGTTGGCGTCCAATACCTCTCCTCGTCTCTTTTGATTGGTCCTCGGCAGACTGCTTGAAACCCGGTAACAACCGTTTCTAAGCCCCCGAGTAACCTTCCTCTCTCGTCCCCCCCCCCCCCCTCCGTGACCCTCCTTTTTTGTCCGAAGTTATTCTTACCGTTTGCCTGGGTGTCAGCACGATGTTTTGCCGATTTTTTTTCCCCTGCGGCTCGTTTTCACCCCTTCCCTTCTCTGCATATTTCCTGAGGAGGGGGGTTTTCTCTTCCTTAGCGGCGTCTGCTCCACGACCCCACCCGTGGCCACCTTTGTTGGCATCACCAGAGCCAAATCGTTTGGTCCCCCCCCCTCTCGGGGCGCCCTTTTTTCCTTTCCCTGCGTCCCCCCCCACAAATTCCTCCTGTTCGTTTATGGTTGCTTCTTACTGCCGCTGCCCTCCCCTCCATTGTTCAGTCTTTTTTGGTTCCCATTCTTCACTTCCCCCTTTTTTCTCGATTTTTGGCTTCCTTTCATCATACTCTCAATTTTTTTTTAACCTATAACTTCTGGTTCACCCCTTACGTCCCCTTGGCGTAACCATCCCCCCCTTTTCTTTTTTTTGCTCCTCTTCGTCCCGATCGTCTTCGAAAAAAGTTTCACGACCTTAGTTGTGCGTTCTCACAGTTCCCAACCCTTCCTATTCTCGTTCCAAGTTTTTGACCCCTTCCCACCACCAGCACGCCACCCCCTCGTCGGTGTGTTTTCCCTTGTACCCCTGACACCCTCCCTCCGCGTTGAACTTTTTTTCCACTTTTCGCCCGGGGACCCTGCTGTGCAGACAGATGCTCCTCTCCGCCGCCTCAGCAATTGCACCGCTTGCTTGCGTTGAACCCATCTCTCCCTTCCCCCTCCGCGTTGCCACCAAAAGTTCGTTGTGCCGGACCCTTCTCTTGTCCCCTCGGCTTTTTTTTTGCGTTGAGATTATGTTATTTCCAGTCCCCCTCGATTGATCTCGTCTGTCCGTGCTGAGTTTTTTTTTCCGTCGTTTTTCTTTAACTTCGTTTCGTTTTCCCTCTTTTCCCGGATTTCTCCTTTATTACTTTTGATTACCACCCCCGTCAGAATAGTTCCGATCCATTTAAAAACTTTGAGCATCTGGCGTTGCTTTTGGGCAAGTTTAACAGAGCACCTGATCTTTCCCCCTTCGAGGCATGGCCTCTTTGTTTTTCCTTCGAGTCTCGCGGACCAATGAGATTTTTTTTTCTGGGTCTTGAAGTAAGTGCACCCCACGAGTTTCGATTCGTCATAGCTTTCTGAAGGGACCGACCTCATTCCTCTCCCGCGCGGTTTTTGGGGCCCGATTTTTGTTTTCCGTGATCGGGATGTTTTACTCCCAAATTTTGCGTCTTTCATTTGGACCCCTCTTTTTTGGCAACTTTCCTTCGGAGCGCTTCCTCCGTGTCTTTCTTTTCTCGTTGACTCTTATCGCCGTCCGTGTTTTACCCCTTTACAGTTTTGAGAAGAAGGAAATCGGTCTTCCTTCCCATGACCCTTTCTCCTCGTCCGGTCCCACCTTTTACCGCTGTCCCTAGTATACTTTTTTTTTCAACCCGCCAATTCACGAAAATCCCGCAATGCCTGAGGCACCCCCCTGTCCCTCCCCTTTTTCTTCGTTCTTGAATGGTCAGACTGAAAAAGGCTCCCCCCTTGTTCTGTCCTGTCCCCCTTTCCCACTTTCACAATTTTTACATCGTTTTAGAACCCACAAGTCCCCCAACCCCACCTCACCCCCCCCTTCCCACCACGAACCCCCTTATTTTTCGCGCTCCATTGTTTTTCGTCGACCGCCTTTCCCCGAACGGTGCCTTTTTTTCCCCAAGACTTTCTCGTGAAAAACCCCCTTCTCTGCTTACGGATGCCGGCCCAAGCGCAACAAGATCCCGCCTCCTATCCCGGAGTACAAGACAGACCAAAAGCGAACATAGGTCTGTGCGTCAGACCTGCTTGCCCCCTTCACTCGATCTCCCCCCTCACGCAGGCGATTTTCGTAGATCCCTGCGGAATTTTTCCTTCTTTTAGGTGAGTACCTCTTTACCCCACCCCTAGCCCAATTTTTCTCGAATGAATGCCAATTTGCGTTGCAGGACGAAAAACCCCCCTCTCCGATCCCGCATTGCGATCCAGTTTCTTAGAACCGTCATTCAGACTGCTTCTTTTGCTTCTTTCGACGCCCCCCTGGCGAAGGAGCCTCTAGATGGCTATCGATATTGAACCCCGATAATCTTCTTTTGCAATGCGGGAACCATTGCCCGGTTTGCCGCCTCTACCGGACTAGTATTCGAGAGGGCTGAATTGGGTTTTTCCTTTGGCCCTTCGTACCCTTCGGTCACTGGCGTCATCTTCTCTCTTAACGGTGTTGTTCTCTAGGATTGTGACAGTCCAGTCGTCTTGGACTTCGCCGGCCCCCTGGTCGCCGCCTCTTCTTTTTTTCCTCTTTTTAGGTTTTAGAGGAAGCCCCTCACTTCTCCAATGCATAAGTGCCCGAAATGGCAGAGCTCATCCGTTGTTTCATTCTCTCGCCACTCGGTCGAGTTTCGCAGTCCCTCTAAACATCAACTCCTTGCCTGCGTATCATTAGTGACCTTGTCAGGCTAAGTGGTTGGTCTTTTCCCCCCGTCCCGCTGCACTAGATGGGCATTCCTTTTGGCTCTCCTCCTTGTTTCTCATTGCCCTCTGTGCACTAGTTCTCCTTCCCTGTGCAGTCTTCAGTAGTCATGGTTGGGAGGACGACTCATTTCTATTTTCCTTGTCTTTCCCGCCCTCAGCCGATGTTAGATTTTTCTCTTCTCGCTGGCGCATTTTCCTTTGCCCTGAATATTTTATCTGCAAATTTCTATGTCTAATTTTTTTTTTTTTTTTTTTCTCGGAGGTTCTCCTCCACCTCTATCCTTTAGTTTTTTGTGCTTCGGCGTTTTTTTCCTTCACTTTTTTTTTCGGCGCTCTTATTTCTTGATTCCCAGTATTATCCCTGACTAGCCCGTCGGAGGCATTTCCTTTCAGACGAATGCGAGTTCTTTCTTGCTCTGCCTTTGTCTTTTGTCTTTTCTTTTTCCTCCTATACTTCACCCATTTTGGGATGCCAGCTTTCCCTTGCTTCCTCCTTTGTTGACGCTCTCTCCTTCTCTTTTCTTGGCTGTCGGTAAACCTCTAGAGAAGTCCTTGCTCCTTTTTGGTAAATGCTCCGTCTTGGCGCCCCCCTTTTCCCAGATCATCTTGTTGTCTACTGAGCCACTGGTATTTTTTGGCGCAGTTGCCTAGGAATCTTCGATCTCCTTTGGACATTTTAAGAGGCCACTTCTCTATGCTAGGGTCTTATTCTTTCCCTACACAGGTCTCCCCCCCTGCTGTACTTTACCTTCTTCGTCCTTTGCCACTATCTTTTTTCTTTGACCGCCATGCTACGTCTGGCTTTGCTTCGGGGTTTCTCCCTGTCTTCTTGGTCCTTCCCGTTGAACCCATTGCTACGATCTCCGATTGACGGTTTGGACCTTTCTCGGAATAATGGTCCGAAGGTCCGGTTGAAGGCCCCTAAGGAAACCCACCTACAGGCACTCTGAATCCGGCATCGGCCTTTGTTTATTAGACAATTCCTCTTTAAAGCGTTTTTTGACACGCAGTTCGCACCTCCAATTTTTGCCTAGGGTGAGTCTATTTTATCCACCCCTCTTGTATTTTTTACCCTTCGTGCGCGGATACTGATTCTTTTTTTTTTTTCGAGGTTCCCGGCGGTTCTCCACCAGGGTGTTTTCGCGTGGCTAAAGATGTCTGGATTTTTCCTTTTTTACATAACGAGGTGCTGTGCTTTTGTAGTTTGCCCAACCTTTGCCTTTCGTGCTCTCTTAAGCAGGTTTGTATTTAAAGTCTCTCGGTACGCTCCGCGTGTCCCCACGTTCCGAAGCGATCCGTACCTTTCATTCTTTTTGGGAGAGCTTATGTTCCGCAAGTGGTCGTTTGTCTCCTTTCTTTGACAGTAGATTCCTGGGCCGAGTACCAGAGTTTTCCCTATGGAAATCGCGGAGGCGGGCTTAACCCTTGGGGCCCACGACATCTGTTTTGGCCTTCTGTACCTTCTTTCGTCGACAGAACTTGGGGGTTTCTTTTTGTGTGTCCTTTTGTGTTCATGAAACCCTCTCCTTTCATTTGGCCTTGTCGGATGTGGACTGTTTGTTCCCTGACAAAAAAAAATTGGATTTTCCAGGAACCCTTGTTCTTTTTTTTCTTGGCCGTCCGTGGGAGTCTTAACTGTCATTCGGTCTTCATTAAATTCCCTGCCCATTATATTTTCCTCTAGGTGGTGAGCGTCATTGGAATTTTCCCCACGGGCCTCCGTTTCACCCACGGTCCCCGGTAGTTAAATCCCGGGCGCCTTTACTCTTTTTGCTGAAGTTCCTCCCTTATTTCTTCTATATGCGTTGACCAGAGTTCAAAATGGCAGGTCTTAACCATCAATTTTGTGTCGTTTATTTTGTTTGAGGCAAATCGCCAGTTTAAAATTCCCCCCCCTTTTCCCCTCTTTCAAAATTCCCTTGTACCTCCCAGGCGGTTGTAAACCTTTTGATGTTTTTTTTCTGATGTTTGTATCGGCCCCCCTTTGGCCACGATTCCTTCATTTCTCTCCACACCATCTCGACTGTTTCCCCACGGCCTTTGTGCTTCGTGGTGCATACTTTGACTCTTGGTCCTCTCGACTAATGAGGTAGTACTGCTCCCCCCCACTCCACCAGCAGCTGCAACAAGTTTTCGCTTCTCTGCGCCGAGGGGTTCTTGTCAGCTCTTCTCTACCCCCCCCAAGGTCCTTTTTTTGCCTCAGTGTTTTTCATGCAGAAGTTTTTTTCTTACGCCTTTCCTCGAGTTGATGGAAAACCCCCCTTACCCCACCTCCCGCCCCCCTTCGGTGTTATTTTTTTTTTGTTTCCAAACCCTTCCTCTTACACAAGTCCGGTCCGAATCCGGATTTTCGGCTTGCCTTTACGACTCCTCCGAAGGTCTCAGTTTTCTGGGTTTGGTCCTTCCCGTTTACGTTCCTGGTTTTCTTTTTCCTATTCAAAAGTATCGACTCTGACTGTCACCTTCTGCCTTGCCGTGTCCGACCGTTTCTCCCTATCCTGTCCGATTTTTTTTAGTGCTTTCCGACTCGTTCTCGTTTTTTTCTTTTTCTTTTTGTTGTGTTTTCGATCTTGTGAACCTCACTTTGGTCCAGCCCGCTTTCCGTGCTTGCAGGTATTTTTGTGCGGGCGTTTTTTTTTTCTCTTGCCAGGATCCACCTCTTCCCCCCGACACGAACTCCGACCCCGGCGACCACCCTCTTTTTATTCTTATTTCCTCGAGTCCCATAACGTTTCCACCCCTCTAAGGCTGTTGAAATCATCCCCCCCCCTCCCCAACCCCTATATTTATTTCCCCCTGTGCGAGGCGTCCAAGGTTAACTTTACCCTCCCCCCCCCCCCTCTCCTGTGCCCCGTTTCTCTTCCTCGAGGCGGGTTGCTTGATTCTTGAGGTCTTTTTCTTTCCATTGCTGACTGCCCGACGCTCTTGCGGTGCCCCCTGGATTGTAGCTTCTGCATCTCTCATCTCACGTGCGGCGTGCTGTCTCTAGAGGTTTCTTTGATCAAGGACCTTTCAGCTTTTGTTTTGCGCGTTACCGTTCTACTTCTTTCGGGCTGCCTTCCGTTTTGTTGTGCTACTTCTTACCATCCAGTGTTAACCCCCTCTTTTGCTTCTTCCGTGACGTTTCCCCTTACTCCCCCCCCCCCCCCCCCCCCCCCCCCCCCCCCCCCCCCCCCCCCCCCCCCCCCCCCCCCCCCCCCCCCCCCCCCCCCCCACCCCCCCCCCCCCCCCCCCCCCCCCCCCCCCCCCCCCCCCCCCCCCCCCCCCCCCCCCCTTCTGCCTGGGGAACCTCAGTTTAGCAACGTTGGCGTCTCCTCCAAAAACGTTAGGTTTTGCCCCCGTTTCGGTCATAATCTGTTTTTTCTCCTTTCCCCCCCCCTCGCTCGCAGCCGGCTTTTTGATTTTGCTCTTTGTACTGGGCGCCGTTTGGTCGTTTTTTTCGGGGCCTTGAACAGAACATTCTTCCCAGGCGGTTTTCCCCAAGCGATGGGAGGCCCCCCTTCCCTTTCGGTCGATTCGATTTAGTAGGCGTTCGCCTCGACCCAACCAATTCCGTTTTTTTTCAGGCTCATCCCCAGAAGCCAATTGATGTCTCTTGCCGATCTGTTCCTCGGTGCGCGTGGCCGTGTAAAGCTTTTATCCCCTCCCCCAATCCCTGTTGTTGTTTTTGATCTGATTTTGAAAACTCCCCAGAGCCCCTGAGAGACCCTCTTGTTTTACCCCCCTGATCCGTCTTCGTGATTCGTTGTGCTTTGTCTTTGCCGTTATCGAGGAGTTTTTGTCTGCGGCCCATCTTTCCTCCTTCCTTAACGCAACGAAGTTTTAAACCCTCGTTGTCAAGACATTGCGTTCCAAATTTGTCGTTTAAAGGGTGACCCCAGTCAGACCGACCTTCCCCCCCTTGCTCGAAGCGTGGCTCCCAGAATAGGGAGGTCGTGATTTGGACCGCTTGCCCCGGATGACGAGCTATTATAGAACCCATTCCAAACCCCCCTCGCCTCTCGGATAATCCACTCCGGGTTGGACCGGCTGCGTTCTTCTTTCTTATTTCTCAGTCTGACGTAACTTTCTGACCCGTAGAGGCTTTTTAACCTTGATAGATCCCCCCTTTCCTTCCGTGACCCTTGATCTCCCGCCAGACGGACACCCTTTTCAGGAAGTTCTTCTAGACCCAGCCACTACTTTCCTTGATCCACATTCCTGCCGATCGCACAGAGCGTACCCGTTTGATAGGCCTGATTTCATTCGTAGCAGTTGAAACACGGGCCACCCCTCCCTTTATTTAGTGTGCGACCTTCCATTTTTCAGTCCCATGTACAACAAACTCGCCCCCCCGGTTCCGCCTTGTTATTGTTCCGGTACGTGTTACCGTTTTGACCTTCAATTTGAGGGTCCGGTCCTTTTTTGGAAGTTTTCTTTCTTTCGTGGGATTGACCCTTTTATGTTCACCTGACCTTTTCTTCTTTTCCCCTTTCCTTAATTGCCCTCCCGTACCAGTTACGCCGGATTCCCAATTGCCCCAGTTTTTGACTTGGGTTCTGACTTTTCGGATTTTTTTCTCCTTCCTGATCAACTCCCTCGCACCCGCGCCCCCGCCGCCGCTGCTAACCCTTGCTTTCAGTTTTTCAAGAAGTATACCCCACGATTTTTAGTTCGGGCCACTCTGAATCTTCCCTCTCCTCCCCCGCGCCAAATTAGGTCACCGCAGTCCCCACTCAATTTTCCTTTTTGTAGCGCTGATTTGACCCCTCCTTTTTTCCCTGCTCCAGAAGCCCCCGGCCAACCCAAAAAATCGCGGTACTTGCCGTGCTTCTCGGGCATTGAGGTTTTTCAGTTCCCCGTTGTAGTGCCTGCGTCCTTCTACGTTCCATTCGAATGGTGCCACTCGACTCGCCTTTTCTTTCCTACGTTTGTCCCCCCCCCCCCATCAAGTTGGTTTTCTTCTTTTCTTCCCTGCTACACATCTGACATTTCCGACGGCGTGACCTGTCCCAATCTTTTCCTTGAGTTTGTTGTTCTTTGTAACGTCCCCACCCCCCCCAAGATTTTCTTCTCCTTCGCAACGGACCCTAAGATTACGCTCTGAGCGACTCCGAAAAACTTTGTTTTCTTTCGGGTCTTACCCTGCGGCCCTTACCTTCCCATGGGCCGTTAGGAGCCCAGATGCTTACAAAATTTCGCCCGTTAGGACCCACAAACAGGGATCGTCCCCCTCCTTTACCTCATCTCGCCTTCCCCGCCCCCGCCCCCCCCCTCTTCACGCCGACCCCGGGCTCCTGCCAACTTGTTGAGCCCCCGCCCCTGGATAGATTTATGATTACCTTTAAAAAAATTCCTTTCTGCCCCTGACCCCTTTGCCCACGCAATTCCCCAACATAGTTGAAACACCTCATTCCCGCTGGTTGAGTGTTTTGATACAGGTTCCTGCAACGTATTTGAAACTTAGGGATTTTCGGCGTGAGGTCTTACAACTCCTGCCCGTGACTTTGATTCAGTGCGCCCCCGTCTGTGAAGGGCCAACCCCCCCCCCCACCCCTTTGACCTTTTTTCCCTTGCCCTGGAAATTCTAAAGATTACCCCTTTCCACCAAATCTTACACCTTTCTCCTTCCGGTGATTCCTATTTTCAGTGGTTTGCTCACGATGCCGCGTCCCTTTTAGATCTTGTTTCCTTACTTTCACATAGAACCCTAGACCCTATCCCCCCCTTCATTTATTCGGTGCCGTTGGTTATCTCCCTCGTTCGGCGTCAACGAAAAAAAGATTTTGTCCTGCCGTATTCGCCAATTCTCTCTTTCCCGGACCCTGGATTTTTCAGTGAGCCTTAACAGCGGATCCCTAGGTTTAATTTCCCGGCCTGCCGTCCATTGCCGAGTCCGGCCCGAACAGCCCTGTCTTTCCCTTAGTATAGTTTTTCCCCATGTGCATTCTTCTTCCGTCCGTATCGGGGACTTTTTAAGTGGCCGGTTTTAAATAGCCCTTTTTGCTCCCAACGTCGTGCCTTTTTTTGGGAACCCAAGCCACACGGGCTCTACCTTTTCTCTTCTTCGCTTTTCTTATGCCGTTGAACCATCTGGGTTGTGCTGATCGGGTAAAAAGTAAGTACACCTAGATTAGCTCCCGATTGCCGGGTGTTTTTTCTTTCCAAGACAAAGACCTCACTCCTGGATGCACGGAACCAATGGGCCCCTCTCCTTTTGCAGTTTTTTTTCCAATACGTTTTGTTTCCCTTAGTCGAGTTGATCCCCATCTATGATAATGTACTCTACTTTTAAGGATATACGTTAATGCCTTTTTGTTTTGTTCTGCCCAAGATAGAAAGGCCCTCAGATTCCCCAGTAGCTTTCCCCGGGAGGGTATTACTGACACGGTGGTTGTCCGCGTGGTTTTCTTTCCTGACCATTCCGTCCCGGCTCTTGCAAGTATAGAGGAATTTTAGTTTGCCTTTTCTTCCCCTTTTTGTTTTTTTAGTTTTCCACCCCAGGTACTTCCGGCTGGACTTTTCTCCTTAAATGTTTGACAATGAAGTCTTTTTTGCCATTTCATCTTGAAGCCCCCCCCCTCTCCCCGCGCGTGACGGCCTTTAACCGAGACACTCCCCCGCTCCCCCTTTTTTTTTTAACCGTTCCCTTGTGAGTCCGCTTTCTTGACCCACCCCACTTTTCTATTTTTTCTGTCTCTCGGGGACCTTGAGGGCTTGCCCCCGGAATCCACCCCCGAGCAACCTCTTTCGCACATCTCGATGAAGGTCTCCGCTTCCCCATTCGCCCCAGTCTCTCCTGCTTTCCCCCTCGCTCTGTCGCTCCGAGACGTGTTTTTACAGAGCTTTTCTGCCCGCACTTGTTTCCTGTTCTTGCGCAGGCGCTTGTTTCTTGGAGTCTCTTTTCCTCCCCCTTGGTTTGTGAACCCTTTTTGACTATTAGTCTCTATTTGTGTGACCGGTGTTTTTGCAATTCGGCCCTCAGTAAAAGACCCTTAATATATGCCCTCATGCCCCCTTTGACCCCCCCTTATCCCTCGTTCGGAGTTGTCTCACGTAGTTGTTTGCGGAGGGCATACTCTTCCCCCCTCCAATAACGAAACGCAATGGCCACGACACGACTCGAACTTCGTTTTTTCCCTTCCCTTCACTGAACCCTTTTCCAAGCTCCGGGGGCGTTCCGCCCCATTTCCCCCCCCAATGGCCCTATTTCGTGAAGATAATCCCCAGCGCAGACAAATGCTCGACCCCATCCTGACTCTCACCCCCCGGGCTGCCGCTCTGTGTTTTCTGTCAGGACCGGCGTTCTGGTAGCCCTCCTCCCTCTCTCCGCCTCCAGACCCTTTCTCCTGGGTCGAACTGGCGGCAAGACCCGAAAACCACCCGGTAGCTTTTTTCCCTCCGTCACTGGATGTAAAGCTGAAATGACAAATCTACCATCGGTTGTTTTCCTTTTCTGCACCGGAAAGAAACTTCTTTCCCCCAGATCCTACAACAATGGTAGTTAGGCCTTGAGGTTTCCAGACCATTATTTTTCCGTTGCCTGTTTTCTTTCTCGTAATAGATTCACCAGCAACACCGCCCTCCTCGGTTCTGACATGTAAATGTCATTAATCGTGTTGTCCCTTGGCTCAGTCTACCCACCATCGCGTTAGCCGGCCTCTTGTTCCTATCTGTAATACCCCTACAAAATCCCAGCTTTATTGTGATCTTTTTGTTTGA
>Ga0179593_1404084_pt1 | contig 12852 bp, 15 predicted proteins | sample CZODoug2_1_08_16_FD_185931 | JGI IMG/M metagenome (GOLD analysis project Ga0179593, IMG submission 185931) | Vadose zone soil fungal communities from Angelo Coast Range Reserve, California, USA - CZODoug2_1_08_16fungal (PacBio error correction) | ecosystem: Environmental > Terrestrial > Soil >... | reverse complement strand
ATGTTTCCTTTCGTACCAACCCCTTGAGTGAACGATGAATTTTTTTTGGTTTTCACGGCATTTAATGGGCCCATGCCAGTTTGGCGTTCTGCTCTTCTGGATACGTGTCAATATCCCGTCGCTTCCCCCCTTTGCGTTGACGGTACCGGCGGTCTACCCCCCTCTCCCCCCCTCACTTTGTTAGCGGGCCTCTTTTGGAGTTTGTAGGAAGGAGTTTTCGCGGGTGTTGACGTTCTTTTTCTCGGGTGCGTGGGGGTCCTCGGTCGGCACCTCCCTCCTTTTCCCCCGATTTCCCTGCTTTCGTTGTACCCTTTTTACGAGCGGTCGACTTTGTTCCCTCCTTTTTTAAACCCGCCCAAGACGACGCTGGTGCCCTGTGCTTTCATGCACTGAACTTCGCTTGGTATTTTCGTCCCCCATTCCTGCCTTCTTTGTTGGATGTGTTGTGGGTCATGTCCAGGTTCCTTTTTGATTTACATAGATTGAGTTGTTGTCCCTATGCATGAGGACTACCGGTCTGCCTCTGGCTCTACTCCTTGGTTGAGGTCGGTGTGGTCGACTGATTTCTGCCGACCCCCCGGCTCTGGAGTCGCCTTGTGTGGTGAGCCTTTTTTTTTTAACATCAGGTTCCCCTTTTTTACTGCCTTTGATACCTTCCCACGTTAACGGGGTGCCCCTTCCCGTGGAGATCCCCTTTTGTCTGTCGCCTGATGACTTTCCCCCGCCCTCGACTTCACGCGCCAATGGTTTTTAATTGTATTCCTCAGTTGATCGCCCAGCCGTCTCTCCTTCTTTGATGTTGATTGGTGTTTCTGTGCCCTGCGCGTTTTTCATTTTTCCTTGACTCTTTCCCGTGTAGGGCGCCTTTTTTTTCCCGCCATAGGCAGTGGCTCAATCCGGTCAACCAACATCCCCCACTTCTCCCAGAAGTACTGGGTTGGTGAGGTTTGGTCTCCCCTTCCCTTCCCTTTCGTGTTGTAGGATCCGTCAGTTTCCTTCCCGCCCCAAGGCAAAATTAGGCCTGCCGTCCTTCCGTGACTCCCCCTCACTCCCTCCCAGGAGTTTTTTTCCCCTTTTACCCGTCCTGCCGAAGCAGTTGATTCTGTACCCCAACCCTTGTTGAGGTTTTTCATTCAGCATGTGGCTTTTCTTCGCCCTCCCATTTTTTCACCCCATTTTTTTCTCTTGCGGGCGCGTTGGTTTCCCACGCAGTCCAACTTTTTCCTTTCGTATTCTCGGCGATTTTTTTTTTTTTGGCGCAATTCCTGGTGAATTTCTGTGCCCAGAGTTGTCCCTTGTCAGCGGTTTCCCCACCAGGTCCCTCATAAACCCCCCCGCACGATGTCCCCCAACTGGTCCGTCCCCCCCCAGCTTTCCTCGTGTCCCACCTATTCGCTCCCCTCTGTAACTTCGTAGTTCGCCCCGCTGTTTCTTAGGGCTTTTGGTACGACCATCGTTATTAACGGTTCTTTTCCTCTCTGTGTCATTGATCTCGCCCTCTCCCACTTCCACCGTGCCCTTTGTGCGCTTCCCATATTCTTACTGACCTTGAGTTTTTGGGTCGCCACTTCCCTATCTTTTTGAGAAAATGTGCAGTTTTTGAATGGTTGCTCGCCATCGATTCTCTTCTTTGGTGTCATTACTTCCACACTCTTTTTTTGACGTCCTTCACTTCCGGGCTTTCCCCCTCCCCCCTTTGGATTCGGGACATTCCCTTCCTTCCCAAGCGGGTGTCAATTCCCCGAGGGGTCTAAGGCGTTGAGCTATTTATTCCCCCCCCCATTTTTTGTGATTTTTCGCCTTCCAGCTCCTGGGTCTATCGACAGCACCGTCCGGTCTTTTCTCTTGTCGAGGTTGACCGTTTCGTCGTTTTTTTCCGATGGAAGGGTCCCCCCTTTTCCCCCCCCCGTCCTGTTGGCGCACTTTTCCCGGTGAGAGTTCGGCCCCATGTTATCACAAGATGTGTGGTCTGTATTTTTTCCAGTTGCCGGAGTCCTTCCGGCAACCCCGGTCCTTCCCGTCCCCTCCCTTTCGGTGTCCCATCCCTCCCGCGCCGCCACGGTCCTTTTTTTCCCTTCCCTCGGCAACAACGTTATCTTTTTACCTGATACGTTTTACCCCCATTCGTATATTTATTTTGTTTTCTCTTTCTGCTTTTTCAGGATCTCGCCCGTTTCAACATCCCTCCGTGTGGATCTTTTTGCTTTGAGATTTACCAGTCTCATTCTGCTATGTCGTTTTGATGGAATCTGGTTCCCTTCCTTCGGACCCTCTACCCGCATGTAGTTTACCGCTCTTTTAAGTCAGAACCTTTTCCCCTGTTTTTTTTCCGGTGTCGAATCAGCAACGTGGAATTGGAGCCCCCTCTTTCCATATGTGCCCACCCTTTTTTCAACCGGCTCCTCGGGCTCACTCCGTACTGCCTTCCGCTTTTTGAAGGTTGACCTTTACCTTCCGTGTGATTTTGTTTTTTTACGTGAAGTCGTCAATCTCGCCCTTTTCCCGTTCACAAATTTGATCTTGTCGGACAGGGTTCCGTCAGGTCCTCCCTTTTTTTCCGTCAACTTCGCTCGTTTGAGGACCTGGCCGGTCAGATTTTTTTGGTTTAGACCCCCCTCCCCAAAAGCATTATTTTGTTGACGGGATTTCGGGGTTTTTTTCACTCAGCTTCCAGTTTCGGGGCCACCTTGTTGAAAGTATTTAGCCTTGCACTGCCTGCTCGGTGACCTTTTTCTCGTTCCCATCCACGCGCGTCTTTCCCGCGTCAAACGAGGCTCGGCCTGGTTAGTCTTGTCCACATTGTCTTTTTGATGGCTTCCTTACTTGCCCTCCACTGCCCGATTAAATCTCCTTTCCTTGGGCGGGGGACATTCTTTCTGCCCGTTTTTTTTGTCGTTACCTGCCTGCAATTGTCACTTAGATTTTTTGCTGAACCCCTTTCCTTTTTGAGTTGCTCGCCATTCTAGTTCCCCCATCTGTTCTCAGGTTTCTAGGTTCCCGGCTCCGGCACCTGAATACCCCTCTTCCCCCCTCCTTTTTTTTTGTTGTTGATCAGAGCTCTGCGTCGCCGGCACCCCCTGGCCTTCCTGCTTACCGACCAGCGTTAACTCGATGTGATCAACCCGAACCTGGCCATGTTTTTCAACCATCTTCGAAAGTCGTGACCATTTCCTTATTTCGCCAAAAGGGACCTGTCCCGACTCAAGGTCCGCTGTACTCGGCTTCTCTGCACATGTCATTTTCAGTCCACATATCAACACCTTGTGTCTACCTCTTTCCGCTTCGTTTTTCCTTCTTTGAATTGTTCAATAGTTGCTCGGCTCGGTGGCGCTCGAGGTTGGCCACCTAATGGCAAGCTTGGGGGCTTTGCAGGTCCGGAAATCGTTTTTCGGTGTAGCCGGCACCTGGAACTCCTCCCTCCCACAGACTCCCGTCCCCCACACGCTGAGTTTGGTTGCGACCAATGAACCGGCCAGGTTTTACCTCACCCCACCATGCGGACTTTCCCTCTTCGCCGTTCGGCCAGTTTCTGACCTTGTACTTCTTCACAACGCTTGCCACCCCGTGTGTTCCCTTGTAAGTTGCTTTTTTTTCGTCTCTTTTTTCCTCCCCAACCATTTCACCAACGATGGTGGATCTCAGCTCCACTTCGCGGGTTGCTTTCCAGGTTCACAGTGACCTCGTTCGTGCTTTGTCCTCTCGACGGGTTAAAGACCCTTGGCCATCTTGGTTGGCGGCAGTTGTTGTCCTTTCGTTTTTTTGGCCCCCTGGGAGTTCTTCCCTGCCGGTACTTCCTTTTGATCTGTCCGGACAACCTTCACACTTTCCCCTTGGCGGGGTAACCCTCCACACTTTTCCGGTCCTTCAACAATCCCTGCCAAGTCTTTCCCCCCCCCCCTCATCGCGGTTAGTGCCGTGGACATGTGACCCCAATTCAGAGATCCACTGGCCGTGTCTTGCACCCTTTGGGTGCCTTTTTAGCTCTCAAGCTTTACCGGAGACACCAATCTCGATTTTCCTCTCCCCGTTTCTTTCCTTCGTTTGTCTTTTCTGGTAAACCTGGGTGTTGTTTTTTGTTGTTTTCTTTTTCTTTTTTTGTTTTGTTTTGGGTGGGGGGGTTTAGAGTTCCCATGGTCGCGTTTGGGCGTCGATCGAGGGTGGGCAGGTTGAAAATCTTTTTGGTCCCACAAACCCAAGGGCCCGTTACTTTGGTGCGTGTGTCCTGTGTTTTTTTTCTTCAAGGCCACCTGGGTTAGATTCTCAACCTTTTTTTACCCCCAAGGGCTTAGATTACACTCCCCCCCTTTTTTGGGTAAACCACATCATGTGGCTTTCCCCCCCTTTCTCGGAGTTCACACCTCCCCCCCTGCCAAGTTTTACCTGGCCCAGTTTCCGAATCCCCGGCGGGCCGGAAAGGTGCTCCCCCCTGTCAGCATTAATGAGCCCTTTCAAACAGAGATGGTCGCTCATGCCCCCCCCCCGCCCTTCGCCGCGGGGTCCTTGCCCGTCGAGGTGGGTGGATTTTGGTCCATTTTGAAGGACAGGTCCCGGTTTTTCCCCCGTGCGGCCGTGTGCCTTTTCTTCTTTGGCGGAGTTTTTTAAGGCTCTTTCCCCAGGCACAAGTGGGTCCCCCCCACATCTTTGAGTCCCAACCTCCCCCGGCCACCCCGTTTGCCGCAAACATTTCGGTTCCCGTTTCGATCCTGCTCACGCTTAAGTTTCTTTCGTTCTGCCCGCCCCCACACGATAACTTTTTTTGGGACGTGGCGGTTCGATTCCCCTCCCCCCTTGGAGGTGACTTAACCTTGTCCCCAACCCTCTTGTTTTTCCTATCAGTCTTAAAACAAAGCTTCGCGCCGACGGCCCAATTAAGTTCTTGACCATAACGGGTACACTTTTTTACGCGCGTTTGTTTCAGCGCTCTGAGTTGGCCCGATGGCAAAGGTGGCGTTGTCTTCAGGTCCCCTCCGTGCCCCCCGGGTCTTCGTGTTTTTTCGGTGTGTTGCCCTGGAAAGGGGGCCCTGCCCGACGACTGTTTCCACTCTGGTAGGACGTCCCACATCCCTGCCAGGTTGGACCTGCAATCATCGCCGAGGTTTTTCTCTCCCTCAAGCTCGTGGCGACTGCCCTCTCAATCACGGTTGGTACTGCTTTGCCTTGGCTAGCTCCTTTTTTTCCCCAGGGATGCCACTGGGCCACATCCACCCCCCACTTGATTGGACCATACCCCCCCCCCACGGCTTCCGCGGGCTTTTTTTTTCCGTTTCCCCCGCCCTGGGCGCGTTGAGGGTGTTGTAGGCAATTTTTTTTTTGTGAAGTCCCCACTTGGCGTCCCAGGCGTGGTGTGCACTTTTTCTCGGCCCTGGAAGGCTCTACACCGCCACGTTGAACGTTTATTTTGGCGCCACCCCCTCACCAACTGTACGCCTTGCCTCGTTTTACGGAAAGGTTTTTCACCAGCCGGGTAGACCACCGGTGAGTTGCGTTCCCCTCTTGCCTTCAGTTTCGAGGCCATTGGTTTTAGGTCATCCGCACTCCTTTTTTCATCCCACCATTCCAACAGAGCGCTTGTCCCCTTGTTCCCTCGCTTTTTGACCCCCCTGTTCACCCCCCCCCCCGTGGGTGCGCTGTTGGCATTGGATCGGCGGTGTACGTTTTTTTCCCTTCTTCACATTTCACCCACGTTCCCCCCGGGTTTTGGACGTCTCCCGTAACTGATTTTGCCGGAATCTCCTTTCCCCGTTTGCACCTTGCTTGTGCCGCAATCTCACCCAAACCAAGTTTTGTGAGCGCCATCTTTCTTTGCAAGGGATTTCGCGTGACCGCCCCCTTCCCCCCCCCAAAGGGGGGTTTTACTCACCCCCGATCTCTTCCCCCCCTTTCTGGGTGCGCGCCTTCATCAGGGTTCATCGTGGGCTGAAGGACAACCTTTCAAACGCGTAATTGCATTTATGAGACCCCCTCGGCTTTGTGACCCTTTTTCGTTCCCAAAACACGAGTTTTTTCTTCCTGGTTTTTTTTCATACCAATCTTCTTTTGGTTACTAGATTCAGTTCAGAGGTGACCGATTGGGTTCAAGTCTCTTTTGCACCCCCTTTTTGCTGCTTGTTCCCTAATCTTTTTTGCCTCTGTCAAAGTGCGGATCCTTGAATCGGTTTCCTCATTTCCTGTTGTCATGGACTTCACTTCCCTGCCTTTTTTTCCCCAGGAAAAAAATAGTCCCCAAGATACGGGCTGCTCCGCCGGCGGCCGTACCCAAATCCCGAATCCCCGTCCTTTTCCTCTTCACCACCTTGTGAGGTAGTTTTTAGGTATCATTGGCTGCCGTGGAACCTTCCATACTCCCTGATGTGGTCTTTCCGGATATATTCCACCAGGTCTCCCTCCCAGCTGTCGACTTTTTGTTGCTGGAGTCGCAACGTCCAAAATCTCATTCGGGCTTCTTTGTTTGTTTTCCTCGGGAAAAACAAAACGACTCTTCTATATTTTCTCCCCCCCCCCATAATTTTTTGTTTGTTGAGAGATCACTTTTTTTCCTTCGTACAACAACCGTTTTTGCTGGCCCCCTCTGACCATTGGTGCTCCGTGTTCGCTTTCCTCAGCCCTCTTCTTTGCTTTCTCTGATTCCGGTGGGAATACTTTTCCCAGAAGCAAGGGTTTTGCAGTTTTGTGCTTCAAGCCCCCCATGGACTCCCACCCCTCCCCCTTGTCTTGGTCCGCGGAAGTGATGTTCTCTGTCCTCGTTGCGGCGTATGCTTTGTCCCTCTGTCCTTGAGGGCATTTTGCTGTCTGCGCACACGTCCATTACTTCCAACCCCCTGATTTCCAACCGTTTTCTCATGACGAGTCCTGTCCTTAGTCCTGGACATCCCACCCCTTGCCTTACCGCCCCCTTTTTTCCCGCGGCTTCCCTGCATCATGCGAGAATGTCTACTTCGCGAGATTTTTTTTTCTTGATGCCAGTCTTTCCTTGGGGTTTTTTCTCTCGGTGCCAACTTCCGTTTCCGCTCTCTTTGAGGTTTGTCCCTTTTTCTTCCCCCTTGTAGACCCGGCTTTCTTCGGGACCCTCCCACCCGATCGTATCGTTTTTAGAGGCTAAATTTGTGACTGGCCCTCTCCAGCTCGGCTCTGGGTCCTCCGCTTTTTTTTTCTATTTTGCTTGCAAAGCAGGTTACCTTTCCCCCTCTTTCGCTTCCTTCCCCCCCCCCCCACGTTTCGGGCCGCGGTTGAAGTGGGCTTCCGAAGAGACGTCCTCGACTGCCATTTTTCTTAAAGAGGAACCGTTCACCGGGTCCCTGGCTGAAAGTCTACTGCGGATTCCTTCCCCTTCTTTGGTGATGGTGTCTGGCCTTCCTTTTCCCCCCCCCGCCTTGGACTCCCCTTGAGTGGATACTCAAACCTCGCCGTTGTTGCGCCACAAGCGGTACAACCCCCTTCACGGATGAACTCAACTGTTTCTTTTTTTGGTTCGCCATCACTTTTTCACGTGCTTTTCTTCTTTTCCCCTTTTCCCCAAGTGCCGGCATTTCGACCCCTGTCCCACCAGTTTCTTTTTGATGGAAGACCCGTCCTTTCTTGCACCTTGTGACTGTACCTTCAAAGTTCTCCAGGTCGGTGTACACCCCCCCTTTTTTGCCCGGATGAAACTGCCGTGAGCTTTTCCCCCCAATCTGTTATTCCGGTGTATTTTCATGCTTTTCTGTGATTCTATCCCCCATAAAAGTTCCCCCACCCGTTATTTTTTGCCGACTTTCCGGGTTCTTTTTTCCCACTTATTCTGTTGCGGTGTCGTTTCGTAAATCTGGTGATGGGTGCCCGTCCACTTTGGAAGGTGATGGTTTTGGGGCTCCCCCCTGTGAATTTCTGTCAGGTTTTTTTTTCCCAAGGTACCCCCACGGCCACCCGGCACGAGGGCTTTTCCCCCTCCCCAGCTTTCTAACCCCTCCTTGTTTGCCAACCTCGGCGCCCACTCTTTGTAATGTTCGCCTTCTAATCTGTTTGATGATCTACCTCGTATTGCGTTCCCATTCAGGGGCTGTTTTGCTTGATTTTTTTCCCCCTCCCCGTTTTTTTCCCGCACACCGTTCTTCTTGGCTGCTGTTTTGACCAGTCTGTCCGCGTGGCTTTGATTTTCCTTTTTTCCGCCAATTCGCTTTTTTCGTTGCGCACTGGTCCCTGTGTGGTTGTGCTCGCCGATGGATTTGAACATTGTCTTTAGACTCCACCACCCGAAGGCTTTCCCTTTACCCAAGTTTCCCCCTTTACCGCCATTCTGCCTCTTTCCCCCTCCCTCTGTGCGCGGTCCACTGCGCGTAACTCTATCGGCAGACGGCGTTGATGCTATCTCAAAAATACTGGTTTTCTCTTGTCTTCCCTTCTAGCTTCCCTTCATCTGTCCCCTTCCCTTTCCGCGTTTCTCTGCGCGGCCCAAGGTCGCCCATGTGGTTTCTTTATGTTCCGTTTTTGTGCCACTTCCGAATGTTTTCTTTTCCCCGCGGTGAGGTTTACCTGCCCCATGATTTCCCCCCGTCTGTCGTGTTCATCTCTTTCCATGTGCCGGCGGACGCCCCCTTCCCCCCCCGGTGTCCTCCCAGCTTGCCCCCTGTTCCCCACCTCCCTCTTCCACCGCGCGGATTCGTGCTTGAAACACGAGCTGCAGTTTCTCGACCCACCTTTTTTCTTTGCTCCCTTCAGATTGCGGGGTGTGGGTGCCCCCAAAAAAAAAAAAAAACTTTATTTTTTTTTTTTTTTTTTTTATCGACCTTGTAAACCTCAGAAGTGTCTTCTTCCTCTAAGGTAGTCCAAATTTTTATATCCGCTGGCTTTGTTAGACTTTTCCCCTTTTCTAGTTTCACCTTGGCAGGTTTGCGGACACCTGAGTTTTGGAAGTTTGTTTCCACCTCTTTCAGATTCCCCTTCAGGTCGGAGTACTCCCTTCCCCCCTTTTTCTCCACCCAGGGCTTGCCTTTCCCCCTTATTGTATGAGCCACCGTCGTTTTCCCCCTGTTTTTCTTCCCGCGAAGATGTTCGTCTGATAACACATAGTGGTGTGATTTTGGTTTTCTTTTCGAGAACCTCTTTCCCCTTCGTCCCCCCTTTTGTCTTGCTCGACAGTTTGATCCTCCATTTCTGAGCGGTTCGTCCCAAAGTCAATCTCCCGAGTTGTAGTACTTTTTTTCCGATTGTTTCGTCCACCTTCGCATTTCCTGATTTCCCCGGTAGACTCTTACAGTCACAACACCCTCCTTCCTCGCAGCCCAGCTTTCTCCTTGGTGGCCCCCCCCCCCCCCGGCTCGCACCCCCCGCTCGTCACCCCTGAGGCAACCCCCCTTTGAGCAGGCTGTGCCGACCCGTGTTGATGCGGTTACTCTGCTGTTCTTTCAGTTTCATCCCCCCCCCCTACTCGTTCCATTCTTTCTTTCCCTTTTTGGCGGGAAAAGTGCCGTTGGAGTCCGCGATTTTAAAATTCATATTCAGTGGCGTTTCACTGGAAGTTTGAGGTTGCCTCTCAATCGAGTTTTAAAAGATTTTTTTTGGTCAGTCCTGGGGGGAACTTCGTCGCCAGTCTATCATTCCTTCATCCCATGTTTTTTTTTTGAGTTGAAGATTTCTTCCCTTCCTAATTCCCCTTTAATACCTTGTAAACCACACCCCCCACCCTGTTAAAACTGTTTGGCGGAGGCACTAAACCCTGTTTCCACAGTTAGTCCCCCTACTCCAGAATGACCATCGCGGTTGAAACCTTCGAACCTTGTACCCGAACGCCCACGTTCTGTTCCCTTATTTTACGGCGGCAGAGTACTGAAGCCTCGGAGCCATCAACCAAATTTTTAGAAAAGTTGGTGTGCTTTTTGGGTGCTTTAATTTTACGAGTCGTTCTTGAAGAAGCAGAAGGTGGTCTACACGGAACTTTTTTTTTATCAAAGCTGGGATGGGGGAAGGAATGTTGGTAGTTTCAGCTCACAATGTTTCACCGGCCTCACCGATCCGTACACTATTGCATCCCCCCACTTACGGTTTCCATTGTAATACCCCCCTCCATCCTATTTTACCATCTTGAAACTTTTCCAGTACCGCCTTGGGTTTACAGTCTTCTACCTGTCGCGTTTTGCCCCTCTCCCCCTGTTGGCCTTTCCTTGTCCTGGTGCGAAGATGAAGCTTTTATAGAAGTATTTCAGTTAACCACCCCCCCACCCCGGATTGCTCACAACATTTTCCCTGGTCGTGGAAGTGTATTTTGTTTTTTGAGTAGCCCTTTTTTTCCTGGCGTTTTCGCGTTTGCGAGTTTGGGCCCACCTGGAAGGCATTGATGTTTTCCCCCCCCGGTCCCGTTTGGCTTTTTTAGTCGGTCATGTCTGGACTGAGGATGATGTACGACAACCCCCTCCCACAACCAGTCAACTCCCTGGGTTGGTAACATCGTGCCAGCCCCCCCCCCCATACCTCTCCCTCCATTTTGCCACCCCCTTCGCGTAGTCCCGCGTACTTTTCGTGCGCCTGATAGGGCGTTCTCTTTTAATTTCTAGCCTCCTGCAGTCTTCTTGCCTTTTAGGTAACCCCCATCCCCCCCGTTCTGTGATCCACGTTGTTCTCGTTTCCCCCCTTCGGAATTTACCGCGTCGTCGCGCAGATGTTTCCACAGAATTCAAGCTTTGTGCGGCCCTTTTATTTACCTGTGTCCCTTGGTGATGGTTGCGTCCCGCCGTTCGCCCCTGGAAACTCTTCCCCCATCCGGACCATTCGTTAAACCCCCCACATTGGCAACCAAATAACCCGGTGTCCTTTTTGCCCCCTCGCTTCCGATTTGCCACGTCCCTCTCGGACCACGGGCTCCATGTCCCGTTTTTAGCTACGGGCTTACGTTTACTTTTGTTCTACCTCTTCCCCCCCCGGCTTCAGGGATGAATCCACACGTATTTTTTCGATTTTTTTAAAGCTCCCCCTTTCGGCCCCCGTTGAAACCTTTTCCTTCTTGGCGGGGCTTCATGCTGTAGGTTCCTCCTGGCGCAAATTGCTTCCACGGCGTCTTGTCAAAGGCACGTCACGCGGGCTTTTTGGCTGGATGACTCCCCACTCGAACCTCTTGTCCCCTCTTTGCGAGCACCCACCCCCAAGGCCAGTGTCCCCTAGCCCCACATGTTCGCAGTAATTCGGCTCTGCCCACCCCCCTCCCCGTTTTTTCTGTCCCCTTCCCAGTTTCACGGGGGTCAGAGCCTTCGATCTCCTGTCCCTTTCAGAGTCCCCTTTCATCCCCCCCCGATGTTTTTTCTCTCCTCTTCCCCCCGCTTTTCTCCCCCGACCTGGAGGTTCTCGTGGTTCGCCGTTTGATTAGGTTTGGTTCCCCCCGTTTTTTTCAGTGACGTTGGGCGGTCCGCCCCATCTTTTTGCGGCGTGTGTTTCCCGGGTACTCTGTACACTTACCTGAAACGGCTCCACCAATTGTCAAATTATGTCCCGCAAACTCCAGGGCCTATTTTGCGACACCCATCGCTTTGATTTTCTCGGAACGTATCTGCTTCGTGGCGAACCCTGGTTTTTTCGCCTTAAACCCGATTCCAGTTTGGACTTTGTTGTGGTTACGATTCTTCCTGCAGCTGAAGGAAAACCCTCAAACCCCCCCGATGGTGGCCCCCTAGTAAACCTTGTATGTGAGAGCCTTCAATCTACTCATTCGAAACTCTAAGTTCAGTTCCTGGGATATATCAAGGCCTTGACACCCCCTTTTGCATATTTTAGGCACCCTCTTAACGCTCGTCTTTCCACGATTGTTTTCCCCCCCCCCTGTTGTTCTGCCTGTTTTTAAGGAATCCCGACCCCACTGCCCCACGTGGTGTGCTTGCTTTTAGACCCAACTCCTCCCCCCCCCCCCCTTTTTTACGCGTGTGTCCTCGGAAAGGTCTGACATCCACTTTTCCGCCCCACGGCGGAACGATTTTCTTTTCCGGCCACTGTCTATTCCCAAAGGGGGACTGCGGGTATACCCCCTCCGCGTGTCCGACCACATAACAAATTCTGTGGACGGATACATGGTTGATATTCTTTTGTAGCCCTTCCACCAAGTGTCCACGTTTGCAAGGTCGGCTCGTCGAGGGAACTTTTTTTTTCGCTTAACAGGCCAATTTCCAGGGGGTACCGGCGCTATTTGGAAAAACGTGAAGTTTACTCCCTGCGGACCCGGACCATGCTGTTTCCACCCAGCTCACCCCAACCGTGTTTTTGGTCTCCCGACCCTTCCCCCTCCCTGAATGAGACGACCTGCCATGTCTGACCTCATGATCCAGTTTCTTTTTCCCCTGCGGCTTTTCTTTTTTCTTTCTCCAGCGCTGGAACCCCAAGGACAAACCACCACTCCTCTTTTTTTCTTGCAAAAACTGTCAGCGTTTTTCCCCCCCCCGAATTGTGGCGCAAACATGTTCCCTTCCACGTCTCCCCACCTCTCGCGATTCAGTTTTCCTTTCTTTTTGCTTTTTTCCCGTTCTGTGATTTGGGTTGTTAGGCCCCACTGCTGCTGGTTCCCCCCGGGTTGCCGCTACTTAATGGCGCACCCAACTTCCAAGGAATCGGTTTTAGTACACTTTTCGGTCCGTTAACGTGTTTTTTTTCCCGGTCCACTTCCTCAGGTGTAACCTCTAATTACGCGACGTCCTTCTTCCCTGCAAACCCTAGTATACCTTTGTCCCCAACCCCTGGTTCAGTCGAGGTTTATTTAGGTTCAGGGCGGCAGACAGCCCCTTTTCGATGCCTGCGGCTGACGGACATTTAACCGGTCTTCCCCCCCCCGCTGCGCGTTGGTTTTGATGGTTGGCAGAGACACATTTCTCCCCCGTTTTTTGTACTTCCTTTACCACCTTT
>Ga0179593_1356942_pt1 | contig 12852 bp, 10 predicted proteins | sample CZODoug2_1_08_16_FD_185931 | JGI IMG/M metagenome (GOLD analysis project Ga0179593, IMG submission 185931) | Vadose zone soil fungal communities from Angelo Coast Range Reserve, California, USA - CZODoug2_1_08_16fungal (PacBio error correction) | ecosystem: Environmental > Terrestrial > Soil >... | reverse complement strand
ATGACGGAACCCTATGATCGGACGCCTGGAAACAGATTTTTCCTGAACCGGACGCTCCCCCCTTTTTTTTGAGTTAGGCCGCAGAGACGGACTTCATCATTTCAGCCGACACCCCCCCCCACAACCCCCACGTACCCCCACCCCCCCCCCCCGTGTGGCACGTTTGTTTTCCACTGCACTAGTTTATGTGTTAGCCCTCAGCCCTGTTTCATTAGACTCATCACCGCTAGCGACCCCCCACAAACCCGCCCCTGCATTCCTCTTGCCAATGCTTCCCGACAGTGCCCAACCGTGAACCGAGCCTCCGAATTAACCTGAACAGGTTCTCTCCGTGTTTGCTGTTTGGTGTAGTGTGTGTCGCCTTGCTGAAGATACCTTCGATCTATCCCCCCCGTCATCAGACTGGCAGCTTTATATTTGTTCCCGATTCCATTTTATACAGCTACGCCCTCCTTTTTACGCGTCTCTCGCCTGTCCCATCGTCATGCTCGCCGCATTTAGCACGGCGGTCGACACAACCCCCCCCACCCCCCCACAGCTGCGAGGAACGAAGTTTTAATCCGCCCTTTTTCGCAGAACGCCCCAGCCCTGCGTGTTGAGAGAGGCATACGACCTTTTTCTCTCAAGTACGCGCCATACTCAGCCCAGTTTTCTCAGCCTCTTCCTACGTCGCCTTTCAGACCGCCCTAACGGTACCTCTTCAATTAGTTCGACCTCTGTATTTCATGCGGGGAGCTGACTGCGAACGAAATTGAGGACCTGCTGTCACCCCCTCCCCCCTCCAGCTCACGAGGCGAGGGTACTCCGCTGCGTCTCAAGCTACACCCCGCAGGCCCCCCACTCCCTTCTCTGAATGGAGCCGTTTGTGAGACAATGATTTCGACCCCCCTGACACCCATTTTTTTTCTTACCCTTCAACGTCTCGTATGACCAGACATGTCACTACCCCAGTTCCCGTATTTTTAGTTCGGGGCACTAGCCCGTTGCTTTTTCTTTCTCCCAAACGCTCCCTCCCCCGCTTGAGAGCTGATTTTCGCCTGCCTATCTCTGGAAACCCTTTCTCCCTGCGACAGCCCCCCGATCCTTACCGACCCCCTCCCAATGTCATCCTTCCCGATCTAATGACGCCTCATAGCATCCTCCTGTTTTGGGCCCCGTCATTACGCCCACCAGCAATGTCCTGTTTCCAGATGCAGAATTCGCCGCCGTGCAAGACTATCCTCTTATTACCGCCCATGATCCTGAATCGATAGCCTCCACGTTTCCCCTGTGATAGATTATTGATTAAGCCACTTTTCGCTCCCTTTCCTCAAGAACAAATGCCCAACAAAACAGTGGACGGGCATACCCTGTACCCCGGTAGGCCTCTTGTGATGACACTTATTCATCCAACCTCCAGATAACTGCCTACCATCTGAGTAAGGAATGGTTTTTTCAACCGAAGAGCTGATCGAAGCGGACTCCGGCTCAGGGCGGCAGATGCCCATGTGTCCAGACTGTTTGCGACAAGTTCGAAAGATACCCCCCAACATAATCCCCCAGCGACGCATTCCCAGTCGCCAGCACCTAATGCAGCAACTGTCGTTTTTTTTCTTGGAACGCCCTTCCCCCCCGCCGCGCATCTCTGGCTGCCTCCTTCGCAAACCTCCCCCAACCGGGTCGGTGCCTACCGTACTTCTCCTCCGCTAGGAGTTCCGCGCGTTTCACGTTTTCCAGCGAAGCTTGTCTTTAAACTCGGTCCTCACCTTTGGCCCTGTGCCTGCGTAACGATCCTTCCCCCATTTTTCTGAGATCCGCCCCAAATTGTTTTCCTAGCTCGTTTGTCCGCCCCCACGGATCTCTACTTGTCTTTTAGCCAGGACCCTACACGCGAGAAACATGATTTTAGTAACCCTTCTCCCCTTTCGCGAGCCCCCTGCCTGCTCTAAAAAGCCTTCCACCCCCCCCGAACCTTTCCCCTACCCCGTCAGACTGCCTTAGATGTGCGGTCCCCCACGAGGAGAGAGGTCGTCGATGAATTGTTTTTTTGTTTTTTTTTTTTCACGAGTTTTCCGCAGCTGAACCCTTCTATCCGTTACCACGCATAGAGACCGCGCATCTCTGTGGCCGTAACGATTGAAGACAGCTCAACTTACGCAAATCTTTTTTCCGTGCCGACATTCCGCCATGCAATGTGGTCGATCCTAGACCCCCTTCCTCTTATTCCTTCCACCAACATAATGTTTTTGAGCGCCCATACAGCGCAGCCCTCATTTTTGATTTCCTCTGCGCCGTCTTTTCTTTAGCCCACTTTTTTTTCCCCCCTGTTTATTCCTTTGATTTGACATGTACCTCCAAGCGAATTGCTCTTCTTGCTGTCATAACTGAGAGTATTTTTCCCGATCGCGTTTTTTCCTTAACCTTTAGGTGAAGAACCATTTTCGGACAAGTGTCTCCCGCCCCCGACCGGAACTCGTGACCCCTCTAGCCGATTACTTACTGCAGCCGTCGGGAACCTTCGGCTGGCATAACCCCTCCTCCTAATTTTGTATGCCACTCCCCCCGATCTCTCACTCTCCACCGAGTGACCCCCCGTTATCGTTAACAGTTAACCCGATGACCTGATTCCGACGCGCGGTGCTGGTACGGGTGTGGGTTTTTTGTTATGGTTTCGGACAAGGCCCCCTCAGGATGACCCCTTCTCCAATTTCACGAGCCTCCCCCGCAAACGACTGAGGATTGCCGCGGGTTGAAGCATACTGGTCGATTTTGCCTCTTTCCCCACCCCTATGACGTTTTTTTGTTTTTTTTTTTGGTTTTGTCGCCGCCCTACCCCGCCAACACCTCTGCTGCACTTCCCCCCCAGGTTTTTTTGATTGAGTCCCCCATGGACTCGTTCAAGTTTCCCCCTCTACGCAAAGATGTACCCCCGAAAGGCGGCATTAGTTTTCGCGTTTTTTGCGTGCGGCTGTTATTGTGACAGCCCGGAATGGTTTAGCGATTAGGTTGAACCACGGACTCGTCATTCTTTAATTCTTTTCCCCCCCCTTACACCGTGCTACTTTCTTCCCCCACCTTTGCGTGACAGTGACGGACTTTCCTGACCTTGTTTTCCTGTTTTTTTTGCGCTGACATGCGGTCCGTCGAAGGGTTACGACTAGCAGGCTCTATTTACGTTTTGTTATGAATACGGATCCCGCTTCCCTGCTCCCCACAGGACGGGACACAGCAGGACCTGCCTGATCTCTTTCGTTTTGTTATGTCGGACCGTTTGTTCAACTTCCCTTCTATAACCCGTTAAGTCAACCCACCCACCCAAATAAATTTGGCTTGACCTCCCCGACCTCTTACCCACCTTTTTTTGTGTTTTTTCGAGGACAGCCTTTTTCGCGTTTGTCGAAAGCCTTTTTTTCCCCCACGTTTTTCTCGATCCCCCCCAGTATCCGGAGCCACTAAAGGAGCGAAAGAAGACTTATCACTGGTTAAGTGAAAGTATTTTTTACGCCGAGCCGCCTTTCCGCGTGCTCACACCTAGAATAGGTCCCCGCCCACGTCGTTCCCCCCCCCATCCCGAACGCCTTTTTTATCTCACGACAAAACCCAGCCTTAAGTCCCCCTCCACCCCAAGCCACCCAAAGGTGGTCCCGTCTCCGTTTCAATGCCCCCAAATATGCAAATCCGGCCACGAGATACCGATGTTTCCACCCTACTCAACTCGATCCCCCACATACCACCAGACCGCCCCGCCCCCGCACCCCGAGACCCCCCTCAAGATGAAAGGGAGACTTCATCCCGGGAATCGGTCAGTCTCTTTTCTTCATTGGCCCATTCAGACCCCCCCCATACACGGCAACAGCAATTCCTAGTTTAGGCGCCGGAAATCAGGCATTGAAACACATGCGGTGCATAATGAATTCGTCACCAATTTATCAGCCTCCCCTGCCCCTATTTCCCACGGGTACCGTTGGATTTTTTGGCGCGGACTCCCCGTGCGTCCCTCCTTGGTGCAGAACGTTAGGTACAGCTCTCTTGTCGAAACACTCACCCACCACGACTCCCTCCCCTTCTCCTCCCCTCTCCCTTTTCGTCGAAACCGAAGCCGGACCCTCGGGCGTCACTGTTTCTCTCCAGAGTCCGATTCCGAGAAATTTAGGTGAGGGCACGATTAATAACCTTCCGCCGGCTCTCTTCTCGCTGACAGGTTTTCGATTCCAGGCTCGAAAGACTATCCCCTGCCGGGCTCCCGGCGCGAACGTCTTGAAGAACCGATTTTTTCCTTCCTACCTCTGCGAGACCCTCTGCAGGGCATTTCGCCTGGTTCTGTCGAGTACATAGTCCCGAGTGTGAAGTCTCCCCGTTTTCCGTAGCACGAGCCCCCCTATGAAAAGCTTTTCTTTTTCTCGTCGGGGAAGGAGACTCGTCCTTCCCCCCCCCCCACCAGCTCCCCCTCTCGTGGACTATTGAACACCAGTTATGTGCCCTTCTGTCGATCGACTGTACTCCCTCTATCCCTACGGTATAGTCTATAGAAGGAACAACCTCGCACTGAAGGCAGTTCTTCTTTATTGATAGCCTGGGTCGCCTTAGAACCTCTGCTCCCGACATGCATGGACTCCTCTCTGCACTCAAATGTTTAGAGTGCACTGTTTCCGTCCGCCGGAGTCTTTTCTCCCTGTTCTTTTGAGTTTTTGCGACAGAGGTTTTTTTGTTTTCGTCGACAATAGTGGCCGCCGCCATTAGGACTGGTTTTTTTAGACTATCTCTCCGCGATGGTTGGATTGTTCAGAAACTAGATTCCCGCGAACCGCGAGACACGGCGTCAAGCACTCCCATATCCGGATGTCCTTCTATCCTCCCTCTCGTAGCGACCTCCCCATGTCTATAAAGTCCCAATCCTCCTTCTCCAGCGTTATGCGCACCCCGCCGTTTTCGCGAAAGTCAGCTCTCGCTCACCCCCCTCCGAGATAGACTATGAGATCTAATTCCACGGTGGCACGGCGCTTTTTTTCCTGCCATGCGACTCGGCGCCGTGGACAAATATCCCAATCAGTCGAGTAATATTGCGCATTACTTTTGTCGCGCCGGGCTAATTCTTCCTGTCCCCGCTTCCTTCTCTCGGGAGAGAAAGGATCTGCCCTCCCATTGAGTACGCTTCCATCGTTCCTGACCAGAGGACCCCCGTTGACGTGACGCACCCTTCATGCGGCTAAGAACTCTATCGCTATCTCCTTAGTTTACCTGCTTTTTCGTTAACCCGTACACCGTCAAACTTTAGATGGATAGCCCATTCCCTGACACTGTGCCTTCCCTTTTCTTTTCTGCTGTTATCTTATCTTAACTCTCCTTAAAGTCCCGTCGAGCCTCGCTTCCCCCCCTGTCTCTAGAGGCATGACAAGAGTCCTTTGCTTGACGCCGCATGACCATTGTCCGCCTCTCATACTTCCCTCGACCACATCATGGAGATTGCTATGGACGTTGAACTCAAACGCGACTCTCCCCCGCTGATCTCCTGAAGGTCTCAAGCGGGCTAATGCGTGTTTCTCCTGCGCAGAGCGTCCAGCTGGAGACGCGCCTTTCCCCATCCTTTTTCTACCGTCCCGTGTAGCTACAAGCGGATTTTCCCGCCCTCCAACGAAGTCCCCCCCCCCCGACACTATCGGTGCCGTCCCCTTTCAATGCTTTTTTTTCTTGTACCGCGTTCATAGACCGACTGTTGTTATACGTTTCCGACGCTGTCACAAGCGCCTCCATGTACTGATAATTTGTCAGTTCGACAGGCTTTACTTGATCGCCTAGACCCGCCCCCGCCTTGAACCAGTTTCTTTTCAGGTAACCGATTCAGGGATCTTTCCCCGCCCCTCCGCCAGCCCTGATCAGCTTGTCGCCCGCTTCACTGTCTATTTCAATTCGAAGCCCCAGGAGAAGGACCCTGAGGCCGATTCTTTTACTGTCCGCGACATGGCAGCGGGGTCTTTCTATTTTCACTCTCTGACACTTTTTCCGAGACGGGTTCCGATTCGTCCCATAAATTTCCGAACAAGCCTCTTCTCGTCCTTCTCCGCGGTTGTCCCGCGCCCGGACATCGTTTCCGCTCCCATCACGATTCTGATAATCCCTGACTACGTGAGACTATCCCCTTATCGCAGAGAGTATGCCCCTAAAACCAGAGAGACAGCTTGAACCTTTCGCCTCGGTGCGCAACGTATTCCCATCTACCACCGTCGCCCTGCCGGTTTTGGATTCCTTATTCCCGTTCCGCGAGAGCGGTTAAGAGTTCCTGGTCCTTCTTCAAGTGAAGGCCGCTAGCAGCGGGTTTTTCCGTACTCTCCCCCCCTTTGTCTCCTCCTTACTTACACGGCGGTTTTTTTTTAGTTAAGTTTTTAGTCGTTGACAACCCACCTTTTACCTTCTTGGACGATTAGCACGCTACGGCCTAGGCGTGCCCCCAACTTTTCCCGCCGGCTGTACTCTTTCCCTCTCAATCCCTTTTTCTTTTTCCGCTATCTATCTTTTTTACCTCTCATTTGTTTTTGTATAGTATACTAGATGCCCCGGAGACTTTTTTGCGTTTGGCCAGAACGAGAGTTGCCTCATGGATTCTTGTGTTGCCGTCCATGCCGCTTGGTTCATACTTTCCTCCAACCCCCCCCCCCCCGAGCCAATCGTGTTTTTTTACCACGAATCAGTTAGGCCAGAGTTTTGACTACGCCTGAGATTCCGTAATCCCCTGCCTCAGTCCCGGAAAACGTTTTAGCGGCCCATCGCATGATTCTCAGCCCGAACCCAGGCACGAGTCGAACTCAGACACCCGGCAGCGTGCATGCTTTTTGATCCTTTTAAGCAAGTTTCTCAGGAAACATGATAGACGGCAAGCCCTTTCTCTTTTTGTCAGTTGACCTCCTGACGCTTCCTCCCGTTCTTAACTCGTGATCCCCCCTACTTCAATCTCCTGACCTTCCTTTTCTCACACCCCTATTCCGGTCCGGAGCAACTTCAGTCTCCTGCTCGAAACGGTTCTTGCGAGAGAATTCGTTCCTCTTAACATCTCTTTTTCTTTTCTGACGCCGACCTTCGAACCGGTTTGCCCCTCTCCGTCGCTCCGCGTTTCGAGACCACGCTTTCCCCTATAAATATTAAGCCGGAATTCCCTGCTGAATCCCCCCCCCTGCTCTGCGCCTTTCGCACGAGGTTTTTTCTTTTTTGAACTTCATCCAGTCACATTGGTGCCCTTTTTTGTCGGCGAGGCTTCAAAGTACCACCCCTAATGGAAAACTTAACCTCCCGCCGCGCCATGAGCTCCTCATTGAAGAACATTTCGTCTGTCCCCCGACCTCCATGGATGTTTTGAATTACCCGGCGTCTCTATCCTATCCAGTTTTTTCCGCCGCCGATCATTCTATTGATGATTAGGTTCTGGTGTTCGTCACCAGCTGTACTCACTCCCCCCCCCCCTCGCGAAAAGATGCTCTGGTCCGTCGTCTTCTCGATTGCCCCCACTGTTTACTCGGCATGCCCCTGCAACTTCCTAAATCGTAGTAGAACGGCGTACTCATAGTGTTGCTTCCCTCCCTCTTTTTAGAGCCTTTCTCAATTATGACACGCAATGCCTTCCGAGGCCGAAAGCTGTTCTCCGCTTCGTAGCAGTCATGAAATGCCCTGCCCTCCTCGAGAATTCCCGAGGCTCGACGGCCTTGAAATAGTCCCCAAACCCCACCCGCCATTTTCCATCCTAAGTGGCCCAGACAAGCCCTACACACAACTTGCAGGTTGCCTACAACAGCCCAAGTCGTCTGGGACTTGTGTATCCACCTCCTTCGCATGTCCAGAGAAGCCGTCGGAACTTCCTTTCTAGCGCTCGTCTTTTTTCCTTCTCCGCACGTGCCTCCCGCAGTCCGGCATCCTCCCCCAAGGACCCCTTGCCTCCCATTCGCGCCATACTCCCCCAGAGACCTATCATGGTTCCTTGCTTACATCCAGGAGCAACTTTCGACTCTTGGTCTCCCCCCCCCCCCCCCCCCCGTCCCCATGCGAGCGTTTTTTATTCGCCCAGGATTTCTACGTCCACCGTTTATGCTGAATAAACCCTCATCTACGAACGTTGACTTTTTTTCCTCTTACGCCAGGCGACGCTTAATCTGAACTGCTTTCCCCCCCGGTAATTCCCAACTTTCTGATGACCCCCCCAATTCTACCGGTACCAAGCCACGCGACCGCCTCGACAGGTCCGGCAACGTTTTTTTTCCCCTTACTTCTCAGGAATTGTCCCCCCCACCGATAGTACTGACGGCCATTCCGTGGGTGGCCTACACCGCGAGGCAGAGCGTCACCCTTGCCCTGACTGGAAGATCCTGCCTCTTATGATATACCCCCGTGACGGCAAAATCCCCCTTCCCAAGCAGAAACGTGCTTTCACGGCCGTACTGGGCAATCCCCCCGCAAGATCCAGAGCGGCGAATCTTTCATGCAGGCGACTGAGATTCCCCTCAGTTTTGCAATGGCATCCCCGCGGACCTATCGAAGGTGTGCAGAAGATCCACACTCCGTAGCAAGAGCGTTCCCATCGCCTCCGACTTTTAATACTGTCGACTGGTTTAAGCCCTCGCCCAGTAGAGTTCGGTCCCCCTGTTCCGAACGCCTCCTCACCCTCCGTAGTCCCATACATTTTTCTTTCTTAGGTTGATTTTTCGCAAGAGCTAAAACTAGCATTCACTTTCAGAAACCCTCCCCCCCCATGGACTCCCGCATGACTATATAGGTTTTGACCTACCAGGATTTCGAAGCTTTCTTCAAGAGTAGTTCTCCGCCGATCCTTAGCGGGGACTCGACCCTTAAGACCTTGCAATTCTACCACGCCATAAGCCGTTTTAATTCCCTGAAGACGGTCAATTCTGGTATCAGAACACTAGGTCTCAAACAGGTCCCTCCTTTTGCACTCTTTTTAGCGCATACCGACCCCCCTTAATGTACCGGCCTAGTGAGTTCCGATGCTGCCCCCTTGTTCTCAGCGTGACTGATTCGGTGTAGTGCTGTGGCTTCCGACCTGAAATCCGGGTCCAATCCCCCCGAACGCACGTTCGCCACTGCACCGACTCTCCCCAACCCGAAAACGCACTATTTTCCCGTCCTGTTGTGCCTGTCCCTGAAGTAGAGTTCATCTTTTGTCCAACCCTTTTGTCCTCCGCCCCCCCCCCCCAAAACACCTATGACTGAACACCACTTCCCCCCCCCCCTCGTTTTTTCCTCTAGATCCCAGGAAGGTCCAATGTGCCACTAGACCCCCGGTCCAATGCAGGCTATATTGCGCCGTTCCGGCGGAATTGCTGTGCTCGGTGTTTAGCGTCACCGGGACCCTCGCCTCGCTTCCGTCTCTTTATTTGCCTGCAATTAACCGGCTACGGTCCCTTTGTCCAAGACTTGGGGGTTGTAGCAGAAAGACGTACTCTTGTTTTAGAGTCTTGTGTCGTCCACGATGCGGTCCTGATTTTCCTCTCGCCCGAGCCGCCGTAGATTCGACCCTCTAGAGCGCCCCGGACACCGCCCTGCACAGGGCCCAAGTCCTTCTGAATGCACCTTCTCAGTACAGGACCTTGATTACAGATTCCCTGTTAGACCTTTTGCAACAGGCTGGCTGCCGTCGACCCATCTCCTCTCATCTCCTGTTAGTTAGTGAGAGCTGAAGCTTTTTTTCCGATTTTTTTTTAAGCACTGTACCCGTCCTTCAGTGCCCGCAACCTTAGACCGGCCGAGAGAAGTCAAATCTCGCTAAGGACAGTACATAGCTTTTCACCCTTTGAGGATACCCCCCACCCCCCCCCCGCGAACGTTCCAGAGAATAGCTTTTCCATACCCCCAACGTACTCGCACCTGCTAGATACACAAAGCATCCCCATCAAGCCCCTATCGCACAAGACCCCCCCCCCACCCCAAGCGCCCCGCGCCGGCTACCACTGCCGGGTTCGACACGCTCGCCCTCTTTTAGCCCAAGATGATCCGACTCCCTAGTCAGATGATTGCCCCCACTGCCTCGCTACAACCCCCTCTCCCAGAACCCGCCGACGCGTGTCACCCAATCCGACTTCTGTTCTGTTTTATATGGTGTCCTTGAAGCAGTCAATTTTGGCTCTCGAACAATCCCCCTGGCGCCTCTTTGCGATCGGGAGGCTTGTTCTTGTCCCGTAGAGAACCAGTGATGACACGACCCCGTGACTCGACATGACATCCCGTTCCGACACATCGTATTTTGGTTCGAGCAGATTCGAACCGGGCAGTCCGTCTTTTTATGTGTGAAAAAATACCCATAACAAACCCCCGACTCCTCCCTGTCGCCTCCTTCGACTGTGCCCTTCCCCCTTTTCGCAACGGTACATTTCAATTAAGCCTTCTTTTTTGCGCCGAAAGAGTTTCCCCCATCCCCCCAAGATCTTTTCCGGAGGATGATTGACAAAATTTTATTCACGTGACTGTCCCGCGCCACGTTCGGCTAGCGGTCTGATTTTTCCCTTTCGAAGCCGGCAGCCTTCCGCGAGGCTACGTCACCTCCTCCGTGCCCCGCCCCGCTTTCGTCACTACCCCGCGATTCCAGCCCCTGCCTCTGAGTCTGGTTTTATCCCCATGATAGAACAGGAATCGGGACTGTTACCCGTTAGCTGAGCTTCCCTCCGCATATGTTCCCCCCCAGATGCGCCTCGCTTCATGGAAGAAGATCGCTAGCCATGCCTACATCTCGCCGACTTCGGAGCTAGCGGAACACCCAGGATGTCAAATGTTTTTTTTCTATCCCACTTAGTACTTAATCACTTAACAGTACGGTAATCTGAGAGACAGGCTCTTCGTTATGTTCACTCCGTGAGTCGCAATTTACCTGGGACGCTTATAACCACCCGAGAGTTACCCTCAAAGTCCTGCCTAGCGCCCCTTGTCTTTTCTGTAGTGCCACCCCCCCGTTACGAACGTCCCTCCAGGGTTTCCGGTACGGTCTCCAGTCGGTGTAATGTAGCACTTACGCGGCGCATTCCCCGGACCGTTTTTGACAGATAAATAAAGAATAGACCCCCGAGTAATTCCCCGGCCGACCCGGCTCCGCCGACCTTTCCCCAACTTTTGCAGCACCTTCCGCCCCCCCCCCCACCTGCTGCCCCAGGATTTACTCAGAGAGGCGACGACGCGCTCCAGCCAACTGCCCCATCAGGAGGCATTTCCCTTGTGAGCCGCGTTCTCGAGAGACAGATTTCCATCCGAACTCAACAAGACGTATTCAGATGCGCGTAGATGCCCTGCCCCTTGCCTTTTCGCGAGTCTCCCCAGACATGAGACCCCCACGGTGAGCCTGAGGACGAAGTTTTTTCAAAAGTGTCATGAGCTTTGGAAATGATGTCCCCTGTCCATTTCTCTTCCGTACCCTTGGCGCTCAGCCCTTCCGCAGGTTACGGCACCGTCCTGTCTAGCGTCACATGCGTTGTTAGATATGACTCCGGGCGCCCTATTCCAATAGCAGTCGCCGATCAAAAGGTCAGCTCCCCCCTTGCAATGCCTCGTTCCATTTTTCGGATTTCACGCTCCCAGTCAAGAAGACCCCTTTTTTACCGGAATTGCCCTGGCCCCTGGTTTGGTAGGGACTTGAGCGCACGTTCCCTACCACTTTCTTTTCCCAAGCCCGTCTGAGCTCTTTTTGCCCACCGAGGAGAAGGACATCCCCCCGCTACTTGTCCTTTTACCAGAAGTATCAGCGTTCCCCGCCCGACTCGGACCCTCAAAGTGTGGCGTTACTTGGAAGTACCTACCCACCGCCGATGCGGATCCCCCACCTATGAGATATGCCGGTTTTCCGACAGGTAGATAATGCTGGCGTCAGTTCAGTTAGAAGCTTCTACACGGAGCTTGAAACCCTGCTCTCATCCCTGCTTCAAGCGAGAAAGAAGCCTTCTCCCGAGCTTTTTTAAGCAGCACCTCCTTTTCCCCCCGACCTGATTTGCTGAGGAACTGTCACTGTCTCGCTCGGTGACGTCAATATCACGCATGTTGTTGTATCCTGGACTACGCTATGGTAATACACTTCTCCATAGGCAGCAGGGCAGTGGCACCTGGATCCCCTTGGAATTTTTTTTTATCTCACCTAGCCGGACCCGCGACCCTGTTCCCATGGCCTGCAAGCGTTTTCCACCTACGGCAGTGCCCAGATCCCTCGTCCTCATTGATACGCTTAATTCGTCCGAGATGTCCTTCTTTCCTATTTTTTATTGCAAGCAGTAGTTTATTTCCCTCAAACTCCCGCGGTAACGAGCGAATCATGTTTCCGCCGCACTTTTGCAGAAGAGTAGCTTTTCCCTCCAGTTCTTTATCTGGAAAACCTGCGCAGAGCCCCTGGTGTCCGTTTTCTCCCCCCTGAGGAACCTCTCCGCCGTCGGAGCTCGACTTTTGTTTGTCCCCAGAAAAAGAAATGACGCGTGTCGAAGCAGCCACGATTTCTCCCGTCTATTTTCCCTTCCTAGGAGCGAGAGCTGTTCGCTGGTCCCCCCTCCCCACTGAGACCTGCATGCCGTCGGCTCCCGGATGGTTCTGTTCCAGAAAGTATCTTTCCCCTGACCCACACGCGCAGCATTTTTGCAGTGCCGTGATAGTTCGCCGACGAACGTTTCCGTTTTTTTATCGTTTTTTCTTGACTCCTTCGTATTCCGCCCCAGGCAGGTTTGTTTTTCACGAAGACGAGTGCCTTCCGCGGAAATTCCGCGCTTACAACCTGGCAAAAGATCTTTAGATCCCCCCCCCTTTGCGTACTTGTGTCGGCTACGATTTGAACTCCCGATCTAGGCGAATTCTGCATACACACGTGTTCCGTGGTTTTTTTCCCGTTACAGTGCTGCCTTACTGTCCCGT
>Ga0179593_1574640_pt1 | contig 12853 bp, 9 predicted proteins | sample CZODoug2_1_08_16_FD_185931 | JGI IMG/M metagenome (GOLD analysis project Ga0179593, IMG submission 185931) | Vadose zone soil fungal communities from Angelo Coast Range Reserve, California, USA - CZODoug2_1_08_16fungal (PacBio error correction) | ecosystem: Environmental > Terrestrial > Soil >... | reverse complement strand
TTAGAAGGTGGTTCCTCTAATCTTACTTGAGTTGTTCACGGTGTTGGTTCCCCACATACGACCTCCCCCATCCGATCGAGCAATCGCTTCCTAATTTTTCCTCCTCTCATTTTTTCCCTTTCAAAATTCGCTATTTCGCTAGCTAGTGATTATTACCTTTTTTCTGACGTCCCCCCCCGGTCTCCCTCCTTCTCCCCGATAAACACGATGTCCATAATGTGATTGCCCCCTTTCACCCCTGTTTCAGATTGAGCCTCGAAAAAGGCAGCGAAGAATCTTGAGGCGTTCGCGAAAAAGGTCACCCCCCTTTCACCTTTTTCCCACATTTTCCCTAACGCCCCCGTTCGTTCCGAGGGTAAAACTAAGGACTCTGCAAGGCCCCCCTCAACCCTACGACTCGTTTCTGACTGCGCCCCCCTGGCCCCCTGCCCCTATCCTCCCAGATCGACATAACATGATTTTTTCCTCCCCTCTCTTTCTTTTAGAGTCTAGATGGGCTACTTAGTTTCCAACTTTTCCCTTCCACCGATGCCCCCCCTTTTCGCCTATTCAAGACGCCGCACTCGCCGACGCTATAGATCCTTTCCCTTTTCTATTGCCGTTTTCCCCCCTTTCTTCTTGGCTGGCGATCCGCCTTCTCAGTTTCAGGAGAGATTCTTCGCCTTCTTTCTTTTCCCTCCCGACGTGTAGGACTCGGGTTGGGGCCGGATCTAACCCCCCTCCACCCTTCCTTGAGTTCTTCAAAACGCTGAGAGACCCTCATGCATAGCGCGAAAACATCTTCCGTACGGATTTTCCCTTCCTGCCTTGTTTCGAAATCGAGAATGGATCGTATTGAGTCAATTTCTCGTTGACGACAGGCGCGAGATAGTCCTTTTCAAAGCTTTTTTTCGCCCGAAAGTAGTATGAAGACCCCATTGAAAAGACTCCCCCCCCCCGTGCATTCATGCTTAAAGAACAGCAGGAAATAAGGGACCCCCCTTGTTACTGCGTCTTCTCGCAGATTGAGCGCTCAGCGATCACTTCCTTCCCCAGAATGCTTTCTTCATCCGATTTGTGGGAGGCCGAGGGAATCATTTTTTCCCTGTGGATGCTTCGCCTTCCCCAAAAGGCTCTAGCTTTTTTCGGTGTTCCGTCAGCGAACTTGATTTTTTCCAGCCCTCTCATCCCGCGACGGGACGCCCCCGTTGCTACGGGGGAATTCTGCCGGCCGGGGTTGAGCTATCTTGAGAATCTTATCCCTAGATAGAGCGCCCCCACCCTGCGCATTTCGGTCGATGGAAGCGACGGCTTTTAATTTCTCAAACTCAAGTTGCCCTTACATAGGAGTAATAGATTCACTCGTGCCCTTCTCTTATGTCATTTAAGATTCGACGAGCGGAGTCTGCGCTTTTTTCACCCCTTTCCCCCCAAAGCCCAGAAATCGTTCCTTAGACCCCCTCAATTCAGTATCTAGTCACCTTGTTGGCCGCGAAAAGAGTTAAAAACCGCCTCGTCTGTTTGGGGGATTACCGAGCGCCCAGTAAAGAATTAGAAAAGGTTTTCCAACCCTTCCCCCTTCCCTCCCACCCTGAAAGATTCTGCTTTCGCCTATTTTACTTAGAGACCTTCCTGACGCCCCTTTTTAAAGATGAGTTGTCCTTCCTCAATCCGTGTATCGCCCGCCTCCGTACCTTTTCCACTCGTCAGTCCAGTGAGGAGGGAATTCCTCTTCGGGCAACAACTGCGTAGTTTCCAGATGGAGACAACACTTAGAGATGAGTTTTCTTTTTCTACTACCCCCCCCCCCCTTTTTATATCTGCATTCACAAACGGTCCATCCTTCTCGTCTTTCACGCCAAGCAACATGAGCGATTTTAGTCTTTCTTTCATGGTCATGGGCCTCACGAGACGCGATATGATTCTTTTCGCACCCCCGTGTCTTTCTCCATTTTGCTCCCCAGCGGACCGTCACCCCTTGCTCCAGAATCGGCCATTCATGGGGAAGGGCGGCGTTTTGAACCCTCGTCCGGCCGATGTTGGCAACTCCCTCTCTCGCTCCTCCCCCCGACACAACCCAGCTATCTCGGTTACCTACCGCGTTGCTCTCCTAGGACCCCAGGCTAGATTCTTCATTTCGTTTTTGCCCCGCGCCTCCGTGATCCCCTTTGCGCGTAGGCTCCAGCTGGAGGCGAGAGCGACGGCTCCAATCCCCATTTCCCTTCCTCGTCCCTTTCCTGAATTGAGGATTTCCGTTGAAGTGCTCTCTGTTCCCTTTTCCCCTGTTATACCTTCACTGCATGCCCGCGCGGCCATAGCTACCTTTTTTTTTCCTTCGGTTGTTTCGAGTTTGAGGCAGCAGAATCCCGCCTTTCCTTTTTTTTCCCCTCTAACCCCTAGAAACAATCCGACTAACCTCTGAGTGGGACGGCCCGTCTTTTTTTGCTCAGATGGCCTTCTGATCAGCGGGTCCCCTTTTACTTCGCATTTCCCAGAGGTCATCGCTTTTTTGTCTTGGTCTGAAGAATACCTTTTTCCCTTCCGGCCTGGCCTCCTGCACCCCCCTAGCCGGAACATGAGCAGCCTTCTCTCTGGTTTGTCTAAATCTCTCGCCTCCTCTTTTTTACGATCAACGCGTAGTTCCTTTTTTTTCTTTTTTTCCTTGGACTAATGATGGCCCTGTTTGATGTATGAGGAACCGATTTCTGTTTCTCCTCCCCGCTCATTCAGGCGACCCCCGGCCGCGAGTTGAAGGCCGATTTCGTTACTCTTGAGTTTTTTCCTCGCCGTAAAGATCAACTTCCTTCCCTATTATTGCATTCCCTGCGTACCTTTTCCGGTTTACGCTGTTTATTCTGAACGTTTGAAAATTGGAAGCGCAAGACGTTTGTCCCCCCTTGCCCCTCTTTGCTTTTGGGAGGGTCCACGCCCTGGAAGAAAGTAGTTTTTATCTTCCCCGCCTCCTCATTCCTCGTGAAAGGACCTGCCGAAGCGGATAGCTCCCCTCCTTTTCCCCTCCCCCCCTTCCAACGATTCATCCTTGCTATGCACTTCGAGAGGAGTATGTCCATAACCCTTCCAAACGAAGCCAAGTGTTCTGACTTAACAATCCGGCGAACAGTTTTTTTTTTCCCGGCTCTTCCCTTTTCGCTATTTCAGCCCCCCATCCCTATAGATTATTCCTTGCTGAGATCCTCTCCGATCTCGCTTGACCGCTTGCCGTGTGCGAGTAGAAAGGTCCTGATTTTAAACTTCTCCCCCCTTCAATTGGTCGGATATTTAACCCTCGTTCCCACTGATTTTCTGTTCCTTCTAACCCCAGAACCTCCCTCATTTCTTCGCGGCTGTTCGCCCCCCCCTCGATTTTTTTTCTGCTGTTTGTCCTAAAAGTAATTTCCCATATTCTTCCACGTTTGTTTTTTAGGACGGCCTTTTATCTTCACCGCCACAGGCATTACCTCATCTTATCTTTTTCCTTTCCAACATGCGCCTTTTAGATTACGTATGTTTGGAAAGATGGATTGATCTTTTGCGGTCGCCTGTTAGTATCGAGGGGTTGATGAAGAAACCCTTTTCCCCCAATCCGTTTTTCAGATGAGCGCCGGACCCTCATTTTCGAGTAGCCCCAACAAATGTCACTTTCCTCCTGTACCCGACGACCTGGAAATTTCATTTACGATACTGGGGGAGAGCTCCCCCCCGGTCCCCTTTTGTTTTTGATCATCTCGACTCCTTCTCGATTGGTTTTTCTTTTCACCGTTTACCCAGTCGCGGCTTAAAACTGGCCCGCCGCCCCCCCACCCTTCCTGATTTTCCTTTTTTAACCTTAGAGTCGCGCGACAACGCGCCTGCCCCCGTCCTTTTTTTTCTGACCCCTCAGCGCCTCTCCCCCTCCCTCCTTTACCTCTCGGTTTCCGCAGGCCTGAATACAGCGCGCGAAGAATACGACCTCCTATCCTTCCTCCCTTTGTTGTTTTTTTCCTTTTTTTCTTTGTCGGATTCCGCGAGCGGGATTACTAACCCCCTCATTTCTGAGTCTTTTGTTCGGGAGAGTAGATTTATGTTCCCCCCCAACCCTTTTTCTGTTTTTTGACGCTGGCTTTTGACTTCCTCTGTTGGACGAGAGCGCGGACAAGGACGGTTTTTAGTCTTTTTTCCCCTTTTTGGCTTTTTTTCTTTTACTGTTAAGCACGCTCCCCACGACATCTCGAATTAGCTCCTTGCTTCGCAACACGCGGTGCGTTTTTTGCTCCCCCCCCCACTCTTCCAAAGGAATTGCCCGCGCCCTGGTTTTACAGTACGAATGGAAAGTGGTGTGTTTTGCGACGCTTCTTTCTTTCCCTCTCGGTGTTCGATTTCCCTCGAGATTGTTCGTGTTAAGGTCATCACCGTCTTCTTTTTGCCGCTTTTTTTCCTTTTTTCCCCCCCCTTCCCTTTAATCGTCACCTCTCTTTTGACCTCCCGTGTTTGCTCATTCCGACACCCCAATCGTCTGCGCTAAGAGCGTGATGGGCGCTTCGCATCAAGCCCCGAGGACGACCCACCCGATTACCTTTCCGACCCCCCTTTCTTTGTTCTTTTTCCCAACTAAAGACCAACGATTCTCCCAGTTGAACCTTCCGCGCTCCTATTGCTCTCTCCGTTCTTTCGCTTCCCCCCTGGCCCTTCCCTATTTCTGCAAAGTCGGTTAAAGATCAGACAGTTTCTTGTCACACAAATCATTTCCTTGTTCACGTCCTCCCGACCATTTTTTTCCCCGTCGGAGGTCTTCGGCGCGCTTTTTCGCCCGAGACCCTCGGATTTTTTCCCCCTGAAATAGAGAGAGTCATATTAAGTCCTACCCCCTTTGTTCTCTTTAATACTATCCCCCCTTCCTTCTTCCCCCTTTCGTTAAGTTATTCAAGAAGCCGCCCCTTCCCGAAGCATCAGGAGGACTTTTCCGCCCCCTTTTCGGAGTTTTTTTTCCCCCCCTCTTTGGATCCCGGCATTCAGCAGACGTCCTTTACGCGTTCTCCTTCTCCCCTTGTGGATTTCTGATGACTACAACTCTCTCCCGGAGAGTGGAGGATTTCCCCCTTCCCCTCTTCTTTCTGTTCCTCCAACGGTTCTGCGAACTACAAGGTGAAACCTGATACCCAACTCCCCACTTTCCCCCCCTTTCCCGAAATGCCCCCTTTATTTGCACATCGCGAATGGCAGATGAACTCTTTTATTACTTCCATTTAGTACTACTAATCTCCCCGCTATCGGCCTGCGCGTAGATTCCGAAAAGATATGTCAGGATCCTAACCCCTGGGTTTTTTTTTTTTTTTTTTTTCGGAATGTCAACCCCCACGCCTAATGTGAAATCCTTTCCCTTTTCACCCCCCCTTTTTTTCCCTCTCGACGCGTGAGCTGATCGCTTTAATCCTTTTCCCCCCCCCATATCGGACTGACGCTAATGTTTCGTTTAATTTCTCGGGTCACTCCTATAGGGGCCTGGGAGAGAGGGGATGTTTCCTTCCCCCCTTTTTCCATTCTTCCTCTTTTTTTTTTTTGAGAGGCGGCAGCCCTATACCCGTACCTCCATCCCCCTCTCTATTTGCGCAGCCATACTCATAAACTTCCGGCTTTTTCTCAGTCTCTTTCCAGCTTTTATTGATGGAGTGAGGTCCGCACGAATGTGGGCAGTTCGGTGAATGCTTCTTCCCCTAGTTCCGCGAGACGGAACCCCTAGCCTTAAAGTCCTCCCCCTAATTTTTTAGTGGACTCGTTTCACCGTCTATCCCCCCATCGCATCCGAGAAGTAAAGTTCATCTAATTTTCCTCGTTTCCTCATATATATCAGTTTAAGATGGCCTAGCCTTCGCTTTCTGCGCTCCCCCCCTACGTAAATTTCATAAGATCATTGGCTTCCCCCCACACCCCCCACCCCCCCCCCCCAATGAGGAGACGGAAAAGACGGTATAGAGATAGACTGCAGTCCTTCACTCTTCCCCGCCTTACACGCTCTAGAGTCTAGGTTTTCTGTCGGCGTACCCGATACAAGCTACTTGCCCTCGTGGTGTTCGAACAAGTTTTCCGGCGCACCTGAAAAATTTCGTCCTGAAGGACGTGATGCCAGATTTCCCTTCGTCGCTCGCAAGGTTTTCCCTCCGGTTTGAGTTGAACGTCCCCCAACGTTCCGTCCTTTTTTTCGCGTGAATTTTTTACACCCCAAAGCTAACCACCCCGTAGTCGGATTTTTTTTTTGCCTCCTTGAGCGTTCATCACACCGGTTGTAATCTTTTGCCTCTTATTTTAAGTACTAGTTTGTGGGGGAGTCTCTGATCGATCCCAAGGTGGATCTTTCTTTGACCTTTCCCCATGCGCCTACTAAGGGAAAGATTCGTCTCCGTTCTCTCTCAGAGCATTCCCACTTTTATTCCCTGCTTTGCGGGAACAATAACTATTTCAGTTTTTTGACCAGAGAGAACTATCTCTCTTCCACCTCCTCAGAGCATCACTTTTTGATATTAGATTACCCTTGGTCTACGCGTGCCCCCCCCCGCTTCCCTCTTTTTTTTCAACGGACTCATCCACTCGTTCGCGCGGCTTCGCTCCCCTTGTGTCTTCTCCTCCCCCCTTCACACCGTCATCGATCTGTACAGTTTTTGATGTTGATGCGAGACGAACGCCTCCCCCCTTCTTCTGTATGTTCTGACCTCCTCTTACGCTGATCTACGGCTCGTCAAATTCTTAAATAATCCTCTATTCCCTTTCTGTCCAGATAGGATTGGACCGGTTAGGATGCCGTTCTGTCCCCTCTCCTTCCCCCCAGCAGGACGAGAGGGAATGAATGATCCCCCTTTTTTTCCGCCTATTCGATAGAAAGCATCCTAGAAATGACCCCCCCGGTTTACCCCAATAGCAAAAATTTGCCCTCTACTAGTTTGCTTTGCGTATTCGCCTTTTCATTGACCCCCAGCTCGATACGCTTTTTTCCTCTTTCTACCTTATCATGGTAATAGGCTTATTGTTCAGTTTCTTTCAAGAATTCACCCTCAGAGCCCCCCCCCCCCTTTTCTCCGCGGTCCCCCTCGAAATTAATTTTTCCGCCCTTTATTTTTCCATTCCCAGAAGACTAGGAGAGAGATTCCTCCTCTAAGCGTAGCTCAGGAAAAGTCTTTCACCCTCTTCCCTTTTGTTCGGCTTTTGTCGGTTTGATGACCACCTAATCTCCTCGGGATCATGTAGTTAGGATCTAACGTCGGTTATCCCCCCTGCTTGCATCAGAGGCGCGTAACTTTGTTCCTTCTCATTTATAGTGAACAGACCTTAATAGCAAGGCTCCTCCGTATCCCTGGACTTCGGAGCTCCGTGGACCTTTTTTTTCCCTCGAAGGTTGACCTTGAAGTCACGCTTTTGGTCCTCCACGCTCTTGGTTGAAGGGCAATACGCAACCCCCCTCCCGTCCCTTCGTGTAGTGGCACGAGTTCCCCCTTTGACTCTCTTCCTAGGCAATAAGTATGGAGAGAGGATTTTCGGTCCCTCTTTTCCCTTCCCACCCCTCGGAGGCGAGCAGTCTCTAGCGCGCGTCGGTGCCGGCCTTCCCTTGACGGCGTCCCCAAGTGTTATTTAGATTATTAAAAGCGCGACCCCCCACCTCCTTTTCCACACGATGATTCCCTCCCCCCCCCCCCGCTCTTTGCGGACCCTCCGTGTACAGATCTGCCGCGCGTCTCGCTCTCCGAAACGTCTTCTTTCTTTTTTTTTCCGAGTCCAAGGGAGTTTTTTTTACATTCGTAAAAGACAACCTTGTTTTCTCTTCCCTCCTTTTACACTCCGGTTCGCGGAACGAAAATTTCCCCCCCTCCTTCTTCCGGTTTTATGTTAGAACTTGACCCCCCTTTCTCTAGGTAGTTTTGGTTTGGCCGTTCATCCCTCCCTTTACCCGTCGCTTCGCCTGATATTTGAAGTAAGACTACCCCCTTCCTCCACCTTCTCCCTCATTGTTTTTTTTAATGGAACTGCCCTCACTATGACCTCTTTGATGAGTGGACGACTTATTTCCTTTCTTGATTCGGATATGGTCTGCACGAGTAGATAGATTTTTCTTTTCCCTTTCCCCCCCCCAGAAACTCACGTCTGGACGCCTATTCTCCCTCCCAGCTCACCCCCCGGTCTACCTTTTTCCTATCCACTCAATCCATTTTTCGTGATTAAGACTGGACTCCCCGCCTTCCCTTCCCTCTTTTCTTTGTCGATCTTTCACCAGGCGCCCTCTGTTTTGGCAGCAGAATTTCTCTCTCTTTTCCGCTTCTCGAGGGCGTGGTTACTTTTTTTTTCCCCTTGGTTAATTAACCTCAAACTGCCCGCTTTCCTTACATTTTCTGTGCGCTTCTGCTACCAGAGGTCTGTTCCCTCCTCCCCGTCCAGCTGGCCCAGGTACCATCAGAATGTTTGGTTTTCCACTCTTCGCTTCCCCCGCGACCGTATAAATTTGCTCAGACGAAATAATCCTGCTTACGTACTCTCTCATCACATCGTTGTTGTTGTGGCTTTCGATTCGTCGTCTCCCCCCCCCTTTTTTTTTGATTACTAAAAAGTTAGCGAGGTCCTTGAGTTCGCGGTGCTTTTTGATTTCCCCTCCCCCCCCCTTTTTTCATGAGCTTTTTCCTTTTTTCGTTTCACCCCCCCTCTTTTTAGGTCGAGCGGCATTAATTATTTTTAGCGGTTCTGGTTTTCGTTTTGCAATCTTCCGCATTCTCACGCCCACTCGAAGCCAGATTGTAACATGCTTTTCTCCTTCCCCCCCCCGTTGCAGGTTTGAGCAGCTATTTCCAATGTACCGTCCAGAAAGAGGTCTTGCCCTTTCACCCCCCCCCCACACCCGATGACATTGATGTGGCGGACTCCTTTTTCCTATCTCAATTTCTTTTTGCTCATTTCATCGGAGTTCATTCGTCGGTTAATAAAACCCTCCGACCTCTTTCCCCCCTCTTCCCCTCCCCCCCCCACCAGCCCGCCGCATTAGTCACTCTCAGGCTCTTTTTTCTGCTCCCCCTTTCACCTTTTTCCCTCCGCTGCGAAAAGCTCGCTTTGATTTCTGGGTCCGATTCAAAATGATCCAGGCGCCTTTTCGTCCCCCCCTCTTGAGCCTTTTTATGGGATGCCAAACTCAAGCCCCCCCTTGTCTCCCCCTCTTCTCCCCGTTTTTTTTTCCCCCTTTTCGTAAGCCTTATGACGAGGGTGTTTTCTAGCTAAACCGGCACACTTTCAACCTCACACCTCAAAGATCCGACCCAGTTTCCTTTTTTTTCCCAACGCCGGTGCTCTTTCGAATCGTCCTTCAACCTCATATGTGACCCGTTCGCGGCGCTGATCGGCGGCGCTGCCGCCCTCCCCCCTACCGATTTAATAGCCGAGTTCATCATAGTTTTTACTTTTCGACAGTTTTTCTCCCCCAACTTTTTCTACCAGTAACACTTTAGAACTCTCGTTCGGCTCGACGCCTCTCTAGATATCCATCGCAGGAGGAATACTCTTTCTTTGTCCCCCGCTTCTCTTTTTCTCCTTTCACGTTACCGTCTGATGTTTAGCGCTCGTGCGCTCTGTTGAACTACAACGACGATTTCCCTCCCCTGCGTCTTTTCATCCCCAAATCGCAAAGAGTGTCGTTATGCGAACAAAGGATGAAACCTTCCCTACCACCTCGTACAACCACTGCTCCTCAGTTCGAATTGCGGCTACATCTAGCATGGAGATGTTGACCTTAGTTCCCTTCCCTTTATTTTTTTCGAGCTGGAAATGCACAGCTCCTTTTCCGCGTCGCTTCCGAAAAGATATGACATTTCCTTTCCCCCATTACTATCAAGCGCCGCCCCCCTCTTCCACCCCCCCCCAGTTCCCTGTGCGAGCACGATCTAGACCTCTGTACCCCGCAGAGAGAGCAATTCTTCTTCCATCAGTCTCCCCCGCCTTTCTTGCGCGGTTCATGGCGCGGTGCGCTCGGGGGTCTGTTCTCCTTTAAGCTTCAATCCATACCCACCGTGAGAAGCTTTCCTCCCTTAAAGCCGATCCGGAGCTGAGCAGATTTCCTGTCCTCAACTTTGGAAAACAGGGTTGGGGACTCCTTCCAAACTGTTTATCCTCCTCTTTCGGCCTGACTCCCAGTGCGGAATTCTTTTTCATTTCCCTCAGCCCTTCTCGCCCGAACCGTAGACTCAGTCCGCGATTCGCGGCTGCGGCGGATTCCGACCCCCCCTTTCCCTTTTCCTTTTCGTCCGCGATCTCCTTCGTCGAAGGATATGCATTTCATTTGTTTTTTTGACTCCTCTTTTTTTCGCTCGGCGCAAACCCCTCGTCCCCCCCCCGCTTTTTTTTTTTTGGCTTCCTGAGGAGTCGGGGCACTCGCGTCTATCCTCTCTACTTCGCTCCTCCGCTTATAGCCCCATCCATTGATTTTTGTGTAGTAGTGGTGAGTAACAGCTGAAGGTAGAGGATCTTCCTCCCCTCCCCGCCAGGCAGTTGACGATGAGAGGATGATTTGCCCCTCTTCCTTCCTTTATTAACCAATCGTCCGCTTGTAGTACCGTCTCTTTCCGTCTCTTACCGAGGCACTTAGTAATGATTATAGTCCCCTCTAGAATATTCGGGCGCCAGCGATTTAGCGTATCCACAGTTGGGAATAGACTTTATTATCATTTCCTTTCCCCCCCTTTTGGTGTTTTATACGAATCATAGATTTACCACCATCTTTTTTTTTCCTTTCCTTTTCCCTTTGGCCGAAAGACGACCCTCAAGATTCACTCCTCCGGCTCATGGACAGAGCGTGAATCAATTCCCTCCGATCTTTCTTTCGAATTTCTCCCATAACGCTAGCTTATGAGACCTTTCTTTTCCTTTGCGACAGTAAGAGAAGGGTCCTTCCCCCTCCCTCCCGACTCCCTAATTTCTTTTTTCTTGGGCTGGCGATTCTTTTATACAACTTTTCTTCCGCCGGACCGGTGTTCTCTTTCCTCCTTTTTTTTTTGCCCGCCCAGCTAGCGCGGTTAGTTCTCAATCTTCTTTTTCTTAACCATTAGATTTCCAGGTCCCTCGTTGCAGACGCGCCTTTCCCTTTATTGATTGACTCCCCTTTCGGGTCCTCGCGAGCGCGGTCGGAACTTCTCCCAACCCTGAATGCATAGATTCTCCCCTCTTTCCGCTCTCGCGGTAGCGTTTTTTCCTGTCCTTTTTTTTCTCTTTCATCCGATCGGACATCGCGGACTTAACTCTCTTTTTTTCCGGTGATTAGATGTGTTCTGCCAGCGCCCCCAGCTTTCGATCCAGACCAATTCTGCTTCTGATTCCAACGTCTCGCCGGGACGGCTCCTTCCCGTCTTTGATTTTTTTCCTTCCCCAGCTCCGACTTCTCCCTGTTAGATTTCAACTAGAGGATTTCCTTCTTAGATTCCAAATAAAATTCGCGCCATGAGCCGCCGTCCGAGAAACGTTCTTGACCTTTTTCTCCTATAGCCCTTCTTCCATCGAATTTATGAGAGCTATTTTTCTCCACCTCTTTCTCGGCCACGGCTAGAACATTCTGACCTTCAATCTTATTAGGCGTGAATTCTTCTGCGACCCGATTCGGCACCATGCATATCGTTTCCCCGCATCGACCGTCCAGATTTTCGCGGTGCAGTCATGCCTCTTCTCCCTTCCTCTGTGTCGCAATTCAATTCCCTCAAACTCTTTGTCTTATTTTTGAGTCAATTCACTCCCCTCTTCGTCCTATGTGGGTCTAGCGAATCAGTTCCGACTGTAGCCCCATCCGCAAAAGCTTTTGACTATGGTTTTCAAAATCCGCCCCCCCTCTTTAGTCGTTCTTTTCCCCTCTCACGAGTTTAGTCCCTCTCCTGCACTTTAATTGCCGTCTGACTGAAGCGGATTTCCGCCGAGTCAGTAAGTTTTGAACCCATACTTTTCCCTCCTGCGATATAAGCCTTCTCTTCTCGTCTGGAATAAAGTGACGAATATTCTCATTCCCTTTTTCCTTTCTTTTGTTTAACCCAAGCCGAGGATCGCCGGCTCCCAATGGGCCTTTCGGAACAACTTCTTTTCTGTCCCCCCTATCTGAGGGATGCCTTCAATGCGTCGATTCGCCTTTTCTTTCCGTTCTGCCGCGAGTCGAAAGATTTCCTTGATCCTTCCAGTCTTAAAGAACTGTTCGGATTTAAACGCCTTGCAGCCCGTATGAATTTGTGTTTTTTCTCTTCCCCTGACGGATCTTCCTTAGCTTTCTTTCCAACTTTGTGTTTTTATTGAGTTGGCAATCAGTATGCACTTTTCCCTTGTAATCGGTTTGTCCTTTTTCTCGTCCTCTTTTCCCGCCAACGACGGACCCAATCCCCAGCTTCCCTCTCCCCCTCTTCTTTTTTTACCTTAAGTGCTTTTTTACATGAGCCTGTCAGAGACTGAGAGGCCGACCATGTCTTGAAGTGGATTGCATCTTTATTCCTCTCACGTCCGTCTGTGGGAGTTTTTCTTCCGGAAAACAAAGACAAAACTCAGAGTCCCAGCTTCTCCCTCCCCCCTTCCGAACCTTTGCGCCAAACACCAATGAGGCACATTGTTAAGAAACCAGGGCAGTTTCGCGTTTCACTCCTTCCTCTATGTCGGCTCACTTCGACCGAGGGTTTTAGCATACTCCTTTTTTTTTTTCCCCTCCTTTTCCCTTCCGGGAGTGGTGCGCGTGGCTTACCAGTATTGCTTGACTACTGACCCGCCCGTCTAAACACCTCTTCCTTGGCCGGCGTCGCAGGAATCACCCCCCTTTCTTCTCCGCAACCAGCGGCGCGGCAGTTTATCCCCCCCCTGGTTTTTGAGAGAGCACGCGAACCAATGACCTCTGCTTTCGGATAAGCGCGCGAGG
>Ga0179593_1524994_pt1 | contig 12853 bp, 13 predicted proteins | sample CZODoug2_1_08_16_FD_185931 | JGI IMG/M metagenome (GOLD analysis project Ga0179593, IMG submission 185931) | Vadose zone soil fungal communities from Angelo Coast Range Reserve, California, USA - CZODoug2_1_08_16fungal (PacBio error correction) | ecosystem: Environmental > Terrestrial > Soil >... | reverse complement strand
ACTCTCCTCCCCTTTTTCAAGGGCATACCCTTATGAGGGATTCGTAGCCGTCGTTCTTCTGTTTGTAAAGAATTTTCATTCTCAGCCTACCCCCATCTTCCGCGCTGCGTTTGTTATTTCTCTTCTCCCTTTCAATCCGCTTTCCCCAGGGTGGGGATACCCCTCAGCTTGTCGCCTTCGCCATGTGCGGTACTCATGAACTCACAACACTGCCCCTTTGATGAGGAAGCACAATGAGCAACTCCTCATCCAAGCAGGCGTCTACCATCTTTCGCACTCCCAGTCCCCGTTAAAAGCCTTTTTGCTCCCCCCCTTTTCGGTGAGGCCCGTTTTCTTTCAACACTATCGCCCCCAATCATGATCTTTTTGTCTGCTGCTCTACCCGTTTGGCAGTGTTCGCCCTGCCACAGGGTACTCTATGCGTTTCTACACTCCGCGACAGCCAGGAAGATTTTTCGCTGAAAGCAGAGGAGGACTGCCTCTTCGCCCATGTTTTTCAACGTCTGAACCCTCCTTAACCGTCAGCAGATCGAGCATTGCGAGAGTTGCATTCTAACTTTGATTTCGGCGGGTCTTGCCCCCTTCCCCCCCCCCTTCTCTTGTGCCTTTTTATCCTATCGGCCTTCCGTACTGGTGGAAGCTTTTTGTTCGCCCTTACTCCCCGAATCTTTGTTTCGCTGAACGGGCAACGAACACCCCCCTCGCATTGGGGGGCCACTTCGCGTTCAGAATCTGAAATGGGAGCCGCCTCCCCAATCTTCTTTCAAACGAAACACCGAACTTTCCCTCCCTACATTCAAGGTCACTTTTTCCTTTCGGATTCTTTTTCTTCCCCACGGCGCAGCTACCTCTTCCTTTTCTTCTCGATCATAGGGTTCTTAATAAGGGGATCCTCTGTTGGCATTGCAACTACTCTTTCTTATAGTTTTTTTTCGGCGGCTTTTTTTTGCGGAACAAATTCATGTTTCCGTCGGGTTCAGGGACTTTCTTCCCTCTCACGTCGGGTGTCTCCCTGGGAACAAACCTCTTCCTCCATCCTCTGGTCTGGGGATCTCTCCGGCGACACTAAAGGAAATTCATATACGCTTCGGATCATTCTCCGGTTCCTCTTCTTTTTTTTCGCGGGTCAGCCCTGTCCCTTTTACAGACCAGTACAGCGTGCGATCACCTTCTCGCGCGTTGTGAAGAAGCTGCAATGAGTCTACAGATTCGCGATACATCCCTCTTTTTAGGCCCCCCCCTTTTTTTTTTCAAAATCTTTATGGGGGTGTGTTTTGTCTTCCCCCTACATGGGAGCGTTGGTTCCCCAGGCGGCGTTCGCGTTCACGACCCTTCCTACCTGCGCAGAACTCTGCCCCCCCAGGCGGTTGTCCCTAGCCCCTCTTCTGAATACGACGACGACGGTCTTGTTTTTCACACCAATGATGCAGTTGTTCGAAGAGCAGTTTTTTTTTTCTTTTTGCATGGACGCGAAAATGTGGTCTCTCCTCCGTCTCCCCTTAAGGTACTTTCTTTTTCTCCATTTGAAAATCTACCTTAGGGACTTTCCTTAGGTTCAAAGAAGCTGATTAAAGGCGAGTCGAATCTCCCCCCCGATTCGTGAAAATTCTTCATCATTGGTTTATAGCTTCGGTTTGGCTCTGCCCCTCGACCGTTATCGCCAAACGTTGTTGTTGTGGAGAGAGATGTTTTTCCAGGCAAAATCGCTCTCAACCATACCCCCCACATAGAGAAAGGGTCCACCCTCTCTCCACTCTTTCACTAATCGTGTCGCCTTAAGCGGAAATTTAATCACCACACCTCCCCATGGCCGCAGTGACGCCTCGGTAGCTTTCACGAGCCTTCCAGTTCCTTTCTCTATAAGAATTATACGGACATTCCTCCCCCTTCCCTCAACAGTTTCGTCATCGATTGCCGAAGAGATGATATCGAACCTTCTTGTAGTAGGATGCATCATCGCCACATCTTTTTTTTCCCGCATGATTTCTTAGCATGAGAAGGTCGGCTTTCCAAATTTGTCAGGAACGGCCCTTCCCCCTTTTAACATCTGACTTGTTACCCCCCCACAGGAGGTCCATTAATCTTTTCTGCCATAGACTTTCTTGTATCGGAATCTTTCTTCCTTTTTTGACTCAGTGAGCTCTCTCGTTGTCGCGTATGGCGTTTTTGTTATGTACGCACCTTAGAAGACTTTACATAAATAGTCACCCTTCTCCGAGTGGGTTTTGGGGTTTTTTTTGGTAGAGTATGCCTCATTCTCCCGGTCGCCCAGCGTTATTTTCCCAGCCCAGACTACTACTTTACACTTCGTTTTTCCTGTAACCCGCATGAGGAGACCCCCTGTCCCCGAAGGAGAATGCCGCGATTTGTACGCAAACGCCGCTGTTCCCCCACAGACACTTGCTACCCGCAATTAGTGCACTGCAACCTTCTCCCCTTCCCGTGATCCCTTTAATTGATATAGAAGCCGATTGCTCGAGTTCATCTCCCTTGACTTGCGGCGTGGGTCCTCTTCCCCGCCTTCCAGATTGTCCTTTTTTTTGTATTGAGTTCGGTGTTTTCCCCTAGATGGCGCAGCTTTTTCAGCTGACCCCCTGCTGTACCGCTCTTCTCCCCTTGTCCCAAAAATGCGTTCCTTTTTGGATGTGGATGAGTTTTTGTTCCTAATGCGGCGCATCCCCCGGCCCCTTTGCATGCCTTTCTCGTTCTTCGGCCTCTTCTTCCTTCTCCGTTTTCGCCCTTCCCCGATTACTCCATACGCTTTCGACACGTTTCGTCCACTTCAATCCCCCCCCTTCTGTCTTTTTTCTCAGTGTGAGGCCGTGCTTTTTCGACGTTGAAACTTTTTTGATAGGTGAGAACGGCCTCCCCACTGGCGATCCTAATCTTTTATCGTCTTAGTTCGGTCGCTGCCCTGCTTGTATCCCCCTACAATTTTAAGCTTCCTTCCTAGCCCATTATAGACGCCTTTTCTATAGCCGCCTGTTTCATGATGTTGATACGCCTTCGGAAGGGTGAGGACCCCCTGCTTTCTTGGTCCACACCGTAATCATTCCTCTTCCTTTCTCTCTTTCCCGGTAACTATCTGGTCCTCTTTCTGATCGTTTGAGTAATTGGTGCTTTCTTTCCGGTGTTTTGGTCAATACATTTCAAGTCCCCACTTTCTTTCTTTTGGGTAAGCAGAGCAAGTTTCTTTGTATCCACACCCTTTTTTAGGAGTGGAAAGGCGCCTGAGGTATGAACAAGAGCAGTTCTCATTCTGGAATCGTCTTTGTTCTTTTTTTCTTAACCTGAGAGTCCTTCTCCCCTCTTTTCCCCAACAGACATTCCCTTGAGCGCGAAGGATACACCCGACGAGTTGTATGCCCTGGAACTATCTCTTTCCCGTTCCCCGTTTTCTCCTCGTGGTTGTTTTTTCATGCTTGCCGTTTGATCCATTTCACAACATAGTCGTATTTTTTCATTCGTAGCCGTTGTTAACACCCATTGATGTTTTGTACCGGATCTCGTGGGCCAGAACCCTTCACCCAATATTCGCGTGCGGTCGACCTCGCTTAAGTCCCCTTATCCCTTTTTTCCCCTAAAAGGGGTGGGATACCCCCTTCCCTTCTTGCTTCCACCCGACTTCTCCCCCCTTCTGTATGTCAAAGCCCCCCAAATTCCCTGACGGGGACTATCATTAGAAACCCTCCCTTTACGGCAGCCTCCCCCAGGTTCCTTATATACCCCCTCGCAAGGCCTTCCTTTAGGCATGATCCGTGTTCCTCTGGCGACAACCCACCTGTCGGCCCGTTCCCAATTCGGTTTCTCCTTCTCCCAGGCGCTTGTGGGCTTTGCCTTCTTTCTTACGTTCCTTGTCTCCGCTCCTTCTTCCCCTTTTTTGCGCAAAGAATTGAACCCTTAAGAAGAATCGTTTTGCCTTTACTCCAACTTTACGAAGATTTTTCCCCTCGAGGAGGCTTTTTAAACTTCGTTCCTCCCCCCCCCCCCTAACCCCACGGTTTTCCACGTCTCCCTTTTAGCCCAGCAGATCGACTCCTCATACGCCTAGAATTGAAGTTTAACGTGCTCTTCTTTACTGACTTTCTGGAGTGTAATCGGCCCCAGCTTCCGTTTTTCTTTCAAATACAGAGCCACCGAGAACATTTTCGCAATTTTTTGCCAGTGGCGCGTTGTCTTTGTTCATCACGCTTTGCAGCTCCAACGGTCCCCTCCAATCGCTTTTTTTGCACTTGGAGACTCTTTCCATGAAAGTGGTCGCTTGCCGCTTATCTGGCCCCCCACGATAACCCCCTCCGCAATCCCCCTCCTACATTCAGACTTATCCAGCGGGAGGTTCTCCCCTCACTCCCCCTTTTGCCGCAGCGACTTCTTGCCGTGGACCTTTCGATATCTCCCCAGGGGATACTCTGGACCTGTTTTTGCATTTCCCATTTCTGTTAGCGTCCTCAGATTTTCTTTAAACGCGTTTTTTCATGTGCTTTTCCTTCTCTTAGCAGTCGTCTTTTCCGTCTCGAATATTTTTTCCCTTTTCAGAGGGTTGTTCGGGAACCACCGTGTCATTTTCGTTCTGGGGATTCTGTCTTGTTGAGGATTTTCCCTAAGGAACTTCTCGGCATCTGGATCATAGCGACCTGTTTCTTTTTCTTAGGCCCTCATTTTGTGACACTTCCTTTTTTCAAGGACACTGAAGCGGTTCCCTCCCCCTCTCAATCCCCATCCTCGTTTTTGCCGAGCTCGAATGTATTCCCTCCTCCCCTTAAGATTAGCCCCTAGAAGAGCCGTTATTTCTTATGATTTGGCACAAGTTTTTTTCAGTTAGTTTCGCCGTTTTTTCCCCTTGAAAAAAAGTTTCCTATGATCGAGTGGTTGACCTTCCCTGAAAAGGTATGTGGCGATGCTTTTTTCCTCCGGCTTTTTCCCACCTGAGGCAGTTGTTGACCTTTCCATTCGAGACGCCATCCTCTTTTTCGAAACTGTTTCCCGGTCTCTGTGAATATCCGGATAGGGGATTCCCCTCTTCTGACCATTTCCCCTTCAATATACCTTAGGGCGCCCCGTTCAGAGAACGTAGCAGTTGTTCCTCTTTTCTTTAGGCCCTCTCCCGATTCGTGAAAGAAGTAGAGGGCGGTTTTTTTCTCTCTTTACCGCTTCGGTTTTCCCTCGACAGTATCGCCAAAAATCTTTTTTTTTTTGTTGAGAGAATGTTTGGCCTCTTCGCTCTACGGTACGCCTGTTCTTCTAGAAAGGAGCCCCGAAAGCTTCAACTCTGAGAAAGTTTCCCAACACAGACTCACTTTTCAAGAACTCTATCTTACCTCTAACCACTTTAGCAGATCCTTCAAATCATATTAAGTTATTCAGACTTAAGCTTCCCGTCTATTGCTCTAAGTAAAGATGTCCAAAATTCTCCTCGTTCTATACTCCTCCCCTGAATATTTCATCTGCGCCACTCGAACACAGTTTTCCTCTTTTATGCTCCTCTGATGCTTCTGAGGCTCCACAACTGCATTACTTTGTACTTTCGCGTCGTCGTATTTTCCCTTTCGCAACCTACTGGTTTTCGCAGCATTGCTTCTTTTATTCATCCTCCGATCCTTTTCGGCAATTTTTTTCCCCTGTTAAGTTTCCCGAAAAGCCGCCTTCACGTTTCCACTCTTCCAAAATATTGGCCGATCAGAATAGCTTCCTTAGAGGTATCTTTGTTCCTTTAGACTCATTTGCGACCCCCATCTCGAGATCGTTGTCGCTTTCTGTCTTTTCCTCCAGCGCTTTTTTCTTTGACCCGCGAAGAAGTGCACAAAAGGACCCCTCTGTCAACAACCTCTATTCACTCCTGCGTTTTTTCCTTTCCTTAGGTCGCGTGAAGAGTTTTTACCCCAGCGCTAGACGATACCAGCCCCCTTTGTCCGAGAAACCAGCAGCGGGAGATCATTCCCCTTCCGCGAATGCGCGGAGGGCCATCCGTCCTTTGCGGGGCGAGCATCAAGAAACCTGTCTTCTCGCCCTCATAGTTGCACTCCCCCCCTTTTCTCCCCTGATGAAGAGTTTAGAGAAGCCGAGGCTCCTCTTCTCTCTTTTTTTTCTGCGATGAGCCGATTCACTCTTTTTGACCGCCCAATGTAGGGCTTCTGGTTATAGTTGCTATGCCAGCGCTGGCGCTGACCGTCACCCCCTTCCTTGTGTACGCTCCCTTTGCTCCCCAATTTTCGTGGCCGGTGATGTGGAGAGTTCGTCTTAATGAGGGCATATACAAAGCGGCCCTTTTGCCCGTCCCGCTATGAGCGGTTTCTTCTTCAACTGGAGACTGGGCCCCCTCCTTCCGACAATGGCTTCGCACGTTTCCTTCTCGCGAGCGGCTTCTTCTTCGTGCTGCGTTCTTCCTTTTGCAACCCGGGCTTTCTCCCGCAGGGTTTTTTTTTTTGCTGTCAGATAGTCGTCAGTTTTTTAACTGTCTTGTCTCCCCCTGCTCCTTTTTTTCACCACTGCAGCCTAGCTATTTGTTCTCCAGTACTCCAGACTTTCTCCTGACAACAAGAGAATGAGTCCCCTAGGTTACCCTTCTTCCTTCAACGCGGCTCCTTTATTTCGGACAAGGCTTTCCCACCTTATTTTTAATGCTGTTCTTCTGTAACGATCTGGTAGACGTTCCGCTCGTTGATATTGGTGCTTCTTCCTGTGCCGTTGTGCCTGTTGCATTACTTCTCCCCGCCATCCCTTTTTTTGTTTCGAGCACTCCTTCCCCTATCCCACAATTGAATGGAGCCTTTCCGGGAGCACGTACTCTTCTGTGCCTCTTGGGTAAGCGTCTTGAGCGCGTTTTTTTTCGTACTTAGCACTCCCGGAGAACATGGTTACCTCTGTCTCTAATACTAAGTCTTTTTCTTCTTACTGGAAAGAGATCAAATTATGGGCTCCTGCAGTTTCTCTCTTGCTTTCCTTGAGAGATAAACTTGAAGAAGTTGATCCCCCCCATACAACATCGTCTTATTTTTCCTGCTGATGACCGCGCTCTCTTAACCCATTTCTGCTTCTTAGTTGTATAAGTACGCTCCTTTCTTTCCACAGAGCGAGCAAGCCCTCCCCAACGCGCTGCGCTTTTACTCTCTGCTCCCACTTGGTGGGGATAACACTCAGCTTTTCCCCCCCGCTTAGCACGGGGGAGTGAGGCTGTATGTCCCCCCCCCAACGGCAACCTTGAATTTCCCTTCAACGAGCGGTCCCTCCCCCGAAGCCCTGTCCCGAATAATAGCAAGTCCTTCTTTTCAAGCCTTGGCAGACACCCTCGCTGGCCTTAAACTTCCGCAACGGGTGTCCCTCCTTGGTACCCCCCCCTTTTTGATCCCCCCCAATTCTGGTTACGTTTACTCATGCCCGACTTTCCCCTCTTGAATAAGGGTACGCCGATTTTTTCCCCTCGCGAGCCAAAGACTGATTTCCCTCCTAGAGGAGGATCGCCGACCCTACACACGGTTTCCACCTTGCGCCCCCCCAATTTTTCTCCATACGCAGCGCGCTGTCCATTTAAGTGTTCAAGTGCGAAGCCTCTGAGTAATAGGCCCAGTCTCCCCTTCACGGAACTCTCTTCGAGAACCTGCATGCCGGGGCCGCTGTTTTCTCCCAGCCTCTTACCTTCGTTACACTCCCACCGGTCCTTCTTGTGGGCTCCTTTTTTGAGACGAGCTTTCCCCTTCTTTCGCTGAAATGGGAGCCGCATCTTCTAACGATACAGCTTTTTTCAAATTCAGAACTGGCTCTCCCCCTGTAGTAGATAATCGGCTACCTCAAGCGCAAAGAAGCGTGGCTCCCCTTTAGCAACTTCTTCATAGGGGATCACTGGCCCTTTTCTGCACAATTCTTTTTTTGTTCTTGGAGGCTTCTTTTCCCCGCGGCTTTTTTTTCCTTGTGGCCCCTCCGCGGCATCTTTCTCGAATCTTGAATGATCTCCCGCCTCCCCCCCCGATGGACGTGTACGTGACTCTTTTGTGCGCTTTGTCGGCCTAAAGGAACGAACGACTTCTCTTTTTCGGCCATTTTTCCTTCTTTAGGATTGTCCTTGGTGCCCTTCCCCTGAAAGCGGTACAGAAAAAGCATTTCTCCTCCTCCTCGATCCCAGCTCGCAATGGTCCTAAGCCCTCTTCGCTCTCCCCTTTCTCGCCGTCTATGATGACTCTTCCCCTACCTGTTTATCCCCCCCCCAAGAGTTCCCTTCGTTCCCTCCCCTCCCCCAAAGGTTCTTCTCGGAGCGATGGCTGAAGACTCTTTTCCCTCGAACCCCCAGTATGTTGCGATGATTGTTCCCTCCCCGGTTTTTTCCAACACCACGGATGAGGTGTTCTGACCTCTAAGGGCAGCGGCAATCGAGAAGCCCTTCTCAAATGTTGTCAGAGATGGCGCAGCCGCAGAGGGTGATCTCCTGGACTTCCACTCCCATGTATCTATCGGAAGTCTCCACTTTCCTCCCTTTCGCACGGCGGCCCCTTCTTTCCTAACGTAGATTTGTGGGGATAAATTCTCTCCGAGGTCTCACCCTCATTTCGTGTTTTAGGTAGTTGTGACCTTTCTCTCGTTTTGCCTCCTTTCGATTTTCGTTAGCGCCAAAACATCTCTCTTCTCTTTGTTGAGAGAGAGTTTTCTTTCCCGCGGCATGCAAAACCCCTAAGAGATACCTCTCCAGGGTCACAACTACCTTCCCTTTAATAGTTGATCTGACCTCGGGCCTCTCAATACCACAAATCTACGTTTCTCTTCTCCCGCGTGTTTGCTTCCAATTTTCTCATTCACGGATCGAAATGGTTCCCTCCCTTCTTGTTCTATCCGCATGATCCGTATCTCGACCAACAGTTGTCATGTCTTGTGCTCTTAGAAAAACTGAATCAGTTGTTTTTTCTTGGTGTTGCTTCAACATTATTGGTTCTTCCTTCTAATGCTTTCCCCTGGCAGCAGTCGTCCTTGTCAGTGAACGGCCGACATCTTCTTCTTTTTTACATGTAGGTCATAATATTTTTCCCCCCGAATAATCTTTTCAGATAGAGAATTCTGTCGGACTCTCCTACGCTCTTCCCCCCCTTCCCTAGTTGTAGCGTTCTCTCTGTTTCGTAACCGATTCATGTGTTTCTAAGTGCACCCTTTTCAAGAATAAGCAACGTCACCACGGTCGTCTATTTCATTTCGTCTAGGTCGCCGTGAAGAGTTCCTCAACTCTCCCTTAAATGTCATTTCTTTTTGTTGAACAGCGTACCCGCTGCGGGTTTTTCATCTATTCGTCTCATTCCACCCCCCCCTAATGCGCGTCTTCTTTCCCCCCTCCGAGGGGAAGAGCTCCCGCGCACACCTCCATTAGTTGCATGCCCCTTCTCCCTGGCAGTGATCCCCCTGATGACCTCTCTCGAACGAGAAGCCGCTTTCCCGGCTCTTTGCGCGTTCTTTATGATCGCCCCTCAGCATTGGACCTCTGAATGTAGGTTCTTTCGGTAGGTTTATTATGGCCATCCCGACGAGGATGATTCCCCCAGTCCCCCTTTTCAATTATTAATTGTGCCGTATCAAGTTTGAGTAAATGCTTTATCCTGGTGTTTCTCGAGGGATGTGTTTTTTCTCTTGGACCGTATATTTAAGGGCTTCCCCAAAGCGGCCCCCTGTGCAGGAATATGTATCGTTTATGCGCGGTCTTCTTTCGCAAGGAGACTGTGTCCTTCTAAGCTTTTTTTCCCAAAAAATTGTTCCAATTTTTCTCCCCCTAATCCCTGCTGAGAGATCTGTTTCTTGTGAGGCCTTCTCTTCGAATTTTTTGTAGTGACTGATTGCTCATACTCTGCTGTCGATCCTCTTCTTGAGGTCTTTCACCCGATCTGCGTACCCTTCCCTCGATATTTGGCCTGATTAAACACGTCCTTCCCGCTTTTCTTTTCCCTTCTTCTGTTGATACGCTCCATGTTACCCTTGCCGGAAGTTAGATTCCCTTTTTTAAGTGGGTGTCTGCCCTCTTAACTTCTTTAAGGCTTGCGGATTCTTCCCACGATGAGACGTTCTGAGCCGTTTGCTCATTTTTTCTTCGTCCTCTGTTCCTTTGTTGGCAGTGGCTTCCCCTTCCTTTAAAACGAACACCTGGCGAGGCTTCAAGAGCAAAGATGCTATCCACCCGCATTCGTTGTTGAAAGGGCGCAGCTGTACTCCTTCACCCCTCTTCCCTTTTGGGAAGAGGATTGCGTTTCTGAAATTCCTTTACAAATAGACATGTATTCTAAGGATAAGGAACGCATTTTCACATACTACAGATGTGTCTTCCCAAAATTAGGGATCAACTTCTTCTTTTCCTTCCTTTTTTGGCTGAAGACGTTGTATCCATACTTTTTTCTCCTTCATACAAATCTTCCAATGATGAGGATTCGTTCTCTCCTGCGCCTCTGTTTGTTTCCCGGTCCTGTTTGTAACGGCTCCTTCTCATGGCCAGACCTTTTCAGCAGATTCCCAATCTTCTGCGCTTTGATACTCGACGAACCTCACGCACCTGCTCCTTCGGGATAACCCTTTTTTCGAACACTTCGAAATTTTCGGTGTCATGTTTATGTCAATTCTTGACACAAGGGGCATTTGTCGGAATCCCCTCCACGATGCCGCAAGAAGCCAGCGTCTCCCTTTACCGTGACAGCCTTTCCTCTCCAAATGATTACGTTTGGAGACACCCCCCCCTTTCTCCGTCTCTTCGATCTCTTCGTAAACCTATCGCTGCAACCTTGCTCTTGTTTTTTTTTCGATCCCCATTCTGTTCCCTCTCTAGGCGGCATTTTTTTCCTTGAACCCTTAAGTATCGTTTTCTACAATGCTTACCTCCTGAAGCCCTCCTCCCTCGAGGAGGAATCGCGTCCCTTTCGTTCTCCCATCCCCTTCAACTTCCACTCTCCCCAAATTCAGAAGATCGACCTTCTTCGCGGATTGAAGTTTCTTTTCTCCTTGACTCCCTTGTCGGGATTCAGGTTCTAAGTTGCATTTCTACGATCGGGCCGCGACATCTTCCGTGAACCCTCCCTTCACGTGGCCGCTCCCCCGCATCTACATCACGAACCATCATCTCCCACGGACCCGTTCTCCTCTTTCCTGGGGGAGCTAGAAACTTTGGCTCGTACCCTGTTCGCCTGACATTGCAGAAGCACCTCGCTAATAGCCAAACCTAACCCCGGAAAAACCCCCTGTTCGATATCCAAGCTGGTCCTTCTCTCATCGCCACACGCCTATCCCCAGGACTTTTGTACTCGATACTAGGCTTCCTCTATTTCCACTTTCTTCATAAGTTCTCCTTTCGTTTTGCAGTGGCACTCCTCGTTGCGCTTCTGCTCTTTTTCGTTTGCGAAACTTCAGGTTTTTTGCTTTCGAAGTCGGGTTAATTCCCGAATCTTGACCCTCTGTACACCTAGTAATTTTTTGCCTCTGTCTAGCGCTGTTGAGTCTTCTTCTCCTCCAGGAACTGAATCCCTCTTATAGCGACCGGGTGATCTGTCTAGTCTCGGTCAGAAGACACTGAAGCTTCCCAGCTTCGACAAACCCCGCTCTCGCTTGTTCAGAATGCTGACTTTTCCTTCTACATACAGCTTCGCTCTATTCGCCGTATATTCTGAAGGCACCCTACCTGTTCTCTTTTCTGCCCCTTTCCTGACAACCTGTGGACTTGCGCTTTTGCAGGCTCTGATCGATTTCTAAGCCTCGGGGTAATTAGAACCCTTCCCCGATGTGCCTCTCTCGGCCATCCCCAGATGCAGTTGTTCGACTCTCCTCTCTGTTCACTCGAGAAGCCCTTTTTTCTTTTCTTTTCTTTTGAGAATGGCGGAAGATTGAATATTCCCTTAAGGGTTATGAAACCATTTCCTCTCTTTTGCAATCTTTTGCTCCCATGAGTCTATGTTGCAGAAAACTTCGATTTTTCCCCTTTCCCTTTCGCTTTTCTCTCCTAGGTATTCCCTGAAGTAGAAGGATTTCCCCTTTTCTTTTAACCCCTATTTTGCCTGCAATCGACCCTTCCCTTTCTCTCTTCTTTCCTCGTTTGAGAGAGATGTTTGGCTCTCAAATCGAAAAGCGCCCCCAAAACCTTAGCGCCCACATACCCCTCCTTACTTTTCCCCTTCTTATGTTGATCTACCTCTTCTTCGAATTTTAATCCCACAATCTACGTTCCTTCCTCAATGCCGCCATGGTAGATTGCAAGTGCTCTCCCTCTATTCGTAGGAGTGCATCCGCACCTTACTTTCCTTCCCCTTCTCGACCAACAGTTTCGTCCAAATACAGCGTTTCTTTTGCTCTTCGAACAACTGCCTCCCTTTTTCCCCCCTCTCTGGTAGTCAGTATGAATCCTTTTTTCATTGCTTCATTCAAAGCCATAGCATCCATTTTTCAAATTTCGCCGCCTGGGCACATTCTGCCCCTCCCCCTCACGATCAATTTCTTTCTACAGAATAGGACGGCCTGTTTCCCCGACTTTCGGACTCATTGCTTCCACAAGCTTTTTTTTCCCCGTGTTGTTCGCGTATGGCGTTGATACTCCCGCTTCAGTGTCTTGTGTACTTCCCCAAGGTTTAGCACCGTTTCGCTAGAGCCGAAATTTCTTGTTTTCAGTGCCTTCTTAAGAGTCTCCTCAACCGTTCCGGACTTAAGCGTACAGTCCCTTCCGCGTACCGATTCGCCCAGCTTCGATCCATCCCCCCTCTTGACTCGAATGCGCCTTCTTTTCAAAAGCCAGCGGGGAAAGAGAACTATATTTCTGCCCTTTGGCCCTGCAATCTTCCTTGATCCCCTGTGAAGATTTTGCTCTAAATTTTGCTTTTCTTCTCTTGCGCGTCGATGCCTCATTTATGAGCCGATT
>Ga0179593_1419902_pt1 | contig 12853 bp, 13 predicted proteins | sample CZODoug2_1_08_16_FD_185931 | JGI IMG/M metagenome (GOLD analysis project Ga0179593, IMG submission 185931) | Vadose zone soil fungal communities from Angelo Coast Range Reserve, California, USA - CZODoug2_1_08_16fungal (PacBio error correction) | ecosystem: Environmental > Terrestrial > Soil >... | reverse complement strand
CGTAATCGTGTCGCTCCCTTGACCCGAAGGCGAACCGTGCTTTCTTTTTTTCCCCCATTCCCCCATGGAAATCCCCCCCTCTGTCTTCTACCCCCGCGACCTCACCAGGGCTGTATAGTTCTCCAGGCATACGCGCAATCTTCGTGCGCCTCCTACAAGGATCCGATGAAGTCTCTGCGAGACATACAGATTCAAGCACTTTTCGTTCTATCTCCACGAGAACTGGGATGTAGATTACATTCGCTAAGTGCCGACCTGCCGCCCTTCCTGGGAAAGCGGATTTTTCAAGCAGGCTCAGCCTGTACGAGGCGGTTTTTTCGTCCAGTTCTCGTTTTTTGTCCCCAGCCTGGATCAAGCTAATGGCTTGCCCTGCTTGCTGCAGTCGCCAGTGGTCCCTCTTTCCAGGAGTTTCCTTACAGTCCAAACAAAACCATTTCCAGGAAGAGTTACTTTCCTACGACGTCATCTGTCCTCCTGCTAGCCGCATGGGGGACGTGATGCTCATCTGTACCCCAACGTTCTCGTCCATGGAAAGGGGAATGAACAACCCCTTCCCATCCTCCTCAATTTGGCTTAAAAAAAGGCGACCTACCAGGGACTCCAGCGCTTACAGGTGGTTCAGTGCAGATCTGTGGGCTCCGCTAGGCGAAGCTGAAGTCTCTCTCATAGAGGAGGTGCTTCCCCTCCCCCCCAAAACTTAAGCTACTCCCTTAGGCGAGTCAGTAAAGTAAGGTGGAGGCGAGCGTGCTCCCCCGCTAGCCCCCTTTGGCGAGGTTACGCAGGCCAGATACTTTCGCGCCTTCCTGCCTAGATTTGTCTCCCCAGGACCTCGACTGTTCCTTTTCTTTTTCTCGAAGCCAGCGAATATCTCCTGTTCAGGAGAACCCTTCCCATCAATCGGCGGGACGCTTCCTCCCCCCCTTTGGCTATCCGATGCCCTGAAGATCTACCTTCCGTCTTTTTAGTAAACCTCTGACTCTGATTGTACTTTTCGCTTCGTGATATGGACGGCGGACGCATCACCAGCTCCGAGTCCTCCCCTTGTATGACAACCCCATTTACATTTTTTTTTTTTTTTTTTTTTTCAGTATTCTTTCATGCACGGCCCTGTGTTTTCCAACCGACAGGGTGGGTCGCTCGGCACATTCTCCGCTCGGCACTCGGAGTTTAATAATTGACCACGCACGCCGCCCGGCCATGGCTGCTGGTGGTACGGCCTCCACGGCTCTCACCTCTCCGCGGCGCTCGGCCAAAAAGTTTAAAGGTGCGGTCTAGTTGTGAAATCCTGCCATCCTCGATTTCTCCAATACCCTTTGTTGTTGTTTTCGTATTTCAAAGAAAGAAACCCATTTGAGAGATATTTGTCCCTTTTTCGGACTGGCCGACCCCCCCAAAAGCTGAGTAGTTCCCCCGGTTTCTCGACTTTTTTTCCCGATCGGGCCGAAGTCGTCTTTTCTCCCCTCCCCCCCCCCCACCCCCCCACCAAGGTTCTGAAGAGATGCCAGTGTCTTCTCCCTTCCTGATGGTAATCCTTCGTTGTTTTTTTGTGCAGGGTGAGACCGGGATCTGTGATTCCGGCGCCGTCCAGAAGTATCCTTTCCTACTTTTAGTCGGCCTGACTTTTTGATTTCCAGAGAGGAGGTGGTTGATCCTTTTCCCTTAGACGATCCGCGGGGTCGATTTAGCCGACGCCGACAGGCCCGCCGAGGGTATGGTCGTTTTTCCCCCCTCGGCCCAGGCCTATGCCAAGTTGCTCCTTCTTCATACCATAGACAGTCGTTTATTGAGGGGAGGAAAACGTCTCTGCCGTCTTTTTTCCTCCGTTGTTGATCGGCACTCCATGACATTCATCGCGCGCACCTCGGTCGCCGCGAGCTCCCCTTCCTTGCGTCCTTCTTTCGCGGATCTTCCCTGTTGTCTGCCCCGTCCCTATTGAGCCGGAATCGTAGCTCCTTTTTCCTCCGCCATTGCCACGCCTTTCCTCATTTGGTTTGGGATGAGCTCGGACGCCTTGATTTTTCTTGCTTGGTGCCCGGGCTTGATGCGCTTTCATGCATCCTTTTCCGTGAGCCTTTCACGGCTAGTCCCCCGATCTAGAGGCAGATGACTGCCTTTGCCTGTCCACTTCACCGCGCCGGTTTGAGGTGGTGCGTGTGATTCATGCGGGCTGCCATGTGGACATGTCTCCCTGGGCAAGCTCTGACACGACTCCATGGGGGTTGCCTTCTCCAAGTCTTTCTCAGATCGGGATAGTCCGGCGAGCAGCGCCGCGTCCTCGCGTACGGCGCGCCGACATGTCTGGCGAGGTAGCCCCGAGTCTTAATATTCTTTCTGACTCCCTTCTTCTTTTGTGTCGAATGATTCAGGCGTCGAAGATGGCGATAGAGTGATTCCTTCGGCTCTTTTATCTTCCACCCTTTCTCTTCATGGAGAGAGAAAGGTTGTCGTCCACTTTTTTCCGTTCTGCGAACAGCGAGTTTGGGCCGAATGGAAGGTCGAACGCCAGAGGGACCCCCTCTGAGAGGCTCCGAGGGGTCAGTACCCTCTGTCTTCACGCCTCCTCTCCCAATAAGTTGTTGTTTCTGCGAGATCTCGTGTTTAATATGGTCCGATTTTTTCCAATTCCCCTCCCCTAAGCCGGGAAAGAGGCGTGCCCGACCTTTCAAATTTCTCCAGGACATCCAAGCTTTAAGAGTCTCACCAGTGTCCGACAATCAGGTCTCGTCATTTTTCCACGGCCCCCCCCTTCGCGCGCCCAAGGATTAGCGGGCCGCACCGCTCGGTCTCCTTAGATTCGTAAAGGCAGGCCTTGAGTAGAAGACGAGACAATTTTTCTTCGCTTACCTTTCATCGTGCCCCGTCATTGCGACCTCCGGGCCGTACGCTAGGCCCGCGCGCCGGGTCTCTCCTTCTCCCGGAGGCCGTCGCCTATTTTTCTTTGGGCCGGACAACCTGCATCACATCTTTTTGGCCCGATGTTGCCGAGCCCAGTTGTCGATTCACGCCCTGCAATAGAAACTTAGACCCCCTGACTCAGGCCGGTTAGGGAAGGTCCTTTTCATTACCCCTTCCCCTCGCGCTCGCGACTATGGAAGTGATGAATCCTTCCTTTCGACACGGCCGATACTCCCCTTTCTTGCCCCTTCCGTTCTCGTACGCCTGGCCACCAAGCTCATCGCCATTCCGCTAATAACCGGGTTGCACTCCCACGGGACTTCCGGAAATGATCACGAGATGCGTGACGACGAGGCGACGTGCCGGCGCTCATCGATTCTTTTTGAAGGAGCCCCCCCTCAAAGAATCGCCCCAAGAGCTCGTCCTTCCTGAAAGGCCAAGTTGGAGGCGTCCCTCTCCCCTTCTGGCGACGCGATTCTGTTGAAGACAGTGCCGATCAGCACCGCGCGCCTGCCTTCTCCTTTTTTGCCCCATAAGGCCCATAGAATGGAGACTAACTAAGATGAGACAACTTGTTCCTTTTGCCTATACTAAAATCCCTAGGACGGCAGGTCTCTACGGCGTCTGCTCCCTTCAGGTCCCGACCCCCTCGCCCGCCCCCACGCATTCTTTTTTTGCAAGACATCGTCCTCCCTGCTCTTTCTTTGCGTGCTGTGGACTTTTTTGATAAAAGGATCAGAGTACTACGTGTGGCACCCCACCGCGGCTACCAGCATCTGGTCCCAACTGTACACTTGCTTCACCTGGTCGTGTACCGGTGCCCGGATCTGCCCCCTCTTACGTCCTCACGGACATCGACCCGAAAGGCGGAGTAGATGGGGTGGTGTCGGCCCCGGCCTCATCCCCCTCTCCTCCGTCAGCTCGGCCCAACGTCCTTCGAGGTTTGTGACCCTGCTCCCCGAACTCCTTCTGTTTCTCCTCTTTTTTATCTCGATAGCGCGGTCTTGCCGGATTTCACCAAGCAAGTGAATAGTGGGGCCAGATCTGTCATTTCTTTTATTACGCGACCCCCCCCCCATCGACTCCCTCCCCCTTCGTAGCGATTCTATCCCGCTGCTCAAGCCTAGAAGTAAGGTCCGGTTTCCTTCCCCTCTTCCTTTTTTCGATCTTTTTTTGGTTTTTTGAAATAAGGTGGATTCCGGGATCTTTTTTCTGTCTCCCATCTCCCCTGTGAAGAACGGCGCAGTACAGTAGGTATGAGGTTTTCTTAGAAGTCTCTCTCTCTCTTTTTGGTTATTCGCGCGCCGATCTCTTTCTGTAGTAGCCCTCCGTAGCCGCCCGGCCAGCGATTGAGTTCTTCTCCCTAGGAAAGTCCAAATGGGGTAATCTGGGTCTGACCCCCCCCCCCTCTTTCCCAGTCTATTTGGAGTCCCAAAGATTAAGTTCAGTCCTCGCGGTGCGTCGGAAAGGCGTCCGATTGCTTCCAGAAGTCGAGATTGACATCCGCTGAAGGCCTTTCCCTCCTCTCCTTGCGATTTTTTCGTTTTTTTTTGAGCATTAACCTCTATATAGCTCCCTTCAGAGTCGCCTGGCGTCGCCCCCCCCTATTCCTCTCCCCCCCTTTTCTCGGGGACGGTTTTCATGATTTGTAAGCATTCGGTGGGTCTTGATGAGAATTACTGCAGCGTTCCGTTTCCTTGCCCTAAGGCATTCGGTCGCCCGTCTTTAGCCCGAGACGATAATGAAGTTGACCCTTGCCCGAATCACCTCTGCCGTCTTTGTTCATTTTTTTTTCGTGTTCTTTATGCCCCCCTGTATGATAGCCCCACTGGCCGCTGAAAGGCCATAGCTGCGCTCAGCCCTTAGCTGAGCCATTGTGTTGAGACCCAGATAGGGAGTATCCCCCGGAACGCTCGCTTCTTCTTCCGGGAGAGGTTTTACCGGGAAGCATCCTGTAGCCCTGCGGCGGCTATTGGAGTAGCCGAATTTATACTCTACCCTTTTCTCTTTCCGTCTCAACTACTGCAGGCGCTTAGCGAGATGGGTGCCCTTCGTCTTACGCGCATCGCATAGTTAACGAAGTTCGCTTTCCTTTGCTTTTTCTCTCTGACTTTTTCTTGTTTCAACCTGGTGCAAGTGAGCTTTTACAAAGAGCTTTGAGTATTCGGTCATGAGGTGTCCCATCCACGGAGGCGCCCGCCGGTTTTGCCTAAGAAAAAGATTAAGTCCCATCTCCTCTATCTGTTTACCCTTTAATAAGTTGGTGCGAGATCCTTGCTTCACTTTTTTAACGTTTTCAACCCTACCCTCCGACGTCCTCACGACGAGTGTCACCCATTCTCCCATTTTCCATCAACCTTCTTTTCCTCGACTTAAAAACTTGGGTTTCCAGACAATCCGGTCTAGATCCGAATTACGCAGCCCTAGTGAAGGCCCAGTGACTCCTCGGCGGTCGCCCACCCTGAGAAGGAATGGGCCATTTATCACCGAGAAATTTTCAGTCGCTTTTTCTCCATAAGAAGTCCCTCGCCGAAGAAGGGAGAGGCTCCCCCTTTTCCCTCTTCCTCGAATGCGAAGTTGTCGCGTCAGGTTCTCTCAGCCTCTCTCTTTTTCGCGCGCATAACTTACTCTTCCGAGATGATGAAGGGAATTGATCCGTTTCGCCCCTCATGTGACCTTTCCCTCCCCGCAAAACGCAAAGTAAGGCTTTATAGTTTTCAGCGACGTCCTTCTCCCGTCTCGGCTCGCCGCCTGGCTTGAATGCCTTCCACGTACCTGAGGAAAGTAGCATCATCACCCCCTTTTCCCCGTTCAATGCGTCCTTTCCATCACCAAGTTTAGACAACACCAGGAATTCCTCCCGGATTCCTGGTTCTACTTTGCAGATGCGTGCTCCCCTCCGCGGCGACGCTGCCGGCTCTCATCTTGGGACCCAAAACACAAGGCGCTATTTTTTGGCTTCCAGACAAGGCACTGCGGAGTCTTCTGAGATACCCCTTGGAGGGCCGCAGATCTTGTTTTTACGCTTGCCGGAACACGCTTGCTTGAAGGCCTGCTCCCCTCACCCTTTCCCGATCAGATGGTTTTCTCTCCCCTTTTCAACTGGGATCTCGCCTGTGGTCGTTTTCTGAATAAAAATCCCGCCTTCGGGCCGGCGGCACTTCCTTCTGGCTCCCCCCCAATCTTGCGGCCGGATACCTCCGCGCTCCCGCTCTCTACCAGGGCAAATGACCCGACCGGGCCCCTTTCCTTTCTTTTCTTTGCGTTTAGGGACGGACTTTTGGGAATCTCGTCATCACCACATCCCCTTGTAATAAAAGTTGACTCCAACAACCCTCTTCCCCCCTTCGAGGTCCATGCCGTTTGCCGAGAATGTAAAAAGGATTGGTGGACGTCGTCTTCTTGGTCCCGATCGAGACTCTCAATTCTAGCCTTAGTAGGGTGGTTTCCCCCTTCTATCTATCCGAGGAGCTTAACGTTAAAGAGTTGAGTTTCTCGGTTGACAGCCCTCCCTCTCTCTATTTCCATCCTCCAGTTTGTTGTAGCGCGGGCTGGCCTTTTTCCCCACAGAACTTTCATTGGAAGAGAATTTAGTCTGTGATTCCTTCCTTCTCCCCACCCCCCCCATCTCTCCCCCCTCCCCCAGATTAGAGTAGTAGATGTAGCCTTATTCCCTTTAATCTTTTCCGAAGTCTTCAGTATCGATTGACCCTTTTTTCCGGTTGAACAGGCCGCTTGCAGTATTATCCTGATGGTTTCCGCGTTGTTTGTAAAGTTGTTTTTCGGTATCTGGTTTCTCTTCCGGCCGTCCAGCGAACGCCCTTAATACATGAGTCTTCCACTATGTTGACCGAGTACAGAGAAGCGTTGGGGGTTCTTCCCCCGCCGGCATATTTCTCCCCTCGTCCCAGTAGGACTCCAGCAGCTTGTTTATGTTCTTGTTTCTCCCCCCTCCACAGGGCTAGTCCCATTTTTTCTCATTCCCTACAACCACTGTCGATGGTTCCTTGTCTTTCGCCACTCCCGTGTAGGAGCTCCGGTTCTTATCGTAACTTTTCGTCCCAGCCTCGCCTGATGGGTTTTATAGAGAATCGCCCTTTGCTTCCTTCCTTCCTCCGTCCGCTTTTGGCGCTTCTTTAACGATTTTTTTTGATAAGTCCAGAATCGCTGAGTAGCCTCTGCGTTCGCATCGGCGCCCCTCCGCACTTTTTTGACACGTCGACCACTGTCCCGCCTGTGGAACTGTTCTTTATGCTTGGTTCTCTTCGGACGATTCTATTCGCTGGTTTTCAGGTCCTTTTTATGAAGACTTTCTGCAGTTTTGCCGCCCCCTTTCATAAGGACATTCGTTCCTTTATTCTGAGGCTACGAGGCTATAATGCACGTTTTTGTAGTTTTTTTTTGCCGAAACCCTGACGCCAGGGAACTTTTGTCTGTCTTTACTGTTAAAGGATGACTTCAGAACCCTTGTCCGCATGCAGAAAGGCAGCTCCAAGAGATTGCTCCCAATGTTCGGGACCATTCTTATCGTCACCTATCAACCGTCCCGATACTCTAAGGCAGAGCTGGAGGTCTTCATCGAGTACTTTTACTTTTTTCTGTGCCTGAGGTTTGTCGTTTTCTGTCTAGCTCCTTAAGTTAGTTTGTCTGTAGAAGAATCGTTTGCGTCGAGCGAGTTTTGGTTTTCTCCTCGTCTCTCGATTCCCTAAGGATTGCGATAATGTGATGATTTCTTTTTCTTCCCCACTTTTTCCTTTTTATCGGACAGAGCGTTGATGTCTGGGCCGGAAGGTAGGCCTTCCTCTGGCGATGCGCTCTGTCTTATTTTCGACGCCACGCCCCGCACGCGACTTTTCACTTCCTCCTTTTTTTTGATCGGAGTTGAAGGTCATAGTGTAGGGGAAAACCTGCCTCGACGCCGCGCATTCAGTTTTTTCGTGCCTGTCATCCAAAGCGCGGTCCCTCACACATTTTTTTACCCGCCGTCTCTCTCCCCTCCCCTTCGAGCCAACCCAGTCGTGCGCTGATAAAAGAGCGATGACGAAGTCCACTTCCTCTCCTTTCGCCATCTCGTCCTACCTCCTTTTGACTTGCTTTCCTACGATCCACGAGACTTTTGAGTCGCATCCCCATTCGGATCCTGCCTCCCTCCGACAGCCTCCAGGGATACCCTGGACAAAGTACTCAGATTGCCCCGCCGCCCTTCGTTTTTTTCTGGCTGATGCCGGTGTGTCTGTCGCCGATTGCTGCATGCCCATGCAACATCTCCTGGCCCTCCTCTTGCCGCCTCTGAAGGCGACCCTTTTTCCTAAGGTCATCCGTCATTCTCACTTCCCCCCCGCACGCCCACACTCCTTTGATTCGTTTTCAGGCCTAATTGATACTTCCTCTCTCGCAGCAATACTTTTCTGCCCTCTACCCTTCGAGGCACGCACGTGGGATGCCTTGAAGTCGCATCCAGCCCAGGTCCCAAAAACTTTAATCCCAGAATCAATGGTCCCGAGCTTCCCCCCCCCGGCGAAACTAACATTACTTCCATCGCTTCCGGTGGTAGACGTGCCCCCCCGATGGGGCTTCAGAAGATGCACGCTGCCGGCGCTAATCTATTCTTTTTAGGAGAAACCATCCAATCCGATTTCTTTGGTTAGGCCACAAGGAGTCTCTCAGCTGCTAAAGAATCTCGAGGAAGAGATCTTTGGGACTCTTGTATCCCTCCCCCTCGATCCCCCGCCTTCCATTTTTTTTTTTCCCGCCCAGGTTTACCCCCCTCTTGTTTGGATTTTTCCGACCGCCATATGAGAACACGGTTGAATCCTCGCGGTTTCCTCTGCTCAAACTCCCCCATCACCTCTCGTTGACGTGAGGCCCCCTTTCCCGTCCCCCACATGCCTTCCTCAGATCTTCGCGCTCCCAACAACTGTCGGTCCCTCAGTCCCTCTTGCGACTTCATGTATTTTTTAAGGGATTTGATTTTCACTGAGATTCACCCCCCGATCCCGGTCCCCCCTTTTTCTGATTCCCCCTCTTCTATTCATGAATTTCCACGTGCAGCGAATTCAACCGGCACCGTTTTTCTTCGCTCGTCAAGAATTAGTAACCAGATAGGAGGGATTATCCTTACCACGACTCCGCCTTTCCTTCTTACTTTTTTTTTCTTGCCTCCGATCACATGATTTTTGAGCTACCCCTTTTTAAATCTGCTGTCCGGTGGTGACCTCCTTCCCTTTGAAGATTCTCATTTAATAATAATAAGTTTTGTTTTGAGCTATATAGCTCTTTTGGCTTCCAACCCCCCCCCCCTTGCCGAGTTTGAACGTTTGCCTTTCTTTTCTGGCTTTCCGGACCGGCCTCCACCACCCAATCGACGCAGCCAGCTTGGGATACGGTCTTCCGATCCGCTTTGATACGAGGCAGAAGTTTCCTTTCCGAGAAGACCAACTTTTCCGTTTTCCCTTCCTCCATTTTTTCCGACCTTCCTTCTTAGCCGCGGTGTTCTCCCTGTGATGCTATGTGGTCCCCTCGGCGCATTACATGAAGGCGCCTTCCTGTCGGAAGGTTTTCACGAGAGACCAGAGACGTTTGGCTCTCTCTGAATCTCTTCAGAGGCCGTGCCGATATCTCCTTTATCCCGAGGGCCCGAGGTTGGTAGGTTACCCCATCGGCCACAGGAGCGTTAAAGTTGTGTTTTCTGATTGGATTCTAAAAAATTCCTTACTCTTTCCTTTTCTTTCTTCCAAGCTCTTCCTCGTTCTCTGCCCCCCCCGTTGTGATCGGCACGTGAGTAAAGCGAAGTCGGAGCTCCCTGTTGCGGCCTGAGAGAATCCAAGACCTGGAGAAGATTTTTTTTCTCCTAGAGTGGCGATCTGCCATTTTCTGTTTTTTTCTCCCTTTCCCCTTCAATATGACGTCCTTCCCTCTTCTCCTCTTTTCCGCCCTCTTCGACTGGTCGGTAGAGACTGGTTGCTTAGCTCGGACGGCTGATGATTTCATGAGCTTGGTGCGGGTGATTTTTTAAGAACGTGGACTTCACTTTTCTCTTAAGGCATCTTTCTCCCATTATTCTTTAGTATTTCCTCTCCTCCTTTTCCGCCCGCGAGAGAGCCTGTGGTGCGTGGTTCGCGGACTGATTCAGTGAGGCTGCCTTCTCTACAAATGGAGCCTTTCTCCGCTCGGCCAGCTCGAACATGCATTTCTTCCCATTTTTTTTCGCCCCTCGCTCGGCGTCTGAAAAAGCCATCGACGCGCGGAGAGCAGAGAGCCGGCAGCGACTCGTCCTCTTTGGAGACAATGCGCTGTCGCCCTTTCTCCGGTATCTCTCCCTCCTTTCTCGTGGCGTCTAATAATCCGCATTTTGCGTCTAGCGAGAGGCTCCCAGGGTAGTAGGCCATTATCTCGATATATTTTACTCGCGCCCTCCTTATTCCTCTCCGCTGGTCTAGGACGGCTGATTGGGGATTTCTCGTCATCGCGTTGATGTCTGTTCCTAATGGAGTCGGCAGAAAGTGAGGCGAGTCGTCTTCTTAGGTCCTTCCTTCCAACGCTTCCCTCTAAGGATGGTAAGAACCTTGTTTGTTTTTTCGCTCTCTAGTCCAGGTCCCCCTTCTGCTGCAAGGAATTGCCCCGCTCACCTCCCGCCGTGGCGTGCCGAATTAAATTAGGAAGGAAAGTTTAAAGCTTGGTCCTTCACCAAGTGGTCCGTACGCTTTTCTCCTCCCCCCCCTTAAGGAATTATTTCTGCGAGTCCACTACCAGCTTTCTCGCCTTCCTCCCAAAGAAAAGTTCAGGTACTCCAATTCCTCGTCTAGCCTCCTGCTTAATTTCCTCCCTTAAACGAAACGGGGACCATGTCTCTTCACATTGACTTTTTTTTTTGATGAAGTTTGAACGACCTGAACCTTAAGCTTTCGACAGTGGCGCCGTTTCGATTCTAGCGAACTGACTCCGGCTCTTCTAGTCAGTAAGGCTCCCCATCTCCTTGGCGCGACTACCTTCTCACTTCTTTTTCTCTTGCCAGAGCTGCAGTCGCCAGTGGATCAGTTCCCCCGGCACTGAATTCCCCCCCGACACAATTACTCTTCCTCCCCCCGGTCCTTTCCGTCGCCGAAGTTATTACCCCGAGCTCTCTGCCTTACCTTCCTGGGCTTGCATCCTTCCACAACCTGGCGAGTCCTCGTGCCTTCAATTCGGAATCCCCCCTTTCCTTCGCCCAAGCTCATCCCCAAAGGGATTAAGAACTCCCCCAGGAGACCCCCCCTCACTTACTTTCCCCCCCCCTCGCTTCCATGTTCCTCAGTGCCTCTTTTTGGACGGCAGTCTGCCGTTTCAGCTCGGCGGAATTTCCTCCACCCAGGAAGCGATTCCCCCTCCTTCGATTATTCCGAAGACAAGGGGGGAGGAGTTATATCCTCACCCCTGCGATTTGATCGGCTGGCGCCTTGCCGATTCCAGCCATCTTTTTTTACTGCCGATGTTACCAGACTCCCAAATCAGTCCCTATTTCCCGATGGTTGGATACGTCGCACACGGAAACTGGGGCCTAGACTGTGTTGACGATTTCCCCTTCCCGGCGTGGGACCCTTCTCCGGCGTCGTTCCCCCTTTAAGCGATCGGGTTCCCCCCTCTTTCAGACTCTGATCTTCTTGCGTCTTTTCAACCTGCAGACCGACGGCCCTTCTGTTGGGGCCTATTTACGGATTCATCACCCAGATTCCTGTACTTCAACAAACACCCGCCTGCCCAATAGGAGGTAAGTCCAAGTGCCCTTTTTCCCCACTTCGCAACCGGGTGGCTTATTCGTTAGACTTCGGCCGAGGTCAAGAGGACAATCGTGCTACACAAGCTTGATTGATTTTGGGGTGGTCAGGTTTCCGATAAAAGTCTCTGAAGGAGCGGCCCCCTTCTTACCTGAGGGTGGTCGAGGTTGTAATCTGCCATTCCTATCTTTCATAATCATAAGTTTTTGTTTCTGAGATACGGTTTTGATTAGGAGTTCAACCCCTCGACCCAGATTTAATGGGCGTCTGAAGTAGGGTATGTGAATCGTCCTTTTTTCCTCCCCACAATAGGCACTTGGCCTCTTCTCTTCCTTTTTTTTTTCTAGATCCGGTGACGATCGGGCCCCTCCTGTCAACCCCCCCCCCCCCCCCCCCCACCCCCCCCCCCCCCCCCCCCCCTAATCCGGCCGACCACCTGTTGCTCCGGTTGGCCAGGACGCACCCCAACCCCCCCCCCCCCCCACACCAAACCCCGGCCCCAGGTAGGAATCGGTGTTTTCATCACTTGTCGGACTTATTCTGGTGATGAGTTGTCTCTCCCCTTTCCCAGTTACATGACTTTTCCTCCTTCCTTTGTATGCCTTTGACCGAGACTCTCCTCGTCTAGGTATGAGAGGAGGAGCCTTAGGCTCTAGAATACGCGTAGCGCCCGGCAACTCTGAGGTTAGTTCTCTACCGCAACCTGTCTCTGAAAGTTGCATTGGTCGGGATAAAACAAACCAAGTCCCCGGTCCTTCTTGTTCTTCCCCCCAAATCTCCAGGGGTGGCCTTGTTCACTGTGTAAAATCCGATAGAACCTCCCCTATAGGGCGTTTCTGAGAACGACTTGTCCTTGAAGCCTTTCCTCGCTCTCTTGGCGTTTTATTTGGAGCAGCATTTTTTTTTAGTCGCCGGCATTTCGCCTCGGCCTTCTACATTGACACGTCGACCCTGGCTCGGAAGTCTGGTAGTTCGCCTTGTTCTTTTTGAAGCAGTGGGCTTTGCTTGGTGATGGCTGATTTTCTACTTTCCTGCAGTCCCGTTGGTCAACCTTTGTACAGATCATGCAGTAGTCTTCCTCTTTCCCGTCTTTTTAGATCATGACTTCCCTGGCAGCTGATCACCGCTGCAGGAAGTGCTTTTATTCCAGTGTTACACTTTTTCTCGTCTTGACTGATCGACAAATTGGCCTGACTGCATCTGGA
>Ga0179593_1394022_pt1 | contig 12853 bp, 12 predicted proteins | sample CZODoug2_1_08_16_FD_185931 | JGI IMG/M metagenome (GOLD analysis project Ga0179593, IMG submission 185931) | Vadose zone soil fungal communities from Angelo Coast Range Reserve, California, USA - CZODoug2_1_08_16fungal (PacBio error correction) | ecosystem: Environmental > Terrestrial > Soil >... | reverse complement strand
TTCGGACTCGCCTTTTTTTTTTTTTTTTTCGCGGGGGCGTTTAATAGATATTTTTCGCTCCCTCTCTCCCTATATCGTCGTGTGTCGGCGCGTTCGATCACCCTTGTGGATGTTGATGCTTTCCCCCTTTCGGCTCAAGCCCATTCGTTCCCCTCACTCGTTCGGGGAACTGCTTTTTTGTGGCCGCCTTCCTTTGTTCTCGTCCTTTCGGGCGTTGGTGGTCACCCGTTTGGGATGGTTCCCGCCTCTTTTTGGGCTTTTGCCGTCTCCGTTTTGGTTCCTTTGAGGGCATTCCTCAGTTACTCTTCCGTGCCTTTCCCTGACGACCTCCCCTGGTGCTCGGGAGCCTCTTTTTTTTTTGCCGTTTTTTTTTTGTCGCGTCCTCGAACACGCGTCTGTCTGGTTGGTCTTTTGTTCTGCCCTTCCGTCCTCTGTGAAGACTTTTTTGGGGTTGCGTTGCTTGTCGCCTTTTGTCCCTTCGGCTTTCAGGTTCATTGTGAACCCCCGTTTTTTTAACTCGAGCTGCCTGGCCCCCTGGGATCTGTCAGTTCTTTTCCGGGTTAAGTGTGGGAACCTTTGCCTGCCTCCATGCCTTGCCGTTTTTTTCACCCCCGGACTGTGCCCGTCACCCCCCCACTGACGTATCTGCGTGCCGCTTTCACGGCCCCGCCTTTTCTACTTTTTCTGTCTCGTTTTCCAGTTGCTCCACTGTTGCGGTTTCCACACAAACTTTACTAGCCTGTTCTACGTTTTCCCGAGGAATTTGAAATATTTTTACTGTGGCTTTGGTTTGCTCGGACTTTTGACCTCCTGTTTCCTCTGGCCTGCGTGGGTTGCTTTTGGTTCCCCCCTGCCACTCTTAGTGGTTGTACCGCCCAATCAACTTTTTTCCGTTTTTTCTTGAAACCCCCCCCCCTCCCTAGGATCCACTGCAACTTAGGTCCAGTCCACAGTTTGCCTTGTTGGTCCCCCGCAGTACTACTGGAGTTAAGTGGATTTGTTAACCGGCCCCCGTTCTGCCTGTTTTCCAAAAACCAGGCTTTTTTCAACCTTTTTCCTATGGTACGTAAGTCCATCCCTGGCTCGTCGGAGAAATTCCCCTGCTTTCTTTTAGATCCCCTTGATGACATTTCTTCCTTGGGAACTTCTTTTGAAGTCGTTTTGATGATTTTTGACTGAGGGATTCCCCTCCAGATGCGAAAGGGGTACGCGTCTTTTTTTCTGAGTTTTGGAACCGCGGGTTCGTCATGGGACCGTAGACAAGTAGGTCCTCTCCCCCTCACAGTCTTCCCCCTCCGACCTGGAGGGCCCCGTACTGCGGCCCACCCCCCCCCAATGCTTGCATTTCCTTTATTGCGGACTTTATCAGTAGTGTTTTTTTTTCCCGGCCGCCGTTCTACACAGCTTACCTACTTTCCTCCGCAATCCTTGAGTTTTTGGTACGGCGGTTTCGTGCGTGTTTTTTAAGCTCTAAACCGGCACATTTTAGAGTGGTATGAAGAGCTTCAGGTTTTCGCGGGAATCTCCGAGTCCCCCCTCTACGGAACACGGCCCTCCCTTGATTACCCCTGCCCGTTGGACCGATGCTTTCTAGGCTCGGTCCCGTCGCGACGGAAAGTGAGCATTTTCCCCCCGTAGTTATTTCCTTGCGTGCTCCGCCCCCGAACGCAAACGCCCGCTGTTTGTTCCCCCGAACCCTTTTTATGGTTGTTAACCCGTTTTTTTTTTGATTTCGACTACGGACCTTTTTCCAGCGTCCAGCGTTTTTGTATCCAGGCCCCGTGACGTCTGCAGGCAGATATTGAAGTGAATTGTTAGGTTGCATGCCCCCCTTGTTCTCCGCGTCAGGAACTCTAGTCTGGGGTTGCCCCTCTGACTTCTCTGTCCCCAGAGAAGGCCCGACTTATGTCTCACGTTGTCTTTCGGAAACCACCTGCTGCAGACCGAGGAGAGCGGTATGGCTTTTTTGTGGAGTTCCCCGGCGCGTGGGGAGGGGAAAGCCAGTGCCCTTGAATACCCTCCCGCGGAGAACATGGCGGTCCCGGTCCACGGGAACGTGGGGGCGACTGTGCAAAATCTTCTGCCGATAGCCTCCCCGAGAGCGAGTGGGAGCGGAGAGTTTTTTTTTCGTTGGTCCCCGACCCAGTGAGCACCTCAAACCCCCCCCCGCTCTTGGTTTAGTCGCCATTGAGCTACTGTACGTGAGCCCCCAAGCCTTCCAATTTTGCTCGAGACTGCTGCAACCATCTGCTTTCCTCATACCCTGACGTCTCTTCCCCGCTTCATACTAGTGAGTAACCTGCTGTCACTGTTTGACCCATTCCCGGGCCCCCGCAGCCGTTTTGAGGACCCCCCGCCCGTCTCCCTTAGACCCGGTTCTGTCTCCCGCGTCGCCGTTGTAACGGTCGTTAATAGTGTCTTTTTCGCGCCCGCTTTTTTTTTTTTTTTTTGGTTTTGGTTTTTTCTGGATTTGCGTCCCTCGGGTTTCCCTTAAAGGTACTGCTGTTCCCCTTTTTGTCGTTCAGCCCCCCGAAGGGCTTTTGAGTGTGATTTGCGAACTTTAGATTTTACTACCATCGTTTCGTCCGGCGAACGCTTGTACACTGATCCTCCGGACCGGTTTTACTTGGTTTCATGAAAGGAGACTTTCCACCGCCCGTTCGTCTCAAATTGTTCCGCCCCTCTGTTTTTTTTTTTTCCTAGTACCTCACCCGATATTTTCTTCTTCTCTCCAAGTTTATGACACCAACGTACGGCCCTTTTGGCTTGCCCTGTCAGGGTTTTATTTTTGCGCTCGCGTCTGAGATCTATTGACCTTTCAATTTCCGATTCTTCGCTTTGACCCCCCCCTTTGCCCTTGTGTCGGCTTTCGCACCCATCCCCGCGCGTTTTTAGCTTTCGAACTCCCCTTTTTTCCCCCCGTCACGCATATGTTATTGATCTGCCGCTGCTCCTTCTCTTTGTGCGAATGCTTGAGCAACCTCCTTTTCACCATCCCCCACGATCCGCTTCGGGTCGGATTCGTCATCCTTCCCCTTTCCACCTCAGTGTTTCCCCCCTTTTTTAATTTTGACCCGTCCCGAGTAGGCCCCCATACGTTTCCCCTGTTCCCCCCTTCTCCGACTGAATCATTTCGAAGACTCCCCGGCTGGCATTTTCCGTTACGACCTTTTTCGTTGTCTCCCGCCCGTCCCGGCTGTCTCCCCGGGCCCTTGGATTACCCGGTCACACCCCCTGGGCGCACCCCAGTGCGCCGTTAAGTCGCTTTGTTTTTTGGTCCCCTTTTTCATTTTTGACGCCTCTTTTCGAGACCTGCCGCCCCACTGAGTCCGCCCTTTTCCCGACTGTTCTCGTTTTTTTTGCTCTTGCACTTGACTCGTGCTCGCCCCGTTTTGTGAGTTGGATATAGAGTCATTGACTATAGTACCATTCGTGTCGCTCTCTCTGAACCCTTCATTTCCTCCCCAGTCGATGTTACCCCTTTATTCCATGAGTGTGGTCGTTTGTTTTTTTCTTTGTTGTGTTGGTCTCGTATCGCCAGTCTAGTCTTAATCGCCTTTGCTCCCCTGTTTCCCGAGTTTCCCCGACTCCCCATGCGGGCCCGCTTGAGTCGTCCGTGATGTTTATTTCCCCGTGTTGGAGCGTCCCTCTGCCCTGTGAGGAGTTCCCAATGCACCCGTTGTCTTCGAGTTTGTTTGCGGCACCCCCCCAGGTTTTTTTTTTCACTTGCGTTTTTTGTTGTCAACACTGAGTTTAGCCCCCGCCCCATTCCGATGTCTCCCGTTTTTTTTCTTTTTTTTTTTTTGTTTCGACTCTTCGTTTCCTGAACGGGTTTACTGTGCCTTATTTCTGACCATCCCATTCCTTTACTGTGTGTTTGTAAGCCCCTCTCTTGGGTTTGTGTTTACTCGTTTTTTTTTTTGTTTGGGGGGTTTTTTTGCTGTGTTTTGTGTGGCTGTGTTCTGTTGTTCTTCTAACGTGGAGCGGGAAGCGACCGGCGGCTCATACTCTAGTCGGTGCGTTTCCTGTTTTGTTTTGTGGGTGTAGTATATAGCTTCCCCCCAATGTTTTCATAAGGTCGTCCCCGTCGCCACAATATTCTGTATAAGGTGGCATTAAGCGAAAGGTCCACCAAATCGGGCCGATTCGTCCCCCCATACCCCTCCTTCTTCGTTCCCTTACGGTGATCCGTGGTCCTCACTATACAGACCTCCATTTGCCCCCCGTTACTTTTGCAGACCGAGTGCATCATTGCCGCCCCCTGCGGGTCGATTCTTCCGACGATCTAGTCGTGATTCCTCTGTCCGGCTGCTCCTCCCTCCGGCGTCGGGCGAACGGAAAGGGCTCCCCTGCTTGCCACGAGCCCTTCGACTGGTGTGTGTCAGCCCCTTCACCCCCGCACTTCCCCTGGCCTTGACGTTCCGTCTTCCGTCCTCCCCCAAGTCTTCCGCTTCATAGGCCTGTTTTGTCGTCCGTAGCGCTTACCCATTTCCTTCCGCCCCACAGCCTGTTCCCCCCGATCCTACGTTATTACCGCGACTTTCCTGACACCCCCCCCCCCCCACTTCCACAGATCCCCTGGCGCGCCCCCATATCTTTAGCGGTTAAACCGGTCCACCTGGCCCTGACTCTTTTTAGCGGAGTTTTTTACGGGTCAAGAGTTTCTGACTTACCGGCGCGCGTCGTCTTTCGACCGTATTCGTTTGCTTCCGCTTTGTCCGGATCGCATTGTCTCTCGCCTCACTGATAGTATTCCTGAGCTTATTCCCCTGAACCAAAGAACCCCCCCTTTACGCGGCCTCTTTCCAGCCGCGCTGTCGTTATTCTTTCAACGAGCCCCCCCCGTCCCCTCTGTTTTGTCGTTGAGATCGTCACGTTACTTCCACTTTCCTAGCACGTTCCCTTTGAACTTCACCTTTGACCCGGGTGCCGTTTCTGTTGCCCCCTTCACATCAACCTCGTTACAGGTGGAAGATCAGGACTCATGGTGTATCCATTTTTTAGGCTCTGCGAACCACGGTTACCACCAGTTTCCCGAGTGCTTCTCGTTTGGTTTTCCCCACGCTCGGAGTGTCCCCAACCGGTTTTTTTTCTTCGCGTGTGACCTCGCACTCCTATCTCTTTAATGTTTCCCTGTGACAACGAAATAATTCCGGGTCCTCATTCTCCCCGTGAAAGTGGTCTACGTTTCGTTGTGCCCCCTTCCCATTCCCCTTCTGCCATTGCGGAATTTTGTAGTTGTGCATGAACCTTTGACCACCGATCGACTTTTTTTACGCTCGTTTGCCACATTTCCCCCCGTAAACGTTTTCCTTTGAGAAAATAGTTTCTTTTCCCCCTTTTATAGCCCCCTTATAAAAGTCCTAGTCACCCTCTCGGCCCCACGTTATCCCAGAACTTTCCACCCTATCTCTCATTGTGTCACCTCTTCACGTGAGCTGTCCTCTTCCCCCCCCTGTGTTTCCCCCCAGCCCGGCGCGTTAACTCACTGCCTTCCCCTCTCCTCGACTCCTGATGTGAGCGCCTTTTTGCCGTGAGAGTCACCCCTCTTTTGACGCCCACCCCGTCCGTTCCTTTTGTTTTAGTTCTTTTCTCATTCGTCTCCCGTTATCCCCCCACCGTCTCCTGTCAGCCCCGTCAGTACACCCCCCCCTTCCAAGTTCTACAATTGCTGATCACCCCTCCCGCTTTTTTTGAGGTTTGGGCGTAGCATCCCCCCGCGAACTACCCTGCACGCGCTTTGTTCGAAAGGCATCGTCACCTCCCCGTTGCATGGTCAGTTCTTCCATTCGTCCAATGAACTATAGCTCCCCCGCCCGCTCTGTCGTTTTTTCCCAAGGAACTGACCTTCCCCAGCAACAACCAGTCCAAGGGTCTCGCGAATTTTAAGACCCCCTTCTCGTCTATCGTCCATTTTTTTTCCCCCCCTACCATGCCCCGTCCGTTGCCTTGCCCCCCCTTCCTTCTTACCAAGTCCACAGTTCGTCGTTTGCAACGTGTGTTATTCCCTACATCCGCCCCCCCCCGTTTCTCAAGTCGATCACCCTTCTTCACTGATCTTTACAATCCTTTAGACCACCCCCCGTCTTACCTCAGACACCAATACTGGCATCACCCTCCCCCCCCTTTTTTTCCCGTACTCTCCCCGTCGGTTACCGAGTGCTTTTTCAAATGCCTTTGGTCCGCTGACCCAGCTGCTTAGCGTCACTGTTGCCGCACCATGTTTTTTTTTTTCCCGCACCCCTCCCCCAACAAGAGGTACAGCCTTTTCGTTACCCAGTCCCCCCTGACCATCACCCACTGTTTCAAGTCCACTGCGACTTATTTATCCCGAGCCCCTCGCTCTTCGTTTTTTTTGGGTGGGTGACTTTTGCGTGTAACCTTTGCGTCTTAGGGAGTTTTTTATTTATGACGGAAGCCCTTACTCATAAGCGCATGCCGACACTTTTGTCCCCATTCCCAGAAGTTTTCACCCCGCCCCTTTTTTGACAATTCCGCTTTTCCTTCAATGACAACACAACTTTATCTGGCGTTGTTCATGAAATCTGGTGTCATTCGACCCGGCCCACGCCTAATGACCCTCCCCACACGTTCAAACTGGCGTTCGAGATCCCCTCCCCCTAGACCCGCAATGATCCAACAGCCCCCTAGGAACCCCCCCCCCATTATCGGTCTTTACACCCTACGGTGCAGCTTTAACCTTTGAGTCGACCAGGCGATTTACATCTCTAATATCCTTCTTGTTTCTTTTTTTTTTTTTTAGCGGTGATGACCCCTGCTTTACTTTACGTGCCTCCCGGTTAGCTAGTTCTCACCCTGAGTTTTTTCGAACCCTCACCTGTCCGTATGTAGACTTTTCACCTGCCTGATTGGTCCGTTTTTTCCGTTTTTTTCGCGTCTTTTCCAGAGGGCGTCTGTACTTGAGGTCGTTTTAAGACCCAGCCTATTTTTTTATGCCCTACCCCCCTGTTATCTTGCCCGTATAACCGATGCTTGTGTGACTTTTGGGTTTGGTTTCCTTTCTTTCTTTTCATCGCACCCTTTTTTAGGTTTTTGTTTTCCTGGCGGATGATGTTTGACCCTTTCTTGGCCTTTCATGAGCCGAACCCCCGACCTTTGGCATCCCCCTGTTTCTTCCGTCTGTGGACGCCAGTACTTAATTCAAAACCTTGCGTGACTCCCCTCTTCCCAGTTGGAGATTGAGTCCTTTTTTGCTTCCGGTTAGTTTTTTTTTTCCGTTCTCCTTCTTTGTCAGATGGATGTTGACTTGGGATATTTCTTTTCTTTCACTGTTTGCCCGTTTTCTCTTCACTTAGGATATCTCCCCCCTGTCTTGTCCCTTTTTTCAGGGCTTTTTTTTTTTTTTCAACTAGAGATTATTTCCGCTGTGGTGTTTTTGCTCATCCTCCTTATTCTGGCCCGCGCTTGGAAGTCGTGTGCTGGTGCTGATAACGGCTTGTCTCTGCATTTGCCCGCTCTTGTGCCCTGCTAATTTTTTGTGTTGTTCTCTCTGTGGGAGCTTTGACGCCCTTGACCGTCCCCCTTCGCCGCACGCGCTTGCAGGTTTTGTTGGGGATTTTCTTTTCCCCGCCGAAGGTGAAGACCCAGATACATGGTGGCAGATAAGCCCTGAGCGATTGGTTACTTTTTCTTTTTGTTTTCAGACTCTTTTGCGTATTCCCCAAGTATCTGGGAGGAGTTTGGTTCATGTGGATTTTTTTTGGAATGTTTCGTCGTTGAACTGTTGTTCGGTCCTTTAATGCTTGTCCAGCGGAGGAGTCTAGTTGCTTACGATTTGAGATGGTTTTTTCTTTTGGTCGTGTTTATTCCTCTGGAAGAGCGCTTCTAGCGAACAGTGACAATTTCCTGCTATGATCGGATGCCGCCCCCCAGGAGCCCGTGTATAGGAAATGTTCAGCTTAGTATGTCTTTTTCATTTTTTGTAGGAGAGTCTTTTGCGGTCCCCGCCTTTCTTTTATCCTTGAGGGGTTATTTGTTATGTGTTGCAGAGACTTTTTTTGTGTCCCTTTGAAAGGTGGGTTTTGCGTTTTTTGCAACTGATATTTTGACACCGTGTGCCCTGTTTATGGCGTGAATTTCTTTTGATTTTACCGAGTCCCGCCATTATGAAAGTCGTTTGATTTTTTTTTCGTGCTTTTCCCCCCCATGGGTGCTCTGATCCCTTGCCAACAATCTCTTCACCGCTCGTGGCCCTTCATTAAGATTTGTGTCCTCCGTCCCGGCTTTCGATGCCTTTGACGACCCCCCCGGACATTTGTCTTTCCCACCCTATTTTGAACCTGACCCCCGTTTCCTCTTTGTGTCTTCATCGTAGTTTTCTTACCTTGCGGGGATTTTGTTTACTTCCCCTTTTTTAGTTTTCTTCGTGTCCGATTTCCCCCCCCTGAAGCCCCCCCCGCCAAAGGGACCTCCTACCGTTTTCTGAGTTTTTTTAACTCTGCGGCCCCCCTCTTCGTTGCCCACTATCCTTTACCATCGGGGTGTTACGTTTGATCCCGTTCTTTTCCCTAAACCCCTTGTAATAATGAGAGATGTATTATTGACCCCCCCCCTGCCCCCGGTGAGTATGTCCTGTCCCATTGTATAAGTAAAAGACCTCCCCCTGGGGCACCTTTTAGGTCTGAGCCAGCAGTTCTTGACCCCACCCTTTTTATTTGTATTTGTTCATCCAGGCCTCGCACTGGGAACCAGATCCTTGTCCATGCGGGACCTTTTTTCGTTTTTCCCTCTATCCTCCTTCCCCCTCTTTTTTTCACCCAGATTATCAATGAGCCAGATTTTTTCGATCTTTCTTTGGTGTCCCCTGACCTCCTCCGTTCTTTTTTGTTGTTCTTTTTTCCCTTCCCCGGCTTGGAATGTCTTTTTGATGTCCGTTCTTCATCCGCCATCGTTCTTCCCCCAGTGATTTTGTGCGTCCGTGACGTTTCGCCACTCCCAGCGGGAATTGAAGATTGTTTACGTCTTTCCTTCTGATTTGAGCGCTCTTCCGCCTTTCCCCTAGCGGACTTTTTTGATGTCGAACGCTGGTAAGAAGACACCCCGGTCCGGTTTTTTCCACCCGACTGCTCCCCCCCCTTCAAGCACACCGCGGATTTTTTGTGGATGTGCTTTCATGCTCCCACCCAACGCCTTCCCCTTGTTCATGGGAGAAGGCGCTCACTTCGGATTCTTGAGCCCCCTTTTGCTTGATTTGCCTTTGGTGGTGTTCTTTTTCGCACTTTTTGTCGAGGAGTATCCCCTTGGTCCGTGACTGAGGCCCCACCTGTCGCGAGACAACCCTTTTTTTCCTCCTTTTTGACAGAGCGGAGATAAGTTTCAACGGCAATGGATGACGGATTGCATCTAGTTTTCCATTGTCCTTCAACCGTCTTGTTGGCGTTTGGTAGTCGGCTTTTTGACCTTTCGCTTTGCTTCAGCTTTCTCTTTTTATCACCCCCCCCTGTTTTACAACAGCTGTCCGTCGTGGCCGTTACCTCGTGCTCACGCACGATTTTCACTGTTTTTTACTGTCATCGCCTCCCTCATCGCCCAAGAAACCGTTAGTTTACCCCGGCTTTCACGCGGTTTTTTCCATTTTTTTTTTTTTTTTATTTAACTCCGGTTTGCGCCGTTCTCTCTTAGGCCCCGTGAATCAAGACCGCAGAGTTTCGACCACCTCACCGGGCCAGACCTGGTTGTTTACTGCGCAGTTTCTGACGTTCCCTGGAATGTTTTAGAGTCATGCATTTCCGGGCCCGGCGTGACCCCCCCGTTGCTCTTTTGACGACGCGGGAGTTTGATTGTCTTTTTTTCGCCACCGGCCCTCATGCCGTACTTGCGCCTCCGGTCCCCCATCGCCCAGCCCGAATTGAGAAGTTTCCCGGGGATTCCCGATCGTTTTTTCCCTCTTCCGGCATGCAGTACGACAGTGCCTTTTTCTTCCCTCCCTCTACCATGTCGTCCCCCACTGAGCCGTCCCAGCATCCGCTCCCCCCTCATGTTTTTTCGGACCCTGCCTCTGAAAGTACCCCCACCGCTCGTGCGGCTTTTGATGAAGCCCGAATGTCGCGCAGATTTCCCCTCTTTTAGTCATTTTATACCAACAGCCCTTGACCACAGAGCTATAGTGCGCGATGTGTGTATGAACGGCCAATTTGCCTCAGTGTATGTTTCGCCCCGCCTTGCATATTCGACTTTTGTCGTCGTGTATGTTCCCGCCCTCATAGTGTCCCGCCTCCATTCCCCCCCCCTGCTTAGCCTGTCCCGATCTTTGACTTGCCCCCTGCCCCGCGTCGTCACGAGACCACACTTCCCCACCGTCCGTCTTACCGCCCTCTTGCATGGCTGCGATTTCAGCTTAACTGCGTGACCCCTTTCTCTTTTACCTCTCCTCGGGTGTTTTTTTTCCCCCCGTTTTGCTCAGCCTTTTCTCGACTTTTGCCTCCTGGAACCGCCCGTTGTCCTTTTGCCCTCCTTTCCTTTTCCGCCTGGTGTCTTCCCAGTTCGTCTGTGTTTCCTTGCGGTGATCGTGGGTTTCCATTCCTCCCCATACCCCCCCCCCCCCCCCCCCCGCCCCCCCCCCCCCCCCCCCCCCCCCTCTCCCACCCCCCCCCCCCCCTTACCCCCCCCCTCCTCCCCCCCCGGTCCAGCCTCCACCCTCGCGGCCCCCCCCCAATTCGTCTGTCCACACCCCCCCCCCCCCGACGCGCGAGCACCCTTTTCCCCCCCTTCCCACCCCCCCCCCCCCCTCCGTCATGTTCTTGCCGTTATAGCAATACGCGTCACCCCCCGTTTTTCCGTTTCCCCTAATCACTTGGTTGCGCCACAGGTTTTCGTTCACTGCCGCTTGGTTCCCCGAAAACTTACAGACCCATTTTCAGTCCCTCCTCCCCCCCTATGTTCGGTTGCGTTTTTTTTAGTCTCTCTCTTCAGTTCTGACCATGCAATGTGTTGTGAACTAATGGCTGTGCATGCCCTTTTTATTTGCCTCAGTTTTTCCGCTTTTGCCTGTCCCCACTTTTTTTTTCTTTCCGCTTCCGTTGACGTACATATTGTCCGCTCCTATACCCTCTCGTGGGTATTTCTTGTTCCTCTTGTTCCCGAGGCCCGACAATTACCCGCGGCGGTCTCCCACTCAACTCCTCGTCAGGGAATGCTGTTTTCCCCTTGAAAGGAAATTTCAAAGTTCCCCCGGGTTACCCCTTCAGCCCACCTGATATTGGTCACGACCGATGTTCGTTGTTTTCCTCATATATCCCCAGTCCCCCACCCTTTTCTTGTCAACCCCCTCCCCGTTCAAGTCCGCTATCCTTCCTACCCGTTTTGTCCGCTGATCTGCCCGATCTTTTCTCTGCAGTGCACAGCCGAGCGTCACGGGGGATCCCTCCTTTCCCACTCCTAGGGTACTGTCACCCTTTTACCCAGCCACTGTTCCGGTTGACGCCAGTAATCTTCCCTGACGACGCTCCCGCCACTTTCCCCCCTGTCGCCCGCCCTTTCAACTTCCTTTACCTCTAACTGCGCAATTCCCTGCCCTTGTGCAGTTTCCTCCCGTCTCCAGATAGACGTTGACATCAACCACCACCCAGCGCCCAGCTTCACCCGCCGTTTTTTTTTCCTCAAAGATTGTCTCGCCCTTAAATGACCACGGCGAGACTTTTCTGATCCCCCTCTCATCATTCTTCATTTTTGTCGTCGCGTTTCCCCGTCCCCCCCCGGGCCTGCTGGGCCTACGTTCTAGACTGCGTCTTTTTAGCACATCTATCTCTCTCCCCCCAGTCGTCCGCGGCGTTTATAAGCCACGATGTCTGCGATGCTTTTTCGCCGACCGAGCGCGATCAGCCTCTGACATCTAAACCGTATACTACCCCTATGCTGCGGGTCTTCCCCCCTCCCCTTCCTTATTTTGGCCGTTCTCCCCTCAGACCATCCCCCCCGAACTGTGCCATGAGACTAGTGTCCTTTTCTTGAGCAGCCCGAACCTTATAGTAACACCTTCCGAGCCTTGCTGTCCACACGCTCTTTCCCTTGGCAACCCTGCACTTTACGGCCGCTTTTGCTCGATCCTTTCTGCAGTATGTACCCTAGTCGGCCCCCCACTCCCGGCAGTGTCCCCTCCATCCCTTTCCCTTCCCCCCTGTTCTCGGTCGGAGAGTCCTTTTTTTCTTAGACGTATCTTGAAACTTTTTTTTGACCACGTCAGGCCTTTCTTTTCCTCCCTTTTCCGGGTTCTTTTTGGATCTTTTCTCCTACGCTTTCACAGGCATTGTCACCACTATTCCCTGACCCCACCCGAGTTCACAGTACATAATCACCCCCCCAACTGCTCCTCCCCTACCCTCAGTTTTTCTTTCCTTCACCGCCACGTTCCGCGGAACTCCCCCCCCCCTCCGTCAGCTTAGACATTGACCGGCATTACCAAGAATGTAATCTACCTCTGTTTGACACCTGTGACTCCCGTCCCTAGAGTAACCACAGCTGACCCTCCCCAACCCTCCCCCCCTGTGCAGTGCTGGAGTCCCGTAGTATCCCCGAGCCCCCGTTCCAAGCCCCCCCCCCCCTACACTTCCAGTAAAATTACAGGTAACCCACCTTTCCAATTCCCCAGCGCTCCCCAACAATCCCCGTCTAGATGGAGCTGTCTCCCCCCCCCTCCCCGCGCATCTTAGCGTCCATGCCGCTTTCCCCCGAGCTCCTGTCTGGCCAATCCCTCCCTCCCCCCCTCCTCTTTGAGCTTTACACAATTAGTGGCATTCTTTCCCACACAGTGTTCCCCTTCCGCTCTTTTTGACGTTTTCCCCTGCCCCCTCCTGAACTACAAAAACAGTTCCCTCGTCCCCCGCTTCTAGCCGCC
>Ga0179593_1626449_pt1 | contig 12854 bp, 15 predicted proteins | sample CZODoug2_1_08_16_FD_185931 | JGI IMG/M metagenome (GOLD analysis project Ga0179593, IMG submission 185931) | Vadose zone soil fungal communities from Angelo Coast Range Reserve, California, USA - CZODoug2_1_08_16fungal (PacBio error correction) | ecosystem: Environmental > Terrestrial > Soil >... | reverse complement strand
ACGCGATTTTGGTGACCTGTTCTATGGGCATATGCACGGGGCCCCCCAAAGTCGTTCCCTTGCTCCCCTTTTCCCAAAAGGCTGTCGTTTGGTCCCTCCTGGGCGTGTTCCCCCTCCTGCGCTCTCGGTAGGAGACTCCCCCCCCCTCCTGGCAGGGTGTAATAGCTTTTTTTCCCCTTTTCTGCAGCCGGCCCAGAGCTACATGGACACTACCAGATCCTTTGAGTTCCTGGGGAATATCGTCGACCCGCCCTTATTCTCAGCCTCCGGTAGACAGACAAAAGGATTGTCAAGGGTATGGTATCCCCCCTCGATACTGTCCCCCCCTCGGACGTATTCCTTTCAAACACTCCTGGCCTGAAGACCATGCTGTTGCTCTAGCGTCCAGGCCCCATCTTTGCTCCGGTCTCGCCCTTTCTCGGCGTTTTCATCTCGATCCCCAGTCCACCTAGCAGTTATTCGCGACGCCGTATCGGTCAGCTCACTTATTAAAGTCCGCACATGAGCCGCCGACGTGTCAACTTAGACGCAGGGGAGCTGGGTATCGGCACATTATGAGTGGTGTGACCTTTTCGCCCCAAATGTAGAAGTGCTAGACTCAGTTCATTGGTTCTTTCTCTGGTATCGGTCGCTTTACCTTCTTTTTTTTCCCCATAGGAAAGGTGGGCTACGCGCAAGGTCAGTTCGACGACCTTTCTCCCCCTTTTGGCATACCAAGGGCTCTTTCGTTCGGATGGTCTTTCCGGTTCGGACCAGACGTTTGTTCCCCCCTGATTGGCTGTCCCAACTCAACTCGGGTGCTCAGTCTTCCTTTCTTTTGACGAACCCGGCCTATGTTTATAGCTCTAGACTAGACCCCCTCGGTGGCCCCACCGAGTTCTTTTTTTTTTTCGGCCCTTCCGGATTAGCGGGAAACCGTGAGAAATTCCCCCTTTACCCGAGCCCTTGACTGCGCCGCCAGCGGCTGTGTGGGTGTTTTGCACGAAGGTTTTTTTTTACCTTGGGGGTATGGTTTCCAACCTTGATTTTTTATGAGCCGAACGGCCCCGCGCGCCCAAGTTCGGTTTCACACGCGAGGCCCCCCCCTCCCAGCAACGCACTGGAGGACCCCACCCCACTTTCCACCCCGCGACGCGGATAGATCTGTTGAAGAGCCTCAACAGTTTGATGGGGCCGCTCCCCGGCGGTTTTTTCATTCGGACGGCTCTCTGACTCGGGTGGGAGGTCTGACCCCTTTCCGCCCCCGCGGCAAGCGAGGACCCCTTTCCCCTTATAGGGTCCCCGGCTGTGACGTCATTGGAAGGGTTTACGGTCTACAGACAGTAAGGATTTACGTGGCAGCCTCGGGATCCTACTGAGGAGGAGAGGACCTAAGGTTCCCCCCTTTTCTCTTTTTCTTCTTGTTTGATAGATTCGAGGTCACTAGGTTCTCCGGGTGATCGTAGATTTTCAGACCTTTTTTATTTCTTCTTTCTTTCTCTAAGGCGGCACCTCCCCTAGTTCTTAGGATGCCTTTCCTGGAGACTGTTTCGTTCACGTTCCTTTTCATGCTTCCGGACGGGCAGTCTTCCGACAACCTGACCGGCCTTTGAACATGTATCTGCGGCATTTTTTGGGCGAGGATCGGGCGTTTTCGAAATTTCCCCGTCGTTTGTTATACTTCCGAGCCGGCATCGAGTTCCCCCGAGAATTGATGTCGAGGCCAGGCCTTTTTCCTTCCCTCCCCCATATTCTTGGTCCTTCAGTTGTCCCTTCCTTGAGCTGCAACGCTGATCCATAGAAGGCCCAGGGCCCTTTCCGTTTTCTTGGCCTTTTCGTGGTGTATCGGCCAGGGACTTCTTTTTAGAGGAAAGCCTTCCTGACGCATTCGCGCCGGGTGATGTTGACCTGGGCGAAAGCTCCCGGTCCCGTGCGATTACCCAGGTACCTCCCCCCCCTGTTTTTTGTTTTTTTCGGTAAGGTCGTCCTGCGGTCGTTGATGTGTCCCGTCCTGGAGAGATTCACCAACGAAGAGCCCGCAGGTTCTAGAGCTCGTCCTGAGACCCCCAATGGATGCCTTTTCCCCTCGGACTGGCCGGGTCGTGTGTTTTTTTGTTCCCCTTCAGCACGAAGTGTAGGAGGAAGAAGGGCATACTTGCAGGCCCTACCTTGTTTCTGATCGAGTTCCTGTTTTTTTTTCGCTTTTCCCCTTTCGCTAAGTAATCCCGGGGATCGAGCGTCTTAGGAGAGTAGACGCCGAAGTCTTTCCTCCGGTTCCGGTCATTAAGAAGGTCTACGCCTTGCACCGGACGTCGCTGTCGGTTTGGGCCGCAGGTCCCCAGCCTGCCTTTTTTTTGCCCCCGATTCCAGGACCGCTGCCCCTTCAGCCCGTTGCACGAGGCCCCTCCCTCTTAAAGATTCCTCTGACATGTGCAAGGGGCATCCCCCAGGTCCTGAAGAAGCCCGCGGTTCCCCCCTTCTGACGGTTTCTGCACTCCTTTAATTTTAGTTCCGACCCTCCGCGGACAGGCCAATCGTTACCCACGTACCTCGGGTTCATCCAGAGCTCATTCCCGAATTGCCGAGGACCGCGACAAGACTTCCGGAGCTTTCTTTCTTGGTTTTTTTTTTTGCGCGAAATGGGATAGACTTCGTCGCCACCCCGACTCAGCCCTGGTACAACACCCACCCTATCGACCTTCAATGGGTCAGGAAGGGCTCAGCTGCTGTCCATAATCCGTGTGGTGTTTCGAGATTTTTTTTTTGAGCCCTTTCAGTTCTTTTCTTTGTTACAAGTCTGATGCGGGGGTTGGTGAAGTCGAAGCCCCCCTCGAGGGGGCCCCTCTCCTCAGCACGCCCCTTTGCGGCCCCTTTTAATAGAATAGGCTTATGCGAGGCAGAGTTTATTTTTGTCGCGCTCGGCCTTCCCCCTGGCCCGTTAAGAGGGTGGGAAGGTGCACCTGCCCGGCAGGAGGCTCCTCGGGATTCATTGCTTGTGTTCTGGAGGTCATTAGAGGTGGCGGGGCGGTTCTGTTTGTAGCGCTCAGAGTACGAACTTTCGTTTTCTTCGTTGCGTCCTTTTTTGTGGTGACGGGCCCGGCCGGCGCGTCCAGGTTTTTCGGGAGAAGGCCTCTTCTCCTTGGGATTCGTTAAAGACCTAGTCGCGTGAGCGCCAGAACACCTTTTTCCTGCCGTTTTCGTTATGACGTAGTAAATGTGCGGTGCTCAATTCCCATCCCGTGCCCCCTGTGTCGCCCTTTTCTTTCCCCCAGGATGAACTTCCGCCGACCCAGCGCAGAGTGTTTCGGTGGCGACGAGAGGGCCTGTTCAGGGCGACACCCTGCCTTTTTCTTGTTTCCAGGTAGTGGTCCAGGACGTCGTCTCCGGTGGAATTTGGGTTCTTCCTAGTTTCCGCCAGTAGTTTATCCCCTGCGCGCCCGCAGGACCGGAAAGCGGAGGGCATTAACGTTTTCTTACCCCCCCTCCTTCTCTTTCATTGTAGTCGTCGACAAGGGGGTCCGCATTCTCCTTTTGGGGAAGTTTCATATTTCCAATGCTGCAACTTCCTCCTTCTTTTGAACGATAGACGGGCGTCCCCCAGGCGATCGGGCGACGGATCTCCGCGTTTTGCGTTCCCCTTTCAACTTCCGGGTCCCTTTTTCCTTTTGCGGCGAGTACCAGACCTGGCCCGACGCTTTTCATCCCCGATCTGGGCTCGCCTGCGAAGCGGGGCTAACAACTTTATGCGACGGACTCCCGTGGTTCTCTTCATCGCCCGGCCCCCTCACCTTTTTTCAGGGGTAATGGTCGTACCGGACCCTGAACTTTCCTCCGACTTTTTTTGACAGAGTCACGTGTTCCCAAGGCTCCCTCCGGCCCGCGGACCAGGCATTGCCGGTTAATAACATCCGGAACCCTTTCCCTGTATTCTTCCCAGTCGGACAGCCCCACTTTTTCTCCCTTTGAAGTACTCCAGAAGAACAGCTTTGGGTGCTGAGGTCCACAATTCGCTATTTGCTCATCGATTCACTATCCCGTCCTCGGTTTTTTACGTAAGCGGACGGTCCGTTTTTACACTCGACTAGTACCTCCCTAGGCTTGGAACAGCGTCGATTTCCGTGCGCGCGTAAAGGTTCCATCCCGCAGCCCTTCCCCCGAATGCAACGGCTCTGTCCTTTCTTTGGTTTCTCTTTCTTCTCACTGAAGGGCCCAGCTTTTCTCCCAGACTAAGTTCCCACGTACTTGGACGCCCAGAGCCACAGCTGACGAATCACTTTCCGCAGACCACAACTCTGGTTTCGCCAAATCCCCCCCCCAGGTGGTTCTCACCCCTGCTTGGCCGGCACGTCCCCTCTTTTCCCACACGAGCGCTTTTTTCATCCCGGTTAGTTCCTCGAAAGACTTTCCCTCCGCTGCCCCGGCGTTTTCCTTCCCTGGACGCCGCGTGGCCACAGCGTTATATGCCTTAGACGATAATGCGACAGCCTTCTCATTCCTGATCACCGGTCCCTTCGATACGTTCAGTTTTTGGACAGTCTCCTTTTCTGCTTCCCCCCTAAAGTGGGCACCGGGCCGCCTTTGAGCACATCTCTCCGACTCTCATTTTTCAACAGGTTCCAACAGAAGCCGTTCGCTGCCCGCCTGAATTGCTATTTTTCCCACCCCTTACTTCTTTTTTTAACGTGAGCTCAACCCGACGTTTTGATCTTCGTTTGAGTACTTCTCAGTGTTTGTTACGAGTTCCACAAGCACTTACCCCCCCCCTTCTGGCCCTTTTTTTTCCCCGAATGCCACAGCCGTACGCGTCTGTCTCTGCCCGATCGTGAGGAATGTCCGGTTCCTTGTTGCGAGATGACCCCTGGGGAGGATCCTCTCCCCCTTTTGATCTGTCGAGGAAGATTTTAGACACTGTCCCCCTCCTCATAGTTCCCTGATGCTAGGCATTTCGGCTACCTGAGTGTTTCTCACGACGGCTCCCTGACAAGATCGAGGTACCCAGTTCCCCCGAAGGCGTTCCTGGTATCATCCCCCCCCTGTCTTTATTTTTTGTGTTTGAGCGATCGGCGTGGTTGCGTTTTTTGTGAACTCTCTCTGTTTCGATGCTTTAGGCTGCGGTGCACCCGTTTTTCCGATTACACCCTTCAGCGCGCTTTGGGCTTGCTTTTTTTTTTTTCCCGTTTATACCGGCGGTGTCAACGTGTCCCCTTTTCGGCGGGAAGGTCGAGGGATCAAACGGGAATCTGACCCTCTTCACCCCTCGGACCCTGTACCCATCCCTCCCTTTCCTTTTTGTTTGTGTTTTTTTTTTCTTTCCCCTCTAAGGGAGACGTTAATGTTTTGATGACCTGGTTTTTACCTTACCGTAAAAGGGGCCGACCGGTGATGACCAGCCGGTCGTTTCTCCTGGCCTTTTGAGCCTTTTTTTTTCCCAGAGCCGCTGGCAGGTTTGGCCTTTTTTTTGCAAGCCTTTCCTCCCTCAAGGTTGAGCCCATCTTCATTCCTAAAACCTTTCCAGGGGAGTCCAGGTGGACCGATCGCGCTCACCTGCCTCTCCCCGCAGTTCTACCAGGAACCCCGGTTTAACTGGCATGAGTGCCCCCCTTCCCTGAGAGCCTGCGTAGTCGCCACTCCGTTTGTAGTTCTGAATTTTCTCTTCTGCAGCCCGAGGCGTTTTTTTTTTCGATCATTTGCGCATCCTCGGTTTCTTCATCGAGCAGACACCTGCAGGGACGCTCAGGAAGTGCGGTCACTCCTACCAAGTTTCTTCTTGACAGAACGAACCTGGCCCCCTTTTTCCCTTCCAACTGGAGGAAGGCGGCCATTTCGTTTTTTTTTGTTTGTCTGCTGGTGAAGCCCCCACCCCTTTCTAAGTGTCTCCCCTCTCTCAGCATCGTGTATCGGTGGGTTCGTCTTGCTTTCGTCCTCTTTTCTTTTCATCTCTTACAGGCGGGCGGTAGGCGGCTTTCCAAATCTGTGCGCCATGTCGGCTGTGCTCCCGCTGTTCTGCGTCGTGCCTTTTGGAGGTCCCTGAACCCTGTTTGGTTTCTTTTGCATTTTTCCTGTACATAACTGATTCGGGTTTTCCTTTCTCAGGGGAGTTTCTAGAAGAAGTCTCTTGCGCCGTTGTTACTGCAGAAAAATCGGTTTCCCTCCTGCTTTCCAGCACGCCGGTTTGTAGTAGGTCTGCTCTAACTGGCCCCGAGAACCTTCTTTCAAGAGATCGTGAGTGATCGCGGCGTAAGCAGGGGTGTTCCCCCGTTTGCTTTTTTTTTTGTGCAAAATTGGGGCAGGTTTTTTACACCAGTAGTTGTCGAGTCCCCTGCCGCAAGGTTTTTCTGTTTTTTTTAACCAGTACGGGGTTCCCTTTGGTGGTTTTCTTCACTGTTTCTGCCGGGACTAGCCTTTCCCGCGCAATAGCCGATGTTCTCACTTCTGCTCCTCCTTTCTTCCTCGGGGTGCTCGCAGAAACCCTGCCAATCACGGGACACCCGGCAGACTCGGGGTCCCTCCCGGCTGCTTACCTCGCAGTGACTGGACTTGTTTCTGATTGTTGATCGTGGACCCTCCGGCTCATCGAGGAGGGTGCGCGGCCCCTGGCCGGTTTCCTCCCTCGCCAGGCTCCCCATGAGATTTTTTTTTTACTTTTTTTTTTTGTGTTTGTGTGCTGGCCGGAGCTTTCAGTTGTTTTATCTTCCTGTGTTTCATGCCCCTTTTAAATGTTCTCGGGCGACCTTCAGAGTCCCCTCCCTGGGGGACCTGACGTCCCGTAATTTCCCCCGGGCCTTCTTTACCGACAAACTGCCCCTCCGTTTGACCCTTGTGCTTTTTTCTTTTCTAGGATACAACCCGCGGGGACTCCCCCCCTTTTTTTTCTTCGGTTCGCGTTTTTAATGCTCGGCATCGAGGGATCCCGAAGGCGTCCTTGGCCTTCTGTATTTTTTAACGTAAAAGGTCCCGGTCCCGTGCTTGAGCTGAACTCGCGGATCGCGTGTTTCCGAGGACCTCCGCGTTTTGGCCGGGTCCGGTCTCGCCCTTATCAGATTTCGTGTCCCCTCCGGCCTTTTTCGAGAATTCTGGCTGCTGAACCCTGGCCTTTCCAAACAGTTGAACCGTTGAGGATTGAAACACCTTTACTCTTTGGCTGATCCCGGCAGTCGTCCTGCTTTTCTTCTTGTGGTATCTACCTTCTTGCTTTTGCTTTGCCAGAACTTCCGCCCGCGTCCGGCTTTTTTGCTGTAATGGCCACCTACCTGGATTCGCTGAAGACCTCTTAGAACCCTTTCTGGTCGGCCCTTTACAGGCCCGGGTCGGGGTGTACCAGGCGCCCAGAGTCCTCTTTTTTTTTTTTTTCAAGTCTGGCATTCGGGGCCCGCCTTTTCCGATCGCGGTGCTTTTTTTTTTCATTGAACGAAATCGGCTAGCTGTTCGTTTGCAAGCCCCCGCCCCCCGATCTTTTTTTTCGCAGGGCACGAGGCGCCCGCGCTCTCCCCGCTTTTCGCCTTCTGCTCAGTTCAAGCCCAAGTTGTTTTCCGGCTCGCCCTTTCAACGCAGATTACAGGCCACACCCCGACCAGCTTTCTAACGCTGCCTCCCCCCCTCTAAGGATCGTATTTTTCGATCACCGAGGACTGCCGAAGCCGCGTCCCGTTCTGCCAGTAACACGCTCTGTCCAGGTCGACGCGCCGCATATACTTTTTGAGCGATCCTCACCTACGTTTCTCTCAGAGGCGAATTCCTAGGACAGCCTGACCGCCCGTCCTGAGCTTTTTTTTTTTTTTGGTTCACCCCCGCGGACATGGCTCGCCGACTCACTTAGACTACTCAGCAAAGCCCTTGTTTCCCCCCACACTAGATTCACTGTCAGAAAGGGATCCGCTCTGTCTCCTAGATTTTCCTTCTTCCTTTTTTGATTCGATCGGCATTTTCGGAGACCTGTCCTGAACCCAGTTCTCCTTGAGGGTTTTTTCCTTTTTGGCTGATGGCGGGTTGCGTCAACCTCAATTCGGCGAGCTTCTCGCGTGGGCAAGAGCGCGCACTGCGCTTCTTGCGGCTCTTTCTCGCATTCGGCCCCCGAGTTCGAGTTCCCCCCCCTCTTTAATTTGCTTCGCGCTTTGGCGCGGCGAAATGCCGCGTGGGAGGAAGAGGTGTAGACTAGGCTTCCCCCTGGTGACCCTTGCTAGTGTCATGCTTCCTGGTGAGGTTGAGTGACCTGCTTTTTTTTTGGAGTTTTTTTTTTTTTGCCGGCTGAATAGGAGGGAGTCCTATGAGGTATGGTTATTCTGGCCCTGTGACGCGGCCGATTCGTCGCCTTTGGTGCGAGCTCCTGATTCTGCGTCCCTCCGTCCCTCCCCCCAAGTTTTTTTTCGCGCAGATTACAGCGCAGTCTCCCCTTTCCTTGGATTCCATTTCCGGTGAGAGTCCTTTTTGACAAAGGGGGCTTTTGGGATACCCGGATGCCCTTGGGTTCTTTCGCAGCTCCTCGCAGACGGTGAACCACCTTGCGTTTTTTGTCAACGGACCAAGGTACCGGGCTTCCGCGGAGGTTTCCCGCCCCAAGTTTAACTTGCCCGGCGAGGACGTTTCGTTTTTTTCACTTTTTTAGGCAGATCGACGCTCAGTTATACCAGAGCCGTCCCGGATTTTACCCGTTAAGTCCGGTTACCTGGTAGCGGTCCTCGTTCATCAGCGGTCCTCGAGACTGGCGTCCCCTGTATTTTTCCTTTGGGGGGCCTCGGAGGAGAAGAACCTGGGCCCTTTCCCGACGGGGTTTCTCTCTGCTAGGCTCGGAGATCAGACTCCAGTCCAGAGACAATTCCTTTCCCGTTCAGGTAGTTTTTTTCCCTTTGTTTTTTTAACACCCGACATGGGCCCTCGCCGCCATTCTCATAGACAGTCACCTCCGCCGAACGGCACGAAGACGCGGTCCCTCCTGTTCTCGCTCTCCCGGCCCTTCCCGCCCCTTTCACCGTGACTGTTTCATTTTTTGGAAGGTTACAGACCGCCAGTTGTTTTCCCCGTTCACTCAATCAAGTCCTTCCGTCGTGAGACGTTCCCTTCCTCCCCTTAACTTCCAAGGAATGGAAAAGAGCCCAGTTTCGATTGCCCATTACCCGTTTCTCCCTCCGCTTTTTAGAATAGGGTGGTGTTCGGTTTGAACAAATCGCGGGGAGTCTTTTAGGGGCGCTCCTGGCCGCGGCGGTTCCACCCGTGGAACTGCTGGAAGAAAAGTCCCGCTTTTTCCCGTGCTTGCCCTTTCCTCCCCTTGCCCGATTTTTATTGTCCAGGTCATCCTTCCACCCGATTAAGGACTCCGTGTCCTAGCCTGGCGTTTGCGAGTTTTGGGAAGGATCAGTTTGTCAGCTGATTCCGCCCGCTTACGTACTTTGACGCCAGTGCCCCTCCCTTACAGTTTCATTAAATAACGACTGGACCGACCACCTCTTTGGTGGCGCCACCGCCCCCCCCTTTGTCACGCACCCTGGGCACAACCACTGCTTTCCCCCCCCCCTTGATCCTACCGAGGAGATCTCCTTTTGCGGTATCTCTTTGGACGAATACACTCCCCTCTCCATTGCCCTCCCCTCCCCTGCCACGCTCCCGTGGCAACAGCGAGGTTCTAGCGATCGCGCCTCGCAGTCCTTGATACGCCAGACGACGGTCTTTCGTTCCCCAGCGTATCCAGGGTGAGGTCCTCGCCCTCCCCTCTCTCTTCTTTTCTTTTGGATGACAGCCGGGGCAGGTCTATTCCTGACTTTCTCGAGAGACTGTAAGAGATCCCACCCTGATACTTCTAATCGAGACTCTGCTCCCCATTTTATCCGGCCCTGGCGATCCCGTTTGGGTGGAGTGCTTCACCGTCGACGCGTCCCCTTGGGTCCTGGAACCCGGACGGCACAGAAGACTATTGGACGCGGCGGCCTGAAGTCTTTCTTCCCTGTCCCCCCCCCCCCCCCTTCTGTTTTTGATTGCAGCCCGGAGCGGGATTTCATGTTTTTTTCCCTTTGATGGATAAGGTGCTCCTTTTCGTCTTTTTTCGATCGTACTAGCGGCTGAATTATGGCATCTGTTGTTCTGTGGTTACTCTACGAGTGGACGCGTCCCCCCCCCATATCGATTAACTACAATCCCCCCCAGGGGTTCCTGTCTACCCCCTTCTTTTTTTCCTATGTGGCCCTTACGTGGATCCCCGTCCTGTGTGTTTCCATGAAGATGGTCCCTCTTTCACCGTGTGGTCACTCCCCCCCCGCTCTCTAGAGAGGTGTAGCCGACTGTGGCTACCGCTGCGTTGTCACTGTTCCTTGCTTTTTAAGTGCTGGCCTGGCGCTGGCTGCCACGGAATGAAAAGCTCCCGTAGACGTAATATCTTCTTTTCCTCTTTTTTTGTAGCCCGAGATTAGTTTACCTGTGGGTTTTGTGATGTAGGTCTGTCCCCCAATCTACCCAGAGTGTGCAAGCCGGTCTTTCCACACCCGCCCCACTCGTGGATCTCATCGGCGAGCCAGTTGAGAAATCTGCTGGCAGGGTGTAATCGTTTCTCCTTTGGGGCAGACGGCAGCCAGGTCGCGGTGGCAAGCCACAGGAGCTGGTGCTCCACGGCCTTCGCTAGACCCGCCGATCTCTCTTGCTAACCGGACCCGGCTTGTCTGGTCTTGCCCTTCCCTCTTCCGTTCGCCTGTTCAGTAGCGAAACCATCTTTTTTAGCCGGCTCATGGGCGCTTCCGCTCCCTTTTGGGACAGAGTCGGTTATTTTGAGAGCACTCTCTTGTTATCTATCAAGCTCCACTCTCCGGACCGCCAAGCGGCCCATAGCCCTGGCCGTTACCTTTCCCTTTGAGACCGCACAGTCCCCTCGTTGCCTGTAGTTTCGGCCCTTTCTCTCGGGGTAGGGTTCGGTTAAGCCTGTCGAGTGCTCGCCGCGCCAGCCGTAGCGGTTCCTCGGGCTTTCATCGGTGCGTAATCTCCTTGGCCCCCTGTCTTCCTTCTACCTCAGGGCGGCGTTGCCGAACTTGCTCTTTTCTACCCGCTGTGTCCGCGTCGATTGTGTTTTTTTTTCGGCCCGCACCTTGTTTAGGTTCCCGCATCCCCTTCTCCCCCTGAAGGGGGGCTTCAGTCGTCAGACCTTTCTCTCTGAGCTTATACGATTCGATAGAACCTTTCTCCGCTTTTCTTTCCTGTTCTTTCCGCAAACGCCCTATTTTCCCCGTCTTCCGGTCACTTCAGCTGGACCTGAGCCCCCTTTTATTTTCGCAGGAGGTTGTTGTGCCCGGCAGGTGCCCTGGTGGTCTGCCCCGGTTGTTTCTATCCTCAACGGAGTGGTTTGATCGGTTGAGGGTCACTTTGGCCTGCCCCTTCGGCTTTGGTGCGGGATTTCAAACTCAGACTTGCCGTTCAAGAACGCCCGAGCTGGCCTGTCTGGAGCCTCAATTCTTTTTCGAATTTTTTCTTACCTGGACGCCCCGCGCATGCGCTGCACCCTGCCGCTGGTTCCCGCTGCTGGTCAGAGAACTATCAGGTTCTACCGGACAGTCCCTCTGTCTGCCCTTCTCTTCCGGGATACCTCGGAGTGCCGGCGAAGGTGGAATACCCCCCACCTCGGATCGAGGCCCTTTTAGCCTTTTTATTCTGCTTTCCTTAGTGATTACATGTATCCCCGCAATGCGCCTGTCACCCTGTCGAGACATGATGGAAGGTTCCTTTCCACGTTGCCACGCTTCAACCCCACCTGGGGCGGAGGACTTCGGTCGGTACGACCACTGACCCCGGCTAAAAGGGTGATCATCCTTTTGGCTAGGATCGCTACCCTGGTCTTCGAACTTCGTTCCCCTTTTTCCTTTCAGCCCCTTAATCGATTCTTTCGATACGGGCGGCTTCTGGTTTTTCGTTCTTCACGCCCCTCCCAGGTTCCCGGTAAGTTCCCTACGATCCTTTTTGATGAACGCGAGTCCGTCCTTGCAGGCAGCACCGCCCGCCTTGATCCTTTCCTTTTTTTCATAGGAAGACTTCAGCCTCGGCCCGGCTGTAACTTCTTTTTATTCAGAGATCTCAAGTCCTGCTTACAAACCGGTCGAAATCCTTTAACAGGGTATATTGATCCCCGGTACTAAGTATGAGTCACGCAATCAGTTCCGTGGGGAATGAGGTTCTATCTGTCCGATATACAGATCTGAGGACCCCGGAACCAGAAAGCAAAATTCACAGCAAGGCCGTTAGGGGTGGTCGCCTGACCACTCATTTCCTTGATGGAGAAACCAGGCCCCGTTCGGTAAGCTTTTCAAATTCCTTCGTATCGGTTTGTCGCAACGGCGTGCATCTTTTTTCATACTTTGAGAACCGGCCTTTTTCCGATTCGGTAGGTCCTTTGTTCCCAGGATCGACTTTCATTGATAGCTGTCTGTCGGTCGGCGCTCACTCCTCGATTCGGTAGCGCAGGGCACGAAGCCCCTTTTGACGGACCAGAAGCGACGCGGTTTTTCTCCCGGCCTGGAAGATGTAAAATATAGTTGCGCCGGGTACGTGCCCGCGACTTCCTTTTTCCCATTAAGAGCCGATGAATCAAGTCGGAAACTAACCTGATAAGGAGACTTCATGTTTGAAATAGGAGCAGGCAGCTGAAGCAGCCCCACCCCGCAGAGGTAAAACCCCTCTTTTGTGATTTCGCAAACTCCAAAGCAGCCCCGAAATTTGCCGCGATACAAGGACGCCGCAGAGACCCCAACCTTTTCCATGTTTTTCCCGAACACTCCGACCCCCAGGTTTCCAGAGCCTGGTCAGGCCTCCTTGCATTTGCGCGGGCCCTGGTCTCCCGAAATGCTAGATTTATAGCCACCCAAGACAGCTTGTTCCCCACCGTTAATTTTTCAGGAAAGGTCCCCCGC
>Ga0179593_1559085_pt1 | contig 12854 bp, 15 predicted proteins | sample CZODoug2_1_08_16_FD_185931 | JGI IMG/M metagenome (GOLD analysis project Ga0179593, IMG submission 185931) | Vadose zone soil fungal communities from Angelo Coast Range Reserve, California, USA - CZODoug2_1_08_16fungal (PacBio error correction) | ecosystem: Environmental > Terrestrial > Soil >... | reverse complement strand
TTAGTAATTTCTCCCATGCTCTTCTCTGAACCCTGACTCCCTTTTTCATCGGAATTCAAAGTCACGTGGTTTTTCCCCTTTTTTAGGACCACCCTCCTCGATCCGGTAGCTTTTAGAACTCTCACGAATATTGCCCACAAAATGCGCTTTTTACTGTAGTCTCAGCGACTGCACATTTGCCAAACCTGCCTGTTTCACCTTGGAGTATTTGTCTTGCCTCCCCCTTGTTCTCCTAATATGTTTTCAGCAACCCCTCCTTCTCCCGTTTACTACCCCGGCGTATCCGGCTTCCAGGGGCGCAAGACTGAAAGAATCCCCTCCCAACCTTCTTCTCGGCATTCGGACATGTGAAGCTCCTTTTCCCTATTTCCAGTCCCTCCCCAGGCGTGACACGCCTGGGCTCCCCGTGCGCGAAATGCCGACGTCGCGGCCCCCTCAAGTGCGTCTCCTGTGCTGGATCTAGAACACGAAAAGGGTTTGCGCGCTGGGTCCCTTTTCAAGGCTGCCCCCCCCAATATGCGCCACATAATACGTACTTCAATTTAGCTTTCGCACAAAGCCAAAAGCGAGCTGGCGTTTTTCAGTTGTTATGCTCGAGGGTGGTTCCTCTCCTAACGTGCCCACCCGTTGCTGGCCCTTTTCTGGATTTTTTGTCCGCTTCTAGACCTTGCGCTGTTTCTCTTCCTCTCCTATGTGATTCTCTTGTGACCAGAATTTTCTTTCTCTCCTCGCCTCTGTGGAAGACCCCGTTTTTGTTTGTTGAAGATAAAAATGAACTGCCTTCCCTCCTTTTCCGTGTAGTTCTCGACATGTTGACGTCAAGATCTTTATTAGACTCTGTATGTCACACGCCACTGGTCTCATAATATTCATATCATGGTTTCAGCGAAACCATTTCTTATCCGAGAGGAAGAATTTTTACTCCCCAGATGCGTTTTTAAATTCCAAAACGATGAAACCTAGCTTGTCGACCCGCTTCCCACACCAGTGGTCTCCTTATGAGGACCCCACGGTTTCTAACAAAACCGCGCCCCCTATGTGTATTTCCCTAGGGTGTGTTTAAGACCCACCCAGTAGACATCGTCCGTCAATACTCTTTTTTTTGAGACCGGTCCCACCCCCTTCCCTTGCGTCTTTTGTCATGGACGAAAACAAACTCCGTCCCCTGATTCTTCCTAGGGTTCCAGGTCTGTAGATTTCCTCTTTGTCCAGGCACTTCTTCGATACTTTCCTTTGATCCTGGGAGCGCATCTCCCCCTTGTCGTGGGGGACCCTTGCGGAAACCCAGCGCTTACGGGTGCCTTGACATCAAGTGGAGGCCTGTACTCGTTTAATTTTCCCCCACCACTAACTTGCCCGGTCCCCGGCCTCTCACTTCCGCGACTCGCGGGAACCTTGTTACCCCTTTCTCCTCTCCCCCATAAGTTTGTAGTAGTCACCTTATGTCATTGGGAGCTGCCGGCGTTCTTGTTGCACCAACCCTTTCCAATCCAAGCTTCGGCCCGCCCCCCTTCGTTGCTTGCCCCTGCCTGTTCCTTCCCCCCCCGACCCCCTCCTTCCTCACGAGTAATCCCCATAAAAAGATCCGGTTTCTCAGGACTTTCCCGCCGTCAACGTCTCTTGTTAAGATTGTCCCCGTCTGGTCCAGTTAGCCCCACAGGTGCTTTGGACTTCCTGCTCGTAACCTTTTCTTCCAGCGCCCCCCTTTGTGTGTTGGGACCTCTCCCCTCCCGTGCCCTTTCCACTTCCAACAGTTGGCCCTCAATCCTCTTGGAACCGCGGCCCGCCCTCCCTTTTTTTCCAATACGTTAACCGTTTCTTATCCTGGCAATGAAAGAAGATCTGCCCCTCCTCCTGATCCCAGCTAAACTCCGGATTTCCAAGGTATGAATGCCCATTCCAGAGTACCCTATAATTGTCAACGAAACCCAATTCGACAATCTAATCTCATTCTTCCTCGATTCTTTGAGCACTTGGCATTTTTTCCAACCCCCAAGGACGGTCCTCTCCCCCGTTCAACTTATCTTATCGCCGTTTGACCCTCTGAACTTCCGTCCCCTCCCCCCCTTCCCGGAGTTTAAATTAGTTTTGCAACCTCTCCTTCCCCCCCCGGTACTCCAAGAGGCCAGAGCCACGGCTAGAACAAAATTTTTTCCTTTACAGCCGAATTCGGTCCGACACCTCTGGAGTAACCCTATTTCATTACTAAGATTCCGCGGATTCAAAAAAAACAGTTCCCTCCTCCTGCACCCCCCTTTGTACTTTCTTTTTTTGCCACTGAAGGGAAAATAAGAATCAGGCGGATAAAACAAGAAGCCGTGTCTTCCTTTTTTTTAGCAGTTGTCTTGACAAGGACGGCCCAACGTTTAACTGGGTTAGAAACATGATTCAGATTTTCCTTACCTTACTCCGAATTCCGGCGGTAGGCTGTCGACCTTCCGAGCGCGTGTCAGTTCATAACGTGATCCCCGGCCCCAAGAATCCAGCCCGGCTGGTACTTCAAAGAGAAGGTTTTTTTCGAAAATGCCCCCCCCCCCCTTTGCGACAACCCCCTCCTCCCCGCTGCCGTACGGGAGGTTCCTCCCGATTCTACGCCCCCTCTTATCTCCCAGACCCCAGGTGCGCCGTCTTTTCACGGAGATCCCCCCGCATCGACGAACATTTTTCCGCTGGCACCAACCCAGACCTCGGGGTTGTTGTCCGTACCCGTGCTTTTTTCTTTCGTTTTTCTTTCGAGACGATTTTTCAAGCGGATCGGTGATAACTCCGTTTTCTCTCCCCTCCCTTATTACACATCGCGCATGTCCCTGGAGATTCCCTCGCTTGCAGGGCAACCAGATATAGGCCCCTTCTTTTCCTCGTTTTTGCCAAACTTTTTTTTTTTTCTCAGTCCAAGCACCGTGGCCGATCTTCAAAAGACTCTTCCCTCCCCCCCCCCTTCCTTCAAGATTTCCCACTACAAGTCTTTCTTTCTTTCACCCCAACTCGCACATTTGTTCGTTCCCAGAGATCCCGCGGTTACGTGACCATAATATACTACCCTCTCCCATTCGCTTTTCCCCACTCCTAGAAATGTATTTTCGCCCGGAGAAGCACCCCTTTTACCTCTCCCAATAGGTCATCCTTTTTCTCAACGAAAAGAAAAGCGTTGTAAAAATGATGATGTCTTCCATTTCTCCCCCTCTTAGCTCTTAAAGCAACGGCGTTCCCGTTTCCCCTCGTACTAGAAATTCTCGCACTTGTATCCTTAGTTAGAATCCTTTTCTCGCGCCTCTTTACCGCGACCCTTAGACTTTTAAGCCCCGAGGCCGCTCCCCCAGATGCGCCTTGTGGCCTTCTCCTGGTTTCCTCAATACTTTGCCCTTCGATGTCCTTCCCCTTCCGCAAGTTCAGGTTATCGTCTTGTAGAACGTGTCTCAGAATCAATCCGATTCAGGCCTTTTCCTCCTAAAAATAAATAACTACGTTTTGAAACACTCCGGCTTCTCTTCGACTGGATGGCATAACCGCCTTGGGGATGCCCTCTTTTCCCTTTCCATCTCGTTCCATAATGGTTTCTCTGCGCCTATTTAAAAGTATCCCGAGGTTCTATCATTAATGACCCCCCCCCCCCTCGAAGGAGAAGGTTTTCGGCAAATTCTCTACTTGAGAGATCCTTCATACCAGACGTGCCTCGAGTTAATTGGTTCTTTCAAGTTACTGAGGGCTATTTTCTCTTCTCATTTTATTTTCCGACTGTTTTCTTCCCCCCTTTTTCGGTTCACCAGCCGTCTTAGGGGTCTGAAACAATTCTTTCTAGTCAAAGATACGTAATGCTGATCAAGTTCTCCCTTTTCTTTGTGAAGAAGTTTTTTTCACAATCGAATTCCCCCCCCCCCCCCCCCCCCCCCCCCCAGTGAGAAACGACATCGACAATTCTTTCCTTCCTTGTCCTTTCCGGACTCCCCGATATAGAGATTCTTCCAGGAACCCCTGGACTCTCCGTCTTCCCCTTCTCAGTACCGCTGGTCTGCCGTGGTCCAACAAGACCCACCTTCTCTTCATTGGAGATTGTCCCGCATTCTCTAGCTGACTCCCCCCTCTCTTTTTTCGAGGAAACACAAACAGGATTAGCAGCCCTACGCTCATGCAGTGACAATCGCTTCTTCTCAGCTAAGTTTCTCATTCCTCATCTTTGTTCTATCCTTTCTCCTACTCTTTCCTCTTTTTCTTTTGTTTGAGATAAAGAATTCTTTGATTCCTTTATTCTCCCCCCGTTCTCCATCTCTCAGGAGAGGTTTACAACAGTGTTTTCGAGTGTCTGGCGACATGTTCTCCTCTCCGATGCCGCCTTGCTTCCCCCTGTTCCCAAACTCTAACTTTCAGCCGGGGCTTTGTGTGGGCTGACACGAAAGTCGTTCGCATCTCCTCTCCCAAAAGTCCCGTGAAAGTTTTCACAGGATATACGTGATATGAATTGAAAGTCTCAACCCCCCACTTTTCTTGTCTCCCTTGCGATGTGAAGTCGGACTTTCCCTCCTCCCTCTTTGGCCGGTTCACACACCCCTTCTTTTAAGATTTAGGAGTTTTTGGTAACCCGAAGGTGAAGAGGGTCCCCCCCCGGACGACTTCTGATCACCGAGAAGATCGACCCCTATCTTGCGTTGCCTCTGAGGCAGTCCCCTCTGAGCCCGGATACACCCCAATAAAGATTCTGATTCCTCTATTTCTTTCAGGAGCTCCGATAAGGAGATTGAGCGTTTCTGCCGTATCTCCCCTTTTTCTTTAATGAGGTTAGTTATTTTAGTATAGTAGACGGTCGTGTACCTGCATCTCTTAGTCCCTCCTTATGGACGCTGAAAAAAATGTTCCGAATCACCTCGGTGCCTTTCCCATTCTTCGTGTCTTTCCTTCCTTCGTCTACGCCTCGAGCCAGCACTTACGGTGAGTTATTATGTTCGGCGTCGTTCCCGTCCTTGTCGCAAATTTGAACGGGGACTTCTATTGATGTCTCCTCCCTTGAGAATCCCCCCCCAGCGTCTGATGATTTCTGTTAATTCGGGACCCTTTTTTTTGCGAGAAGCTGGCCACCTCCCAAATCCTTTTTTTTTTTCTCTCGAGCTCTCTCTCTCTTTCCCCCCCAGGCGTTTCTTCCGGAGCTCCCCCCAACGGCCGGATATGGCCGACACGTGACTTTTTCCCCCCTATAGCTTCCTCCTGAAGAAATGTCTAACTTACCGGACTTGTGAGACCAGATCTCATCCTTTTCCCTATTTCTATTTCGTTTATGGCCCTGTGCTTTCTTTGATCGGTCATATTCTTGCTCCGGCGCTCAATTTAGTCTTTTTTTTCCCTCTTAAGCGGAACTCTGTTTGGCGTGCTTGTACTTTCTTCCCCTTCCTTCCCGACGGTTCTCTTTACCTCCTAAACAGTTTGGGGACGAGTGATTGTGATTTGAGAATCAGTAGTTTTGAAGGTCGAACCTCTGTTTCTTTCTTTCGTTGCCTGAATACCCCGGCCATTTTTATGTCACTTCCCTTTTTCAGGTGACACACGTTTCTTTTTCCCCCTCCTCTTTTCCAGCTCATTATCCTAAATGATGATAATATTTGAACCCCCGTGAGCGAGGATACATTCACGGAGACCTCTTTGCCTCTATTCAGTTGCGTGTAGTTGAAATGAGTAGATCCTCCTCCCTCCCGTCTTCCCCCATAAATCGTGGTACCCCCCCTTTGGGGTTTCCCTTAACGTCCTGCTTCTCTGAAACCTAAAGACCTGTGGTTTGAAGCAGGGCGTCACCCCTTCCCCCCTTTCAACCTCATCGATTAAATACCCTTAGAAGGAGAGTTTCTTTAAATGCGTTCGAAAACCAGGATCTGTCGGTCAGTATTCGGTAGGTCGTGGTGCCCTTTTTTTCCGGATTTCTTACCAACATGCACTTCCTTCGAGGCCCACTTTCAATTTTTCTCATCTGAACTCCTCTATTTTGGCCCTGGTAAATCTCTCGTCCTGGTCCAAATCCCCTTACACGTCGTCTTTTTGTGAGTCCGTACGGGTCTGCTCCCCTTTCCTCGTGACGGACATCGTGTTTCTGTCCTCTCCTGTTCCCCTTATGGTGTTTTTGCTTTCCCCAGGAGTAGTCGCTGGACCATAGTATCCCAGCGCCTTGTTCAGTTGGCCGAATTAGGGCCTGCCCATGAAAAATTTCTGATCTCCGTGGCTTCCATCTCTTGCATTGAGCATCGAAATTTAGTGTCGCTACCTAAACCACCCTTTCCCTGAACTTGCAATGCTTAGGGCCGGTCCCAGAGCACTCAGTAAATTTGACCCAGGAATTTAAGGATGACGCTGACTAGTTTTAGAAGCCACACACCCCCTCCTTCCCTCCTCAGATACCATCGATTCGACAATATTTGATTTTTTTTATTTTCGATAGCTTAGACTTTCCTCCCCGTCATTTTTTCAGTACGGCTTTTCTTCCCGACGCCCCTTTTCTTTTTGTGAAATGACTCGAATTTCTCGCACTGGAACAAAACGCTTCCATCTTAGTTCAGCCCAATTTCTTTTTGGCTCTGACTCGTGTCCCCATTACATCTTTTTTGGCCCCTCCTTTGACCTCCTTTTGCGAATCCCTATAACGGCGGTCGTCGTGGAGCTGTGCCCAACGAGGATCCCCAAAACGTTGTGGCGGGAATACTTCCGACGGTCCGCCCCTATCTGTGATGGACTGCTTGGAGCATTTTACCTCGCTCCCAGTGCCGGCGACAAAATTCATAACTGCCCCCCCCTTTTCCGTCTCTTTGTGAAGCGTATTCGATTTTGAAGGGGTCCTAGTTCTTCATCATCACCGGCGCGTGAGTTTCAAACCTTTGGCAGGTTTGCTCTTCCAACCCTCCTAGATTCCCCGGACAGCCCAATTCCTGGGAATGGAATATCCACGTTCTTGAATCGTGGTTGAATTCATCGATTTTGTTTCTGATTCTTCGCCGGTAATAGTCCTCAGTTCTTTTTCCCCTTCCGGTTAAACTCAGCAGACTGATGTCCCAGCTGGCCGTATTGGTGGCTAAGGGGACCCAACTACCCCGTTTCGCGCTCCCCAGGAACGACGTCGTCTCCGACCTTCGGGGTCCAATCTGACTGAAGACTTTGAAGCTGAAACCTAAGTAGAGGTGGTTTTGTCTACTCCCCGGAAGCCCTTCTCGTGTTACTTCTTCTACCCACATCCAAGATTGACCCTTGACAGTCCAGGATTCGACCCCCCACAAACCCACCTTGACCCGCTCCGGAAGGGTGCGCTGATTGTGCCCCCCTCAGGTAGCTACCGACCTGAATTGCTGGTTCCCCGCGATGTCGCCGCCTTTGTAACTTTTCCGTCTTTTTTAATCACTCGGGCCCATCCAGGCGTTCTTTTTTTGAAGCGTTGTCCCCCCCCTTATTCGCGCCGCGCATGACCCCTTTTTTTCTTTGTTTGGGACGACGCAGGTCAAAACCGTCTGCGCACTACTGTCCCCTCTTCCCCCCCGAAACCCCTTCGACCACGTGGCGTGATTTCTATTTTTTTCTCCCCCCTTTGGGCAAACGGGTAGCACTCGTCGAGGACCTTTACTTCTCCACCCTTCCCTGAGCACTGGATGACGTTTTCCCGCTCCCTAAGGCCCTCGTTCTCGGACATGTCTCCAGTTCGAGGGCCCCGACGGATTCCCGGCTCGGAACCTCCCTTTATTCTTCGCCCCCCGCTTCTGACGCAACCTCGCCCTTTGGTGGCGCTTTAGATGATTTCCCCTCTTTTACAGTCCTCCCCTATCCTTCAGATAGTCGTGCTTCTTCCAGACTTTTGAGAACCGAGGCCCTCATTGTTCTCGATCCCAGCAACTTCTTAAATGCCCAGACTTTGAGCCTTGGCCCTTGTGTCCACTATTTCTCAGGTCTAGTCTATGGGCCCGCATTTGACTTTCATTCTTTGACGCATCGCCGTCTATCCCCTGATTCATCCTTGTATTTATTCTCGTGGGGCCCACACATTCCGATTTTGTACTACCCTATCAAGTTTGAGGTTCCTCGCTTCCGTGAGGAATGCAGTACCATTACAGTCAGCTTAAAGTCATTTTTTTGCTCACTGTCCGCTTCGACTCCAGTCCATTGTTGGGGCGAACTGTTCGTCTCGTTGAATGCGACCGTAGTTTTTTATGATGACCTTGCGTCCCCCCCCTTTTCCCTCCGACGCTTCGGACCTTCGGCGGTTTATTTCCTGAGACGCTTGACGTAACTCCTTCTTCTTTTTTCCTTTTGTTGTCTGAGCCAGCATAGCAGGGGCTCGCTGTTTATTCCCACCGGCCCTCCCCCCTTTTTCTTCGAGTCACCAGTACCGTTGTGACCAAAGTTAGTACAAACCCACATTCGCAGGTGCACTACAGATTAATAGTCTCCAACACCCCCTACTTGCGCTGGATGGTGAGTTCTCCCTCCTAATTTTTTTTTAGAACCACATGCTGAGTCCTCCCGCATATCCGAAAGACTCACCTCAACAAGTACGGCTGTCACCCTTTTTCCACCCGCCCTGTACGTAAAAAGATTCACCTCCCGGATTGTTTCAGCCGCTCGAAGACCCCCCCCATTCGATGTCCTAGAGACATGCCCGATGTCCTGGCCATTATCCCCTTTTTCCCAACATGAGTCCTTTCCGAAACTTTCACGTGACACCGTCTGTCTCCATGATTGCCTGCTGCATCAGCGTTCCAACGCTTAGTGGTTTCTTTTGACTTGTGATGGATTACGCTACTCGGTTCAGCGTCCCCGGTGAAGGCCTCCCCACCCCCCCCCTCCGCCTATCCCCCCCCAGTACTTCCATGACTAGCATTTTTCCAGACCCAAGCACGAGATGGCTGATTCAGCTGCTTCTAGGCGGTTTTTTAATCTCGTTCAAGTGTGTTATTCCTTTTCTCGGTCCTTAGGACCCTGTGCCTAAGAAATGCATTTTCTCTGATCTCCCCGTCATCCTCTTTCTAAGTGTTCTGATTTACATGTTGCCAGTTCCCTCGTCCTGGTGTCGCCACCATTTTTTCTCAGCTCAACAATGACCACGTTTCGGTGTCGCTTAGAAGTACCCCCATGTTTTCACTCGAAGATCTTTTTGTTGCTCGACTTTGCGGCACCGCAACGCCTTTCTCACTGCATGGGAGCCCTCTCTTCCGGATCCTTCCCCAGAACTGCCATTTGTCTGAACCTTTTTTATCGACTTTACAATTTCTGAACCTTGGCTTTTAAAGCGTAATCATGATGGGCAGCCCCACACGGTTACTGCTACGCCGGGCACACTGTTTTGTTTCCCCATCCCGACCCCGTAAACCATTTCTCCCGCTGTGTGGTTTTCAGACCGGTTATCTTTTTTATGACGTTCCCTCTTGGGCCGAGAAGTAACCCCTCTCCTTTGGCTTGCTAATGGCGTTAACACCCCTTGACCATGATAGTCGTCATCTTCCAGAGGGATCTTCGATTTTTCATAAGATTGGCAAAGTTCCTCGTCGGACGAGTCGTTCTTGCTCCATCCCCGTCTTTTCTGGATTCCCCCCCTTATCAGGGTGGAAACCATACAGTTTTCGATGATTTTCCCTTTTTTTCACAACCCCCCCCCCCCTGGCCCTTTCAAAGGCGATTCTTTCTAGTCTGGAACATTTCCCAAAGTTTCTAGAAATACCTTATCATTCATTTTTCTTTTTACAAAGTCCCCTTGTTTTTCCCTACGATGGGAGGGTGTACCGAAACCGTTCCAATCGCAAGATTTGGTTGCCACCAAGTAGTGGCCCTTTTTCCTTCCTTTTACTTCCCCCCCCCGACCAGAGGCATCGTACCTCTTCCCCCCCAAAGATAGAGACAGTATCATACGGTTTTAAAAAGGGTCATACACGGGACTTGTCCCAGTCCTCTTGAGTGGTGAATTTCCTCCCGTAAAAGCTTTAAAGCCCCGTCTCCCTTTCCCCCTCCTAATACCTAAAGACGTGTTTCTGTTCCTACTGCGTAAAAAGTCTTTTCCCTCCCCCCGTCTTTTTCCTGGGTGACACTAGGACAAGCCACCCGCCCCCTATTCCCCCCTAAGCTCAATAAGTGTCGCTTTTTCCTGCTCCGGAAGGTAAAAGGCACCGGCTTCCCTCAATCCCGCTTGAATTAACCCCCCCTTTCTTTCAAAGCAGCTTTCTCCGCTACCCCCCTCCAATGTCATCGAGAAACACACTTTCAGTCTTCGGATCGAGACTCTTGAGAAAGTGGATAGACCCCTTAATTCATCTGTCCTGCAGGGGCATCGTTGCTAACCTCCGCTTCTGCCGGAACAGAAAGTCCCGGACCGTATTTGTATCTTTTTCTTGGAGATTTCTTTCATGTCCTCTTCTGCCCGGCTTTGTCCCCCCTCTCCTTTAACAACATCCAACCCGTGCAAGAATCGGAAAAGGACATTATAATTGGAGTGCAAGACCGTTCCCCCTCCTACTCTTATAAACAACCCTTCCCCCCCCAGCTTCCTCGTACATCGATGTCCGTCACTTCCCCTCAGTCCCAAGAAAGACTCCTCTTTCCCCCCAAGAAGCCGGATGTCTGTTTTTTGACGACTCTGGTACTTAAGGACGGAAACCCCCCGGTCGATTGTAAACGTTTGCCCTTTCCATGAGATTGCGTTTTTGCCTTTTTCCCTGAACGACGACGGGGAGTCACCAGGCCTACGCGCTCTTTTCATCCGCCTGGAGCTGCCCCTAACTCAAGACACGTTCCTGTGAACATATCTTGACATTTTCCCGCCCTGCGGTTCCCAATTTTCGGCGGAAGTACACTTGTGTCTCAAACTTGGTGTGTCTCATTTGTTTTCTACTTTATTTTCCCCCCACAAGGTTGCGCCGTTTGGCTCCCTATTTGACTACCTGGAACGGCTGGTCCACCCCCCCCAACCCAAAAATCCCTTTTTATGTTCCTCTCCGTTTACCAAGTTTGGGGTCTTGTTAGCGAAATTTTAAATGAATAGATCTCTTACCCCTCTCGATAGGGATAACAAAATCGCCTCCTCTCTCGACTTGAGGAGGTGTCCCCTTTTCTTCTCCTTGCGGATTGTAAACTTCTTTCTTTTTTCCGAAAACGAGAAGTCAACTACATCCTTCTTATTCGCCCCCGAAGTTCTCCCGCCTTTGCTATTTTCTTTCCATCCCCGGTATTCATCTAGATTCGATCCCCCCCCCAAAATTTGAGGGTTAAAAGATATTTTTTTCCTCTTCCAAGGCTCATCGCCACGGAACCGGAACACTTTCCTCTGATCGACCACCCCCGAACTTTTTCCTTAGGATGAACCTTCAGAACCCGTCTCAACATACTTCCTTGCCAGCCGAACCCCCCTCGTTTTTCCCAATGCTTCTTGCGATGTAGCAAAACCTTTCCGCGCAACTTGGTTGCGTCGAATCGACCATCTCTACATTTCCTCGGTTCCTCCTTTCCTTGCGAGCGTCGACTTCTTTTAGGGCCAGTTCCCGCGCAACAGATGCTTTTTACAGCTTCCTTCCTTTCCCCTAGGTTTCCCCATTTTATCTACAGCTCTGAGCCGGACTTTTAGCTTTCCTGCCCGTTAGTCTCCGTCGTCAACAAGAGCGTCACGCCGCCGCTGTCCCCCTTAAAATAATCCCCACTCACGTCAGGATTTTATCCACGCCGGCCGCCTTTTGCGTTACGGCGGGTGAAACAATTGTTCCAGTCAATATTATTTCGAAGCGTCAAGCCTCATGCGTCACATTTTCTTTTCTTTTCTTCCCAGTACGCTCTCCTTAAACACCCCCCCCCCTCCCCATGTTCCTTTCGGGTTCTTTTCCCCCCTTTCTTCGATCTCTTTTTCCGCACCGACCTCGCGGCTCGCCCGTATTTGGGGTTGTTACTCCAGATCCTCCCTCGTTCCCTCCCGGTTTTTGTCTGTAGTCAGTCAACCTCTGTCCTTTTTGTGGTCGAGTTAGTTTGTCCCCCCACGTCCGGATTCCCCCTTTTGAGATTCCCTCTCCCAGACCCTCTCGCTGAAACGGACAGAACTCTCGTTTTATTGCCCAGCGGTGGGTTTCCAGTTTCGCAACTCAATCTACAGCTCACTTGTTTCTGATGTTCTCATTCCCCTCGATCCTGACAATTCCAGCGTCCTAAATCTTTTTTCCCTTCGGCCAGTTGATAGAAGCAAGCTTCGTACTTCTTCTGTTTCCCGCACCCGATTTAGCTGGTCCTTTTGAACAGCTGGACGTCATTCGCTTCCTCCCCCCTCTTATCCTTACTGAACACTCGCGCCAAGTCGCTTTTTCCGTTTACTTAAGAAGAAGGCTGGCTAATCCTTTCTCATTCGCTCCTAGTTACTCCCTTATAGTTGTTTTTTTTCTATAGTTTTGACTTTTCGATCGTGCCTATAGATTCTTCCGCAGTATCTTCTTTCGCCGTGAAACCCCTTTTTTTCTTTTGTGTTCTGGACGCCTCATCGCTTTACTGATCAAGCCCTCTTTTCAAAAGAATGACTCTGCCACCGCTATGTCCAGTGTGGGCCCCTCAATACCCCCGAATTCCTACTACACCACAGATTAATTTGACCTTTTGGCACTTTATCTTCCTTGCAAGTCATTCTGTCGCAGTGTACCCTGTGAAGTTCTTTAGAAATGGACCCATCACCTACCTCCCGGCCCACAGGTATGCTTTCTTATCCCAGCGTTTTTGGAGTTTAAGCCACGCACTGGAAGACTGTGACGAGGATTGTCTTATAGCAGTGGGCTATGCGAATGCCGACCCTTTGCCCCCCTCTCCTCTCCTTTAGGGCCCCCGAGGAGGAGTCCCCACCAAAGGCCATTTCTCTCTCGATGTCCCTCTTTAGCTCGAAG